>Ga0255767_1001691_pt1 | contig 19450 bp, 16 predicted proteins | sample 071ome_24_FD_179967 | JGI IMG/M metagenome (GOLD analysis project Ga0255767, IMG submission 179967) | Coastal salt marsh microbial communities from the Groves Creek Marsh, Skidaway Island, Georgia - 071402CT metaG (version 2) | ecosystem: Environmental > Aquatic > Marine > Intertidal zone > Salt...
TATCATCATTAACAGTACAGAAGATTTCGATATTTACGACGGGAATCTCATCCAACTCGGTACGGCGGGTTTGGATTTTAGACGTATCATGTTGCATGAACTTGGGCATGTGCTGGGGCTGGATCATGAGAGTAATGTAGTGGCGATAATGGCGCCCATAATAGGAAATCTGGACCGTTTGCAGGAAGATGATATCGCCGGGGCCGATGATCTTTACGATCCTGCTCCCGCGTGTCCGGTTCAACTATTGAAGTATGGCCAGGTGTCCAATGAGCTCACTGCAATTGATTGCAAAGTTAACGAACTTTACAAAGGCGGCACAGATGACAGTCCGATCGACCTGTATCAATTATCGATATTGCATGATGCTGACTACAGCTTTGCAATGAACTCAGCTTTGTTGGATTCGGTATTACTGATGGCCGATGAGAATTTGAACATTCTCGCTTTCGACAGTAAGACCGAATCAGATTGCAACTCGACACTCGATGTGAGTCTCACACCAGGGACCTACTATCTGATGGCCAATACTTTTGTTGAAGTAGCCAACCCGACATGCGAGCTCACAGGCAGTTATGATCTGTTGAGCCAGTATCAATCCAGCCAGTTTATTTCCTTGTCCGGATCGGAAAAACTAAGCGGTGGACCAGGCTTCGGTATATTCAGTGGTGGGATCAGCGCCGATTCGGGCACCAGTTTCGGCAATGTGTTTGCTTCAACTGATGCAGTTAATATTGACGCTCACATCGAGATAGATGAACAGCATCAGGGCCAGGCCGGATTCCTGGTCGTGGCAGCATTAATCGGACAGGAAATTTATCTGATGAATAGCCTGGGCCAGTTCATACTATTTAACCCGGCTACAGATTCTGTGTTTCACGCGCTGGACAAAATACTGGCTGAAGAAGAAGCGCTGAACCTGATATCGGGGTTGGTGCCCGCAGCATTGGGGATAAACGAAATCTCGGTGGATTTTGCGGTAGGCTACGGACTGCAGAATGATCCGGCGGAGCTGTATTTCCACCAGGTACCGCTGAACTTGACGGTTATTCCCTGAAAAGCCGGTCTCAGGCTCATCAGGCAGTAAATAGTGGGAAACCTGCTGTCAATCGCGGCCTTGAATGTGTTTCAGACCCTCGGAAATATCGGTATAATCGATTCCTCAAAATAGCTGCGACGGGCCATCCGGGCTCTCTACCCAGCATAAAATCACGATTTAAGGAGTTTTGTTGTGCATTCAACTGGCACAAAATCATACCTGCGACTTAGCTTAGTCGGTTCTGCGCTAGCCCTGATCCTGTCTTCAGGAGCGGTGCTTGCCCAGTCTGTAGAAGACAATCTTCGACCTGTGGGCCAGGTTTGCCTGGCTGACCAGCCCTGTGTGGGTACCGCACGTAATGGGGCTGCTTCCGAAAGCTCTCCTGTGGCCGAGACCGCCACTGCAGCGGTAGAGGATGTCGCTGAAGAAGTGGCGGAGGCTGTAGCCCCTGCGAGCGAATTTGATGTCCAGGCCGCCTATCAAATGAGCTGTTTTGCCTGTCACGGTACTGGCGCAGCTGGTGCACCCAAGCTGGGCGATGCTGCAGTTTGGGAAGAAAGAATGGCAAAAGGCATGGATGCGGTAATGGCTAATGTCATCAATGGGCTGAATGCCATGCCCGCGCGAGGCCTGTGTTTTAATTGTACTGATGACAACTTGCGTACACTGGTCGAATATATGGCAGCGCAGTAACCAAGATTCATAATTGAATAACCTGATAGATTAAATGAGTCCACATAGGAGCATTATTGTGTTGAATTTGAAAAAAGCGTCACTTCTTACTTTTATAAAGGTGACAGTTTTAGCAGTATCTACCCTGTTCGTTTCTGCGAATATGGCTGATGAAGAAAAAATCGTACAACTGGCGCAGCTTAGCGACGGTTTTACTCCAGAAGCAACTTACATGCAGTTCTGTTTCGCCTGTCATAGCACTGGCGCAGCAGGCGCACCAAAAGTAGGTCCTGGCAACAAAGCAGCCTGGGATGAGCGTCTGCAGAAAGGTCTGGATGCAGTGGTAGCTAATGCTATCAGTGGCTTGAACGCCATGCCGGCAAGGGGTATATGCATGACCTGTACTGATGATGAAATTCGCGCTCTGGTCGAATACATGATCGCCAGCAGCACTGAGTAAGCAAAGCAAGACTGATATTCGAAAATGGGCTGGCGACAGCCCATTTTTTTTGCCTGCGATTTGTAGAATCGCTCCACGGTTGACTATAACTAGGGCTGTTGGAATCACTTAACTTCTGAACTACCGGAGCAACTGTTGATGCGCGCCGCACCAGCCTTGTGCTGCTGCCTGATTGTCATCCTTGCGGCTAATGTGTCATGGCGTTAGCCAGATTGTATTCATGTGCCGCGCTGGGAGTGGCCGGGATCAGGGTCACAGTAGAAACCCATTTGTCTAATGGCTTGCCGGGTTTTGCCATTGTCGGTTTGCCGGAAACCGTTGTAAGGGAAAGCAAGGAACGGGTGCGCAGCGCCATTCTTAATTCCGGCTTCGAATTTCCTTCACGCAGGATTACCATCAACCTTGCCCCTGCTGACATACCGAAAAGCGGTGGGCGCTACGACCTTGCCATCGCGCTTGGTATTCTGCAGGCATCGAGGCAGTTACCCAGCGCAAGCGCAGACTCCGCACCACCAATGGTGTTGGGTGAACTCAATCTTGCCGGTAAGGTCTGCCGGGTTCCCGGGGTATTGCCTGCGCTGGTGAAGGCCCGCGCCAATAACCAGCCCATCTTTGTTCCCGCCGCCAATGCGCCGGAGCTGGCGCTGCTGGATTATGCCGCTGCCAGGCAGGTGGAATCCCTTGCACAGGCCGTAGCGCTGCTGCAGGCAGAGGCAAATGGTGATGATCTGGCATTGACTCCATCAGGGGCAACCGTGCCAACCGACCTGACATCTAACCTTGCCCCTCATCGTGATGGCCCAGGCCCGGCAGATATCAAAGGACAATGGCGTGCCAGGCGAGCGATCGGTATTGCTGCGGCAGGCGCACACAACCTGTTGATGGTTGGCCCGCCCGGCAGTGGCAAGACGTTGCTGGCGAATTGCCTGGTTAATTTGCTGCCTGCGCTTTCTCGCGCCGAGGCGCTGGAAGTTGCCACTATCCATTCAATTGCCAATCTGCCGGTACAGCAGGCCAGCGATTATTTCATCCCGCCATTCAGGGCGCCCCATCATTCGGCAAGTACAGCAGCGCTGGTCGGTGGTGGTCATAAATTGAGCCCCGGTGAAATAACCCTGGCCCACCAGGGCATACTGTTTCTGGATGAGCTGACAAAATTCAATTCCCAGGCCCTGGAGGCTTTGCGTGAGCCGTTGGAAGCGGGCGCTATTACTATTAGCCGAGCTAATTATCGGGAGACTCTGCCGGCACAATTTCAGCTAGTGGCTGCAATGAATCCCTGCCCCTATGGCCACTGGGGTGATGTGCGCCAGGAATGCCAGTGTGGCACCATGGCAATTCAACGCTATCTCGGAAAACTTTCCGGGCCGCTTCTGGACCGTTTTGACCTGATCATAGAAGTGCCGGCGCTGACTGCACAGGAATTGCTGTTACCTGAAGCCGTGCCAGTTGATGAAACAGCATTGCGCACGGAAATTCAGCGTACGCGCAAACTACAGTTGGATGGTAGAGGCACACTGAATAGCCGGCTCAGTGCCAGGGAGTTCAGCAAGCACTGCAAACTGGGGAAACAACTACAGCAACATCTGGCACAGGTGCTGGATAAACTCGGCATGTCGGCGCGAGCCAGCCATCGCATCATTCGTGTGGCACGGACTATCGCCGATCTTGATTCGTCAGATGTGGTGAGCAAGACTCACCTGGAAGAGGCAGTGTTGCTGCGCCGGTTTCAGCTCAAACGCATCAAATAGAAAGCGTAGGCTAAAGGGTCAGAGTTAGAATACAGTATTTACTCCCCACCAAAGGCTATTGGAACAACGTAGAATACAATTATAATTCAATCGTTCGCGAACGATAGGTACAATTCAAATTGCCACAGCGCTGGCATTGTCGCGGCTACTGGGGAAACAACCTGGTTTGATATTTCGCCGACTATTGAAGTGGCGCTATATTGTAAAAGTTACTGTTGCATAAGCAGAGTCGTAAGTCAGCAAGAGATGCCTTGGAAGAATATGACCAAGTTACTAAGTTATCAGTCTCCCCTTTCCACTTATTTGCCCATGAAACGAATCCGAAATTACAGTTTATGGTTGACGATATTGTGGTCACTGAGTGCCTGCAGCTCCAGTGATGACTCCATTGTTGATACTTCCCTGAACGTTATCACGTTTAACATACGCTACAACAATCCCAATGACGGCGAACACGCCTGGCCCAATCGTAAAGATCACGTAGCCAGTGTTATTCGCTTTCATCAGGCAGACATCATCGGTATGCAGGAAGCATTGCGCGGGCAAATCGATGATCTTCAAAAAATTCTCCACGGTTATGGCTGGCTTGGTGTCGGCCGAGACGATGGTAAAGACGCAGGCGAGTTTTCACCAATTTTTTATAGGCAGGACAAATTCAAGGTGGTAGACAATGGCACATTCTGGCTGTCTGAAACCCCAGATATTGCAGGAAGCAAGAGCTGGGACGCAGCAATTACACGCATTGCGAATTGGGCGGTTCTGGAGACACTAGACACTCAACAACAGCTTTTAGTAATGAATATCCACTTCGATCATCGAGGAGAGCAAGCTCGAACCAAAAGTGCGGAGTTGATTACCCAAAGAGTTCGGCAATTGTCTGGTGGCCGCCCTGTAGTCATTACGGGAGATTTTAACGTGCCACCATCTGCTGATGCCTATAAAACAATGACCGAGACCTATGCTGACAGCTACTTGAAGTCAAAAACTTTACCGCATGGGCCAGAGGGGACATTCGGTGGTTTTACAGTCGGGGAATCAGAAAACAACCGGCGTATTGATTACGTGTTTGTTTCCAATGCCATTGAGGTCCTGCGCTATGCCGCGCTCAGCGACCAGTGGAACGGCACATATCCATCTGATCATCTGCCAGTGATGGTTGAAATAAAAATCAAAGGGCTAAAGGCGAGATAAAGGGTCAGGAATAAAGGGGTCAGAGTAAAAATACAGTAGTTATTATTTTCAGCAGATCGCCTCTCGTCCACAGATGAGTTTAACTAGGTTACTAAATTTTCAATGTCCTTTTTCCAATTCCGCCAGTCGTTGCTCCAGCTCGGCAATGCGTTGTTCCATGCGCGCCACCGCCGCCTCGCTCGCAGCGAACTCCTCCCGCGTCAACAGATGCATTTCCTTGAAACCTTTTTGCAGGGTTTGCTCCATTTTGGTGCGCAGCTCCTGCCCAAGCTGTGCTGATTGGGGCAGGATGGCTGCCAGCCGGTCGACCAGTTCCTTGATATTGTCAGGACTCCGCATAAATCACTTCCGCTCTATAGAATAAGTGGCCCAGTTTAACACTGGTCGTTGCCATTTACCGACGCCATGGTCGGTCGCATATGGCCTGTTATCCCGGCCCTGGCTGATGCAGACTGATTCAATTCAGTGCATTGCACATAAATAGTGCACAAAAATGGCTGAAAACCGCGTGCCCGCACCCGCAAAGCCCCGTCATTCCGGTCACTGTCCGAGTAATCCTACTTCGGCCTGATCTTTCCAATTCTAATCCTCTGATTTTATTCACTAATTTACAATTGGCATGACCCGTGCATATTCGGTCAATGCATAAAGCTGCGTCAGAAGTATGAAATCAAGGGGAAACATCTTAAGGAGCAAACAATGAAGTTAGTCACGGCTATTATCAAGCCATTCAAACTGGACGATGTCCGCGAGGCTTTGTCCGAGATAGGAGTACAGGGTATTACCGTCACCGAAGTTAAAGGATTTGGCAGACAGAAAGGCCATACCGAGTTGTACCGCGGTGCGGAGTATGTAGTGGATTTTTTACCGAAGGTAAAACTGGAAGTCGCTATTGCTGACAGCTTACTCGATCAGACACTGGAAGCCATCACCAAAGCGGCCAACACCGGCAAGATTGGCGACGGCAAAATTTTCGTCACAGATCTGGCTCAGATCATTCGTATCCGTACGGGTGAGACTGGGGAAGAAGCAGTTTAAGCCAACAATATTTAATCGCTTAGGGTCGGTAAAAATAAGACCTATTTCGGAGGTACAAGGTGCAAGACCAAATATTTGAATTGCAATATGCAATGGACACATTTTATTTCTTAGTCTGTGGCGCACTCGTCATGTGGATGGCAGCAGGATTCGCCATGCTCGAGGCGGGACTTGTTCGCAGCAAGAACACCACAGAAATTCTGACGAAGAACGTCGCCCTGTTCGCAATTGCGTGCACGATGTATCTGGTGTGTGGATACCAGATCATGTATGACGGTGGCTATTTTCTGTCTGGCGTAACTACAGTTGCAGGAATGGACGACGCGGCTATCGCAGAAATCCTCGCTGCATCCAATGAAGCAGGCTTTGGTGACATGGGTGAATACTCTGGCGCTTCTGACTTCTTCTTCCAGGTTGTATTCGTAGCAACCGCCATGTCAATCGTATCAGGCGCAGTTGCTGAGCGTATGAAGCTGTGGGCCTTCCTTGGCTTTGCAGTTGTTATGACCGGTTTCATCTATCCTATGGAAGGTAGCTGGACCTGGAATGGCGATTCTGTATTCGGCCTGTTTGAGCTGAGCTACTCTGACTACGCTGGTTCCGGTATTGTTCACCTTGCGGGTGCTGCTGCAGCACTGGCTGGTGTAATCGTGCTTGGCCCACGCAAAGGCAAGTACAAAGCGGACGGCACTATCATGGCCATCCCTGGTGCAAATCTGCCACTGGCTACCCTGGGTACTTTCATCCTCTGGTTGGGCTGGTTTGGATTCAATGGTGGTTCTACATTGAAGCTGGGCGGTATCGGTGTTGCCAACGAAGTCGCGAACGTGTTCCTGAACACTAACGCAGCGGCTGCAGGTGGTTTGATTGCTGCTCTGATCGTCGCGCGCCTCATGTTTGGCAAAGCTGACCTGACCATGGCCCTTAACGGTGCGCTGGCTGGCCTGGTTGCTATTACTGCTGAGCCTGCTGATCCAACTCCATTGCTTGCTACTCTCATCGGCGCTGCCGGTGGTGTGATCGTAGTATTCAGCATCGTGTTCCTGGACAAGATCAAGATAGACGATCCTGTAGGTGCGATCTCTGTACACGGTACTGTGGGCATCTGGGGCATCTTCGCGGTATTGCTGTCCGATGCAGATGCAACATTCGGCGGTCAGCTTGTTGGTATGTTAACCATCTTCATCTGGGTATTTGTCACCAGCATCATCGTCTGGTTTGCGCTGAAGGCCATCATGGGCGTTCGGGTAAGCGAAGAAGAGGAAGCAGAAGGTGTCGACCTATCCGAATGTGGAATGGAAGCTTACCCGGAGTTTGTGACTCAGTAGGGTACAACTCCAATTTATTAACAATAACTCTCCCTTTACGTAGTCTTTACGTAATCGCGCCTCTGGCAACAGAGGCGCTTTTTTTTGCTCACGATTTCTGTGCCAGCAAAATTCTCACAGCCTATTCAGTAGTGAAGTGTTTTCCTCCAAGGAATTAACTGCCGTAAATGATAACCAGTTAACAACGAGTGACACTAATTGACCCATTGCGTCGCTTTTGTGAGCTTACTCACGCTATAGCAATCCTGAATAGAGATACAGTGAGCGCCATGGAACTGACACCGAAAATTGAGAACGCAGGCAACATCCTGAAGCTGGAAAGCAAAGAGCTGGCATTAGGGATGTTTGTCTCAGAACTGGATCGTGCCTGGAAAGACACACCTTTCCCCGTCGGTGGATTTCATTTGCGCAATAGCGATGACATTCAGCTATTGGGCAAGATGTGCAAGTTTGTATACATCGACATCAATCGCGGAGCCGTGCCTCGCAAAGCCAAGAGCAAAGAGAACCTCACTATTCTCAGTAGTGCTCGCCGCGCTGCACCGAACTCTCCGTCTCTCAAAATTGATCGTGATACTCACAAGGTTACTAAATCGATCAAGCAGCAGATCGACAAGGCTTTCAAGCTGTATTCCGGCCTGCAAAAAGATTTCAACCAGATAACCAAGCAAGTACGAGTCGGCAAGCGCGTGAAATTTTCCGACATGGAAAAATCGATTGCCGGGCTTACCAAGGTAATCATCGCCAATCCCCAAACAGCCATTTGGCTAATGAACACAGATCCTTCTGAACAGTACCCCACCAGCTACTGTGTGCGCGCAGCAATTTGGGCGTGCATACTGGGTAGGCAGATTGGTATGAGCGAGCAGGAAATGCAAGTATTGTTCATGGGAACGATGCTGGCTGATATTGGTATGCAACTGTTGCCAGAGAGGCTGGTGAACAAGTCTGGCCCGTTTCGCAAGAAAGAGTTCCTCGCTTATCGTAAACATGTAGACATGGGTATGGAGCTGCTCGATCAACATCGCTATCTGGATGACCGGGTTGCGAGTATTGTGCAATGTCATCATGAGCGTCATGATGGCCTCGGTTTTCCGCGCGGCATCAAAGGTGACCGAATTCCGAAACTCGCCCGCTTCGCCAATCTGGCTCACTGTTTTGAGCGCCTGCTCTGCACAAATCACCCGAAGCGCCGGGTGTCTCCGGCTCGCGCCATGTCGCGCCTTTACAAGCAACGCGTGCTGAAGTTCCCCGAGCAACTGGTGGTCGAGTTTATCGCCGTACTTGGTATGTATCCGGCAGGTAGCATCGTGGAATTGACTAACGGTGAGCAGGCGATTGTGATGGAGCAAAATCCGACGCAGAAGCTGCGGCCGAAAATTGCCATACTCACCGAGAACAATGTACTTGTTGAGGAACCCGAGGTGATCGATCTTTCTGACAAGAAAATTGACACGATCGATTATGCAATCAAGGGCATGGTCAAGCTGGCCTATAGTGTGATTGATCCAAAGGACTACACGTTCAGCTTCTTTGGTAAACGCATCGGTTTTGGTGGCATTGGTATGCGTATTTCCATACCGAAACGCAAGAACAAGGCATAGCCGGCAATCCACCAGGCTTCCTCTGCCAGTTTGCCTCTAAATCTGCCCCTTCAGATATTGCAGAATTGCCAGAGCAGCAACAGGTGCCGTTTCCGTGCGTAGTACGTTATCACCCAGCTTTACCAGCTTATAACCCGCGCTTTTGGCCGTGGCTATTTCCTGATCCGAAAACCCCCCTTCAGGCCCAATCAGAAGATTGAGGTCTCCGTTGCCTTCTATGGCGATGCGCTCGCTGGCTGTCGGCTCAAGCAGCAGAGTAACGCTGTCGGATGCAGGCTGCCACTGGTCGAATTCCAGCGGCTTATTCAGTTGTGGCAAGTCCAGACGCCCACATTGTTCAGCGGCGCCAACTATGATTTTGTGCCAGTGACGCATCTTGTTATCAGTTCGATCGGGCTTGATCCTGACTTCACCGAATTCAGTCAGCAGCGGTGTGATGCTGCATACGCCAAGTTCAGTGGACTTCTGTATGGCGTAATCCATGCGCTCGCTACGTGATAATCCCAATATAAGGTGCAGCTGCCCCCCTTCGACTGCAGTGGCAGGCGGCTTGATCAGTTCCTTGAGTTGCAGTGTGGCGGAGTGACGGGAAAGATCGGCAATCACGGCGCGCATCTCGCCATCGCGCGCATTGAAAACAGCTACTTCATTACCGGGTTTCAGCCGCAACACATGCTGCAGGTAGTGGGTACGTTCTGAATCCAGCGTCACATCCCGATTGAGGGCGAGGGGTTGTTCAATATAGATTCGGAAGATGCGCATACACTAGCGTGAGCTGAGGCCCAGGTCATTCCAGATGCGGGTGACACTCTTCGCCAGGTTCATGGAGTAAAAATGCAAACCGGGCGCTCCACCCTGCAGGAGTGTGTCGCAGAGTTTTGTGACGACATCGATACCAAATTCGCGCAGTGCTTCGCCATCATCATCGAAATCTGTGAGGCGATGGTGCAGCCACTGGGGTATTTCAGCGCCGCAGTTTTTACTGAAACGCGCCAGGTTGTCGTAATTTGTGATGGGCATAATGCCGGGCACAATTGGAATATCGATTCCTTGTGCAGTGCAGTAGTCTACATAGCGGAAGTAAGCATCGGCATTGTAGAAATACTGAGTGATCGCCGAATTGGCACCAGCCTCCACTTTAGCTTTGAAGTAACTGACATCTTCGCTGTAGCTGCGCGATTGTGGATGCATCTCCGGATAACAAGCCACATCAATATGGAAATGTTCACCAGTATGTTTGCGAATGAAAGCGACCAGTTCGCTGGCATAGCGAAACTGACTACTCGCACCCATACCTGAAGGTGAATCACCACGCAGGGCCACAAGGCGGGAAATACCCGCGTCCTTGTAAGTCTGCAACAACGCCAACATATCCTCATCCGTGAGGCCACCAAATGAAAGATGCGGCGCCACTTCGGAGCCCAGCTCCTTGTAGCGCAGCACGATCTGACGGGTTCCCTCGCGCGTGGAACCACCGGCACCATAAGTGACGGAAAAGAAATCCGGCCCCAGACGGGCCAGCTCTTCATGTACTGCATCCAGTTTGGCCTCTCCCTCGGCGCTGCGCGGAGGGAAAAACTCAAAACTGAATTTGGTATCCAAACGACTCGTTGTCATATCTGATACTAGTACTTGTAGCTATCGGTCTTGAATGGACCTTCCGCTTTAACGTGGATGTATTTCGCCTGGGTCGGTGTCAGCTTGGTGAGCACGCCACCGAAACCGCCTACCATAAGCGCAGCTACTTCTTCGTCCAGCTTCTTTGGCAATACCTGTACGTCGATATTTGAAGGCTTGTCCGCGGCCGGTAAATCAGCAAACTTGCGAGTATATAAATGAATCTGTGCCAGCACCTGGTTAGCAAATGAACCATCCATGATGCGCGACGGGTGACCAGTTGCATTACCCAGATTAATAAGGCGCCCTTCCGATAGCAGAATCAGATAGTTGTCCTTGTTATCGCTGCCAGCGCGATAGATTTTGTGTACCTGGGGTTTGATTTCTTCCCAGTCCCAGTTGTCGCGCATGTACTTGGTATCGATCTCGTTATCGAAGTGACCGATGTTACAGATAACCGCGCCTGACTTTACCTGGTCCAGCATGAAGCGATCACACACATTGATATTACCAGTGGTGGTGACGATCAAATCCATCTTGCCCAGCAAGTTACTGTCGATGGCTTCGGCCTGGCCAGTGTTGTTGCCGTTAATGTAGGGCGAAACCACTTCATAGCCATCCATGCAGGCTTGCATGGCACAGATAGGATCGATTTCACTAATCTTTACGATCATGCCTTCCTGACGCAGGCTCTGGGCTGAGCCCTTGCCCACATCACCATAACCGATTACCAGTGCATGTTTGCCGGACAGCAGCATATCCGTGCCTCGCTTGATGCCGTCATTCAGGCTGTGCCGACAACCATACTTGTTGTCATTCTTGGATTTGGTGACCGAGTCATTCACATTGATGCAAGGTACCTTGAGCGTGCCTTCCTCGAGCATCTCCAGCAGGCGATGCACGCCTGTGGTGGTTTCTTCGGTAATACCGTGAATACTTTCAAGCAGCTGTGGATACTTCTCGTGCACCATGGCAGTCAGGTCACCGCCATCGTCGAGAATCATATTGGCATCCCATGGCTCGCCATCTTTGAGAATGGTTTGCTCGATACACCATTCACCTTCTTCTTCGGTCTGACCTTTCCAGGCGTATACCGCGACGCCACTTGCCGCAACACAAGCTGCCGCGTGGTCCTGGGTAGAGAAAATATTACAGGACGACCAGCGTACTTCTGCGCCCAGTGCAACCAGGGTCTCAATCAGCACGGCAGTCTGTACTGTCATGTGAATACAGCCAAGAATCTTGGCGCCAGCAAGTGGCTGCTCATCCGCGTATTTGGTTCGCAGAGACATCAGGGCCGGCATCTCTGCTTCGGCCAGAGTTACTTCCCGACGACCAAAATCTGCCAGGCTGATGTCTGCTACTTTATAATCCTGGCTGGTTTCAGTTTGTTCAGCCACATTTAGATTGTTCATGTTTTACTCCAATAAAAACTGTTATGAATTTCAGATTCCGGCAGCGCTCTTCAGTGCCTCAGCCTTGTCGGTTTGTTCCCAGGACAGGGCAATGTCCTGACGACCGAAGTGGCCGTATGCGGCAGTTGGGAGGTATATGGGTTTGAGCAGATCCAGCATTTTGATCAGGCCTTTCGGGCGCAATTCAAAATGTTCCCTGACAAGCTCGACGATTCGGTCATTGCCGATTTTGCCTGTGCCAAAAGTTTCGACGCTGATAGAAGTCGGTTCTGCTACACCAATGGCATAGGACAATTGAATCTCGCAGCGCTCGGCAATGCCGGCTGCAACGAGGTTCTTGGCAACGTAGCGCGCGGCGTAGGCCGCGGAACGGTCGACTTTGGACGCGTCCTTGCCAGAGAAAGCGCCGCCGCCGTGCCGCGCCATACCACCATAGGTATCCACGATAATCTTGCGACCGGTTAAACCACAGTCACCGTGTGGTCCGCCAATAACGAAGCGACCGGTGGGATTGATAAAATATTTGGTGTCCGCTGTGATCCAGTTTTCAGGCAGGATTGGCTTGATGATTTCTTCCATCACGCCTTCCTTGACCTGGTCCAGGGAAACTGCTTCTGTGTGCTGTGTAGAAAGCACGACCGCATCAATAGCCACTGGCTTGCCATCTTCGTAACGGAAAGTAATCTGGCTCTTGGCATCAGGTTGCAGCCAGTCCAGCTTGCCGCTCTTGCGTACTTCCGATTGGCGCTTGACCAACAGATGGGAATAGGTAATTGGTGCAGGCATGAGCACGTCAGTTTCGTTCGTGGCATAGCCAAACATTAGGCCCTGGTCACCCGCACCCTGCTCATGATCATCAGTCTCATCGACGCCCATGGCGATATCCGCAGACTGTTTGCCAATGGCGTTGAGGACAGCGCAGGTGTTGCCATCAAATCCGCTCTCGGAATTGTCGTAGCCGATGTCATTAACAACACTGCGCACCAGATTTTCAACATCAATGTTGGCGCCAGTGGTAATTTCACCTGCAACTATAACCATGCCGGTTTTGATCATGGTCTCGCAAGCTACACGTGAACCGGGATCCTGTTCCAGCAATGCATCGAGAATGGCATCGGAGATCTGATCCGCCATCTTGTCCGGGTGACCTTCTGAGACGGATTCCGATGTAAACAAGTGTGATTCAGCCATTTATATTTCCTTCGTTATCTGTAATTAAATATTTGCGATCAAGCGTCTTTTTTGAATATTCGTATTAGAATTTGAAAACCATTGCGTAGCCCGAGGTACGAGCTGGGGCCAGCCTGCAGCCCGGCCCTGATGGCCCAGTGTTCGAGTTCGTTGTCATCGAAGCCAAGCCATAAATCTCCACAGGATTCTCTTACCCAGTCCTGGTCATGTGAGCACAGGTCGACGATAAGCAGGATGCCGCCCTCGTTCAGCAAAGTGGCACAGTCCTTGATGGTTTTGGCAGGAGATGAAATGTGGTGCAGCACCATATTGAACACGATGAAATCAGCGCTGTGTTTCTGTTTGCGAGCCACTGCCGTGTCACCCAGGATAAAATCCACATTATCTTTTTGCGCCGTGGCGCATGCCTGCCGCGAAATCTCCAGCATTTCCCTCGAATTATCCAGTGCCGTTACCGCGTCGAACCGCTCTGCCAGTTCTACCAGAAATTCCCCCTCACCCGGTCCGACTTCAAGCACTTTGGCATCGGCAGTGAGGCCGAGGTCGGTTATGACATCGTGCAGATTCTTGCGGTAATCCTCATGGGCAACAATCAGGCCCTGCTTCTCGCGAAACTTGTCGGCATTGCGGTTGAAGAAACTCAGCGATAGTTGTGCCCGTTCCAGCTGGATCTGTTTAATTTTGCGGGTCTGCCAGCCAGGGATCTCAAGCAGATCGACCTGATCAAAACTGGCCTGTTTGATGTGATTGAAGGCACCATCCTCCGACAGAAAAGTGCGCCGATAGAAGATCGAATTACCTTCCCTGCGGGTCGAAACCAGTTCTCCAGTGGCCAGCACTTTCAGGTGGTGACTCAGGGCAGACTGGCGCATGTCCAGGATACGACTCAGTTCCAGTACGCCGAAAGACTCATTGCGAAGCAAGCGCAAAATCTGCAGGCGCAAGGGATCGGCCAGGGCCTTGTACAGCGCAGCAAGGCGCTCCGTAGGCGTCTGTGATTGAGGACTGGGTTTGCGGGCTGCTGCCTGTGCCATTCGGGCTCTCGGGGTGTGCGCGGAGCGCTAAAGTAACAATATGTGGGCGCAATAGCAAATCTATATCAAAATATTTTGATATAGATGTCCGGTCAGTTTAGAGAATCGAAAGCAGGTGGAATTACTGCAAATAACGCCTGCTCTGAGTGGCATATTGGACTGAGGTGCGGGAAAATAGCCGCCTTCGAAGGCAGGGCATCTCTCAACGCAATGCACCTCACCCAATGGGAATTGGGCAGGTTGACGGCGTGTCACAGAAACACCTGAACCTGGATTGAATTTTAAGTGCAGCCCACAGGAGCAAACTAGATGGCGAACAATTCTGTATCCCGAAAGGATTTGGCAAATGCCATTCGTGCGTTGAGCATGGATGCAGTCCAGCAGGCCAATTCGGGGCATCCGGGCGCACCCATGGGTATGGCAGACATTGCCGAAGTGCTCTGGAACGACTATCTCCAGCATAATCCGGTCAATCCTGGCTGGTTTAACCGGGATCGGTTTGTGTTATCCAATGGCCACGGATCGATGCTGATTTATTCCCTGTTACACCTGACAGGATACGATCTGCCGATGTCAGAGATCGAGCAGTTTCGCCAATTGGATTCCAAGACTCCCGGGCATCCCGAATATGGTTACACACCCGGCGTAGAAACCACTACCGGTCCATTGGGGCAAGGGCTAGCCAATGCAGTGGGGATGGCAGTGGCAGAGAAAACCCTGGCTGCACAGTTCAACCGGACCGATTTTGAAGTAGTTGACCACTATACCTATGCCTTCGCCGGTGATGGCTGCCTGATGGAAGGTATTTCCCATGAAGTGTGTTCGCTGGCCGGCACATTACATCTGGGCAAGCTAATCGTCTTCTATGATGACAATGGCATCTCTATCGATGGTGAGGTTGACCAGTGGTTTTCTGATGACACCTCAAAGCGATTCGAAGCCTATGGCTGGCAGGTTTTGTCGGTTGACGGACACGACAGCAAGGCGATAGCAAAAGCCATAGAGAAGGCCCGCAAAACAACGGACAAACCCACGCTGATAAGCTGTAAAACCGTTATCGGATATGGCTCCCCGGCCAAACAGGGCACGGCTGCAACTCACGGGGCGCCACTTGGAGAAGATGAGGTCGCGGCAACGCGCAAAGAGTTGGGTTGGCCGCACGCCCCATTCACAGTGCCTGAAGAAATCAAGACAGCATGGGATGCGACCGAAAAAGGGTTTCAGGCCGAGACTGCCTGGAAAGAATTACTGGTGCGGTATGAGGAAGAATATCCCGAGCTGGCAATGGAACTGGTGCGCCGCATGAAAGGCCAGTTGCCCGGTTACTTCAGCGCCAAGGCCGACGAATTTATCCAGAAGTGCCAGGCCACTGCTGACAACATCGCCAGCCGCAAAGCCTCACAGCAATGCATAGAGGCCTACTCTTGTATCCTGCCGGAGCTTATCGGCGGGTCAGCGGATCTCACCGGATCCAACCTGACTACCTGGTCAGGCAGCGAAGCAATCTCGGAAAAACCTGATGGCAACTACATCTATTACGGTGTCAGGGAATTCGGCATGACAGCTATCGCTTCCGGTATCGCACTGCACGGCGGGTTTATTCCCTATACGGCGACGTTCCTGATCTTTATGGAATATGCACGCAATGCAGTACGCATGGCGGCACTCATGCAACAACGTTCCATACTGGTTTATACCCATGACTCCATTGGGCAAGGCGAGGACGGCCCCACCCACCAACCCGTTGAACAATTAACCATGCTGCGCATCACGCCGAACATGTCAGTTTGGCGCCCGGCTGACAACGTCGAATCTGCTGTCGCCTGGAAAGCCGCCATAGAAAATGGCACTGGCCCGACAGCCCTGGTGTTCTCCCGCCAGTCGTTGCCTCATCTGGAGCGGACACCGGAACAGGTGGAAGGCATAGCGCGCGGCGCTTATGCGTTGCTGGATTGTGCAGGCACTCCGGACGCAATCGTTTTGGCCACAGGTTCAGAAGTCAGCATTTGCCTGGAAGCTGTCGCTGCCTTACAAAAAGACGGCGCAAAGGTGCGTCTGGTCTCCATGCCCAGTGTCGACGTATTCGAGGCCCAGCCTGCCGACTACCGTGAATCCATATTGCCTGCAGACGTCAGGGCGAGAGTTGCAGTGGAAGCCGGAGCAGTAGATTACTGGCGAAAGTATGTCGGCCTCGATGGCAAAGTTATTGGAATGACGAGTTTCGGAGAGTCGGCACCGGGTGGTGTACTGATGGAGCACTTTGGTTTTACTTCGCAGAATGTCATCGACACGGTCAAATCATTATTGTGAACCTCAACCGCCAATTTTCTTAATCAGGCAAGCCCATGGCATTCCGCGTTGCAATCAATGGTTATGGTCGAATAGGACGCTGTGTCCTGCGCGCGTTATATGAGTCCACGAACTATGCCGATTTACGTATCGTGGCCATTAACGATCTGGCCGATGCCAGTAATCTTGCGCACCTGACCCGTTATGACAGCACCCATGGGCGATTTCTGGGTGAAGTAAGCTGGGATGCGGGCAATTTGATAATTAACGGCGACAAAATCGCACTGACGTCCCACGCGTCGATCTCTGAACTTCCGTGGCAGAGTCACGATATCGATTTAGTGATGGAATGCAGTGGCGCATTTACAGATCGGGTTACGGCGGAACAGCACCTTGCGGCCGGGGCGCAGCGGGTCATGTTCTCCCAGCCGGCCGAGCCTGATGTGGATGCAACCGTTGTGTTTGGAATCAATCACACTTCAATCTCTGCAGTCGATCGCATCATCTCCAATGCCTCATGCACAACCAATTGTATCGTCCCGGTACTGCATGTTATGAACCAGGCACTTGGTATCGACAGTGGCGTGATTACTACAATTCATTCAGCCATGAATGATCAGCCCGTCATCGACAGTTTTCATAACAAGGATTTGCGTAAAACCCGCAGTGCCATGCAATCCATTATTCCGGTAGACACTGCATTGGCTGTCGGTATAGAGCGCATCCTGCCAGAGCTGGCGGGCAGACTTGAGGCACAGGCCGTGCGTGTGCCCACGGTCAATGTGTCTGCCATGGACCTGACCTTGCAGGTATCCAGCGCGACATCCGCTGAGGCTGTTAACGAGATTATCAAGGCAGCGAGCCAGAAATTGCCTGTGAACATACTCGGTTATACAGATGAACCATTGGCATCCTGTGATTTTAATCACGACCCACGTTCCGCTATCGTGGATCTGAATCAGACAAGGGTGGCAGGCAAGAATCTTGTCAAGCTGCTGCTGTGGTTTGACAATGAATGGGCCTACGCAAATCGCATGCTCGATGTAGCGGATTACATCCACGCCAATTGCAACTAGTCTGTAATTAGTAAGTCAGTACCAGAAACCGGAGAGTATTTGCCAAGATGTCCTATAAACGCATGAGTGAGCTGGAGCTGAACAACAAAACGCTCCTGATCAGAGAAGACCTTAACGTACCACTTGAAGGCGGGAAGGTGGCCAATGACACGCGTATACGCGCAGCGCTGCCAACGATTCAACAGGCCTTGAAAGCCGGTGCCAGGGTAATTCTCATGTCTCACCTGGGACGACCGGAAGAAGGTGTGCCAATCAGCACGCAGCCTGAAGCCAGCCTGCAGCCAGTTGCTGAGCATCTGGCCAAGCTGCTTGGTATTGAAGTGATACTGGTCACTGACTATCTGCAAGGCGAAGCATTACCTGCGCTAAACAGTCAGCATATTGTGTTATTGGAAAATGTCCGGGTAAATCCTGGCGAAACGGCCAATGCAGACGCACTTGCCAAAACTTACGCAGCACTGTGTGATGTGTTTGTCATGGATGCTTTTGGCACAGCGCACAGGGCCCAGGCCAGCACTCACGGGGTTGCCAAGTTCGCTGCTGCAGCCTGTGCCGGACCCCTGCTGGCCGGTGAGCTGGATGCGCTCGCGCTCGCACTCGAAAAACCCGAGCGGCCCATGATGGCCATTGTCGGAGGAGCCAAGGTTTCCAGCAAGCTCGAAGTCCTGCGGAGCCTGGTAACCAAGGTGGATCAGTTGATTGTTGGCGGCGGCATTGCCAATACTTTCCTGGCGGCAGCCGGCTTGCCCGTGGGCAAGTCATTGTATGAACCTGACCTGGTCGATACCGCCAGGGAGTTGATGCAGCAGACCAATATCCCGCTGCCGACGGACGTAATTGTTGCCGGGGAATTTTCCGCTGATGCGGAAGCCACCACAAGAGCGGTGAAAGACGTAGGCGAAGGCGATATGATTCTCGATATCGGACCGCAAACGGCTGTGCACTTTGCAGAATTAATCGGTAACATGAGTACTATCATCTGGAACGGACCGGTGGGTGTTTTCGAATTCGAACAGTTCGCTTCGGGTACCCGGGCAATCGCTCAGGCTATCGCCGCCAACCCCGGCTTTTCAATTGCCGGTGGTGGTGAAACCATATCCGCCATAGACAAATTTGCGGTTACTGAGAAAATTTCCTATATCTCAACCGGTGGCGGCGCCTTCCTGGAATACGTACAGGGTACTGAGTTGCCAGCGTTGCAGATCTTGCAACAGCGGGCCAGTGAATAAACGATCAAAGAGGTGATGACATGGCGTTAATCAGCTTAAGACAATTACTGGATCACGCGGCCGAACACGGCTATGGCGTGCCCGCATTCAATGTGAATAACCTGGAGCAGGTTAGAGCCATCATGGAAGGTGCCGATGAGGCCAATAGCCCGGTAATTTTGCAAGCATCTGCGGGCGCACGTAAATATGCGGGATCAAATTTCCTCAAACATTTGATACAGGGCGCGATTGAAGAGTTCCCCCATATTCCGATTGTTATGCATCAGGATCATGGTGTGTCTCCTGCGGTATGCCAACGTTCCATTCAGCTCGGCTTTTCTTCCGTGATGATGGACGGCTCGCTTGCAGAAGACGGCAAGACCCCAACAGATTTTGACTACAACGTGCGAGTTACAAAGACTACCGTTGATATGGCTCACGCCTGTGGTGTTTCTGTAGAAGGTGAAATCGGTTGTCTTGGATCACTGGAAACAGGCATGGCTGGTGAAGAAGATGGTATCGGCGCAGAGGGTAAGT
>Ga0255767_1001707_pt1 | contig 19353 bp, 19 predicted proteins | sample 071ome_24_FD_179967 | JGI IMG/M metagenome (GOLD analysis project Ga0255767, IMG submission 179967) | Coastal salt marsh microbial communities from the Groves Creek Marsh, Skidaway Island, Georgia - 071402CT metaG (version 2) | ecosystem: Environmental > Aquatic > Marine > Intertidal zone > Salt...
TCGGTCCTGTCTCACTCCTGGTTGAGGAAGGCAATGGCCCCATCCACGCCATCATGGCTTGAAAGTCCTTGCCGCTGCTGGTGTGCGCAAAAGGCAGGCTGGCAGATGCAAATGATCGCCTAACCTTTTCCTGATATAATGTCTGTCCCACCCTGAAATCGCCCTTGGGCTCATCCGCAGAGTCTAAGTTAGGCTGAATTTTCGCCTTTGGCACAGACCGCATGTGGAATTGATGACGATTTTTCCTATGGGAAAACAAAGGTGGTGGTAGGAACAGGATTCGAACCTGTGAAGGCAAAGCCAGCAGATTTACAGTCTGCCCCCGTTGACCGCTTGGGTATCCTACCCCCCTGATAAACGCGGCTTTTAGGCCGCTCGAGGAACCGAAAAGAAACAACAATCAACTGGTCAAGTCAAGGGCGAATCATGGTTTGGCTCAGATGCAGATAATTCGCTCTTTTTCTTTAGGGTGGGTTCACCTAGGTTGAGGCCTGAAAAGAGTCTATGGGAATTCAATTATTCAACACCCTGACCCGACGCATAGAGCCATTCGAGCCTCTGGAGGCCAATGGCAGGAAGATTGGGATGTACTGCTGTGGTCCAACGGTTCATGATTTTGCCCATATCGGCAATTTTCGCACCTTCGTGCTGTGCGATGTGCTCAGGCGATATCTGAGGTTCCGTGATTACGAGGTGTACCACGTCATGAACGTGACCGATGTGGAAGACAAAATCATCGCACGGGTCAAGGAGGCCGGGACGAGCTTGAAGGCCTATACCCAGATTTATGAGGAGGCTTTTTTCAAGGACCTCGAAGCCCTCGGGTGTCTGATGCCTCACGAGACTCCCAGGGCTACCGAGCACATGGCATCGATCATTGAGCTCATCGAGCGTCTGGTAGCCAAAGGCATCGCTTATTCGGCAGCTGATGGATCAGTCTACTTCAGCATCGGAGGTTACCAGCAGGCAGGCTGCTGTTATGGACAGCTGCAAAAATTGGACTTTGATCAAATGCGTCCGGGGGAGCGTATCCAGTCCGATGAATATGCCAAGGATGCCGTTGCCGATTTCGCCCTGTGGAAGGCGCGCACTGAGGCTGATGGCGAGGTTTTCTGGGAAAGCCCTTGGGGACAGGGTCGCCCGGGGTGGCACGTGGAATGCAGTGCCATGAGCATGCATTACCTGGGAAACAGCTTTGATCTCCATCTCGGAGGGGAGGACCTTAAATTCCCTCATCACGAAGATGAAATCGCGCAGAGCGAAGGCGCAGGCCTGCAGGAGCCGGGCAAACCTTTTGTTCGCCACTGGGTACATGGCGCTCATCTGCTGGTCGAAGGTAAAAAGATGAGCAAGTCTCTGGGTAATTTCTACACGCTCAGGGATTTGCTGGACAAGGGGTTTGACGGAAGGGCCATCCGCTTTGTCCTTCTATCCGCTTATTATCGAGAGAGCTTCAATTTCACCCTGGATGGTTTGCAAGGAGCCAAGACCGCTTTGGGAAGACTCGACGAATGCGTCGCCAAACTGGAAGCATGGCAAAAAGAGTTGGATGGTGAGGCAAAGCCAGGGAAGTCCAAACTCATCGATGGCTTTGTCGCAGCCATGGATGATGATCTCAACGTCTCAGCTGCCTGGGCGGCTGTTTTTGAATGGGTTCGTGATATCAACCGCCAAATCAGCCAAAACGCCTTGTCACCTGAGAATGCGGCCATGGAATACCAGGCATGGCTTTCGGTCGATCAAGTCCTGGGGCTGGGCAAAGACCTCAGCAAGGAAGTCATCCCGGATGACATTACGCAAATGGCCATCCAACGTCAGGAGGCAAGGGCGCAGAAGAACTGGGCTGAAGCGGATCGATTGCGTGATGAGCTCAAGGCGGCAGGATGGACCGTCGAGGACACTCCAGAGGGCCCTCGGCCCAAACGGCTCTGAAGTGAGCTCGGGGATCCGGTTCGCACCGATGGATGGATACCAGCGCTTGCAGAAAATGTGACGATGGCTCGAACACGCACCACTTGGAATCAGAAGCTTGAAGATAGCAAGGGTCTTCCGAAGTTGGAACCCATGCCTGAAAAATGGCGTGAGCGATGGGGAGAAGCTCAGATGCTCATTCCGGCTCCTCTGGAAGTGAATGCCTTGATGCGCACGGTGCCCAAAGGCAAGCTCACAACCATTGAACAAATCCGTGAATGTCTCGCCCGAAAGCACGGCGCAGCAGTGGCCTGCCCCATGACCACGGGTATTTTCGCATGGATCGCAGCCCATGCGGCCAGCGAATCCGAAGAGGCGGGAGTTTCGGACATCACCCCTTACTGGAGGACACTCAAGACAAAAGGAGAGCTCAACCCCAAGTATCCTGGAGGGATTGCCCATCTCAGTGAGCGGTTGAGGCTCGAGGGCCACCAGATCATTCAACGTGGCAAGCGATGGTTTGTCGCAGATCTCAAGAGGCCTCTTTTTACCCCCAAGATCCATTCATGAAAGCACACAAAGGATTCTTTTTTTCCTTCGAAGGCAATGAAGGCAGCGGTAAGTCCACTCAAATCGCCCTTTTGGCTGAGCGACTCAAACAAGAAGGCTTTGTGGTCAGCCAGTGGAGGGAACCTGGGGGGACGGCTTTGGGAGAGGCACTTCGCCCGATCATCAAAAAACCTGGAGAAGAACTGAGAATGGGGCCCATGGCCGAACTCCTACTGATGAATGCCAGTCGGGCACAGCTGGTCGAGGAGGTCATTTTGCCCCGCCTCAACCAAGGAGAAATCATTCTCGTCGATCGCTTTTATGATTCGACGCTTGTCTATCAGGGATTGGGTCGTGGGCTCGATAGGAGCCTGGTCAGGCAAGCTGTGTCTCTGGCCGTCGGAAAGACCACGCCGGATCGTACCTTCCTTCTGAAAGTGCCACTGCATGTCAGCGAATCAAGACGTCAAAGCCGAGCCGATCAATTGGGTGAAACGAAAAAAGACCGTTTCGAGGCTTCGAACCGATCTTTTTTCGAGCGCATTGAAGAAGGTTATGACCAGCTTGCCCGAGAGTATCCCGAGCGGATCATCCCCATTGACGCTACCCAATCCGTCGAGATTGTGCACCAGTGTATCTGGAAACAGGTCCAGACATTGACTGCTGCCAGGCACTGATCGACGCCCAAGAAAATCCCCTGCCCTCAAGACATCGAGGAGCAGGAATGGCAAAAGAGGCGGGGGAAGAGCCTACAGCTGCCAGGCAGGATGCTCGGGCAGGCACTGATTGAACTCAGCCACCAGGGCGTCCTCATAATCCCCGGCATAATCTTCATTGAAAAACCGATCCAAGGCTTCGTCGTAAAGGCGCTGCCAGGACTGTTCCTCCTTGCCTGGATTGATGGGATAGAACAGGGCAAAATTACTTTTGGCTGCCTTGAAGTCGCCAGGAGCATCACCAATCATCAAAATGCGATGCGCCTGGTATTTGGGAGCAGCAGCGTATTTGATGTGTTCGGTCTTGGTCCCCATCTCCTGCCCAGCAATCATGGCAATCATGCCATCGATCTGATTCTCCCCCCACTCCCGCTCAAGGGCGTCTACGGGTGTCTGTGAAATGCACATGGCATCGGCCTGCGCCCTGATTTTTTCCAGGCACTCCCTGACCAGTGGAAAGGGCGGAACGCCATGCACGATGTCCTCTACCTGGGCATTGACGGCCTTGGACCATTCAAAGATATCCGCAAGGGCCCCATTACCAGAGGCCACCTCAGCCTCAAGAGTGGCATTGCCCAGCTTGGTTTCCCTGGCCATCCATTCCTCCAACGCATCGGTTTCAGGGATCTGGACGTGGCGTGCTTGAACCTCGTGCCGATCCTTCAAAAAATGAAGGGCATTGGAAAGCGCTGGAAATCGGTTGATGCCGCGAGTCTTGCTGTAGAGATTCACAAACTCCCAAACCTCACGGGCATACTTGCTCACCGGTTGAAGTCCAAAATGTTTGATGAACATGGGGGTAAAGCACTCCTTATGCTTGATCTCCATGCTGTCAAAAACACAGCCATCGGAGTCAATACCGACAAAAAATTCCTGGGTGGGTTCAAACGCCTTCAATTGCTCAGCTGCATCGCTCATGGCTCAAATCTGTGATTTTAGTTATTCCAAAGGTGGGCATCATGCAATTAAACCGAAAGGACTTCAAGCTCGGCTCAAGCATCAGGATCCTGAGCCGAGCGCTGGAAACATGTCCGGCAATCCCAAACCCGCCTCATTTTCATTGGAGACTTTTCTATTGCATTGCGCCACAGAGACCCTATTTTGAACGGCCAATTTTATTAAGGGAGACGATACTTTGAACAGCGAACTGGTCAAACAAGCCATGGAGAGAATCATCAATCCAAACATATTGGTGAATCTTGTTTCACGTCGTGTCAGGCAACTCAGCACCGGAGGCGGTGGTTTGAGTCGCCCTCTGATCGAATCTGAGAAACCGCTCGGATCAGCCGACACTGCTCTGGAGGAAATTATCCAGGAAAAGATCGATTTTGAGGATATCAAGGAGGAAAACGATTAGTCTCCAAGAGTCCTCCGACTCCGATGCAAGACCGACCTGATATCGGTCATCAGCGCTTTGAACGGCCGGAAGCATGATCTTCCGGCCTTTTTATGCATGGGCCATGGCCAAGAAACCACACACTCCTGATCTCGCCAGTAATCCCAAGGCGAAAAGAGACTACCACATGGTGGAACTCTTTGAGGCGGGTATCGTGCTTCGTGGCACGGAGGTGAAATCCCTCAGGGCTGGCAGAGGGGAAATCAAAGATGCCTTTGCCCGAGTCGAGCATGGAGAGGTATGGCTCTACAACGCCCACATTGAAGAATATCGATTTGGCAACTGGGTCAACCACGATCCACGCGCCAAACGCAAACTCCTGTTGAATCATTCAGAAATTCGCAAATTGTTCGGACTGGCTGCCATCAAGGGCCATGCGTTGGTGCCGCTCTCTCTTTATTGGAAAAATGGCAAGGTCAAGGTGAAGTTGGCGGTTGGCAAAGGGAAAGTCGACTATGACAAGCGAGAAGATATTCGAAAGCGAGACAGCGATCGAGAGCTCAAACGAGTCATGATGCAACACGTCAAAGGCAAAGCCTCGTGAAAACAAAAAGGCCTCCATGTGGAGGCCTTTTGCGTGATAAAAATGAAATGGAATGAGTCTGACTTCAGGCAGATTTCTTCCACTGGCGCTTGGGAGCCTTGGTGATCATCCCTTTTTTGATGGCTTTGGCCGTGACACGAATGTATTTGACCTCTCCATCAATGATGACCTTGACCCGCTGAAGGTTGGGGAAGAATCGACGTTTGGTGACTGCGGTGACATGTGTTCCGATGCCACCTTTCTTTTTCGCCTTACCACTTCGCCAAATATGACTTCCTTTAATGGGGCGCTTACCTGTTACCTGACAAATTCTGGACATAAAGCCTGCAATGTTAATGAGTTTCCCCTGGAGGGGACAAGAGGCGGAGAGTATCGTTCAAAAGGTGGCGAATCAAGCGTTAAAAACAAGAAAATGAGGTATCCGCGATTCTGCACAACCCTACAAAACTCTTTGCCTTTGACCCGGAACTCAAGAAGCCAGTTGCCAGCTGGGGAGCGTATGATGTAGGTTTTGTTTTCTTATGGGAATCCATTACTTCACAAGCAGTTCGAACACAAGGCTCCAGTGGATCGCAACTTGGATCCTGGCCTTGAGCCCGACACTTCTGATGGCGCACAGCGGCGACCACACCCAACAGAGCTTGGGAGAAGGCACCTTGCACTGGATGACCCATTGGGATCATTTGCTGGTTCTCCTTCTGGCTGGGGGCCTTTTGGGATCTTTCAAAAAATGGGGGGGGCTCGGCAGCCTCATTGGCGCAGCATCAGTCTCAATGGCTGCTTGGGCGTTTTCATGGACACCCGTCAGTCTGAACTTCGTCATGTCTCAAGGGGCTCTGTCTGCTTCGCTGGTTCCTTTATTGGTAGGAGTGTTTTTGTGGCAAAGCCCAGCATGGAACCCCCACTCTCATCACCTTGCCTACCTGAAGCGGTGCGGACTGGGTATGGTGCTGTTGGCTCTTTCCATGCACCTTGCCTGAAGGAAGCTCGAGTTCTGGGCGGATGGGCCTGCGACAGATTCACTGAAACACCCTTCGTTGCCAGGGTGATTATCTCTAAATGGCCGAAAAGCTACCAGGATCCGAACCAATGCGCCCCTCGTTCAGGGAATGGTGTCGGCTGGTCATTTTTGAGGCAGATACGCCGGCCGGTAAAGGCTTTGATGTCTCCCTCATTGTCTGCATTCTGCTCAGCGTCGTTGCCGTGATGCTGGCCAGTATCGAGTCGTTCATGGATCGATACGGTAAAATCCTCACGGCGTTGGAATGGGCTTTCACCCTTTTGTTTACCTTCGAATATCTAGTTCGTATCTGGTCAGTCAGAAACCCATTGCTTTACATGCGGAGTTTCTACGGCTTGGTCGATCTGGCAGCGATTCTCCCCACCTATCTAAGTCTCATGTTGATCAATGCCGAGTATCTGATCGTGGTCAGGCTTCTCCGGGTCATGCGGGTGTTTCGCATTCTGAAGCTCATCCAATATCTGGAGAGCTCCAGAACCATCATGAAAGCCCTCAGGGCCAGCCGTCCAAAGATCACCGTCTTCATGTTCGCCGTCATGGTCCTCGTGGTCATCATTGGTTCGCTGATGTACATTATCGAAGGACAGGAGAATGGGTTTACTAGCATCCCCGCGAGCATGTATTGGGCAGTGGTCACACTCACGACCGTGGGATACGGAGATATCGCCCCTCAAACACCCGTTGGAAAATCACTGGCTGCCATCGTGATGATCATCGGCTATGCCATCATCGCGGTACCTACCGGGATTGTCACCGCAGAGCTGACAAAGGGAGATCGGTCCACCACGACGCGAAGCTGCCCAAATTGCTCTGCCGAATCACATCAAGATGCCGCAAGACACTGCTACCGATGCGGACACAGCCTTGAAGGGAGTCACCTTTAAGCTCTGGTACCCTTCGCGTCTCCTTCCTTGCCATCTGTCAAATATCAATGGGTAGCATGGTAAAAGAGGGCAAGCATCGCCCAAAACTAGCTCTTTTCCATGGGATAGCGCATGCCCCATTGCCCCCGAATGGCATCCATGGTTTGCATGAGCGCGAGACTTTGGGCATGCGGCATGATGAGGCTCTCGACAAGACCACTCCGCAGGCAGTGGTTCACTTCCATGGCTTCGAATTGATATCCGTTGCCCTCATACGGCAGCGAAACGGTCTGACTCTCCTTGCCATCGATGTGACATTCGAAGGATTGTGACTTCCAAAATTGGTTTGGAAAATGAATCCGACCCCGAGTGCCGTAGATCCATGCAGATTGCGAGGTATGAGTCCGGATGGCTGATGACCCGACAAACAAGGCTCCAGAGGAATATTTCATGATGTAGGCCGACTGTTCATCAACTCCTGTGGCGCCCATGGTGGGAAGGCTCACGATTTCCTGCGCATTTCCAAGAAAGAGAGAGGCAAAGGCAATGGGGTAAATCCCAACATCCAGCAGGGCCCCACCCGCCAGTTGGGGATTGAACAAACGACCTTCGGCTTGAAAAGGAACTCGAAAACCAAAATCAGCCTGAACCATCTGAACCTCGCCAATGAGCCCATCCTGCACCCACTGGATGGCCTTTTGGATGACGGGAATGAAGCGCATCCACATGGCCTCCATGAGGAAACACTGCTTTTCCCGTGCACGGTGAATCATGGTCTCCACTTCCGCGGCATTGATGGCAAAAGGCTTTTCGCAGAGAACGTGCTTGGAGCCGTCCAGGCAAAGCAAGGTGTTTTCGCAATGCAGAGAATGCGGGGTTGCGATGTAAATGGCATCCACTTCGGGCTCATCGACCAGCGCTTCATAGCTTGAATGGGCACTGGGCACTTGATGGCGTTGGGCAAAACTTTCGGCGGTTTCTGCCTTTCTGGAGGCAACGGCTGCCAGCGTGCATCCAGGGGCATGACGCAAGCCTTCAGCAAATTCACCGGCAATACGCCCCGTACCCATGATACCCCATCGAATGGTTTTTGACATAAATCTAGCTCTCCTTGTGTGTCGGGATTATCCTAGTTGTTGAGCATTAGGCTGCACAGGATGCTCGATGCACACTGCGAAGCAATTGAAAAACGTACAAGGCCTTGTCTTCTCCTCCACCATTGCCCCAATGGCACATCATTCCAGCCTCCAACCGTCAGGAAGTCATGGATTGGAGCCTGGTGCTGACCAGTCAGCGCATCGAAGCTGAAATCCTTGCCTTCCCGGATGGAAGAGCGCCTTACGGACTCAGGATCAACCCATTGGACAGACTGCGTGCCATGCAGGCCATTCTTCGGTTTCAGAAGGAAAACAGGGGGTGGCATTGGCATCAGGAACTGCCCGCGATGGGCCTGCGCTACGACTGGTCTGCTTGGGGGTGGTGCCTTCTTTTGAGTGTTTTCGCCTGGCTTGCCTGGGAGGTCAGACCGGAATTGCAGCAAATGGGTATGCTCAAGAGCCAGGAGGTGCTCCGTGATGGCGCCTGGTGGCAAACCATCACCGCAGTCATGCTGCATGGCGATGTAGCTCACCTTGCTTCCAATCTGAGCTCAGGGATCATTATTCTGGGTCTTTGCATGGGACGCTTTGGAACCACCCCCGCCCTTTTGATTGCCCTGATCTGCGGAGCCATGGGCAATGTATGGAGCTTATGGGCCCATGATGAGCCTTACCGCGGTTTGGGAGCTTCGGGCATGATCATGGGAGCGCTTGGTATGATGGGGCCTCATGCCCTTTTTCTGATGCGACGAGATACCAAGGCAGGCTTTCGCATCGTGGTTTCCGGCATGCTGGCGGTGATCATGCTTTTCTCACTGTGGGGACTTTCACCACAAAGTGATGTCGCAGCCCATTTTGGAGGTTTTGTTAGCGGTATCGCCTGGGGCGCGGTGTTGAGCCTGTGCCCGGAAAACCAGCTGAGAGCGCCCAGACTGAACCTGCTGTGTGGGCTGATGATGATGTTTCTCTTGTTCTGGGCCTGGGGCATGGCCTTGAGTGGTGGCAGGCCCTGGATCTGGAGGCAATGGATGGGATGGGGTTAGTCAAGGCATCCCACGATCCACGATTTGAAAGAAGGCTTGTTCTGTTGGATCCACCTTGATCATCCACTCCGCATACCTCCCATGAGCTTGCACAGTCCCTAGTATTTTTGGAGTGCGTCCCAGCCCCGAAAGCCCCATGACCTCATAGACATGCCCGGGAAGACTTGCCCACTGGAGCTGCAATTGATCTTCATCCATCGGCAAAAGTTCCATGCGAAAGAGGTGATCGGAGACCTTTGGATGAGTCTGGAGCAATTGCTCTCTGGCGTTGGATGCCCCGTCTGCATCACTGTCCTCGAACCCGCTTGCCCGAAGATTCCCAAAGTGCCTTCTTTCCCAGGAATCATCCAGGCCGTCGTTATCGACGTCTTCAATGGGCGTTCCCATCAAACTCAAGCGGAGTGCTCGCAGGGTACCTATTTCGTCAGGATCCTGATCGGTGATGCGAACTTTCCAAGTTCCAGCGGTGGGTTCGAAAAAATGACGCGTGGTTCGATAAGCCCAACGGATGGGGCCTCGCGACTCGTCATGGTTGAGACGCTGAAGAACGCTGATGGTGCCACTGGGAGATTCGAGCGTAATCCGCAGCTGACCCCGGAAGGAATGATCCGCGTCAACGATCAACTCGACATGCTCGCAGATCATGTCATCACTGACTTCGAAAACATGCTCCACCGATTCCATGGAAAGTTGCATGCGCAATTTAGGATCGCGCTTCATGAGTTGAACCAGCTCATCCCCATCGGCCTTGGAGATAAAGAAAGCAGGAATGGGGCTGTAGTCTGTGCCCGCCATTCTGATGAGTTCGGCTTCATCCACATTGTTGTAAATCACGACAAATTCGGCGCCTGCATCCGCAGCGTGCTGGATCTTACGCTCGAAGGTGGCGGTGCCCCGCTGAATCATGGCCCCCTTCCCCGTCAAATCCTCTGCAATGGCAGCCACGACCATCCCCTCATCACTCATGGGTAATAAGTTTGTGGGGCGATCGGGCTGCAAACCCATGGTCGTGGAAGCAACGATATTTTTCAGATGATCGGGGACGGTGACCCCCTCTACCTTGAGCCGAAGCCCGGCATCGGGAATCATGACCAATGGTTGAGTGCTGAAACTCTTCACGACCAATGGATCACGGCTGTGCCATCGACTTGCTAACTGCACCAACTCACCCGCATCCGGAATACCAAAACCCACGTTGTGGTTGTGGGCAAACCCAGCCCCATTGGCCACCGTATCAGGATCTTCGAAGACCTGTCGGGCTGAGGCAATGAGAAGCTGTTGGACATCTCGATTACTGAGGTTGGGGTTCACCCCCAGCGCCAGCCCCGCCATCCCTGAAACCAATGGAGCGGCAGCACTCGTACCGATGAAACCTATCTCGTTGGGAATGTAGTCTCCCTCGCCCAATCCTCTCGTCGAGGTGGTGTAGCCCTGCCGACCCAGTAAGTCGGTCGTAAAAAGGCCGTCATCGCTCTCACCTCCGGGTGCGGCGACCAGGATGCAGGCACCTCGATTGGAATAGGAAGTGGCCTTTCCTTGCCGATCGGTTGCCGCCACAGCAATGGATTGATGCATCGAAGTATAACCGTCATCGTTGACATCACCCAATCCAGGATGAAAGTCTCCACGAATGCGGTCATTACCTCCTGCTCGCACCATGATGGTTCCCTTACCAGATCGCCCTTGGTAGAAGGCATTGCTGATGGCAGATCTTTCGATGAAGGAGGGTCCCTCTTGCTGAGCGAAGGCATTGCCCCAGCTGTGGTTTTGAATGGCAATACTTTCCGGCCGATACTCATACATTTCAGCAAGTTGCAGTGAGTCAGCAATACCACCACCCAGGCCAAAAATGACCCAACTGGAAAGGGAAGCTCCAGGCAGGATACCCGCAATCCCTTCCTGGTTGTCGTGCACCGCACCAATCAATCCGGCGACTGCTGTACCATGAAACATGCTCGAGCTGACCGGCTCTCCATCGTCCTCACCCGAGATAAAATTGTGGCTTTCAGATGCCCTGAAGGCCTCTTCTAGATCAGGGTGAAGCAATCCAACACCCGTATCCACAATCGCAACCCCGACACCGTTGCCACCGGACACGGGCCAAGCTGCGCGCAGATTGAGATCCAGGCCCAGTTTCTGGCCCTTGGCATCCCTTTGATCCAGATACCATTGGTATTCAAAAAAAGGATCATTGGGCACACTCGCGTAGGCCTTTCTCGGTTTGAATGGCTTCGTCTCCACCGGATAAGCCGCGACAATGTCCGCTCGAATCGATAGTCGCTCACCCCACAAAAGGGCATCCACAGGAGAGATCGTCTCCAAAAGATAGGTGTTGGCATGCGCCAGAGCTTTCAGTGGCATCCCATCCAGGAAGGATTCAAGGTCAGAAAGGTCTGTTTCCGGAACGACATGCACGATCAGACGGTGATCCACTTCAGAGGCATGCTTCGCCTCTGGCGATGCAAAGACCCGTATCTTGGCGGGTGATGGCCCCAAACTGGGCGTCAGCCAATCCACAGCAGCGGATGTCCAATAGGTTCGGGGCTCTGGCACCTTCAGGGTGAAGGGCATTCTCGGCTGGGCTTCCAGCAATGGGTTGAGAAGCCCCATCAGGAACCCACTCAAAAGGAAGCCAAAGCGCAGTCGAAGCCGCCCAATACGGTTTTGAGAGGATAACAAGCCTTTTCCTAGCATAACATCAGCCCTTCCATGGCTTGATAAGAGCATGTTTCATGCTAGTTGAGACAGATTCCAGTCGTAGACACACCACAAGGTCGCACCATGAGGCTGGTTAAAGAATGGGAGGGGTTCCCAGTTTCCAGAGGGTCTGGTCACTGCGCAGATAAAGCGACCCATTCGAAATTGAAGGAGTCGCAAGAATCGTCTCCTGCAGATCCAGTTGACTGACTATTTCGCCCTCCTCTCCAGAAACGTCCACCACTTGAACCAATCCCGACTCATTGACCCAGAATTGATGATGTCCAAAACCCACCGCTGAAGCACTGAAGGGACCCTTGAGACGCACCTGCCACTGCCTTTTACCTCCGTTTAAACTCCCTCGAGTTAGAACCCCTGCATTGTTGACCACGAATACAGCGTTGTCCATGACCATGGGGCTGGCTGTTGCCGGACTGAAGGATTTGGCCCGCCACATAATGGGAAGATCTCCCTCTGCTTGTGAAAGATCTAGCGCCGTCAGACCATGAGAAGGGGTCAGCAAAGTAGATCCAAAAAGCACGCTTGAGGGGATGGTCGAGGCTCCATCCTTGTAGGAGGCCCTCAGATGACCAGAACCAGCTTCCACAAGATCCACACCTTTGGAGGATTGCAAAGCAACGCAGGGCGGATCCATCTGGGGCAACGGAATGGGGGAAGTCCAATTGGCGCCTTTGGGTCGATCATCCAGTTTCCACAGATTCTTGCCAGTGCGGGGATCCACTCCAAGAGCCATCGACTGGCTGTCGTTTTCGACTTGAACCACCAGCACCCCGTCCACCCAAACAGGGCTACTTGCCATCCCCAGACTATTACTGACGTTGGGATAGTCTACGGTGATGCCCCTCAACCAGCGTAGTTGACCCCTCAAGTCAAGACAGATGAGATCATTGGAGGAGAATAAGATATAAAGAGATTCTCCGTCGGAGACGGGTGTAGGTGCTGCCACACAGGTTTTTTCATGACACATGGTTCGTCCGGTAGCGAGAAAGGTTTTCTTCCACAGACGCTCGCCGGAAACCGCATGAAAACACATCACCACCAACTTGGATTGATCCGCCCCTTCAGCAGCAGACAGAAATAAGCGATCTCCCACAATGATAGGGCTGGAAAGCCCTCTCCCCGTCAGGGAAGCCCTCCATTGAATATGATTCTCGCTAAGTTGAGTCGGTGGGAGGGATTCAACTGCAAGCCCAGAGGCAAAAGTCCCTCGAAACTGGCGCCAATCCTCGGCCTGAAGCATCCACAAAAAGCATAGGGCCAGCACACCGCAAAATCGTGTCCTCATGAGAATAAATGATAAGCCATAACCCATTGGGTTCAACGCTTTCTTGATACTATGGATGCTTGAGGTCTGCTCTGATGGAGAACCCTTTCGGAGTGCGCCCTCTCCTCCAGACTCTCAAAAGCTAGCCGGCAAGATAAGGGATGGTGAGTGGGCCCTGAGGCAAAACGGCCACTCGAGCCTCGGGGCCAAGCTTCTGGAGCCGGTTTTCAACGCTCTTCTGGATATCCTTGCAAGGTTCCAAGTGGGCTGCTCGAAGAGTTTGATCATCCAATGCACTGAAGACCTGCACTTCTGCGCGGCTCTGGATGAGGGCCTGAATCTGTGCTTGCCACTGCTCAGGTCGCACAAACCCTGGCGTGCTGAGCATCGTCAAAATTTCCTGCGGCCCGGAAGCACTGCGCAACAACTGATCCAGGGGACTGCTGGCAGGCACGCCCTCGCGGCATTCGCAAGCGAGGATCAAAAGACCACCCTCCTTCAAGATGCGGGAGCCGGCACTCATCCCCTTGACGCCCTGATAGAGGTTCATGTCCAGTGGGTAACCACTATTGGTTGTCACCACAATGTCAAAGGCCCCTTCAACCGCTTGCATGGCGGTTTGTTTCACGCGCTGACAGCCTTGCTGATGGGCCTCAATCAGCCCCCCGGCAAAGACACCAGTAATGGCCCGCTGGTGATTGAGCGTGACATTGAGCAGAAAACTCGGACCCGCCCTCAGGGCGATATCACGTAATTCCTCCCAGAGAGGATTGCCTTGAGTCACACCAAAGGTGGACCTCTCATCGGCGATATGGTCAAAGCCATGATTGCTCATCACCGTTTCCAGACCTGCCACTCCAGGCATGATACCCTTGGGCCCGCCACTGAAGCCGGCAAAAAAGTGTGGCTCGATAAACCCCGTGACAATTCTTAAATCAGCATCAAGTGCCTGACGGTTGAGCAAAGCTGGAGCGCCAGAAGCGGTCTGTCCGACGGACACAAGCTGATCGGGATCTTCCGCATCATGGTTGAGAACCCGATAGTTCCGCACCACCTCAGGTGTCAGCATGGCCTCCAATTCTTCTCGAGTATTGGGTCGGTGAGTCCCCAGCTGATTGAGGAGGGTTATCTGATCTTTTGGGTGATCTGAGAGGTATTCCAGGAGCCAGGGAATGATGCGATCATTGGGCGTCGCTCTGGTGATATCGGTAAACAGGATGCAAATGCGATCCTCCGGGTGAATCATAGTCCGCAGGGCTGGAAGGCCGATAGGCTGATCCAAGGCCGTCAACAAGGTATCTTTTTCTTCAGGCAATCCCGACGTGAAACTGGGTTCGATCACCGTTGTGCGATCGGAAGGAAGATCGATGCTGAGTGTTCCCTGGCCGTAAGCGAGATCAATGTTCATACCGGAGGGCACTGTAGACCATCCGATCCAAGAAAGCGACGATCGAGTTCAGAAGCCTATCAGGCGCTCAGAGATGACTGCAAGGTCCTGAGAGATTGTTGGAGCTCCGGAAGGGTTTGGCAACGGATGGCCCGAATGGATTTCAAAGCTTTTGCATAAGAACCTTGCGCTTGCCCTCCAACCAATACGGGAAAACCTTCAGGTAAAGAAGCCCTCAAATCTTCCAAATCCTTGACCACCTGAGGATCCCCATGGGGATAGACGAGGCTCAGAGCGATGGCGTGCACGGATTTTTGCCTGGCCGCAGCAGCAATTTCGTGAGCGGGAACAGAGGACCCAATGAAATAGGTTTTCCAGCCGAGGCTGGCGGCCATGGCCGTGACCATCACTGCCCCAATTTCGTGAAGCTGATCGGAAGGGGTCGCGATCAATATTTTGGGAGCCGCAGAGGCATTACCGAAAGGCTTGATGGTCGAAAAAAGGAACGATTTCAGTGCTGCGGAAGCGGCATGCTCCTGAGGAATGGTCATCTGGCCCTTTTCCCAGGATTGACCAATCAGCCGGGTCAGCGGAGCGACCACGTCGCAAAGCATGCCTTGATGCCCAAGACGAACCGTGGCTTCTGAGAGACAGCGATAAAAGCCTTCCTGATCCAGGTCGAGCGTGTAGCGCATCAGTTGCGTGACGGCGTTCTCTGCAGACCATGTATCTGGTAAATCTGAGACTAATTGAATTCCATTACCGTTGGTAGCATCGGGCTGGTCACGACGAACTTTGGCCAGAAGATCTACGAGAGCTGGAATGTCGAGGTGAGCGATGTGTGCGATTCGACAGCCGAGATCCGTAGCCTGTTTCAGAAGTCGGAGCTTCTCGATGTCTTCCTCGCTGTAGAGACGACGGTTGGTTTGCGTCCTGTCGGGCTGGATGCCCACGTAACGCTTCTCCCAAACGCGAATCACGTGAGCAGACAGGCCGCTCCGCGTCGAGGCGATGCGTATGGTGTGTTTAACGTCTCCCATTGCTGATACTGGGCAAAGAATACGACAAAACCATTGGAGTGCAAATTTTTCTTATTTTTGTCTAACTTTTGAAAGAATTAAGTGCGTTTAAGGGCTTTTTTTATGTTGACAATATTTTGACATCAGTTAGACATTTTCTAAACGTTAGACAAAAATCATGAAAGCTACTACTCCATCAAACAAGACCACATCGTCTAATAAAGCACGCGCAGGCCGCTCAACTGCAGCCAAACTTAGGGGACAAACCTCGGTCAAATCCAAATCCGAAGTCAGCAACCCGCAGGTAGAATGGGAGTTAGGGCAAACCAAAAAGGAGCCGCTAAAACTTGAGGTGCAAAGAGAGGCAGTGCAACCGGCTTCCAACCTCAGCGATCTGCCAACCAGATCATCCTTCGCTCTTTATCTGCGAGAAATTGGAGAGGAACCCTTACTCACACCCGCTCAAGAGGTGGAGCTCGCAGACAAAATCAAAGTAGGTGACGAACAGGCCAGGGAGCGTATGATCAAGGCAAATCTAAGGCTGGTTGTTAAAATCGCCAGAGATTACGAGGGTTTTGGACTACCTTTGCTAGACTTGATCAACGAGGGAAATATCGGTTTGATGAAAGCAGTCGACAAATTCGACCCAACCAAAGGAGCCAAGTTTTCGACCTACAGCTCCTGGTGGATCAAGCAAGCCATCAAGCGAAGCTTGAGCAACCAAAGCAAAACAATCCGCTTACCCATCCATTTGGTAGAGAAAATTGCCAAACTTCGCCAAGTCTCTGTACGATTGCAGGAAATTCTGGGCCGTGAGCCCAACGATGAGGAACTCGCCAAAGAACTCGAAATTGCACCTAGCAGGGTTGCCATGATGAGACGAGCCTCCACCCGTCCCCTGTCTCTGGATGAGACTTTTGGGGAAGATGACAGTACCCGACTGGAAGAGCGGGTAGCCGATGAGAACGCGCAGCACCCGTATGAGGAATTAGAATTACAGACCTCGCTCAATCTGCTCGGCAAAATGTTGACAAAGCTCAATGCCAGAGAATCGAAGATCCTCAAATACCGCTTTGGTTTGGATGGAGAAAAAGAGCGGACACTCGAGGAAGTGGGGCAGGAATTTGGCGTCACTCGAGAGCGCATCCGACAGCTTCAAAACATGGCTCTGCAAAGATTGAAGCGTATGATGGACAAGCAAAACGCACCCGCCATCTTGCCGGCTACCTGACTAAGTGCCTCATTGATAGCGATCAATGAATCAAGCAGGAGGTTTCCTCCTGCTTTTTTTGCGTCTCAGCTACTACTTGACGATTTCATTCGCTAACTTTACTTTAAAAGAACAATGGAGGATGTAAGCAGTACCTGAACAGGTGGCTGCTTTTTTTTCAGTGAACCAACGTACTTAACCCTCCATGACTTTAACCAGGAGCCCAATGTGGATCTAAAGGATATCAAGGCCATTGTCGATTTGATGAAAAAGAATTCCATTTCGGAATTCGAGTTGGAAAAAGAGGAATTCAAAATCAAGCTCAAGCGAGGACTTGCTGGTGGAGGCCACTCCTTGGAAGACCAGCCTTCGCTTTATCAGGCGCCTCCCCAGCCACTTCCAGCACCTGCACCTCAGATAGCCTCCGCGGCTGAGCCCCCATCCACCAAAAATTCTACTGATCTGGAAATCACCTCACCCATGATCGGGTCCTTTTACGCGTCTCCATCACCCGATTCACCCGCCTATGTTCAAGTAGGTGATAAGGTAGGGCCGGAAACGGTGGTGTGCATCGTCGAGGCCATGAAGGTCATGAATGAGATCAAGGCAGAGGTCAGCGGAGTCATCTCCGAAATCCTTGTGGACAATGCAAAGCCCGTAGAATTCGGACAGGCACTTTTCAAGGTAAGACCTCAGTAGAGTCCCACCAAGCAACCCTGTCATGTCACTAAATTTACGTTGGCCTGAACGACAAGCCATGAGCTTAGCCCTGTCTCATCGATATGTTTGAAAAAATCCTGGTAGCCAATCGAGGGGAGATTGCGGTTCGCGTCATGCGTGCTGCCAAGGAGCTGGATATCAAGACAGTTGCCGTTTACTCCGAGGCAGATGCCAACTCGATGCATGTTCAGATGGCCGACGAGGCGATCTGCATAGGCAGGGGCCCCAGCCCAGAGAGCTATCTTCGCATCGATCGCATCATCAGTGCCGCTGAAATCGCAGATGTCGATGCGATTCACCCCGGCTATGGCTTTCTATCTGAAAACGCTCACTTCGCAGAAATTTGTGAAAGCTGCAACATTCGCTTTATAGGTCCTTCACCGGCTGCCATGAATGCCATGGAGGACAAGGCCGTGAGCCGCGAACTTGCTAAAAAAGCAGGGGTTGCATGCCCTCCCGGATCGGAAGGTCTGGTGGATACAGAGCAAGAGGCGCTGGAGACCGCCAAGAAAATCGGTTACCCGGTTTTGATCAAGGCCGTCGCAGGAGGGGGAGGAAGAGGCATGAGGGTTGTTCACAATGACATTTCCCTCATCAAGGGCTACCACACGGCACGCGCCGAGGCAGAGAAAGCCTTTGGCAACTCGGGAGTCTATATCGAGAAATTCATCGAGAACCCCCGCCATATCGAATACCAGATCCTCGGAGACAGTAAGGGAAAAATCATCCACTTGGGAGAGCGTGACTGCTCGATCCAGCGACGAAACCAGAAACTCATTGAAGAAACCCCATCTCCCTTTCTCGACCAGCGGGCCTTTCGAGACCTGCGCAAAAAGATGAGTAAGGCAGCGGTCAGATTGGCGGAGACAGCTGGATACACCAATGCAGGGACCGTGGAGTTTGTGGTGGATGAGAAGGGCAATTTTTATTTCCTGGAAATGAACAAGCGTATCCAGGTCGAGCATCCGGTGACCGAGGAAGTGACAGGCGTCGACCTCGTTCAGCAGCAGATTCTCATTGCAATGGGCGAGCCATTGCGAATTTCTCAGGGCGACATCAAACAGATTGGGCATTCGGTGGAGTGTCGCATCAACGCGGAAGACCCATTCGGTGATTTTAGACCTTCGCCAGGGCGCATCGACATGCTTTTTGCCCCAGGAGGACGAGGCGTACGATGGGATTCTCACGTCTATGCAGGTTACACCATACCTCCATACTATGACTCCATGATCGGAAAACTCATTACCTATGGTAAAGATCGCAGGGATGCCATGAACAAAATGAGTCGAGCTCTATCCGAATTCATGATCACTGGCATCAAGACCACCATCCCCTTTCAGCAAGCCATTCTTCAGGATCCGGATTTTCGTCGAGGCGTTTACACGACCCATTTCATTTCCCGTCTTCTCAGCGGTGGTGGTCGCGAATTGATCGAAGTTCGCGGTTGATCTCATATCTGCCCTCCTCCAAGCCACTCCTCGCCTTGAAGCCACTCGATCAATGCCGGCTTTATACTTTCATTGACGAGGCCTATCGCCGGCAGCGTGGCTACCTTGATTTGGCAAAAGCCCTCTGTGACGGCGGGGCCGATGTCATTCAGCTTCGCATGAAGGGGAAAAGTCACGAGGTCATCACTGAAGCTGCTGAGCTCATTGCCCCTGTGACAGAGTCCTATCAGGTCCATTTGGTCATCAATGATTGCCTGGAAGCCGCATCACGCCTGCCTCACCCCTTCTTGCATTTGGGCCAGGAGGATTTTTTCGATGCTGGATACCAAAGCACTCAACAACTCAAACAATCCAATCAAGGCATCGATATGAAGTGTGGCCTCAGCACTCATGCACCGGATCAGGCAGAGAGAGCCATTCTGGCAGGTGCAGACTACATCGCCATCG
>Ga0255767_1001713_pt1 | contig 19285 bp, 20 predicted proteins | sample 071ome_24_FD_179967 | JGI IMG/M metagenome (GOLD analysis project Ga0255767, IMG submission 179967) | Coastal salt marsh microbial communities from the Groves Creek Marsh, Skidaway Island, Georgia - 071402CT metaG (version 2) | ecosystem: Environmental > Aquatic > Marine > Intertidal zone > Salt...
AGACGCTAGGTGACGGTAATCAGGTGCTGCTTTTCCTGAATCGCCGCGGATTTGCCAACGCGCTGGTTTGCCATGACTGCGGCTGGAGCAGTGACTGTGGGCATTGTGACGCACGCATGACGCTTCATAAATTGCCGCCGGGCCTGCACTGTCATCACTGCGGGGACCGGATGCAACTCCCCACCCAGTGTCCTCGTTGCGACAGCCAGCGACTCCTTGGGACAGGTCTGGGAACACAGCAAGCGGAAGCCTTCCTCAGCGAGCACTTTGCTGATTATCCGGTCATCCGGGTGGATAGCGACACCATGGGCGATAAAGCGGCGATGCCAAATCTGATCGAGCAACTCAATACGGGCGAGCCTGTGCTTCTGATCGGCACCCAGATGTTGAGCAAGGGCCACCACTTTCCTCATGTGACGCTGGTAGCGATCGTGGATGCCGATGCGCTGCTCTTCAGCCCGGATTTTCGCGGGGAGGAGCGCCTGTTGCAGTTGCTGACACAAGTCGGCGGTCGCGCTGGTCGCGATGAGAAACCAGGATCGGTGCTTATACAAACGCGACAACCGGAGCACCCCCTCATGCGCGACCTGAGTGCCTCCTACCATGCACAACTGGGCGCGCTACTCAAACAACGTGCCTTTTCGGGGTTGCCACCTTATGGTGCGCTGGGCGTCATTCGCTGCGACAGCAAACGTCGCCAAACGGGTCTAGAGTTTTTGCAGCGCATTAAAGGGAAGGTGACACCACCGGACACCTGCCGCATCATTGGGCCCCTTCCCGCCGCAATGGCGCGGCGTAAAGATCGCTTTCGCAGCCAACTGGTGGTCTCCGGATCCTCTCGTCCCGCTCTGGCAGCCCTGGTCGCCTCGCTGGTAGAGCAGGCAGAAGCCACGCGTCACGGCGGCGAACTGAACTGGTCCGTTGATATCGACCCTTACGAGAGCTTGTGACTTCCTTGGCTGGAGCCTTCGCGGCGGGTCAGTAATAATAGCCCTTCCAACTCCGGGCCCCGAGCGCGCGGAGAACCTCTGACAGGATGATCATGAAACCGAAACTGGCTGCGCTGATTACCTCGGCGCTGGAACAACTGGTATCACAGGGGACGCTGACGGATATGCCGGACGCGCCACCACAGATCGACCAGCCGAAAGACCCCACCCACGGCGACCTGTCCTGCAACGTGGCGATGGTGATGGCGAAACGCGCGGGAATGGCGCCACGTGATCTGGCGCAGCAGGTAATAGCGGCACTCCCCGCCAATACCCTCATCGCGCGCACAGATATTGCAGGCCCCGGGTTTATAAATTTTTTCATCAATCCGGAGCGGCATACCGAAATCATCCGCACGATCCTCTCTGAAAAATCGACTTTTGGCCACGCAGACATCGGAGGGGGCCGCAAAGTACAAGTGGAGTTTGTCTCCGCCAATCCCACCGGACCACTGCACGTTGGCCACGGTCGGGGGGCTGCCATCGGTGACTCTCTGGGGCGCTTGCTGGAAGCCACCGGATGGACAGTACAACGAGAGTTCTACTACAACGACGCGGGTCAGCAGATCCACAACTTGGCGTTGTCGGTTCAGGCGCGGGCCATGGGCAAAGGTCCAGAAGACGCGGAATGGCCCGAGGACGGCTATCAGGGAACTTACATTCAGGATGTTGCCAACGCGTTCAAAGCGCGCGAAACGGTGCAGGCGGCAGACCGCGAAATTACGGCATCCGGCGATATCACCGACCTCGCCGCGATCACAGATTTTGCCGTTGCTTGTCTGCGCCGTGAGCAGGATCAGGATCTCCGTGCCTTCGCCGTCACCTTCGATGACTATTTTCTGGAGTCTTCGCTCTACGACAGCGGCGCCGTCGATGAGACAGTGGCAACGCTCGTGGAATCGGGTCACACCTTTGAGGAAGAAAATGCACTTTGGCTGAGGACATCCTCTTTCGGTGATGACAAAGATCGCGTTATGAGAAAAAGTGAGGGTGGTTACACTTATTTTGTACCCGACGTGGCATACCACCTGAACAAGTGGCGTCGCGGTTATGAACGCGTCATTAATGAGCAAGGTGCTGATCACCACAGCACGATCACCCGAGTTCGCGCTGGCCTGCAGGCTTTGGATGCCGGGGTCCCACAAGGCTGGCCAGAGTACGTTCTCCATCAAATGGTTACCGTGATGCGAGATGGGGCCGAGGTGAAACTGTCCAAACGCGCGGGTAGCTACGTCACATTGCGCGACCTGATTGATTGGGTGGGGTGCGATGCGACTCGATATTTCTTGGTTGCGCGTGCTCCCAGCTCGCAGCTCACCTTTGATGTCGATCTAGCTCTGGCCAAAAGTAACGAAAACCCGGTCTACTACGTCCAATATGCCCACGCCCGTGCCGCGAGCGTACTGCGTAAAGCCCATGAGGCATTGGGGGACGGTGCGGCAATGACGGGACTGGATCATCTGAACTGCCTCACCGAGCCGGAGGTCATGGGTCTGGTGATGACTCTGGGCCGTTTTCCCGAGGTAGTGGCTACGGCTGCAGAGCGCTTAGAGCCGCACGACGTCGCCAATTATTTACGTCAGGCCGCTTCAGACTTTCACACTTTTTATAACGCCCATCATATTCTTGAAGCCGCGCCCGAGGTAATGAAGGCACGGCTGGCATTGGTGGCTGCCACCCAGCTGGTTATCGCCAACGGCTTGAAGCTGTTGGGGGTTTCCGCACCGGAGAGCATGTAGATTGGCCAGGAAACAAACCAAAACGGGGCGACAGACTTCGACTGCGCGGGGTGCTGCTCGGCGGTCACTACCTGCAGGTGACCCGCCCACATTGACAGCGGCTCATCTGCAAGGCTTTGTGGCGGGTTGCGTCACTGGGGTTCTTGCCAGTCTGGGCACCGCGCATTGGTCACAACAGCCTGAAGAACCGGCGCGAGCCATCGCCATGGCACCACCCAACCTGCAGGTAGAAACCGGCCCCCGCTTCGATTTTTATGAGGTGCTGCCCAATCAGGAGCTAGACCTCAATCCCGAAATCGAACCAGCGGACCTACAGACTTCACGTCTCGATAATGAACAGTACCTATTGCAAGTGGGCTCCTTCCGTAAGGAAACGGACGCTGACCGGCGTCGCGGCGAATTGGCGCTGCTCGGGCTGGACGCCTCAATTGAGGCGAGTGACAGTGATAATGGGCGCTGGTTTCGCGTCTACCTCGGACCGTTTGCAAGCCGTTCGGAGATGGCCCGTGCGCGAACGCTGACAGCCGAAGCAGATATGGATACCCTCCTGCTCAAGCGAGACCCGCAGCTTGAGCAAGAGGCACGCTAGCCATGGCCGGGCAACAAAAAGTGACTCGACTGAATTATTCCAGAGGCCAGCGCACACTGGCGTTGGAATTTGACGATGGCGCCGCCTACAAGCTAAGCGCGGAGTTCTTGCGCGTCTACTCACCCTCGGCTGAGGTGCGCGGCCACGCCCCCGGGCAGGAAACCTTGCAAACCGGCAAGGCTAACGTGGGTATCGATCGCATCGATCCGGTTGGACACTATGCAGTTCAAATAGCATTTGATGATGGTCACGACTCGGGCTTGTACAGCTGGTCTTACCTGCGCGACCTTGCCGAAAATCAGGATCGTTACTGGCACAGCTATCTGCGCCAACTAGCCGCCGCGGGACAATCCAGAGACGCAGCGGTTCAAGTACTCCACTTCGAACCCTGAAGGGGCGCCAGCGGTTTTTTAGGCCACAGCTGTCGGATAAACCGATCCTATTTCTCCCCTGAACACACCCGCGCTGCTCAGGTACACTTGCCGGCTCGCTGGCGATGCGCCAGCGCTAAAGGGAGCATCGCCGGTGAACGACGACGCAATAGACACCAGCAAACCAGATGACAGCACAGACTTTGGCTTTTCCCGTGTAGACCGTGCCGCCAAGGCGGGCTTGGTTCGTGGCGTCTTCGACTCGGTAGCCAGCCGCTACGACCTGATGAACGACCTGATGTCGGGGGGCATTCATCGGCTGTGGAAACGCTTCACCATCGAATTGAGTGCCGCGCGAGCGGGACAAACGGTTCTGGATATTGCCGGCGGCACCGGCGACCTTGCCGTCAAATTTTCCAGTCTGGTTGGCCCCGAGGGCAGAGTGATACTGGCAGATATCAATGCCGCCATGCTGGAGGTCGGGCGCGATCGGCTCATCGACAAGGGGGCAACTGGCAACATTAATGTCGTTCAAGCCGATGCCCAGGCGCTACCCTTTGAAGATAACAGTATTGATTGCATCACCATTGCCTTCGGGCTGCGAAATGTGACCGACAAGGGGATGGCGCTGCGCTCGATGCTCCGCGTCCTGCGACCCGGTGGCAGGCTACTGGTACTGGAGTTTTCCAAGCCGACATCGCCCTTACTGGCCAAGGTCTACGACCAGTACTCTTTTCAGGTGTTACCTGCCATGGGCAAGCTGATTGCACAGGACTCTGAAAGTTACCGTTACCTTGCAGAATCCATTCGGCAACACCCCGATCAGGAGACACTGCTTGAACTGATGGAGGAGTCGGGCTTCGCGAACGTGAGCTATCACAATATGACCGGTGGTATCGTGGCTGTTCACCGGGGTTTTAAAGCATGACCCGGCATGACCCGGCACTACTCTCGGCGGCCCTCTCGGGTGCAGAGCGCGCACTCAACCAAGCTATTGTGCTCGCGCCAACCTCCCACCTGGCGCTGGATGATCTCAGCGGATCCTTGCTGGGCATCGAGATTACCTCTTTGGAATTAACGCTTTACCTGGCGCTGACTCAAGGCCCAGAAGTAAGGCTGTTGAGCCACTGTGAAGAGACGCCCGCTACCTTTGTGCGCGGTTCCATCGAGGACTTTGCCGCGCTGATCGCTTCCGACGACCCCGCCGCCACCCTGATCAATAGCGGCATAGAGCTTCAGGGGAGTAGTGCCAACCTCATTCGCCTACAGCAGGTGGTTGCCCAGATGGACATCGACTGGGAAGCGCCACTGGTCGAGCGCCTCGGTGATGTTCTGGGTCATCAGCTGGCCGAATCTCTTCGTGGGTTATTCAGGTGGGGTGAAGGCGCGCGAAAAAGCCTCAGGCGACAGGTATCTGAGTATCTTCTGGAGGAGGGTCGGCTCAGTCCGCCAAAATTGGAGCTGGAGCACTTTTTTGAAGGCGTGCAAACGCTTGCGATGAGGGTGGAGCGAGCTCAGGTCAAAGTCGAACAACTGGTGGCCAAGGCCGCAACACGCAGAACCCGGCAATGAATCGATTGATTGCACTCTACCGCACTGCGGCGCGCTATCAGCTCGACGAGTTGTTACCGCCCCAGCAACGACCACGGATGCTGTCGGTCTTACTGCGGTTGTTTCCCGTGATCTCCGTGCCTGCGAATACACCGCGGGGCGAGCGTCTGCGCCGTGCCATGGAGGATCTCGGTCCGGTATTCGTGAAATTCGGGCAGCTGTTATCGACACGCAGAGACCTCTTACCATTGGATATCGCTGACGAGCTGGCGCTCCTGCAGGATCAGGTACCCCCTTTCCCTGCCAAAGAGGCCATTCAGCGCATTGAGCAGGCACTGGGGCGGCCGTTAAACGAGTGCTTCGCCGAATTTGATGCCAATCCTCTGGCGGCCGCTTCGGTGGCGCAAGTGCATGGCGCTCGCCTGCCCGATGGTAGTGATGTTGTCGTCAAAGTACTGCGGCCCGGAATCGAGCAGGTGATTGATCAGGACATAAAAATACTGCGTCATGTGGCCAGCATGCTGGCACGCTGGTCGCGCAGTGGGCGACGCCTGCGGCCGGTTGAAGTAGTCGAGGAGTACAATCGAATTATTCACGGTGAACTCGACTTGCAGCGCGAGGCTGCAAATGCCTCGCAGCTGAAACGGCACTTTCAATCCGGTGAATTGGTTTATGTCCCTGAAATCCACTGGCCTTTGACTTGCGAGCAGGTCATGGTCAGCGAGCGAATTTATGGGGTCGCCGTGAGCGATATCGACACGCTGAAGGGGAAACAGGTCGATCTCAAATTGCTGGCTGAACGGGGGGTGGAGATTTTTTTCACTCAGGTTTTCCGCGACAGTTTTTTTCATGCCGACATGCACCCGGGTAATATTTTTGTTGATTGCAGCCAACCCGATAACCCGCGTTATATGGCCGTTGACTGCGCCATCGTGGGTCAGCTCGATGAACAAGACCTCTACTATCTAGCACGCAATCTGCTCGCCATATTTCAACAGGACTACAGGCTTTGCGCGAAACTCCACATCGAATGTGGCTGGATTCCGCCTGATACGCCGATTGCGGAATTTGAGGCCGCCATGCGGACATTGTGTGAGCCGGTCTTCGAGCGTCCCCTGTCAGAGATCTCCTTTGGTTACATGCTGGTAACGCTGTTTAGAACCGCGGGTCAGTTCGATATGCAGGTGCAACCACAGCTGGTTTTATTGCAAAAAACCCTCCTGAATATCGAGGGCCTGGGCCGACAACTCTACCCAGAGCTCAACCTCTGGGATACTGCCAAACCCTTTCTGGAACAGTGGCTGGCGGATCGTTACTCCCTGCAGACCGTAAGCCGGCGGCTACAACAGGACGCCCCTGCTTTGCTGGAGACGCTACCTCTACTGCCAGACCTCCTGATGAATCGGATCCGGCATGGCCAGACGCGCCTCCCCACAGAACCCAGCGCACCGACCTGGTTTTTGCCCGCCGTCATCGCTGGCGCAGTGGCTCTGGGTGTTGGCATTACGCTCTCCAGCGGCGGAACCCTCTGGCTGATAGGCGGGATTGGTTGCTTGTTGGCAGCACTGACAGCACGGTACCGGTAACGGCTTTGGATCGCCTCTGGCATACTGGGTCATGGCAAGCACTCCCACGAACATCCCACCGACCATCTCGCTTAACTGGAATGAGCAAGGTCTGATACCCGTGGTGACGCAGGATGCCGATACCGGCGAGGTGCTCATGCTGGCATGGATGAATGCAGAGGCTTTGGATAAAACCCTGGCTAAGGGAGACGTCGTCTACTGGTCGCGTTCGCGCCAATGTCTCTGGCGAAAGGGAGCGACCTCCGGTAATACACAGCGCCTGGTGGACGCGCGCCTCGATTGCGACGGGGATACGTTACTCCTCCGGGTTCAGCAAAAAGGTGGCGCATGCCATACCGGGCGCCCGAACTGTTTCTTCTATGCACCGCATAAGGGTGAATGGCGGCGGGTGGCGGAGGAATAAATGAACGAAATCTTGACCGCTCTGGATCGAGTGCTGGCTGAACGAAAGGAATCGTCACCGGAGGCGTCTTATGTTGCGTCGCTGCACGCCGCCGGACTGAATAAAATTCTCGAGAAGATCGGGGAAGAAGCGACCGAGGTGATTCTGGCGGCCAAGGATGTGACCGACGAAAACGCCGCAGATGCAGTTTTGAATGAAGTTGCGGACCTGTGGTTCCACACGCTGGTAATGCTGTCTCACCTTGATCTTGATCACACCGCCGTACTCGACGTGCTCGACTCTCGGATGGGATTGTCTGGACTGGCAGAAAAAGCCGCTCGAAAGCGCCATAATGCCACCTCGGAAAACGCTTAAGTACAGGGAGAACGACAATGGGCCTGGGCGGAATCAGCATCTGGCAACTCCTCATTATTCTGGCGATTGTAGTGATGCTCTTTGGTACATCTCGCCTGCGCAATATGGGCAGTGATCTCGGTAGCGCTATTCGAGGTTTTCGAGACAGTATGAGCAAGGACGACGCGAGTAATGAGAGCGACGCCCCTGAGGCACGTAAGGAGCAGGACTCCGACAAACCTGCCGGCTGAGCGAGTTCGTCCGACGTGTTTGATATCGGCTTCGCCGAGATATTGCTGATCGGGGTCGTGGGTCTACTCGTTGTCGGCCCCGAGCAGCTGCCCGGGACGGTGCGCACCGTGATGGCGTGGGTTAATCGCTTCCGCCGGAGTTTTGATCAAATTCGCACTGAAGTCCGGCGTGAATTGCACAACGACGAAGTGATGCAAAAACTGCGGGAAGAGTCGCGAGAAATCGAACAAAAGGTCCGCGATACCGCGCAATCGGTGAATACGGAACTAGAGGCGATCGAATCACTCGGCGGCGCTTCGGCTACTAGTTCGACGCCCAATGACGCTACGCAGCATCCCGGTGACACCGAAGACCAAGTAGTTGACGCCGAAAATCAATCGGGGAAACCCCCTGCCTCTGTATGAGTGAACACTCGGAACAGGACCCTCCCATGTCACTGGTGGCTCATCTGACTGAGCTCCGCGACCGATTACTGCGCGCCGTGTTGGCGGTGTTGGTGGGATTTATTGTGCTCTTTCCCTTCGCAAATGAGATTTACGGCTTTGTCTCCGCCCCCTTGAGAGCACTGATGCCCGAGGGCTCAACCATGATTGCCACCGGCGTGGCGTCGCCCTTTCTCACGCCCTTTAAGCTGAGCCTCGTGCTCGCCATTTTCATGGCGATACCCGTTATTCTCTATCAAATATGGGGCTTTGTTGCGCCGGGGCTCTATCAAAAGGAGAAGCGCATCGCACTGCCATTACTCGCTTCCAGCGTGTTGCTATTCTACGCGGGCGCGCTCTTCGCCTATTTCGTGGTCTTCCCCTTGATCTTCGCTTTTTTTACCAGCGTGGGTCCCGAAAGTGTGCAAGTGATGACCGACATCAACAGCTATCTCGACTTTGTACTGAAGCTGTTTTTGGCGTTTGGCATTGCCTTTGAAATGCCCATTGCTGCCGTCATCCTGATCTGGACAGGCGTGACCTCGGCTGAAGCGCTGTCCCAAAAGCGACCCTTTATCATCGTCGGCTGCTTTGTATTCGGTATGTTGCTGACCCCCCCCGACGTGATCTCCCAGTCGCTGCTGGCGATCCCGATGTGGCTCCTGTTTGAGCTCGGCGTATTCTTTGGCCGCTTGCTGGAACCGCCGGGCACCTGAATCTCTGGGTAGGGCAGATTTTTCGCCCGCAGGCTTTTGATGGACGCAGGCGATCTTTTTCTCCTCTGTCCGCGTAGACTGCAATCTGATTGAAGTCAGCCGCGCGCGGCTTACTGACGCTCAATCATCTTTATACTGCCCAACCGGATATCGCCTACGTGACCGAAGCTTCGCAAGCCACAGCAGCCACCGAATCGGACGCCGTTGCCGCTCCAGATAGACCTCCGCCGTCGCGATCGAAATCCCTGGCGCCTCTCCGACAACTGCTGGGATTTTTATGGCCCCATAAAAGCCGCCTGATCGCCGCCAGCATCGCCTTGGTATTTACCGCCAGCGCCCAACTGGGATTGGGTTACGGCGTGAAAATTCTCATCGACGAGGGCTTCTCGGGTGCCGATCCCTCTGGGCTGTATAAAGCCGTATCGCTCATGCTGATCATTGGGCTGGCCATGGCCATTGGCGCGATGATCCGCTTCTATCTGGTGTCCTGGTTAGGCGAGCGAGTCAGCGCAGACCTACGCAGCGCGGTATTCAATAATCTGGTGCACGTCCAACCCAGTTATTTCGAAACCAACCACTCAGGCGAGATCATGTCTCGCCTGACCACCGATACCACGCTACTTCAAACCTTGATCGGGTCTTCTGTCAGCTTGGCTGTTCGCAATGCACTGACACTCACCGGCGCGCTGACGCTGATGGTAATAACCAACCTCAAGCTCAGCCTTGTGATACTGATAGCGGTCCCCGTAACGCTTCTCCCCATACTGATTTTCGGCCGCCGAGTGCGGAATTTATCCAATAAAAGCCAACAGAGTATTGCCGAGGTGGGTAGTCATGCCGGCGAGATTTTCCAGTCAATTAAAGTGGTACAGAGCTTCAATCGCGAAGCGGCTGAGAAAGCGGCGTTTAGTCACGATGTCGAGCAGGCGTTCTTAGTCGCTCGCTCGCGGGTCTTTCAGCGGGCCCTGCTCACTGGCTTTGCAATTTTCCTGCTGATGGGCGGCATGGTTGGCATGATGTGGTCTGGCGGCGTTGATGTCATCGAAGGCCGAATGACAGGGGGTGAGCTGGGGGCTTTTGTTTTTTACGCGGTGATGGTCGGGACTGCCTTCGCCACTTTGTCTGAGGTATGGGGCGATCTGCAGCGGGCAGCTGGGGCGGCGGAACGTCTTATGGAGCTTCTTCAGGAAACCTCAAATATTCCTGACGAGGGCAAAATAAGACCTGCGCCGGGTAAAGCACTGCGCTTTGACAAAATCGCCTTCGCCTACCCGAGCCGCCCCGAAAGCCCTGCGCTGGATGGCTTTGACCTCATCGTCACGCCAGGAGAATCGGTCGCACTGGTGGGGCCCTCTGGTGCGGGTAAATCGACCGTTTTCGAGCTGATACTCCGTTTTTATGACCCCACCGCGGGCGTGCTTTACTACGGCGATACCGATTTACGCGACGTGCCCTTACTGGACTGGCGGGCCAAAATCGCGCTGGTGCCCCAGCAGCCCACCCTCTTCTCCGGAACCATTTTCAGCAACATTGCCTATGGGGTGAGTGATCCGACCCCAGAAGCAGTGGAGCGCGCGGCAACGATGGCACATGCACATGAGTTCATTGCCGCTTTGCCCGAGGGTTATGGCAGCGATCTGGGCGCCCAGGGTGTCAGACTGTCCGGAGGCCAACGGCAACGGATTGCATTGGCGCGCGCGATACTTGCTGACCCAGAGCTATTGCTTCTCGACGAAGCTACCAGCGCACTGGACACCGACAGCGAGTGGCATGTGCAACAGGCGCTGGCCGATATCATGCGCAAACGCACGACCATCATCATCGCGCACCGCCTCTCCACTGTGATCAATGCTGACCGCATCGTCGTGATGGATCAGGGCCGGGTCATTGACAGTGGACGCCATGACGCACTGATTGCACGTTGCGAGCTCTACCAGCGGTTGGCGCGGCTACAGTTCGGGCCGGAAGCTGGCTTGGCAACGCCATCAACAAATACCGCGCCATTGGATTTTACTGACTGACCCCCTTGCGTTTGATCTTTCCCCTGTCCTTCGGGGGCGATGCGACAACCCGTTGCGCTGTCTCAGGCATTCGCGCAACCCCGCACCCAACCTAGCAAGCGCGTCACCTATCAGTCATCCAGCAGCTGATGGGCGCCGCCAGGGCCCTGTGGGCACAAAAAACCCCGCACGAGGCGGGGCTTTAATAAAGCAGCACAGATCAGCTGAATTCGCGAACCAGGCCGCCAATGCTTTCCTTGGCATCACCAAACAGCATGCGGGTATTGTCCTTATAGAACAGCGGATTTTCGATGCCAGCGAAGCCTGATGCCATAGAGCGCTTGAGCACGAATACAGTGCGAGCATCAGCCACATTAATCACCGGCATGCCGTAAATGGGTGAAGACTCCACCTCACGTGCCGCGGGATTCACCACGTCGTTCGCGCCGATAACGATCGCTACATCGACCATTTCCATCCGCGGATTAATCTCATCCATCTCCAGTAACTGGTCGTAGGGCACATCGGCCTCGGCCAAGAGCACGTTCATGTGGCCCGGCATGCGGCCGGCCACGGGGTGAATACCGAAGTTCACCTCGCACCCGTTGCCCTGTAGGAGTTCAGTCAGTTCCTTCACCACGTGCTGCGCCTGAGCCACGGCCATGCCATAACCGGGAATGATTGCGACGTTGGTAGCAGCCTCAAGCACATAGTAGGCATCTTCTACGGAGATAGGCTTAATCTCGCCCTCAACCACGGTCTCTTCACTAGAGACACTGGCAAACCCAGAAAACAGGACGTTCGACAACGAGCGATTCATCGCCTTACACATGATCTGGGTCAGGATGATGCCCGAGGCTCCCACCAGGGAGCCCGCTACGATCAAGGCATTGTTGTTGATCGCAAAACCGGCTGCACACGCCGCCAGCCCCGAATAGGAGTTGAGCAACGAGATCACCACCGGCATGTCTGCACCACCAATGGGAATGACGGCCATGATGCCAAACAGCAGCGCCAAACCGATGACCATATACAGCCAGCTGGGGTCAGTCGGGTTCATGCAGAACATGACCGCGCCACCAAAAACGCCCAGCACCACCAGTGAGTTAACAATCTGCTGCCCTGAGAACGTAACCGCGCCGCTGCCAATCGTTTCGGAGAGCTTGCCGTAGGCCACCAAAGAACCTGTCAGCGTGACGCCGCCAATCAGAATTGACAACACAATCGTGACCAGCGTGAAGATACCGGCCTCCGGCGATAGCGCCGCCCAACCCACCAACAGCGAGGCAGCGCCGCCCAGACCATTGAACAAAGCCACCATCTCCGGCATCGAGGTCATAGCCACAGCGCGAGCCGCGACGGCACCAATGGCACCGCCCACCAACATACCGGCCGCAATGTAGGTGAAATCCACAATCCCCTGATCTAGAAGAGCGGCGACAATGGCCACCAGCATACCAATGGCCGAAACCATATTGCCGCGGCGGGCCGTAGCGGGAGAGCCCAACATTTTTAGGCCAAAAATAAAGAGGCCTGCAGCGACGACGTAACCCAGTTGTGTCATGAGAGCTGTGGTCATGATCAGTCCTCCTTCTTCTTGAAGAAGCCGAGCATGCGATCCGTCACCATGTAGCCACCGACGACGTTAACGCTGGCAAGGGTGACTGCACCAACACCGAGCCACATTGCCATGGTCTCACTACCCGTGCCCGCCAAGGCCACAGCGCCCACCACGGTAATACCCGAGATGGCGTTTGCGCCAGACATGAGCGGCGTGTGCAGGGTGGCGGGCACCTTATTGATGAGTTCGAAGCCGAGGAAGATCGACAACATCAGGATAAACAGCAAATATTCTGCACCGGACATATCAATTACCTCCCTCGATAATGTCTTTAATGGTGGGGTGTACCACGGCACCACCATGAGTGATTACACAACCGGGGAGAATGTCATTCTCCAGATCAAGCACGAACTGCTTGGCTTCGGTGTCCCACGTATCCTCCACCAGATTGAACATATTGCTCGCGTACATTTGGGTCGCGTCGCAAGGTGTGAGGTTGGCGAGGTTGGCGGTGCCAACGATGGTCACCCCGTTAACATCAACGACCTGATCGGGTAGCGACCCCTCAACGTTTCCGCCTGTCTCAGCGGCCATGTCAACGATCACTGACCCGGGTGCCATTCCAGCCACCATATCGGCCGTCACTAGCACCGGCGGTTTGCGGCCAAATACCTGTGCCGTCGTAATAACCACGTCGGAGTCGGCGATTACCGCCGCCTGCGCCTGACGCTGTAACTCAACCTGTTCAGGGGTGAGCTCCTTGGCGTAGCCGTCCTGGGTTTGCCCGGTATCGCCCAAATCAATCTCAAGAAACTTGGCGCCAAGGGATTGCACTTGCTCCGCTACCACGGGGCGAGTATCGAAAGCCGTGACTCGCGCACCCAACCGTTTGGCAGTCGCGATGGCCTGCAGGCCTGCAACGCCGGCGCCGATAATGAAAACTTTCGCGGGCTTTAATGTCCCCGCCGGGGTCATCATCATGGGCATAATCCGCGGCATATGGTTGGCCGCCAGCATCACTGCCACGTAGCCCGCAAGGTTAGCCTGAGAACTCAGCGCGTCCATCTTCTGGCTTCGCGTCGAGCGTGGAATCATTTCCATACTAACGGCGGTCACGTTATGGCTTGCGAACGCTTTAATCAGGTCTTTTTCGTTAAAGGGATCAAGGTAAGACACGTGAATACAGCCCGACTTGAGCTGACTGACCTCCCCAGTTTCCGGCTTGCGTAACCTGAGGACCATATCGGCCCCCGCCAGCAGCGCACCGCGATCCGAACCAATGCTGGCTCCGGCAGCCTCGTAGTCTGCGTCGCTGATACCAGCACCCGCGCCTGCACCCGCCTCGATGACCACCTCTGCACCGAGCCGCACCAACTTTTTGACCGTTTCAGGAGTCGCGGAGACGCGATTCTCTCCCGGCTGGGTTTCACGGGGTATAAGTAATTGCATAGTGAAGTTCGCCTGAATTTTGGGGTCAACGTGATCCCGGTTTTTGTTAGTTATCCAGCCGGCTGATGGAGTGGGAGTTTCGCTTGGCAGAAGCGGAATCCCTCAGCTCCACTGGGGATAAAGCGCTGAAATCAGCCCGCGCGGAGTTTCAGAAGCGGGTTAAGCCACCGATGTCGCAAGCGAGTGAAGCGGAGCGGCGCGTCCAGCACTGCAAGGCAAATACACTCTTCGCCTTCCAATGCAACAGGGGTGTGCTTGTCCCACCCCTCCCGAACCAAAAAATCACCGGGATGATATTCGCCGCTCTCGTCGGCAAAGCCACCCTGCAGCACCAACGTCATCTCGCTGCCACCGTGGGTATGCTCTGGAATGCGGCCACCCGCCGCAATGCGATATAGGGCGAACTCATGCGCCGGGTCACCGGTCTTGAGATAACTGATGCTGAGCGACTGCGTTAGGCGCTTCCACACCAAATCGGCGTAGTCACCATTGATTAAACGGTCCAGTAAGCCAGGTAACTGGGTATCGGATGCTTCACTACGCGCGTAACGCAGGGGTTCGGGGTCCTCCAGTCGAGACAACACCTTTTCCAGGACAGAGTCTCCTACCGGTACCGGATCCAACTGCTCAAAATGTGAGCCGCCAACGTCTTCCAACCGCTCGGTGAGGTGACGGCAGCGCTGGCAATAGCTTAAGTGGGCGGCGACACAGGCCGACTGCGCGACGGGCAACACACCCGCTGCGTGCTCCGTCAAAAAATCTGTAGAGGGATGATGGCGCACCATGATTGTTTAATCCGAAACTACTAACTTACGTGTGACGTTACGCGACCGGGACGCAAACGGTTTACTCCTCTGCGTCGCAAAAACTGTGACATTCTGAGCCCTCAGCTGCATTTTCATGCCTCCATGAGCCCCTGTAACTTCTGAATAGCCAACCGCACCCGGGATTTCACGGTGCCCAGCGGCAAATCGAGCTCGGCAGCGGCCTCGGAGTGCGATTTGCCCTCCATGTAGACTTTGCCGAGGATCTGCGCCTGATCAGGGGGCAGCTCACCCATCAACTCGCGCACGCGCTCCGAACCGCGGCGCGTATGCAACACGACAAATGACTCCTCTTCTTCACTTTCAAGTTCGAAATCATCCGAGGCCAACGGCGTGTCAAACTTTTGCAAGCGCCGGAACATATCTGTGCGGCAATTTCGCGCAATCGTGTAAACCCATGTGGACGCCGCGGCTTTTTCTGGATTAAAGCCACCCGCCTTCTGCCACACCTTGAGCATCACCTCCTGAACCAATTCGTCAGCATGGGTGGCGGAAAGGCTGGATCCTGACAATGCAAATGCTTTTATTAGCGGCGCAAAATGCCGAAAAAAACGCGTAAAAGCGGCCCTGTCCTGACTGTCACCAATCAGGACTAATGCTTCGCTCCACTCATCCGTTCTGCGACCGGTGGGTGCGTTCCATTTCGCACTACCGTTGGCAGCCGGTGATTTGGCAGGCTCTGTTTTTTCTGTCATTGAAAAACCTTCATCCCGAGGAGACAGCATACACACTGCGGCACCGGCTTGACACCATGTCATTTCAGAGATTTCGCGGGTGCAATCGGATCAAGTAACGTTGATCCGCGGCCTTAAACCACCCGTAACAGCCATATCCTTCCTTTATCTGGGGACCGGAGGTCTACCAGCAGTGAACATTGCAGTCATAGGAGCGGGCATCTCCGGACTGGGATGCGCCTACCGGCTGGTCCAACGTGGCCACCGCGTCGAAATTTTTGAAGCTCGGGACCGAATCGGGGGCCATACAGCGACCTACGATGTTCAGGTTGGCACCCGACGCTTTTCTGTGGACACCGGTTTTATTGTCTACAACGATCGGAATTACCCCAACCTCGTTCAATTATTCAATGAATTGGGTGTCGTCAGCAAAGAGACGTCAATGGGATTTTCAGTCTGCGACGAGGCGACCGGGTTGGAGTACGCGGGTAATAATCTCAATACACTTTTTGCACAGCGGGGCAATCTGCTCTCACCCAGCTTTCTCAGCATGATCCGTGAGATTCTTCGATTCAACAAGCTGGCAGTTGCCGACCTGGACAGCGGCAGACTATCAACTGACCAAACGCTGGGTGAGTATCTTACCCGCCATGGTTTTAGCGCCCATTTTAGTCGGAGCTACCTACTCGCCATGACGTCGGCAATTTGGTCCGCGGATTTCGAGGACGCCCAGGACTTCCCGGTAGAGTTTTTCATTCGCTTCTTCCGCAATCATGGCCTGCTCTCACTGAAAGACCGGCCCCAATGGCGTGTGGTGGAAGGCGGTAGTCGGGAGTATTTGGCACCACTCACCCAGCGGTTTGCTAACGAGATTCGGACCCGCATGCCAGTTGAGAAAATTCTGAGGCCACCGGGGCAACCCGTGAAGATTCACTTCAATAACGGGCTGGTGCGAGAGTTTGACGAGGTGGTCATTGCCACTCACTCCAACGATGCCCTCGCCATGCTGGGCGATGCCACGGAATCAGAGCGATCAGTGCTTGGTGCGCTTCCCTACAGAGACAACGAAGTCATCTTGCACACCGATGCACGATTGCTACCAAAGGCCCAGCGGGCATGGTCTAGCTGGAACTATCGCCTCAAACCCGATAATGGTCGGGCGACCGTCACTTACAACATGAATATTTTGCAGGGCCTTGATGCGCCAGAGACGTTTTGCGTCACCTTGAATGACACTGCCTCGATCAATCCCCATCGTATTTTGGGCCGCTTTAATTATGCGCATCCTCAGTTCACACTGGAGGGTATGCGGGCTCAGCAGCGCTGGGGCGACATCAATGGGCATAACGGGACATGGTTTTGCGGCGCTTACTGGCAAAATGGGTTTCACGAAGACGGTTTGAGCAGTGGACTGAGGGTTGCCGAGAGTTTGTCTGCCGCACGCCAGATGGCGGCATGAGTCCCAAGCTCTACTCGGGAACATTAGCGCACGCCCGCTATACGCCAAAACCACACGCCTTCACTTATAAAGTTTTCATGCCCTTTGTAGAGCTTGAGACGCTCGCTGAACTGACCGAACAACTCCCGCTGTGGTCTGCCAAACGGTGGGCCCCCGCACGTTTTCTTCGACGTGATTTTTTAGGCCCCGACACATTACCCCTTGCAGACGCAGTCCGGCTGAGAGTTCAGGAAGAAACGGGCGAACATCACACTGGTCCCATTTATCTCTTAGCCAATTGGCGCTACTTTGGTTACCAGAACAACCCCATTGCGGTTTATTACTGCTACGACAAACCCGACGGTCGTTTGCAGTATGTTGTCGCCGAAGTGACCAATACGCCGTGGGGTGAGCGACACAGCTACGTGCTGAAAGCTCCGGCGGACGAGGGCCCGTTGGTAACGGAATTTGACAAAGCACTGCATGTCTCTCCTTTCAATCCGATGAACATGACCTACCGCTGGTGCAGCGATGACCCCGGCGAATCGCTGGCAATTAAGATCACACTGTTTCAGGACAATGGCCGAATCTTTGACGCCGTCTTATCACTGACCGCTGAACCGTTAAACGCACGATCAGCGGTCCGCGCCATACTCAGCTACCCGCTGATGACGCTCAAGGTCGTGGCGGGGATTTATTGGGAGGCCTTGCGCCTCTTTTTAAAAGGCGTCAGCCTGCATGCTCATCCGAAGCGATCGCATTAACGTACTCGAGGATTCAACGAGCCGCCAGAAGAGAGGTGCCACATGAGCGAATACAGCGTCAAAAATATTGCCAAGCTCCCGCTGCTGTTTCCGGAAAAAAACGGTGGCCTGGCAAAAGCGTTTATGTGGAAAGTGCTGGAAAAATTGCAGGTGGGCTCACTCACGCTCAAGGAGGGGAGCGAAACAAAGGTCTTCGGTTCATCAACGGATATCACGGGACCCCATGGTGAAGTCCATGTGCACGACACTGATCTGTATCGGCGCATCCTGACAGGCGGCAGTATTGCGGCCGGCGAGACTTTCATCGAAGGCCTGTGGAGCAGCCCAGATCTCACTGCAGTGACCCGCGCCTTCAGTGCCAATATGGCGATGCTGGAGGCCATGTCCGACAAACAGAATATGCTGGCCAGACTGGCATTAAAGCTCAGCCACTGGGCACGCCGAAATACCTCTTCTCGCTCGCGGGAAAATATTTCGGCTCACTATGATTTGGGGAATGATTTCTTCTCGCTGTTTCTCGACCCCAGTATGATGTATTCATCAGCCGTCTATCCCACGCCTGACAGCGACTTGGCCACTGCTTCGCAGCATAAATTGCGCCTGATTTGTGAAGACCTGGAGCTCAAACCAGAGGATCATCTAGTAGAGATCGGCACCGGCTGGGGTGGCATGGCAATGTTCGCCGCCGAGCACTACGGTTGCCGCGTGACCACAACCACCATCTCTCGAGAGCAGTTTGATTACACTGTAGCTGCGGTCGCAAAAAAAGGCCTGCAGGATCAAATTACGGTGCTGTTCGATGACTACCGTGACTTGCAGGGCCGCTTCGACAAGCTCGTGTCAATTGAGATGATCGAGGCAGTGGGCCACCAGTTCTACGATACCTATTTCTCTACGCTCAGCCGATTACTCAAGCCCCACGGCAAAGCCGTCGTACAGGCGATTACCATGGCAGACCAGCGCTACGAGCAAGCCCGCGACTCGGTGGACTTTATCAAGCGTTACATCTTCCCCGGCGGCTGCTTGCCCTCGCTTACCGTTATCAGCGACGCCCTGTCACGCGTGACCGATATGCAGATCAGTCACTTGCGAGACATCACTCGCGACTACGCCGACACCTTAAATGAGTGGCATGAAGGGTTTCTCGACAAGCTCGACGCCGTGCGGGAAATGGGCTTTGACGACCGCTTTATCCGCATGTGGCGCTACTACCTCAGCTATTGCGAGGGAGGCTTTCGGGAGCGCATCATTGGTACCTACCAAATCACCATGACCAAGCCGGGGTATCGCCCGGCCTGACCCGCCGCCTATGCTGCTGTCCCTTGCGCCGATCGTACTGCTGGTTGCCCTACTGTCAGCCTCAGTGACGCTGTTTGGTTCAGACGCCTCTTATGGCCCCAATCAGGTCGCACTGATCATTGCCTCAGCCGCTACCATGCTCGTGGGATGGCGCAGGGGGATGACCTGGCAAGCGATACAAGACGGGATGGTGGGGGCAATCACCGTCTCTATCATGCCCATGGTGATCCTGCTTTCAGTCGGCGCACTCATTGGTAGTTGGATCATCAGCGGGACCGTACCTGCAATGATCTATTTCGGTGTCGCACTGCTGGACCCTGACCTG
>Ga0255767_1001714_pt1 | contig 19276 bp, 15 predicted proteins | sample 071ome_24_FD_179967 | JGI IMG/M metagenome (GOLD analysis project Ga0255767, IMG submission 179967) | Coastal salt marsh microbial communities from the Groves Creek Marsh, Skidaway Island, Georgia - 071402CT metaG (version 2) | ecosystem: Environmental > Aquatic > Marine > Intertidal zone > Salt...
ATCGTCAGAACCCGATGGCGCCGGCTTCCCCGTGCAAGGTACAGGCGCCGTCGACCTTCGCGCTAAAGAGGAAGCATTCCGCAACGGCGAAACGCCGGCAGCGCCTACCGGCCGTCGGGCGCCGGCGCCACCGGATCTACCCAAGACGCCGGCGCGGCGCGGGATTCACAACCAGCCCACCCCGTTCTAAAAGGTAACCATGTCAGAACCTTACTACATTGACCGCGAACGGATTAAGCTGTTTCGCGCCAACTGGGATTTCCTTACTGCACGTGAACAGACACTGGTCAATGAGGCCGACAAGTTTGTGCCGCGCGAGATCGACTACACCGGACTGCTCAGTCGCGGCCAGGCCGGCTTCACTACCGACGAAGAACGCAACGCGTTTATCCAGTTCAGCGGCAACCTGTGGAACCTCGACCCGAACCAGCCGGCAGAGAACATTTCTTACTTCGCCTTTGGTGAACGTCTGCAGCCGCAGGCTGCGGTCGACCGACTGCTGCCGATCATCGAACGGCGCGCCGCGTTAGGGCAGGAACCTGTCGACACGCTGAAGGATATGGGCGAGGCTGAAATGAAAGCCCGCGCCGGCGTCGAAGACGAAGACACGCCCGAACAGGTGCAAGAGAAGCTGAACGCGCTGCGCAAAGAACTGGGCGATCAGTCGCCGGCCGCTGCACTGCACGCGCTGGAAACGCAGATGACGCCGGCTGAAGAAGCTATCGCCTGGCGTGTCCTGACCAGTGGTCGAAAGGAGTATTTAAGCGAGTGGTTGGAAGACCGCTACGGCGGCGGGATGCCGGCCGAAGCTGCGCTGGCGCATAAGCGTATCGCGCAGTGGGTCGGGATGGCCGACCCGCGTATCGACCTAAACATCCCCTGGGTACCGGACAACCTTAACAACGCGGTCGCTATCTACGCTCAGTTGAAAGACATTTACCAAACTGCGCAGGACGTGGCGGTGCGCGAGATTTCACCGGAAACAGAGCGACGTATCGCCAGCCATATCCAAAGCGTATACGGCGCCTTGGATATTTTTGACGAAGAGACAGGCGAAGTACGGCCGACCGGCAAGGCGCGCGAACTGATTCGCCAGACGGCCATCGACCGCTTGACCGAAGACTACATCGCCCAGGCGACGAACGTATCGGGGTTGGCTCAAACGATTGGCGCAGAGCCGGTAAGTGAATCGCAAATGCGCGCCCGTGCGACCCAGGAAGTCAACGCGTTTCTTGCTGACCCGACCGAAACGCGGCAGCGTATGGAAGTCGAGCGGCAGCGTATCGCAGACCGCGACATCAGCCGCGCGCTCAACTACAAGCTGGAAGAAACCGGCGACTTCTTCCACGACAACATGCCGAAAGCTGCTGCCGTTCTGACCGACTTCGCAGCGATGGCGTTGTTCTCAGCACCGACGTGGGGTATCGGCGGTGGTACCTATATGGCCTACCGCTACATCCCGCGCATGGAACTGGAACTGGTCGAGGCCGGCGCCCCGCCGCAGCTTGCCCGTGAGATCGCCAACATCAGTGCGATCCCTTACGTCGGTTTAGACTTTATCGGTCTGCGCGCTGCCAAGCCGATGGGTAAAGCTATCATCGGCACCAAGGTTGGCGAGGCTGCAGCTAAAGCCGCCGGCGGTATGGCGGTTAAGCCGCTGAAGTACATCAATGAGGCGTTCTTTGAAAAGATGTCGGTGTCCTGGGGGACGGTGATGTCGAAGACCAGCGTGCAGTTGGCCAAGCGGTTCGGCTGGCGCAACGTCGAAGAGATCGGTCAGGAGTTGGGGCAGAACTGGATAGAAGCTGCGACCAAACATTTCGCTTACGAGTACGCCGACGCTGAAGGGTTACCGCCCGACGAAGTGTGGCAGGAGTTCCACGACCAGGTTCTGCCGACCATCAGCACGATGGCCCTGGTGCCAGTGCCGGCTGCAGGCGTCGACGTGTTCGCCGCCGGCGTCGCTGCTGCCGATCTGATCAGTGAGGGCATCTCACCAGTGGCGCCGAAGCTGGAGCCGGGCGATGCGGAACGTATCAGCGAAATGGAAGCCGCGATACAAAAGGCGCACCCTGTCCAGGTCATGGAGCGGATCATACCCGAAGACGTACTGTGGTTGTACGAAGGGGCGAAGACCGAAGAGGCGAAAGCCGAGATACTGAAGGTCAACGGTTTTGACGCCGACGCCGATACGTTCGCTGCGTTCGAGGACGCGGTCAGCGACCGCAAAGTCCTGCGCCGCGAGATAGACCGGCGGATCGGTATCGCCAAGGATAAGATGGCCACGGAGCGCAGCCAGCGGGCCAACACCAACCTGCCCCGCCAGGAGCAGGCGCGGGCGATGGACAAGTTCAGCCTGGTCCACCGGATGCTGGAAGCTGCCGGCCTGACCGACCCGACGCTGGCGCCGCTGATGTTCGACACGGTCGAGGAACTGGAAGCCAGCCCCGACCTGAGTCAGGAAAGCAAAGACAAGTTCGACGCCGTGCTGGAAAGCGGCGTACAGGTCAAGGCGTTCTTTGACGAAGCAAGCGGCCGGCCGGTAGTGGTTGGTGAACTGCTGACCACTGAAGTGCAGGCGCTCGAAAAGATGTCGCATGAAATCCTGCACGGTATCGTTGACGAAATCGGGCAGCAAGACCCCGCACGCCGGCAGGCCATTACTGGCTTTGTCGGTGCGGTCATGGGCCTGACTAACTTAGAGAGTGCGCTGCCCGCGTTCTACAAGCAGCGGTTCGCTACCTTGGCAGCTACCGACCCCATCGCTTACAACGCCAAGCTGGGTGAAGAGTACCTGGCGCGGTTGGCTGAAAAGATTGTCGACCGTGAAACTCTGACAGTGCAAGAGCGGACCCACTGGGAACGCTTACGAAACTGGGCGCGCGACCATCTGAACATAACGACCAATGAAGAGTATATCGACCGCACGCTGACCGACCTTGTCCGGTCGCTGATGCGCGACGCCCTGGACCCCGAACTGAACGCCTTGCGCGCGGCCGACCGCCGGCAGCGTATCCGCAACGACATCGAAAACCCGCAGCCGCTGAAGCTGGCTAACGGCCGGTACGAACTGCGCGGCCATGAGATTGTCAAACGGCAGCAAGCGTCGACCACACGTAAAGCCAAGTGGGACGTGTTCGACCGCGACGGCAATCTGATTGGCACGCGCAACAGTATGAAGAAAGCAGCGCGGGAAGTCGTGCCGGCGCCCGACATTCGACAGATCGCGCCCGACGCTATTTTCAGTGTGGCCGATCCGGTCGAGTCCGATGCGTTCAAAACATGGTTCAAAGATAGCAAAGTGGTGGGCGCCGACGGTAAGCCGTTGGTCGTGTACCACGGCACCAACCGCGACTTCACCGTATTCGAGAAGAGTACCAACGCGCATACGCAGCTACTTGGGTTCGATACGTTTTTCTTTACGGATGACCCCGACCTAGCCGGCGCTTACGCCCAGGCAGCGGACCGCCAGGAGGTTGGCGGTGCGCAGAATATTATGCCGGTTTATCTGTCGATGCAGAACCCGCTGCGGATTGACGCCGATGGGGGTACATGGATCGAAGCCATGCAGGAAATAGATTCTGAAGTGCTGCCCTGGCGGACTGAAACAGAGCGGGACTTTTACCAGCTACGTGATGAACTGATAGAGAAGTACGACGCTACCGATGATCCCGCCGTGCCGGTTGAGGACCGCGCGCGGTTTGAGCAACTACACGCAGACTTTGAACAGATGTTGTTGGCCGGCGGTTACTGGGATCTGCCGATACAAGGTACCTCTGTATACGACGGTGCAATCATCACCGATGTATGGGACCGGCCGGCGCAGGAACACGACGAAACCGAAACATTCAACCCGTACACTGACGTGTATGTCGTGTTTCAACCGGAACAGATCAAGTCTGCTGCCGGTAACATCGGCACCTTCGACCCCACCAATCCCGACATCACGTTCAGCATATCCGACATCAGTGACGAATTTGACGGACTCAGAGTCGGGACAGCGTGGCGCGGGGAAAAGAAGACAACGTCGCGGGATAACAACGTCGACATCAGCAAGGTGCTGCCGAAAGAACTGGCGAAACAGATGGGTAAGATGACCCACTTGCTGCAGTCGAATAAAGCCACCCCTAGAGATCCCGACCTTGAAATACCGGAGTGGTTGCTAGGTGCCGACAGTCCGGAAGCCCAGGCCGAAGTATTCATAGACCACTTTGTCAAGAACCTGCTGGCGCTGCACGACAAGTTCCCCGAAGACTTACGCGCGTTCGCTACCCAGTGGTACGACAGTGCCAGGATGTTGGCGGATGACATCGCGGCGCAGACCGGCCTGGCACCGGAGCAAGCCGCCGGTATTTTGGCGGTACTGTCGCCGCAGAAAGATTGGTTTATGAACGTGCGTATGGGTCAGAACTTTGCCGACATTTTCGCCAACGATATGGACGTCAAGATTGACGCTACCGACTACGCGGTTGAGATTGAGAACGAGGTGAATCGGGCAGGAAAACCGTCGCGGCCGGCGCGGCGCAAGCTGCTCAGTAAGATCGACGGGCGCAGCATCCGAGAAATGTGGGAGGCCGGCGACGAAGACCTGGCGACTTGGGGTATCCGTATTATCTCGCAGCGCAAGCATGGTATGGGTTACGACGTACTGAACCCCGACGGCACGGTCATCGGGCCGGCCAAGAAGCCGCTGGTTATAATCGAGAATCTGCAATGGCAGACCGCATTATACCTTAAAAAGGCTATGCGTATCGCGCTCGACCCGTCGACCATAACCGATCAGTTAGGCGGCGGCCACAAGGTCCGCAGCTTCTACAACAACATCATCGCGCCGAATAGTCCGGTGGGTGATGTCACTATTGATACGCACGCGGTCGCAGCCGCCTGGTTGGTGCCGATGTCATCAAAGTCATACCAGGTAGGTTTGAACTTTGGTGATGCTGGTGTCGCCGGCGGGTCAATGAAAGGAACCTACTGGCTGTTTCAAGAAGCGTACCGCCGCGCTGCCGAGGCGCGGGGTATACAACCGCGTCAGATGCAGTCTATTACATGGGAAGCAATCAAACAACTATTCCCTGCAGCCGACCGCGCAGATAAAAGTGTAGCGGCCAGGGTCGTAGACTTATGGAGTAAAAATGGCGAAGCAGCAAGAGATGAGATCCTCAAAGACGGCATCAGCCGACCTAGTTGGGCTACTGAGCGAGGACGAGCAGGAGGAACTGAAAGAGTCGATTCCGGAACTGGAACGCCATCTGGGCAAGAAGCTGACGCTCAACGAGGCGATAGCACTGGTGTACGACGAGGACCAGTTGAAGCAGATGGCCGACCCAGCGACGGCATTAGCCTAAGCGTAGACGATCAGCAGCAAGACCCCGCCCGTGAAATGATCGTCGCCACGGTATGGCGCAACCTGCGCCGTGAGAACCAGGTGACGATGGCCGAAGCTGCGCGCTACGCAAAGAAGCACTACCCCAGCCTGTCGGCCGACGAAGTCAAAGAAGTGCTGTACGCTGCGCGTCGCATCACCAATCTGGTCGAGGGTCGTAAAGAAGAACTGGCCGGCGACAGCCGCGAGGCGATGCGCGTTGTCCGGTCATTGGAAATCAGCGACCATTATACGCAGGAAATTATCAAGCTGCAGGAAGACGCCTACGTCAAAGGTGTCTACGATGACTTCGTAGCTGAGACACGGCGACAGCAAAAAGAGGCCGAAATAAACGCACGCGGTGGCCTGACAGCCGCCGAACTGGACGATGCGGGTTTGGGCCTTACTCCGCTCTTAAACCGCTTAGAAGCCGAAGAAAAGCTGCGTGAGCCTATCGAACGGGAAGCCGGCGAACGGGCCGAACCTGGCGACGAAGTGACCCCGTCGCATATGCAGCAGCTTGCCAAGGAAGACAGCCTGGCCACCAACCAGTATCTCGACAAGCTGAAGCGCGAACTGCGCGGTGGCCGTGACATCGAACTGAAACCGACCGAGGTGTTGAAGGAACGCCAGCCGCCGAAACCTGCCGACCCCGAAGCGCAGCCGGCCGGCGCCGATGACGCGGTGGCCGACGCCGGTCAGCAGCAGGAGCAGGCACCGCTGCCGGCGCCGAAGCTGTCAGCAGCAGAGCAGGCAGAAGTATTCCTGCACGACTACCGGCAGACGCTGAAGACAGCACTTGGCATCGCGGTCAACCAACTGACCTACGGTAAGACACGGGCCAGCCTGACCCAGTGGGTTAACAACCTGGATGACCGTAAGACCATCGCCGGCCTGGACCGCGCAGCGCAGAACATTCTGAAAGCTGCGTACCAGCGCCGTATCCGCGACAAACAGAACGAACTGTTGGCCAAGGTCAACAGCGTCATCAAACGTCGGGCGCGCAGCGAGAAGGCTATCAAGCGGGAAGACAAGCGCAGCATCCCTGCGATGACTAACCGTTTCTTGAACTTCGCCAAAGCGGCTTTGACGCACGACCTTGAACACCATGAAGGTCGGCTGGACGAATTGGTCCGCGCGGTCAAGGTCAGGGGTGAGGGTGAAAACGCCGACGTCACGCCGACTAAGGGCGACCTTGAAAGCGAGATCCTTGAACTACACGCGCAGCAATTATTTGGTGCCTTGAAGTATCGACCGGTTGCCGACGCTGCCCAGGCTCTCGACTACTTGGAAAACGAGCTTGAAGAGAATATCAAGAAGCACAAGGAAAAGGTCGAGGCGCGCCGGCTGCTGAACCAGGCCAACCAGGTCACGCTGAAGACGGCGATGGAAGACTTGGGCGCCGACCGTGATCCTAACACGTGGCTCGAAAAGGTTACACGCGGAGCGTTCAACAGTCTGAGCGCCGCGCTGCCGTTAGGCTACCGGCTGCAGATGCTGGTCGCCGGCCTGCCTGCTGACCATGAGGCGGTCAAGCTGGTCAAGAAGTACATTCGCCAGTTCAACATCGCGGATCAGAAGCAGCGCCTGGCGATGGCCGAAGGGCAGCAGGAACTGACCAAGGCTATCGAAAGTTTCTACCGGACAATAGATGGTACGCCGGCCAACGCGCAGGAAGTCTACCGCGAACTGGTTAAGCCGCGTACCGAGTTAGGGAAGTTCAGCAAGCGCAATCACCCGCTGTCACGCGCCCAGGTTCTGCAGCTTATCGCTACAGCCGAACAGACCAGCATCCAAAAGAACGATGACGTCGAGCGGCTGCGTGGTATGCTGCCCGAAATGAAAAAGGCGCTGCCGGCGACCGACCTGCTGCTGCTGGATTGGCTGCGCGGGTACTACACCCGAACACGACCGGCGCTTGAAGAAGTCGTGCGCGAAACCACTGGCCTGCCGATTGCTGTACCGGACGCGCTGTATATGCCGATTCGCCCCGATATGATTGGTGGCGTGCCGATATCTATTTCAGCACCGATGCTGATACCCAAGAGTCTGACGCACCGCGTACAGCACAACCGTCCGGTAGACGAAAAGGCCGACGTCCTGCACATGTTCTTTCAGCGGCTGCAGTCTAACGAACAGTTCAAGGCATACGCCAAGCTGCATCTGGACATGCGCGGTACGTTCGCGGAAGCCGGCGTGCAGGAAGGTATCCGGAACATGTACGGCGAAGAGTTTCTGAATCAGCTTATGAAGCACATGATGGACGTGTGGACCGGCAAGCCGCCGGTCAGTCATAAGTCGAGGGAAGCCAATCTGATTACCAGTTACTTCGCCTACTCCCGTTTGTCGTTCAGCCCTCGCGTCTTTATGAAGCAGGTGACGTCGGTGCCGGCGTTCGGCTACTTCCTGCCGCTGTCCGACATCGCCATGTACACGGCGCAGGCGCCGCTGTTCTTTGCTGGTAAGCTGGCCGGCAAGCTGGGTGACGATGTTCAGACCGCTATGATTGAAATCTTTCAGTCGCCGCAGGCGCAGGAACGTATGCGGTTCGGTAATTCGCAGATCCTTAACGACATCCTGCACACGCAGGGGGCGCCGGCGTTTTTCCGTATGCTCAAAAAAGGTATGCTGACCACGACGTTTGGCGACATCATCCCGACGCTTATCGTCGGCCAGGGTTTCTACCGCGCCTACGTCGATAATATTTTGAAGACATCGGCCGGCCCCAGCAAGGCGCAGGTCGAAGCCGCCAAGGCCGAAGCACTGGAAGCCTTATGGCAAATGGTCGAACTGTCGCAGCAGTCGGGCGCTGTTATGAATCGCTCCGAGTGGCAGCGGCGCGGCGACGCTTTGGGTCGTATCATCGGCCAGTTTACGACGTCGCCGCAGCAGTTCTTAGCGCGCGAATTTTTCATGGCTAACAACTTCGCCGCCAAGCTGCGTGAGCATGGTTTCTTGGAAACGGCAACGGAAGACGTCAAGGATTTTCTGCGCGACGTGACGCCTGGGTTCACCCCGAACGCACCGGACGCCAACCTGTTCAAAACAATAGTCATTAACCATCTGCTGTTGCCGTTAGGCTACAACGGCGCGTCGATGCTGGCCGACCTCGCACTGGGCGAAGGGCTTGACGAAGAAGACCTGGTCGTAATGATGCTGGCTATAGCTTTCGGTCCGTTGTCCGGTTGGTTTCTTCTTGGCGGCATCGCGCTGGCACTTGGCGAAGAGATGGTGCGCCTTGGTTTGCGTTCTGCCTTTCCAGAGTGGGGTATTTCACCGTGGGATCATAGCGATTCTATCATCCCCGCCGGCGGTATCATCGGTGACGCCAAGGCGTTCGGCCAGGCGATTTGGGGTATCGCGGATTGGTTACTGCTCGACAACGGGCCTGACCTGCTGCTTGACGCAGCGGACAACCTGCTGCGCGGGATGGCGGCGCCGTACCGCGAGGTGCGAACAGCGGTTAAGAACTACGGCGAAGACTGATTATTTCCTGTACCTCTTCCCGTACCAACCTTCAGCCTCTAATGGTAACCCTTCAGCCCAATCACCGACGGTGACCAGGCACTCACAGAAGTTCTTCAGTTCCGCGTCGGGGTTCGCCGGCGTCGGGATCTCGCTCATTGCTTCGTCGTGTACGTGCATGACAATAGGGTAGTAGGGTTCGGCCGTCAGCATCCCGTCGCACAACAGGTCACGGGCCACCGCCTGCACAGCGTTCTCTGTCAGCTTGCCACCATACGTATCCAGCCGGCACCACTTGCGTGTCTTTTGGTCGGTTCCCATGTAGGTCAGGGCGTCCTGTCCGAAACGGTTCTCACCGATCAGCGGGTCGTAGTACACAATGATACGCCCCGACGGCAGGCGCATACGCAGCGTGCGGCCGACCATCCGGAACGACAGCGTGCGGTACGTGTACGTGGTGCCAGGGTGGCGAACGGCCAGCAGCGCGGCCTTGTTCATTTCACGCCAAAGCTGCACTGTCTGCGGCCGGTTCTGCCGCCATGCTTTGATGACCGCTTTGACGTCGACGTCGGACAGGTCGACCCCGTACCCGTCGGCCATAACCCGATAGGCGTTGTCGCTACCCTGGTAGCCTAACGCCAGTTCGGAAACCTTACCGACCGCGCGCATCTTGTCAGCGCGGTGCGCGATATGTTTGTCATCGTCCCGCCGACCCCTGTCTATATCGTCGTAGGGTATCCCGTAGATGGTGGACGCTGCGACGATGTACGGGTCGCGGCCATCGATGTAGACCTGCAGCGCATCGTCTTCGCCGGCCAGCCACGCCAGTACCCGACCTTCGATAGCGGAGTAGTCAGCGCACAAAAGCATATGGCCAGGCGCCGCACTGACGCAGCCGCGCACACAACTGGCGCCGATGTCCAGTGGGTCAAGCTGCCACAGATCCAGCGCGATCTCAGGGCCGCAGGCCATCAGCACTTCGATAAAGTCGCGGCTGTCGGGGAACGTCGGGCGCGGCATGTTCTGCGTCTGCAGCCCCAACGATGACCAGCGGCCGGTATGGGCGCCATAGAATAAATGGCTACCGTGCAGCCGGCCGTCGCTGGTCGACCGCGCCAGCATAGCGGGGTACTTCTTGTTACTGGTGCGCGATGTCGATTGCCGTATCTCTAAACAGCGGCGCAGCGTCATGTGCAGGTCATCCTGCTGCAGCGCCTCGCGGATCGTCGCGGCCTGCATGTTCGGCAGCGTATCACCAAAAGCGACGGCGAAGTATTCCAGCGACTCCATAACGCGCGACGGCGATAGCTGCGGGTGGGTGATGGCCTTGTACTCGCTGACCAGTTCGGCCTTGTACTGTTCGCCCATGTCGTACAGGGCTTCCGCTGCCGGCCGGTCGATGTACACGCCGCGCTCATTGATACGCTGGTCCATCTGCCATATCAGTAGTTCTCGTCCACGTAGTTCCCCGATCAGTGTCGACGCCTGGTGTTCAGTCTCAACGTCGGTGATGCAGTAGTCGGCCAGGTTCCACATGCGTTCGGGGTCGTTATAGAAACGAGTCTCAGGGTGCAGCTTGGTCTTCTGTCGGGGCTTGCACATTTGCAGCATCAGCGCGTGACCGCTGTTCGACTTCTGTACGTCAAGCTGCAGCGCAGCGCCGACTGCTTTCAGACTACCTGGCAGGCCGTGCCGGCGCGCGGTGGCTGCGGCGCAGCGCAGCTTATATTCGGGCAGCGCCGGCCATCCGTACAGTCGGGTGCAGCAGCGGTTCCACATGTCGCGCTCGAAAGCTACGTTAAAGGCTTCGATCTGCTGCGCCTCGCTGACCAGTTCCAACAGCCGGTCTTCTGAGATCAGCGGCAGCATGTCGTGTTCGATGGCCGGCAGGGCTTCGTCGGCCAGCCATATGCGGGTGCGCTTATTGTCGACTTTTACCGCGATCATCAGCGGTCGGGTCGTGGGGTCTTCAGCGTACACTCTGCTGCCGGTCTTGCGCAGGTCGACTTCGCTGCGCGTTTCAAAGTCTATGGTGAGTTTCATGGCTATCCTTAAAAAGAGTCGGGCGGCGCCGTTTCCAGCACCGCCCGACGGACCGTCCAGGTCTAGTCGATGTCCCAATCGTCATCGCCGTCGGTAGACGATGGGTAGTTGGCGGGGTTGTCGGCGCCGGCGTCATTCGGGATGACCCCGAACTGGTCGGCCGGTTTGGCAGGGCCACCGCCGCCCAGCGGCTCACCGTCGCGCGCCTTCTGTACGTTTTCTAAACCGAAGCTGACACCCTTGCCGCCCTGCGGGTGGTCGTAGGCGTAGACGTCGAAGCTGCAGCGGCCGTAGCAGCCGCTGTAGACCTGCGACGCGTCAAGGATCGGCTGCACGTTGTTATCCACAACGCCTGGCCGACCCTTACTGGCGCGGCGGCTCAAACGGATGAAGTAGTGGCCCTCGTACCCCTGGTAGCGGACGCCGTCACGGTTGCACGCATCGTCACCATCACCATCCTTGATCGGCATCTTGATTTTGCCGGTCTTGATAAGGTGCTTGACATCAGCGTCGGGCCACTTCTCGCGTGCCACACGCATCACTTCAGTGCGGATAGTCTTGAAAGTTTCAGCGTCGGCGCCCTGCATGTCTTTCGGCAGCAGCAGCACCAGTTCGTATTTGTCTTCACCGACGTCGCTCTTGCGCGGCTCGAATACGTTGACGAATGAAAAGCGACCGATAGGTGAAACGAATGTCATACCCATTGTTCTACTCCTTAATGAGGCGCTGCACGGTTTCCATCCCTTCCAGGATGTCCTGCAGCATTCCGATGATTTGCTGGTTGTCCAGCGTTTTGAGTTGGCCCAGGGCGACGAACAAGTCCGCGTCCTGCGCCACCGTTTTCAGCGAGTATTCGCTGACTTCGATACCGAGGTTCAAACTGCAGCGTTTGGCCAGCAGCGACCAGTTGATCGGCTGCTGCGGGTCCAACGCCTCGCACCACTGTGCGACTCTTACCTTTTCTGCAGTGGTCATGGTAGTTTACCGAACTCCTGCCCGACCGTGATCGCCTTGCGGCGGTCGCTCTCAGGCGCCACGGTCGGACTGCTTTCCTTGTATGTGATGTGGCGCGACAGCATCCCTTTGATAGCGTCTTTATCCAGCCCGTGAGCCTTTAGCGCCTTTTCCATCTGCGCGACACTGCGCACGTCCGGTTCGGTCATCACGACGTGTTCGGGGATGCCGCCGGCCACCAGCGTATCCGCGATGCCCTTGGGCGAAACGAATACACGGGTCTTGCGGCCAGCCACCAGCTTGAACCCTGGTATGTGGTTACCAGACTCCAGTTGCTGCTTGGCATGTTCGCGGACAGCTTTCAGCCACAGTTCAATCGCCGGCGCTGCCTGCAGCACAGACTCAAGTTGCAACGGACCCATGTCCTGCACGTTCGGCAGTTGCGCCGGCCGCGTTGGGTCAGGGATCGCTGAAAAGTCCAGCCTGCAGGTGTCTTGTGCTTTGGCCTGCAGAGCAGGGCAGAGTGCCTTTGCTTTGCAGAACCGGCAGTGGTCGCCGGCTACCAGCGGCGCGTCGGGCGCCTGTGTAGCTTTAACCGCCGGCACCAGCACGTTGTCGCGCCAACCGTTGATCTCTTCTATGGTCAGTCGTTCGCGGTTATCCTTGACGGGATTGCGTACCCGTGGCTGGACAATACCGATGTCCACCTGGTCAACGAACGCGTCGGCCAGGCCACCCAGCCCGTAAATACGGGTCTGACTGTTATTCTTGGCGCTGACGGGGACGCCGGCGCCGTGCTTGTAGTCGCGGATAAACAGAACCTCGAACGGTACTTCAATCGCCGCATCGGCGGTGCCGTAAACGGTGGCGCCGGCGATGGTGTCGGGTGGCAGCACCAGCTTCTTTTCAACATGCAGTTCCGCGTCGGGGTTCTCTTTCAGTATCCGGTAGACTTCGTCGGTGTAGACCGTCACGGCCTCGACCATATCGGCGTCGACCTTGAAGTCTTCGCCGTCGGCAGAGATCGTGCGGCCCAGCCACGCGTCGGGGTCTTTACCCGTCTTCAACGCCATCTCGCCAAGAGAGTGGGCGGCACTGCCCTCGCTGGCGTAGCGCGACGTTGAGTCCGGAAACTTCAACTCTTCGCGCACGCTGCCAGGGCAGGCCATCCAGCGGCTGCTGGCTGATGGGCTAAGTTTGGCGTGGTCGGCCATTAGTCCCACAAATCCCCTTCTTCACCGTTGTCGCCTTCGTCGCCGGCGCCAGCACTCATGTACTGGTCCAGCGCATACACGATCTGCCCAAACAGTTTCGGATCGATCTTACTCAGGTTGCCGGTCGTGGCGATCCCGACCACGATCTCTTTGACTTTGGTCTTGTCACCGCTGTCGTGCTTGATCGTTTCGGTGATCTTGTCACGCAGTTCTTCCTTCGTCGCCTCCGGATACTCGACCGGTTCCGCTGCTGCCGGCTCCGGTCCCGCTGCGCCGTGCTCTTCTTTGTACGCCAGGTTCTTCACCAACAGGTCGTACAGCTTGGGAGTGCTCAACCGGTTGTTGTAACCGTCAGCACCGATGATTTCATCAAGCTGCCGGCGAATCTCTGAACGGTCGTTAGGGTCACACGGGCCGTCGGCCGGCGCTGTCGGTTCTTCCGCTGCCGGCGGCACGTCAATCGTAACGGGTTCAGCAGTCGCCGGCGCCGTTTCTGTCACGACTTCCTGCGGCTGTTCGGCATCGACCTCGTTACGACGGAAGTCGATCCAACTTTCATGTGAAGCAGCCAGGCGCTCCTGCGCCGTGACCAGCCGCTCCAACAGGTTCAACAGTTTCTCAATCATCTGTCTTTTCCTTCGTTTAATAGTTCAGTTGCCCAATCGACGGTCGCGTCCTTATTGTCTATGGCCGCGTCGATGACGGCCTGTTTACGGGTTAAAGCGTGCGCCATGTTGGCGCTGATAGATTTGTCGAGAACCAGGTGCTGAATCAGACAAGCGTTGTCCTGCCCGATACGCCAAATACGATCCTCAGCTTGTGTCATCTTTGACGGTGACCAATCCAGTTCAAGGAAGATGGCGGTCGTAGCTGCGGTCAGCGTCAGGCCGACGCCGGCGGCTTGTATGTTGCCGATAAAGACTTTGGAATAGTCGCTGCACTGGAACGTATTGACAGCGCCGTCGCGGTCCGCCTGGCTGGTGGCGCCGGTGATGACTTGCGGGTTGTACTCCTGCAGCGTATCGATGGCGATGTCTACAACGTCACTGTGATGCGCGAAGACTACGACCTTATCCAGCGTACCGTCTTTCAGCAGGCCGGCGATGTAGCGGCAGGCGTAGGGTGCCAGCAGCACCGCAGTCTGATGCCGTACAAGCGCGATCTGATGGAAAGCGATGTCGACACCCTGCGGCGTCTTCGCGTCCTTCAGTTGACCCAGTGCTTTGGCCTCGACCTTTAGCTGCGCGGCCATCCCGCTGCCGGTCGGCGGCAGGGTCACGACCTGTCTAGTTTTACTTGGCAGATCGGTCAACACCTGGTGCTTCTTACGGCGGATCATTATCGTGCTGCGCAGCCGCGCCTGCAGTTCGTCCAGGTTGCTGCTGCCGTCCATCATCCAAACCTGCTTCTTGCGACCGCCTTTCAAATAGACGGTCTTCTGATGCGCGGCGCAGTATTGCTTGGCGTAGCGCAGAAACGCGGAGTAGTCCGTACCCCAGTCTTGCGGCGCGAGATACTTCAACGCGGTCCACAGTTCGACCGGCCGGTTCTCTATCGGCGTGCCGGTCATCCATACCTTACGGTGCGCGCGGATACTCAGGCCGACCTTGGTGCGTTGCGCCTGTTCGTTTTTCAGGTAGTGCGCTTCGTCCAGCAGCAGCAGACCCCATGTCTCGCTGCGGATAAACTGTTTGTGCTTCACCAGCAGGTCGTAGTTGATGATGTAGATGTTGCGGCCGGCGACAGCAGCCGGCACCAGCTTGCTGGTCACAACGCTGACGCGGTAGTCATCGACCAGCCACTTGCGCAGTTCGCGCCGCCAATTCAGTTTGAGGGATGCGGGGCAGACAACCAGTACGGAGTGCGGCGCCGTGGCGTTGATGATACCCGCGCCCTGGATGGTCTTACCCAAACCCATGTCATCGCCCAGCAAGGCGGCTTTGCGTTCGGCGCACCACTGGATGCCGGCAAGCTGGAAAGGCATGTACTGCAGGCCGTCGGGCGCCGGCACGTCCAGTTCCCCATCGACCGACCGCGATGCAGCGGTAGCCTGCAGGAAACCGGACAGTGCGGCCAGCGCCTTATCGTCCGCAAACTCTACCAGCCGCACCGCGATATGGTCCTGCGCCGTGTACCAGCGGTTGACGCGAACGTCCCACTGCAGGCCGTTACCTTGGGCGACGTGCCGGTCTTCGTACAAGCACAGAAACTCAAAGCGGCTGCGGTCTGATATGTATGTGAGTCTAGGCACGACGCTCCTTTGCCTGCTTCGCTAGATGGTTTTCGATGTCGCGGATGCACTCGGTACGGCCGCGCTGGTAGGCGCCGTCGGCCACCGCGTGCAGCGGCGTGCGGTCGTTGACTTTGATGTAGCCAAAGTCGATGGCCTCCTGGTACAGTTCGTCAAGAGCGTCCAGCACTGCTTCTTTGTGGGTCGGGTTAGCCATTGGCGACCTCCCCTTCGCTATGCCGACGCATGTCTTCCAGTTCGACGTCTGTGCGGGTCACGGTTCGCATCCGGTGGCCGCAGATCGGGCAGTAAGCGCGGAACGCTTTGCTGCGCATGTTATCGCTGGCCCAAATGCCGTGGAAGCTGCAGACGCGCACGTTCTTTTCGTTCAGTTCGCGGTCGAGCCGCTTGCACTGAGCCAGTACGCTGCGCTGCAGTTCCTTAAAGGATCGCTTCCGTGCCATCTTATCCGACTCCTTGAATCAGTGCAGCCACGACCAGGCCGACCGTGCCGGCACCGCTGATGACTGCGAGTGTTATTACCATATAGATCATTTGGTGTACCTCTGCCGGTCAACGGTACACGCAGAGCGCGGGACACTACCGCCGACCGGCTGTTAGGGGTTTACGTTGTGCCTGCGGCCTCGCTGGTGAGGTCGGCCGGCGGGTGGGCGCGGTGACGCAGCGCATCGCGTTCACCGATCAGCATACGCCGGTTGACCAGCAGCGTCTGCACCAGGTTGCTGACGCACTCTTCGCCGGTGACGTCCAGGTCTTCCTGGCGGCACATAGCGAAAGCGATGTCGATGTCCTTTTCGAGCGCGGCCGCATCCTGCAGCGCCTGCTGCGCAAGCGTCAGCTTCTGCGTCCGGTCGACTGCGATCTCAGCCAGTTGCGCCAGCCGAATATGGTGGGGCGCCTCCGGACTGATCTCAGGCGGGATCAGCGCGTGTACCTGGTGCTGCAATGCGGCGACCGCCTCGGTCAACGCTTTGTTCGCACGTTCCAGTTCTGCTTTAGTTGCCATCGGTTTACTCCTATTTTTCCTTTCACCCCGCCCCGCCGGCGTAACGAGGGGAACCGGCGGGGTCGAGGATTTGGGGGTTAAGCTATTGCGGCGATAGCGTCCAGCTTCGCCTGCAGTTCCATTACTTTGGCTTGCAGTTCACAGACACGGTCGAACCGGCGGCTGGCTACGTCGCGTTCCTGTTCCAGTTCGGTGCGCAGTTCGTCGCGTTCGTCGCGGATGGTCTTCAGATCGTTAAACACGCGTTCGCTCTGCTCATTGGCGGCACGGGTTGCTTCGCGCTGCATTTCCAGTTCTGCACGCAGATCGCCGGCGACGTTCTCGAAACCGTTCTCGACGGTGTCGCGGACCTCGCTCCATTTCTCAATACCGAACGCCATCACGGTGTTACCGCGATAGATGGTGTACTTGAAGTTCTTACGGGTGACGCGGTACTTACCGCACTCAAACGTACCGTAGTGCTTCTCGTAGCGGTCATCGTCGCTGCGGCGGTAGTCGCACTCCGCCGGCACGTAACGGTCACCCAGGGTGCCGTCTTCTTTGTACAGCGGGACGGTCGTGGTTTCGTCGTTGACCCACACAAGGCGATAAACGAAGACGCGGTAGTTCGAGCGAATGTCGTAGTCTTCGTAGCGGTCAAGGTAGCCATCGGCAACCATCTGATTAAGGTAGGCACGCACGGTGCTGAGACTTGGGCTTTTTTCCTTCAGCCCGATGTTGGCGATGTCGCGGACGGTGAAGCCGATTTGGTTGTTGGCCTCTTCTGCGATCAGGTTCCATGTTTGAGTGTTCATTGTCGCGTTCCTTTCCTTTGCTGTTTACCAATTCCAACTATTTCCAAACTGGAAACAGTTACCAACCAAGCCAAAAGCCGGCATTACAGATCATCTAATGTGCGCGGCATTAGTAATAGGTCTTCATACTTAATCGGCAGACCAAAACTGCGCATATTTAACTCAACATACTCCCTAAATAGAATCTCCTTCACCTCGTTCCCTGTGCGGGTGTCACGTTTGAAAAACGCCGGCTCCGCCCCGTGAGTCTGCGACTGAAATTGAGCTATCTCAATTAGATAGTTTCTGCCATATTGGCCCGGAACGTAAAGTTCATTGCTAGCCATGCGCCGATATCTTGCCGGCAAACCGCTAGCCACCCGCGCCTCTAATAAAGTAATCATATCAATAACCCTTGGCTTAGATTCCAAAATAATCTTCTAGTGAATCGATTTCGACTTTCCCGAATACTTCCTCGTATTCGCTATCTAGTTCGCCTTGATCTGCAATGCGAGGCAACCCCTGTTCTACCCGCAAGTCCTTAACCGCGTCGATTAGCTTTTGTGTTTCGCTGTCCATTTTCTTATCTCCCTTTTTGGTTGTTGGCCTCTTCTGCGATCAGGTTCCATGTTTGAGTGTTCATTGTCGCGTTCCTCGTTCTGTGGGTTTCGGCCTTGGCCCCCGTGGCCTCGGTCCGGATCTTAAATTGTCTAATCTAAAATATCGCCCATGACCTAAAGCGATGCTAGTGCTTTTGCAAAAGTTTTTTCGCTGTAGCCTCAGAAAAACACTGTCTCACCCGTTCGGCTTGCAATCGTCCAACCGGCAGGATACGTTCGCACCTGGCGAATTTTAACGTAGAAAGGAACGTGATGAAGTATCTATCAGTATGCAGCGGCGTCGAGGCCGCAACACTCGCATGGCACCCACTGGGCTGGGAGCCTGTCGGGTTCAGCGAGATTGAAAAATTCCCGTCAGCGGTTTTGGCGCACCGGTGGCCAAACGTACCAAGCCATGGCGACTTTACCACCATTACAGAAAAGGAGCACTATGCATCAGCTCGCCTTCTTGTCGGGGGAACCCCGTGTCAAGCCTTCAGCGTCGCAGGACTGCGTAAAGGACTCAAAGACGAACGGGGAAACCTCAGCCTGGAGTATATCCGACTTGCTTTTCGAGCTGGGGTACGATGGATCGTATGGGAAAATGTCCCCGGCGTACTTACCAGCCACGGCGGGGCAGACTTCGCCTGCTTCCTCTCAGGACTCACCGGAGTGGACATCACCGTTCCGCCAAAACTGGACGGTAAAAAGGGCTGGCGGAATAGTGGAATCATTGTTGGCAGACCCGATCACTACTCTATCGCCTGGCGTGTGCTTGACGCTCAATACCTCGGAGTTCCCCAGCAACGCCGACGCGTGTTTGTTGTCGGATATCTTGGAGGAGACTGGCGACGTGCCGCAGCGGTACTATTTGAGCGCGAAAGCCTGTCGGGGAATCCTGCGCCGAGCCGAAAGGCGGGGAAAGGATTTACCCACGATGTTGCGCCGTGCATTGGAGCAAGTGGCCGAGGATTTGAACGAGCCGGGGAAACGAGAGGGCAAGATCCAGTAGTCGCAGATATAGCGGGACCATGCACTGCGGGTATGTCCCACCCCAGGGGGACTGAAACGGTTGAAAGCAATCACCTAGCAGTTCGCCGCTTAACCCCTATCGAGTGTGAGCGCCTTCAAGGATTCCCCGACAATCACACACGCATCCCGTGGCGCGGGAAGCCTGCCGAAGACTGCCCCGATGGGCCGAGGTACAAGGCGATAGGAAACAGTATGGCTGTCCCTGTGATGCGCTGGATCGGTGAGGGTATAGACTACGTAGATAAAATGAGGTTAGTATGAAACTGGAAAGAGGTGACCAGCGGCGCGTCGCGTTGCTGGCAGGTTGCAGTCAGGGATACCTGTCTGATGTTATTAATGGTAAGCGCGTACCGACGGCCCGCATGGCCACCAGGATAGTCAACGCGGCGACGCGGTTGGGCTACACGGTACACGCAATTGATCTACTACTACCGGAGGTGAACGATGTTTCCACTAGCTAAGAAGCAGATGCGCAGGGCGCCGAATGGTGATGTCCTGCTGATTACCGAAGTGTACGTCGAGGGCGGTATGGCAAGCTACAAACGTCGTATAGAGAACAATCAGATGACACCGC
>Ga0255767_1001727_pt1 | contig 19206 bp, 19 predicted proteins | sample 071ome_24_FD_179967 | JGI IMG/M metagenome (GOLD analysis project Ga0255767, IMG submission 179967) | Coastal salt marsh microbial communities from the Groves Creek Marsh, Skidaway Island, Georgia - 071402CT metaG (version 2) | ecosystem: Environmental > Aquatic > Marine > Intertidal zone > Salt...
TGGTGCGCCCAAATGATCCTGCGCATGTTCTGCGAAATCCCATGCTCCAAATGCCATCGTCAATTGCATCAGCAAGATCACACCAATCAACAAGGCCAAAGGCAGGTATTGTGCCATCTCTGCCTTAAGAGCCGCAAAATCAATGTCCAACATCATCACAACAAACAGGAACAGAACCGCAACCGCGCCAACGTAAACGATAATCAGCAACATAGCGACGAATTCCGCACCCAGCAGAACAAATAGCCCCGCAGATGACAGAAACGCCAAAATCAACCAGAGCACTGAATGCACCGGATTGCGGCTGATGACTGTGAACAGTCCACCCGCAATCGTGCAGAGTGCAAACAGGTAAAATGCAAATGCCATTACGCTCATTTCTCTGTGTCCTCTTTATCTTCCATGACCTCTTGGGCCAACTGCATCGCACGTGTCATCGCTGGCAGCCCTGCAAACATCGACATCTGTCCGATGGTTTCAATAATCTCTTGATCGCCTGCACCCGCCTCTTTAAGGTGGCGCACCGTTTGGCGCAGGGCGATGTCGTTCTGTGCCCCTTGCATTGTTAAGCCTGCCAGGGTCAGCAACAAACGGGTTTTGGCGTCTAAACCTTCGGTGTTGAAGGTATTGCCAAACACCATTTCCATCATGTCCTTAGGCATTTTGGGCATCATCGCCTCGAACCCTTTAGGAGAGAACGTCTCAAGCGCAGGGTTCATGGCCTTTGCCATATCCTGTGCAGCGCGCATCATCTCTTCAAATGGGTTCTTGGCAGTGTTCATCGGTAAGGTGCATCCAATTCAAGGTTGCGTGCGATTTCCGCTTCCCAACGTTCGCCGTTCGCCAAAAGCTTGTCTTTGTCATAGAAAAGCTCTTCACGGGTTTCTGTTGAAAATTCGAAATTCGGACCTTCAACAATTGCATCCACTGGGCAGGCCTCTTGGCAGAAACCGCAGTAGATGCATTTTGTCATGTCGATGTCATAGCGTGTGGTTCGGCGACTGCCGTCATCACGTGGTTCTGCATCAATTGTGATCGCTTGTGCAGGGCAGATCGCCTCGCATAATTTACAGGCAATGCAGCGTTCTTCACCATTTGGGTAACGGCGCAGGGCGTGTTCTCCTCGAAAACGAGGCGACAATGGCCCCTTTTCATGTGGGTAGTTCACCGTTGCCTTAGGTGCAAAGAAATACTTTAGCCCCAATTTCATTCCGACCCAAAAATCCTGCAAAAGGAAATATTTAGCCGCGCGGGAATAATCGATCTGGGTCATCTTATCCTCCAATTGCCCAGCGTGCATATGCTCCGCCGAATGCTTCGAATTTTGCTAGGAACGAAACCACCACAACCCACACAAGGGATAGCGGTAGGAACACTTTCCAACCTAGGCGCATCAACTGATCATAGCGGTAACGAGGCGTGATTGCCTTAACCATCGCAAACAAGAAGAAGAAGAACGCCATTTTGCCAACCATCCAAAGTGGACTGTCGGGAATACCTGGGATTGGGGATAGCCAACCACCAAAGAACAACAATGATGTCAGCGCACACATTAGGAAAATCGCAATGTATTCACCCGCCATAAACAATAGGAATGGGGTAGAGCTGTATTCCACCTGATAGCCCGCAACCAATTCGGACTCTGCCTCTGGCAAATCAAATGGTGGGCGGTTTGTTTCCGCCAAAGCCGAGATAAAGAACAAGAACACCATCGGCAAATGGGGCAACCAGTACCAACTAAAGAACCCATATGATCCATCTTGGGCGCGTACAATATCACCAAAGTTCATGGACCCTGTTGAGATGATTACGCCGATAATAATCAGACCGATGGATACCTCATATGAAATCATCTGCGCAGCAGAACGCAGCGAGCCAAGGAATGGATATTTCGAGTTTGATGCCCAGCCCCCCATGATTACGCCGTAAACCTCAAGCGACGAGACCGCAAAGACATACAATATCGCAACATTGATGTCTGACAAAACCCACGTGTCATCAAATGGAATAACGGCCCATGCTATCAGCGCCAAAACAAAGGATGTCAGCGGCGCCAACATAAATACCGTTCTGTCAGAACCCGCTGGAACAACGATTTCCTTGACCACATATTTCAGGGCGTCCGCCACAGTTTGTAGCAATCCCCAGGCCCCAACAACGTTTGGCCCACGGCGCATTTGGACAGCGGCCCAAACTTTACGGTCTCCGTAAACCAGAAACAAAAGGCTTATCATCACAAAGGCGACAACAGCCAAACACTGTGCCACGATAATTAGGGCAATTCCACCCTGTGTATTTAGAAAATCAGCCATCGATCCTCACACCATTGGTATGTTGTCACGTGCGCGTGCATCCGCGACAACTTCTGCTTCAATTGTTTTCGTTCCCTGCAGAAGGGAACGCGATATCGTGTAAACGGCATCTGCGCTTAAGTGGTCGGCTTCTTGGCCGATGCGTGTGCGCACATGAAGTGCAAATCCAAGCCCACAGATCAGCGTATATTGTGCCGCTGCGCACTCTGCGTGGCGTGCCACCTGCTCTGAGGGTTTTGTGCCATTCAGCGTCACGTGAAATTGCACCAAATCATTATCCAATAGCCGGTTTTGTACGTCGTGATAGCGCACGAGCTCTTGGGTCATGGGCGATGTGCTTTGGCCTGCAGCCAATGTCAGCGCGGCCATCACCGGCAAAAAGGATATGTACGGGGCAAATTGCATCACTCAGCCGCAACCTTTTCCATACCGCGCGCTTTGGCATTGGCGGACAGTTCCGCCATAACCTCAGATGCGCGTGCGATCGGGTTTGTTAGGTAGAAGTCTGAAATCACATTGCGGAATGCTGCATCGCTAAGTTTCCCCGCGGCTATCGCAACCCATTCGTTTTCTGCAACCTGATCAACACCTGCCAAATGGGGATGTGCAGCAACCATCGTCTGACGCAATTGCGCAAGACTGTCATACGGCAATGTTTCACCCAATGCCGCGGACAGCGCACGCAAGATCGCCCAGTTTTCCTTGGCCTCTCCTGGCGCAAATCCTGCACGCATGGCAAGCTGTGGGCGGCCTTCTGTGTTGACGAACAATCCGTTTTCTTCGGTGTAGGCCGCAGCGGGAAGGATTACGTCTGCACGGTGCGCACCGCGATCCCCATGGCTACCTTGGTATATTACAAATGCGCCATCACCAATTTCAACTTCATCCGCGCCAAGGTTGTAAATGACTTCCGCAGCATTGACGCCATCCATCCCATTATCATTGACCGCGTTGACATCCATCGCACCAACACGTCCCGCAGCAGTATGCAGAACCATCAATTTACTATTTGTCTCTGCCGCCAATTGCATCGCTGCACCCAGCACAGCAGCTCCATCCGCCTCACGCAGGGCACCTTGGCCCACTATCACTAAAGACGGCGCATCCTTGACCACGCCATACTCTTTGCCAAGCAGGCTGTTCAATGCTGCGCGATCTGTTCCTGCATGAGCGTAATCATAGGTTAAACCTACCGCCTCACCGATAAGGCCGATGTTTGCGCCATTGGCCCATGCTTTGCGAATGCGCGCATTCAAAACTGGTGCTTCATCGCGTGGATTTGTGCCAATCAACTGAATGTATTGCGCACTGTCTACGTCTTCGATCGTGGCGGTGCCGACATAACCCGAACGATTACCCACTGGCAATTTGGCTCCATCTGTCCGGCATTCAACAACGCCACCCAATCCCTCGATCAGATTTTTCAGGGCAAATGCCGCTTCGGTTGATGCCAAATCACCAACAAGACCTGCAACTTTTTTTCCCTTCATCGCGCTGGCCGCGGCGGCCAATGCGTCGGGCCAGGATGCGGGGCGCAATTTGCCATTTTCGCGGATATATGGGCGATCTAAGCGCTGACGGCGCAGACCATCCCAAACGAACCGTGTTTTGTCGGAAATCCATTCTTCGTTCACACCATCATGGTTGCGAGGCAGGATACGTTTTACTTCACGCCCTTTGGTGTCAACGCGTATGTTGGCCCCCATTGCATCCATCACATCAATGGTTTCTGTTTTCGTCAATTCCCAAGGACGCGCAGTAAACGCATATGGTTTTGAGGTAAGCGCACCAACAGGACACAAATCAATGATGTTGCCTTGCATGTTGCTGTCCAGTGTTTGGTTCAGATAACTGGTGATTTCGCTGTCTTCGCCACGGCCCGTCTGGCCCATCTGTGTGATACCCGCAACCTCGGTCGTGAAACGAACACAGCGCGTACAGCTAATGCATCGCGTCATTGTGGTTGACACCAAAGGACCCAAATCCAAATCTGTTGAGGCGCGCTTGATTTCTTTATATCGGCTGTCGGCCATACCATAAGCCATTGCCTGATCCTGAAGATCACATTCCCCACCCTGGTCACAAATAGGACAATCCAAAGGATGATTAATTAGCAAAAATTCCATCACGCCTTCGCGCGCCTTTTTCACCATAGGTGAATTGGTTTTGACAACAGGCGGCTGTCCCTCTGGTCCAGGACGCAAATCACGCACTTGCATAGCACACGAAGCCGCGGGCTTGGGTGGGCCGCCAACAACCTCGACCAAACACATGCGACAGTTTCCCGCAATCGACAAACGTTCGTGATAACAGAAACGTGGCACTTCGATCCCTGCGAATTCACAGGCTTGGATCAGCGTCATTGCGCCATCCACTTCCACTTCGTTCCCGTCGATGATGATTTTCTTTAGGTCTGTCATCGCATTCACTTCTTAATCTGCCGCATCCATTGAGGGCGGTCGTTTCTAGTTGATATCACGCGCAAATAGCGTGGACGCAAAACAGGCGCAGGTTGAAAAAACGCCTCAACACGCGCCATACATCTCCAAAAAATACTAATCATTTTGGATCGCACCTTCCGGCTAGGGTCAAAGATCTGTTCGACAGTGAAGCCTCGTCATCGGGACCAATTGACCAAATAATGTCTGATGTTCCAAACTGCTCGATGCAGTAAATTGTCGCCTCATAACGGGCCGCTTCACGCGCGCCAGAAATCGACTTGGCGGCATTGCGGATACGCACCGTAAATCCAACAGGATCGGCCTGAACTTTAGAAGCGCGCCCTGCAAAATAATGTCCGTCAAACTTCACCGCATTGACTTTGCGACTGGTACCGGTACACCCCGCAACCAAAACCGACACAACCAAAGCAAAACAAATTGCGCTACGCATTTTGCAACCAAGTTTTGGTTTTTTCTGTTCAAATAATGTTGCGCCGTTCTGTAACATCTGAACTTACTCTGCCGCCATGGCACCCAAGCGCCCTGTTTTTTGTGCTTTAATCCGATCTTCTATTTCTTCACGGAAATTTCGGATCAAACCTTGGATCGGCCATGCCGCCGCATCGCCAAGTGCGCAAATTGTATGTCCTTCGACCTGCTTGGTTACGTCCCATAACATGTCGATTTCTTCTGGGTTTGCCTCGCCTTTGACAAGACGGTCCATGACACGCATCATCCAACCTGTACCTTCACGACAGGGGGTACATTGACCACAGCTTTCATGTTTATAGAACTTGGATAGACGCCAGATCGCCTTGATGATGTCCACGGATTTATCCATGACAATCACTGCAGCGGTTCCCAAACCCGATCCCAAATCACCACGAAGATAATCAAAGTCCATGATTGCATCGCGCATTTTTTCACCGCGTACGCATGGCACCGATGATCCGCCTGGAATTACTGCCATCAAATTATCCCATCCCCCACGAATGCCGCCGCAATGGGTTTCGATCAATTCTTCAAAACTGATCGACATCGCTTCTTCCACCACGCAAGGATGGTTAACATGGCCTGAAATCGCAAACAATTTGGTGCCCGCATTGTTTTGACGACCAAATCCTGCAAACCAATCTGGTCCACGGCGCAAAATCGTTGGAACAACAGCAATCGATTCAACATTGTTCACAGTTGTTGGGCAACCATAAAGGCCCGCGCCCGCAGGAAACGGAGGTTTCATCCGCGGCATGCCCTTTTTACCTTCAAGGCTTTCGATCAATGCGGTTTCTTCGCCGCAAATATAGGCTCCTGCCCCGTGGTGTAGATGCAGATCGAAATCCCAGCCTGACTTGGCCGCGTTTTTCCCAAGAAGACCTGCCTCGTAGGCCTCATCAATAGCGTTTTGAAGTGCTTCTTTTTCGCGGATATATTCACCGCGGATATAGATATAGCAAGCATTGGCATTCATCGCGAATGATGCAATTAGCGCCCCTTCGATCAGCGTGTGCGGATCATGGCGCATGATTTCGCGGTCTTTACAGGTGCCGGGTTCTGATTCGTCGGCGTTGATCACCAAATAGGCTGGACGACCATCGCTTTCTTTTGGCATGAACGACCACTTAAGCCCTGTTGGGAAACCCGCACCACCGCGCCCCCTCAGACCAGATGCCTTCATCTGATCAATAATCCAGTCACGACCATTTTGGATGATATTCGCAGTTCCGTTCCAATGACCCCGAGCCATTGCACCTTTGAGCGTACGATCATGCATCCCGTAGAGATTAGTAAAGATCCGATCCTGGTCCTTTAGCATGTGACAATCATCCTTTATTCGCTTGGCGCTTGCGCCAAATTTGTGCAGTTACAACTATTGACCAAAACAGCGCGGCCAAAACCAGCAGATCTAACAAAATCGCAACTCGACCTGATAGACCGATCTGCGGTCCGATATACTGAGCAGCAAGCCAAAATAGCATCGATCCGGCAATCACCAGCGCCACAATACGCCCCTGTTTGGATAGATGTTGTTCGTCGTCCTGCTCCATCATGTTCTCCTAATATACATCTCCATCAGAAACGCGTTTGGAAAACCCTGTATCTCGGCCAGAGGCCAGGTTGCGGGCCTGATTGACCCAATTATCGCGGCTGACACTGCCCTTCAACCCAGTCAGGTTATCACTGACCCAAGCCACTTCTGCCGGACTCCAACCTGCAATTTGATCGAAATGATAAAACCCAAGCTCGTTCAGCATGATTTCAAGTTTTGGCCCAATACCCTTGATCATTTTCAGGTCATCCGCTCCCGCTTTGCGAGGCGCTTTCATTGTACGTGGCTTTTTCGCCGCAACTGTGGCTTTTTCAACTGATTTGGGCGCCGCCTTTGACTTTGCGGCAGCTGTGACTTTCGGCACTGCAGTCTTGGCCACCAATTTTTCTGATTTCACCCATGGTGTGATCAGCGGAACCTCGGTACCATCGATGCGCTTGACTGTATCACCAATATCAGAGGCCAGTTGTGCTGAAGCGTTATACTTTGTCTTACCGCTGTCAAATTCACCAAGGGATGTCAAACCGCCCAACGGCTCTGCTGCGTAACGGCCATTTTGTGGACCCGGTATTGGAACACGGCCTGCGGCCAGCTCATTCAAAATCCATGCTAATTTTTCAGCGGTCAAATCTTCGTAATAATCTTTCCCGATCTGAACCATTGGCGCGTTGGAACAAGACCCAAGGCATTCCACCTCTTCCCAGCTGAACTTGCCATCTGCAGAAACTTCATGCGCCTTATCTGCAATCTTTTCTTTGCAAACGCCGATCAAATCCTCAGCGCCGCAAATCATGCAAGATAGTGTGCCACAAACCTGAACATGCGCCACGCTACCCACAGGCTGCAGTTGGAACATAAAATAGAATGTCGCAACCTCAAGAGCGCGGATGTAAGCCATACCAAGCATTTCAGCGACGTCCTCGATCGCTGGACGCGTTAACCATCCCTCTTGCTCTTGGGCGCGCCACAACAGCGGAATAATCGCGGATTGCTGACGCCCCTCTGGGTATTTCTTAATTTGCGCTTCTGCCCATGCTTGGTTCGCAGGGGTAAAGGCAAAGCTTTCGGGTTGGTCGTGGTAAAGACGGCGTAGCATTAGCGGTCAATCTCTCCGAATACGATATCCATGGTGCCGATAATTGCGGCAACATCGGCCAATTGGTGGCCTTTTGCCATGTGATCCATGGCCTGTAGATGCGGAAACCCGGGTGCACGCAATTTCGCGCGATAGGGTTTGTTGGTGCCATCCGCGACAAGATACACACCAAATTCACCCTTTGGCGCCTCAACCGCGGCGTAAACTTCACCTGCTGGTACGTGGAAGCCTTCGGTGTAAAGTTTGAAGTGGTGGATCAATGCCTCCATCGAGGTTTTCATGTCTGAACGTTTTGGCGGTGTCAGCTTGCCACGCGCCAATACATCACCGGGACAGTCGCGCAATTTTTGAACAGCTTGCAAAATGATGCTGACAGACTGGCGCATTTCTTCCATGCGCACCAAGTAACGGTCATAGCAGTCGCCGTTTTTACCGACAGGAATTTGGAATTCAAATTCGTCATAGCATTCGTATGGCTGCGCACGACGCAAATCCCAAGCAAGTCCCGAACCGCGCACCATAACACCTGAGAAGCCATAGTTTTGAATGTCTTCTTCTGTCACCGTGCCGATATCGGCGTTACGCTGTTTAAAGATGCGATTTTCTGTCAACAGATTGTCAATATCGTCCAAAATTGCTGGGAACTGATGCGCCCATGCTTCGATATCGTCGATCAACTCGGCTGGAAGGTCCTGATGCACCCCACCTGGACGGAAATAAGCTGCGTGCAAACGAGCACCGCAGGCGCGTTCATAGAAACACATCAGCTTTTCGCGCTCTTCAAATCCCCAAAGCGGCGGCGTCAATGCACCCACGTCCATCGCCTGTGTGGTGACGTTCAACAGGTGGTTCAAAACCCGTCCGATTTCTGAATAAAGAACCCGGATCAGGGATGCACGACGGGGCACTTCGACACCCGTCAATTTTTCAATCGCAAGGCACCAAGCGTGCTCTTGGTTCATAGGAGCCACATAATCCAGCCGATCAAAATACGGCAGGTTTTGCAGGTATGTGCGGCTTTCCATCAGTTTTTCGGTGCCGCGGTGCAGCAATCCAACGTGCGGGTCGCAGCGTTCGACAATTTCACCGTCCAATTCCAGAACCAGACGCAACACGCCGTGGGCAGCAGGGTGCTGGGGACCAAAGTTGATGTTAAAGTTGCGGATTTGCTGTTCGCCTGTTTGGGCGTCTTCGAAACCTTTTGATCCGTCCATCATTTCGCGGCCTCTTTCTCATCACCCGGAAGGATATATTCCGCCCCTTCCCATGGACTCATAAAGTCGAATTGACGATATTCTTGGGTCAATTTCACGGGTTCATAAACCACACGCTTTTCCGCCTCATCATAGCGTACTTCGACATATCCCGTTGTTGGGAAATCTTTGCGCAATGGATAGCCCCGGAAACCATAATCCGTCAGCAGGCGGCGTAAATCAGGGTGGTTCGTGAACAAAATGCCGAACATATCGAACACTTCACGTTCAAACCAGTTCGCGCTTGGATGCACGTTCACGATAGAGGGCAACATATCCTCTTCACGGATCGAAACGCGCAAACGAATGCGGTGGTTTTGATACATGGATAGGAAATGATAGACCACATCGAACCGCTTGGCCCGCTCTGGGTGATCAACGCCTGTGATATCCACAAGGGTTGAAAATTTACAGCGTTGATCCGATTTCAGGAATTCCACAAAATCTTCGATGTTTGAGGGCGCTACATCCACCGTCAATTCATCATGTGCGATGGACCATGACAAAACGCAATCATTACGTTTCAGCGACAGGTATTCACCCAATTGTTGCAAGGCAGCCGTCATCGTACCAATGTCCCCGTGCGTCTGATTTTACGTTGCAATGCCATCACCCCATAAAGCAGCGCCTCCGCAGTTGGAGGGCAGCCCGGGACATACACATCAACGGGAACGATCCGATCGCACCCGCGCACGACAGAATAGGAATAATGGTAATATCCACCGCCGTTTGCGCATGATCCCATGGAAATCACATACCGTGGTTCTGGCATCTGATCATAAACCTTGCGGAGCGCAGGAGCCATTTTGTTGGTCAATGTGCCCGCAACAATCATCAAGTCAGACTGACGAGGTGAGGCGCGCGGCGCTGTCCCAAACCGTTCAAGGTCATAGCGCGCCATGGCAGAGTGCATCATTTCAACCGCGCAGCAGGCCAGACCAAATGTCATCCAGTGCAGCGATCCGGTACGCGCCCAATTGATGATATCCTCGGTTGAGGTTAACAAGAATCCTTTGTCTTGTAATTCACGGTTCAGCTCTTGAACAGCAACGTCGCGGTCATAGCCCGCGGTGTTTGCTCCGGTCATCACTCCCATTCCAAGGCTCCTTTTTTCCACTCATAGGCAAAGCCGATGGTCAAAACTCCCAAGAACAACATCATTGACCAAAACCCAACCATGCTCACATCTTTGAACGCGACGGCCCAAGGAAACAAAAAGGCGATTTCTAAATCAAAAATGATGAACAAAATCGACACTAGATAAAACCGGACATCAAATTTCATCCGAGCATCATCAAAAGCGTTAAAGCCACATTCATAGGCCGATACTTTTTCTGGATCAGGATTACGAACGGCGATTACAGCGGCAGCAAGGATCAAAACAAGTCCCAGTCCAATCGCAATTGCCAAAAATACAAGGATCGGGAGATATTCCCGCAGCATCTCTTCCACAGATTGCTCCTTTCGTGTGCTACAATCGAAAACGATTGCAAATCATGTTGGCTTGCGCGTGGTTTACTCCTGCCACTGCATGGGGTCAACAGATACACATAACATTCATTTTCATGAATATGTTGTTGGCTAAAATTATGGTGTGATAAGGGTAAAATCCCATGTTATTTGAGTCTGCTGACATTATTTTACGCGCGCCCTAGTCGCAGTAGAAATAATTTACGGCAACTTGCCATAGGGAAAAATTCCAAAAATTCGTTTTTTGACTTCGGAAAGTGCACTTATTCTGCATCCTGCGGTACAAATTGAATCAATAGATCACCTGCTTGCACCTGTTGTTCGAGATGGCACAACACCTCTTCTATTACGCAATCGCGCGGAGCGCGTAGGATATGTTCCATCTTCATTGCTTCCAACATCAACAATTGATCACCTTCTTGCACACCTTGGCCAGCGGAAACTGCAACCTGTTTCACCAATCCGGGCATAGGGGACTGGATACCCGTTTGTGATGTTCCCGCATCGCTTTTGCGATCCAATGGATCAATCAGTTGAAAATGATATGGCGTTGGGCCAAAACAACTCACATGCCCGCCAATTTTGCGTGCAAGTGGCAGCCGGACACCATCAATTTCAAACCCGTTAGGGGTCTGCAAAAGCATATGAGATTGCCCAGCGTATTCAATTTGGGTTTGATCCGCCTGAGAGCTAATCCGCGCTTCGTAGCTCCGATCCGCGCTTGCAAAGGACACAGTTTGCGAAATACGACCCCATTGTGTAAAGCCAGCGAAAGGGATATCTAAAGGATCATAGAGCGCCATGAAGGCTGCCAACAAAACCTGAATCGGCGGCTCATCGGGTCCGATTAGTGCCGTTATGTCTCGTTCGATCAATCCCGTATCAACACGACCGTGTGCAAAGTCAACATGCCGACATAGCGCGGTCAAAAATCCGACATTCGTCGTCACGCCCGCGATTTCAGTCTGCGCCAAAGCGTGGTGCAGTTTGTGCAAGGCCTCATCCCGCGTTTTACCATGGGTAATAACCTTGGCAATCATCGGATCATAATAGGGTGAAATATCGTCGAATTGACGCACGCCTGTGTCATTTCGTGCCGCGTTGGAGAAGACCAAATGATCAATGTGACCAGTGGCCGGTAAAAACCCCGCAGGCACGTCCTCAGCATAAAGGCGCGCTTCAAATGCATGGCCATTGATCTGTAGGTCTTGCTGGCGTGCAGGCAATGCGGCACCCGCCGCTACGCGCAATTGCCATTCAACCAAGTCAATACCTGTGATCGCCTCGGTCACAGGGTGTTCAACCTGTAAACGAGTGTTCATTTCCATGAACCAAAAGCCATCCATGCGCAGGCCATTTGATCCATCTACGATGAACTCAACCGTCCCTGCCCCTTTATAACCAATCGCCTTGGCCGCCTGAACGGCCGCCTGGCCCATCGCGGCACGCACCTCATCTGTCATACCCGGAGCTGGGGCCTCTTCAATGACTTTTTGATGACGGCGTTGCAGGGAACAATCACGCTCAAATAGATGGATTGCATCAGTGCCATCGCCAAATACCTGCACCTCTATATGACGGGGTGACAGAATGTATTTTTCGATCAAAACATCCGAATTGCCAAATGCAGAGAGGGCCTCGGCACGGGCAGAGGCAAGCGCTTGATCAAAATCGCAGGGATCATCGACGCGGCGCATGCCCTTTCCACCGCCCCCTGCGACAGCCTTGATCAATACGGGATAGCCAATCTCAGAGGCCGCAGCAAGTAGATGTTCGTCCCCCTGATTCGCGCCGTGATAGCCTGGGACAACAGGAACCCCTGCCTGTTCCATCAGTGCTTTGGCCGCATCTTTTAAGCCCATAGCGCGGATCGCTTCACTCGATGGCCCTATAAAGGTTAGTCCAACCGCCTCGACCGCCCGAACAAAATCTGGGTTTTCAGAAAGAAAGCCGTAACCCGTATGGATCGCCTCAGCCCCACGATCCAGCGCGGCCTGAATAATCACATCACCGCGCAGATAACTTTCGTTGGGTAGGGCACCACCGATATACACCGCCTCATCCGCGCAGGCAACATGCAGGGCATGCGCATCCGCATCCGAATAAACAGCCACTGTTCGAACACCCATATGCCGAGCCGTTCGGGCAATTCGACAGGCGATTTCCCCACGATTGGCAATCAGAATTTTTTTAAATAGCGACATAAGTATTTCCCCTGCCTACATTCTAAAAATGCCAAATTTTGTATCCTCAATCGGTGCGTGCAGCGCGGCATGCAACGATTGAAAAAGGACTTGGCGCGATTGGCGTGGGTCAATGATCCCATCATCCCATAACCGTGCCGAGGCATAGAGCGGGTGACTTTGACGTTCAAACATATCAATCGTTGGCTGTTTGAATGCAGCTTCTTCTTCTGCGCTCCATGTACCGCCCGCGCGTTCAATCCCGTCGCGTTTGACCGCGGCTAAAACGCCCGCCGCCTGTGCACCGCCCATCACAGAAATGCGACTGTTGGGCCATGTCCAAAGAAAGCGTGGTTGATAGGAGCGTCCCGCCATTCCATAGTTACCTGCCCCAAAACTGCCCCCCACCAACATAGTGATTTTTGGGACAGATGTTGTGGCGACGGCTGTCACCATTTTGGCCCCGTGGCGCGCGATCCCTTCGTTTTCATACTTTTGCCCAACCATAAAGCCCGTGATATTTTGCAAGAAGACCAGTGGGATTTTGCGTTGTGAACAAAGTTCAACAAAATGCGCGCCTTTTTGCGCGGCCTCTGAAAACAAAACGCCGTTATTTGCAATGATCCCAACAGGACACCCCATCACGTGGGCAAATCCCGTAACCAAAGTTTCGCCAAAGCGTGCCTTAAATTCATCAAAGCGTGATCCATCAACCAGACGGGCGATCACTTCACGAATGTCATAGGGTTGGCGCAGATCGTTTGGCACCACCCCCAACAGTTCGGCAGGATCATAAGCGGTATCTTCTGGGGTTGCCCAGTCGTCCGTATTAAGTGACGCACGGTTCAGGTTCGAAACCGCCTGTCGCGCCAATGCGATTGCATGAGCATCGTCCTCGGCCAGATAATCCGCAACGCCAGACAGACGTGTATGCACATCACCCCCACCCAATTCTTCGGCGCTGACAACCTCGCCTGTGGCGGCCTTGACCAAGGGGGGACCGGCCAAAAAAATTGTCCCCTGCCCTTTAACGATAATGGTAACATCGGACATCGCAGGGACATAGGCACCGCCTGCAGTGCAAGAACCCATCACAATGGCGACTTGCGGAATGCCCTGGGCACTCATCCTTGCTTGATTGTAAAAAATGCGGCCAAAATGATCACGGTCTGGAAACACCTCATCCTGATTAGGCAAATTGGCCCCACCGCTATCCACCATATAAATGCAGGGCAGATTACACTCTTCGGCAATTTCCTGAGCGCGCAGGTGTTTTTTGACGGACAAAGGATAATAAGTGCCGCCCTTTACCGTCGCATCATTGCAAAGGATCATGCAGGTAACGCCCGAGACCGTGCCAATGCCCGCAATCATCCCCGCAGCAGGTGCCGCCCCGTCGTAAAGACCATGCGCAGCCGTGGCCCCAACCTCAAGAAACGCGGATCCGTTATCCAACAGGTTGGCTACGCGATCACGGGGCAACATTTTGCCACGCGCAAGATGGCGATCGCGCGATTTTACGCCACCCCCTAATTGTGCAAGCTCCACGGCGTTACGTACTTCTTCAAGGGCCGCTAAATTGGCATCCTGATTTTCACGAAAACTTTCAGAGGCCGAAGAGATATTGGATTTCAGCTTCATTATTCGGCTCCTTCATTTTCTGTACACGCACGGGCGCGCAATTCTTTGCGGATGACTTTTCCTGTGACAGTCATCGGCAGCTCATCCAAAAAACTGATTTCACGGGGATAGGCGTGTTTGGCCAAACGCTGTTTGACATGGGCTTTCAATATATCACGCACTACATCGGATGCCGTAACATCCGGTTTCAAAACAACATAGGCTTTTACAATTTCGGTACGCATGGGATCAGGTTTACCCACGACCCCAACGGTCGCCACGGCAGGATGTGTGAGCAGACAATCCTCAATTTCAGCGGGACCGATGCGATAGCCCGCTGAGGTGATCACGTCATCATCCCGCCCGACAAAGCGGATATACCCCTGATCCACAATGCCACGATCCCCGGTCAGCATCCAATCCCCACGGAATTTTTCCTGCGTCGCGACGGGATTGTTCCAATACTCAATCATCATGCTTACAGCCCCACAGCGGATGGCGATATCGCCCTCTTCAATCGTTGGGGACCCTGCATCATCAATTACACAAACGTCAAACCCAGGTACAGGTTTCCCAATTGCCCCGTTTTTAACTGGGAAGGCAGCCTGACAACTGGACACCACCATGTTGCATTCGGTTTGTCCGTAAAATTCATTGATCGTAACACCCAGCGCATCGCGCGCCCATTCCAGCATTTCTGCGCCAAGTGGTTCGCCCCCACTGGCAACCGATCTCAGACCCGTGATTTTACACTCTGCCGCCTTTATCATACGCAGCGCTGTTGGTGGGAAAAAGACGTTTTTGACATCCAGCGTTTCAATAATCTCTTTCGCGGCATCAGGCGTGAATTTCGTCAATCGTGCCGCCACCACAGGTACGCCAAGCGCAAGACCCGGCATCAACACGTCAAACAGGCCACCGATCCAGGCCCAATCAGCGGGTGTCCAAATTATGTCTTCATTTTGACCGAGGAATTCATGACTAACCTCGACCCCTGGCAGGTGTCCCGTCAACACGCGATGCGCATGAAGCGCACCTTTGGATTTTCCCGTCGTACCAGAGGTATAAATCAAAACGGCAGGAGTTTCCGAGGTTGTATCTGCACACTCATATGGTTGGCCTGATAACACAAGCTCCTCTGGCAGGACCTGCGTCACGTTCAACGCATTCAACCTCGTGTACCCCTCTTCATCTACGATCACATATTTCGCGCCCGCATTCAACAGGCGCGATGACAATGCTTCTGGTCCAAACAGTTTGAACAGAGGGATAGAAATCGCACCTAGCTTCCAAATCGCGATATGCGCAGCGGCGGTCCACAGGTCCTGACTGCGCAGCACACCGATCCGATCCCCGATACTGACACCTAAATGCGCCAGATAACGCGCCAGCGTATTCGCCGCGCGCGATAGATCGGCATAGGTGTGATGTTTGATATTTACCAGATCGGTAGCATCAATAATGGCGGTTTTATCCGGATCACTTTCAAACCAGACATCACAGACTTGCGTTGCCATGTTCAGATGCTGCGGCACATCCCAACGAAAATCGGCATATGCCTGATCATAATCCAGAAAGGGCTCAATCATGCATCACCCATTCTGCGCGTCCACCAATCAACTGCCCCCAATGACCCGCACGATAGTACACCGTTCCACCATTTGGATGGGCACATTTCACAACAATGCGTTCCCAAAATGTTTGGCCCACTTCGCCATGGCACGCACTGCTATCAGTCACGTAATCAGTTACGGCCATTTCCGACAAGAATTCCCCAGCATAATTGTCAATGATATCCGTCTCTGTCGTTGTGGCAACCTTGTACCCGAGGCGCGCACCAACAAAGATAATAAAGACCGCCAACGCGATGACGCCAGCCCATGTAGGGGAAACATACATCTTAACGCTGCAATCCCATCAATTCGCGACCAATCAACATGCGTCGAATTTCCGATGTGCCTGCGCCGATTTCCATCAATTTCGCATCGCGGAAGATGCGGCTAACCGCGCTGTCCGACAAAAAGCCAGCTCCACCCATGGCTTGCACCGCCTGATGGGACACTTTCATTGCCTCTTCTGAGGCATAAAGCACGCAGGCCGCCGCATCCTGACGGGTGACTTGCCCGCGATCACAAGCTTTGGCCACTTCATAAACATAGGCGCGGGATGTGTTCATTGCCGTATAGATATCGGCGATTTTGCCCTGCATCAATTGAAAATCCCCAATGCTTTGGCCAAACTGTTTGCGTTCCACCATATACGGCATGACCTCGTCCAAGCAAGCGGCCATGATCCCTGTGCCAATCCCTGACAGAACCACGCGTTCATAATCCAAACCCGACATCAACACGCGCGCGCCCTTGCCCTCTTCCCCCAGTACATTCTCAAACGGAACTTCGACGTTTTCAAAAACCAATTCGGCCGTATTCGATCCGCGCATGCCCAATTTGTCAAAATGGCGTGAGGTTGAAAATCCGGTCATTTCCTTTTTCACAATGAAGGCGGTGATCCCTTTGGACCCTGCATCGGGATCGGTTTTTGCATAAACCACCAAGATGTCTGCATCGGGTCCATTCGTGATCCAATATTTATTCCCATTTAAAACGTAATATCCATTGCGTTTTTCCGCGCGCAACTTCATCGACACAACATCTGATCCCGCTGAGGGTTCGGACATTGCCAATGCACCGACATGTTCCCCCGAAATCAATTTGGGCAGGTATTGTTGTTTCTGCTCTGCTGATCCGTTCAATTTGATCTGGTTCACACATAGGTTTGAATGCGCCCCATAAGACAGACCGACAGATGCACTAGCGCGGGCGATTTCCTCAACCACAATGGTATGAGCCAGATAGGACATATTTGCACCGCCGTAGGCTTCGTCTACCGTAACCCCCAACAGCCCCAAATCTCCCATTTCACGCCACAGTACATTGGGAAATTCATTGGTGCGATCAATCTCTGCGGCCATAGGTTTGATCCGTTCTTGTGCCCAACGATGCACGGTTTCCTGCAACGTATGTACATCTTCACCCAAATCGAACGTCATCGAATGTAAAAACATGTGGGAAATCCCATTTTATTGAACAATTGTTCATTAGTTTGGAAGATGCACTGAAATGGGTCAAGACCCTTTCAAAGAACGTTCCGTCATATATGCATACACATACGGGAAACTGGATGCTAAAAGAAAGACAGGAAGGACCCAAAATGAATAAGACAATGAAAATTGCGCTGGTGAGTATTTTAATCGGCATCGTGGTTTTTGGAATGAAATTTTGGGCCTATTGGATCACTGGATCTGTCGCACTGTTTTCTGATGCGCTGGAAAGTACGGTGAATGTTGCAACCGCCTCGGTTGCCTTCATTGCAATTCGGGTTGCTGAAATCCCAGAGGATGAAAACCACCCCTATGGCCATCACAAAGCCGAGTTGATGAGCGCGACATTGGAAGGTGCGCTGATTATATTCGCAGCCTTTGTAATTTTGTGGCAGGCCTACTTGGCCCTAATGACACCCCACCCCCTGAGAGAGGTGCGTGAGGGGTTGGCGATCAACCTGATCGCGGGCGTTATAAATGGTCTATGGTGTTACTATTTACTGCGTGAAGGTCGTAAATTGCATTCCCCCGCGCTTGAAGCAGATGGCAAACACTTGCTGACAGATGTGTATTCATCGCTTGGGGTGATTGCAGGTATCGCGATGGCGTCATGGTTGGGAATTTGGTGGCTCGATGGAGCATTGGCGATTTTGGTTGCGGCCAATATCCTATGGTCAGGATATCATGTTGTTCAATCCTCGCTCAGCGGATTAATGGATGAGGCTTTAAGTGAAACAGATCAAGCCACCATCAAATCCGTCATCGCCGAACATGGTACAGGCGCAGTTCAGGCACATGATCTGCGCACACGGCAAGCGGGTCAGGCCAAGTTCATTGATTTTCATCTTGTCGTGCCCAGCGACATGACCGTCTTTGACGCCCATGAATTATGCGACCGTATTGAAGCGGCATTGAAAATTGAATTCGCACATATGCAAATCCACATTCATCTTGAACCCGAACATAAGGCCCATAAAAAGGCCATTGAAATTGATACGTTCCCGATCACTCGAGCGATTGATGCACCTGTGAGACCACGTCACGAATGATACGGGCGATCAATTTGCAATCGTCCACTGAAAACGTAAGGGGCAAACGCATGTCCATAATCGCCCCCAAAATACGATCACTTTGTGGCAGCGACTGTGGTCTGGCATAACGCCAACTATCATAGCGTGATGTGAACCCTTGCGGCTCTGTTGCGCCAAACCATTTCAATTCGATCCCGCGATCAAAGCAGGCTTTCAACACGCGCTCGACCTTGGCAGCACTCCAATCCAGCAACAGAAATTGGATTGAAGAGCCCACGAAAAATTCATCCTCTGGACGTTCGATCACTGTCAATCCGGGCGTATCGCGTAGACCCCGTTCAACGGCAACATACCGTTCGTTCCAGCGCTCAATCTGCTGATCCAATGTTTTCAACTGTGGACGCAAAATTGCAGCGCGCAAATGATCCATCCGCCCCGAGACATTGGGGGTTTCATAGCGAATTGTTTCGAAATACGAAGGATCAGGTGCAGCGGGATGTTTGCCGTATAACATATAGGATCCCGACAGCATCACCGCGCGTGCCGAGATTTCGGGATCATCTGTCACCAAAAATCCACCCTCGCCCGAATTCATGTGTTTATAGGTCTGCGTGGAATAACACCCAATTACACCATCACAGCCTGATTGGCGA
>Ga0255767_1001730_pt1 | contig 19198 bp, 23 predicted proteins | sample 071ome_24_FD_179967 | JGI IMG/M metagenome (GOLD analysis project Ga0255767, IMG submission 179967) | Coastal salt marsh microbial communities from the Groves Creek Marsh, Skidaway Island, Georgia - 071402CT metaG (version 2) | ecosystem: Environmental > Aquatic > Marine > Intertidal zone > Salt...
GATCCGGCGGTTGACGCTCCCCTATACAAGCACAGAGTCGCTGATGATTTGAAGCTTCTTCAAGATCAAACATTTTTCAGCTTCTGACAAATAAGGTGTTTTGTGGGTGGGTGCGCATGGATCAATGCTGGCTAACGGCGAATGTTGGCTAGCGGCGAATGTTAGCTAGCGGCGCAGGCATCTCGTCGCAGGTGACTGCGCGAAGCCGGTTCTGTCATGTGCCTGTCATGTGTATGGTACATGTCACCCGCCGCATCGTGAATAATCCAGATGCAAACCGTTACGGTGATATATTATGTTGCATTCGGGCAGATGGCACAGGGAGCAAAGCCAATGGAAGTATTGTTGACAACGAACCTTGTCATAGCGGCACTGCTGATCATTGGCGGTGTGCTGACCATCAAGCTGGGGGTGAAAGTGGTTCCCCAGTCGAAGGTTTATGTGGTTGAACGATTTGGCAAATATTCACGGACATTGAATGCCGGCCTGTCTCTGATCATTCCCTTTCTGGACCGCATTGCCCACAAGGTGGATGTGCTCGAGCGGCAGCTGGATGAACAGCGGATCTCGGTGATTACCCGTGACAATGTCGAGGTTATACTCGAGACACGTGTGTTCTTCAGGGTGGTAGACGCCTCGCGGACAGTCTACAGGATCAGCAATATCAACGAGGCACTGAAAACCGCCTCCTCATCTATTGTTCGCTCCGCGGCCGGCAAGCTGGAACTGGACGATCTCCAGTCGAGCCGGGAGGCGATGAACATTGAAATCGAGACCAACCTTCGCAATGCGGCGGAGGTGTGGGGTATCGAGATCACACGCACCGAGATAACCGATGTCGTTGTCGATGATGCGACCAAGGAAGCGCAAAGACAGCAGCTGAATGCCGAAAGAAAGAAGCGGGCGACCATCGCCGAGGCCGAAGCCCAGAAGCGCTCCATCGAGTTGCGGGCCGAGGCTGACCTCATCCAGGCCGAGAAGAATGCCGAAGCGATCAGGGTGACCGCCGACGCGGAGGCCTATTCCATCAAGATGAAGGCGGAGGCGGATGCGGAGCAGACAAGGTTGCTGGCAACGGCGATCGCCAAGAATGGCAAGCCGGCTGTCGATTTTGAAATCGCAAAACGTCAGGTGGAAGCCCTGAGCCAGGTGGCCTCGGCACAGAATTCAAAAACCATCATCCTGCCGTCCGATGTCACCGCTGCCATTGGCGGCCTGTCGGCGGCGCTGGAAATCATCAAGGAAAAATGACGGTGGGCGTCTATCTTACATTGAGCTACTGGCTGTACCTTCCACAGTTCTGGGTGATTGTCGGCATCCTGTTCATTCTGCTTGAACTTCTCGACGGCAGTGCCATTTTCATGCTGCCGATGGCGCTTGGCGCCCTTGTTGTGGCGGCGCTGCTATTTGCAGTGGACCGCGGTATGTTGCCGTTCGGGCTGATCCCTGACAGCTGGTACTGGCTTCTTGTTTACTGGATCACCGCGGCGGTGTTTCTGGTGGTCCCGTTGCGGCTGCTGAATAAACGCAGGTCGCGGGGCCAGACGGCGGCTGAAGACGACATAAACACCTATTGATCGGGTCTCTCTCTGAAGCCAAAAGGTGACTTCAGGGGGGTATGATTCCAGGTTTGGCGGGCGGTGACGGGCATGGGTGACCGGCATGGTTGATCGGCGGGTAAGGCCGGCAGTCTTGCAATTGCCCCTGGCGGGCAGTTGGCCTAGCATGCGGCATGAACGGAATGCGGATCACATCGAATATTGTCATTGCCGCCCTCGCGCTGTGGGCGATCTATGTCACTATCACGGCGCTGTTTGGCGTGACGGTCTATTTTCCGTTTCGGGTAGCAGGTGTTGACAGCATCCCCGAACATCGCTGGCAGTCGGCTCGATTGTCGGTGTTCGTGACCTTCGCCTATTACGCTGTCATCCATCTTGTGAATGGCAGCCGCGAGGTCTATCCGATCCATTTCCTGAAGGTCTATCTGTTCGTGCTCACCGCTGTCGGAACCGTGATGTTCGTGAAGGCCGCAGTGCCACCGCATGAATATGTCGTGCCGGTCTTTTTCGCCGCCTGCGCACTGATCCTCCACATCGCCTCAAAGCCGCGTTTCAGGAAATATTTCACCCGAAAATAGGGTTTTTCCAGCTGTCGGTGGGCTCAAAAATATGCATGCTGAGACCCGGGCAGGATCACAGGATCGAGATCACCGGGCCGGGTGGGGAGTTATCATGTCGACGATCATGTTTCAGATCATTGCAGCGGGCGTCGGTGCCTGCATCATCTTCGATCTCTGGCAGCGCCTCTTCGCCATTTTCACCGGTATCCCGCCAAGCAACTGGGGCATGGTCGGGCGCTGGCTTCTCGGGGTGACGGGGGGGCAGGGGCTGATCGCGCGTGATTTATCTTCCAGGCCGGCCCACCCGAACGAGGTGATGGCCGGCTGGGTGCTGCACTATCTGGTGGCGGTCGGCTATGCCGTGCTCTATGCCGGGTTGATGCAGGCGGGCTGGTTGCGCGCCGGCCTCAAAGACGGGCTGATCTTCGGCCTCGTCAGTGTTGTCGTGCCCTGGTTTTTCTTCATGCCGGCACTTGGCAACGGGATCATGGCGCGGCTGGCCCCGAACCCGCGGCTGGCCTGTATGGTGGCGCTGGTGATGCATGCGGTGTTCGGGCTGGCGCTTGGCGGTGGCTTCGCGCTTCTTGGCGCGTGATCGCCGCTTATTTTTGCAAGGCTGGCAGGCCCATACCGTCGAGACCGGCTTTCCTGACCGGCACGAAACCGGTCGCCCGGCAGGGGTAACGGTTGCCCGGCTGTTCCCTAGTCACCAAAATCCAGATTGGGGCTGGTAATCCCCTTCTGAATTTCGGCGCGACCCTCGAACTTCTTGGCGATCTCGCCCTGCACCTGTTTGATCATCGGGAAGGCAGCGTCCATATCCTCCTGGCTGTTGAACCAGATGATCGACATGCCGCGGTCTGGCGCGATGTGAAATGAGCGCATACGGCGGGCACCGGGGATCTCCTTCGGAGCGTTCTGTTCGACCCAGTCATGCGCAAGTCCCATCAGCGCCGGATTCATATATCTCAGGGTCATGATGATGACGAATTCAACAGACTTGCTCATGTGCCAAAATCCCTGTCCAAAAAAAACTGCACTTACATGTCACCGGTACCCATGCCGCAGCCAGTTTTGAACCGATCACCTCAAGGCACGGGAGATATGCTGCATCGCTATATCATTTAAAGCAAGTTCTCGCTTTGTCATGTTTGGCAATCTGGGAGATTGATTTTTCTGCAAGGTATCCACATGTTTGAAGGGCGGCCACCAGCGTCGGCGGCATTAAGCGTTTTCGACAGCTTTTGACAGAGGTTCCCATGCCAGCTTTGCGAGATGATATCGATCCCGACGGCCTTCTCGAATATTCGGTGGTGTTCTCCGACCGGTCGCTGAATTCCATGTCGGCTGCCTTTGGTGAGGTGATGCGCGACATTTCGCGGATCATGCGCAACGCCTATGGTGCGGCTTCGGTGGCGGTGGTGCCGGGCGGCGGCACCTATGGCATGGAGGCCATCGCCCGCCAGTTTGTCCGTGATGCCAATGTGATGGTGATCCGCAATGGCTGGTTCAGCTATCGCTGGAGCCAGATCATCGATGCCGGTGGGCTGGCCAGCAAGACAACAGTTCTTGCGGCGCGCCAGCTTGCCGATGAAACCGATGCCCCGTTCGCGCCGCTGCCGCTGGATGACATCCTGGCGAGAATCAGGGCTGAAAAGCCGAATATCGTTTTCTGCCCGCATGTTGAAACCTCGGCCGGCATGATGATGCCGGATGATTTCATCGCCGCTGTCACCGAATGTGTGCATGAGCATGGCGGCATGTTCGTCCTCGACTGTGTGGCCAGCGGCACCGTCTTCGTCAATCTGGAGGAGACTGGCGTGGATGTGCTGCTGACGGCGCCGCAGAAGGGGTGGAGTGCATCACCCTGCGCCGCGCTGGTGATGATGTCGCCGCGCGCGCGGGCGCGCCTCGATGAGACGACAAGCTCCAGCTTTGCCAATGATCTGAAGAAATGGACACAGATCATGGAGACCTATGAGGGCGGGGCGCATGCCTATCACGCCACGATGCCGACAGACGCGCTGCGGCATTTCCGTGACGCGCTGATCGAGGCCGAGGCGTTCGGTCTCGAGGCGCTGAAGGCGGCGCAGATCAGGCTTGGCCAGCAGGTGCGCCAGCTGCTGGGGCGCTACCAGTACAAATCGGTTGCCGCTGAGGGGTTCGAGGCGCCAAGCGTGGTTGTGTGTTTTGCGCCCAATGCCGAGATGAAATCCGGCAAGGCCTTTGCCGAGCAGGGGCTGCAGATTGCCGCCGGCGTGCCGCTGGAATGTGGCGAGCGTGAGGATTACGCCTCATTCCGGATCGGCCTGTTCGGCCTCGACAAGCTGAGTGAGCCGGAACGCACGGTGGCAAATCTCGAGACAGCGCTCGAGCAAATCCGTGGCCAGAACATGCCGGTGGTTGGCTGACGCCGCTTCAAGGGCATTTCCGGTATTTCCTCCAATATCTCCATGGTACGACGCGTGGCCAGACCGGCCCGGATCAATCTTCACGCCCTGTCGAGATTAAATACTTTGTTCAACAGGTTTCCTGAAATATCATCCACAGCTCAACCGCGGCGACGGTTACCGTTCCCTGATCTGTAAATTTTTTCCTGTCATTTTGCTTTTGAGTTGCCGCCGGCGCACGCCGTAGCAGCGCTGTTCGGATGTGCGTTTACATCCAGGACTCAGGAGGAACAAATGACAAACACGACTGACCGTCGCAAATTCCTTGTCGGTGGTGCCATTGCCGGTGTCGCCGTCGGGGCAATCGGAGCTTCGCTGCTTCGCTCACCACCGAAGACAGAACAAACACCGGCTGCGCCTGCCATTGCAAAGAGCGAGGCAATCACACTGAAAATGCAGTCCGGTTGGGGTGGTGGCATTTTCCAGGAAAATGCACAATCATACGTTGACCGTGTTCACGCCATGGCCGGTTCGGCGATCAAGATTGATCTGCTGACGGTCAATTCGGTCGTGAAGACAAGCCAGATGCAGGACGCCGTGCATCGCGGTGTGATTGATGCCGCCCACTATGTGCCGGCTTACTGGTATTCAAAATCGAAGATTGCCTCACTCTTTGGTACCGGCCCGTGCTTTGGCTGGTCGTCGCAGGAAGTTCTCGGCTGGTGCCATTATGGCGGCGGCATGGAGCTGTTCAACGAACTCATCGGCAAGCTCGGCCTGAACCTTGTGTCCTTCTTCAACAGCCCGATGCCGGCGCAGCCGCTTGGCTGGTTCAAGGAAGAGATCACCGACGCCTCGCAGATGGACGGGCTCAAATACCGCACGGTAGGCCTGGCGGCAGATGTCCTTCTGGAGATGGGCATGTCGGTTGTGCAGCTTCCGGGTGGAGAAATTCAGCCAGCGATGAAATCCGGCCTGATCGACGCGGCCGAGTTCAACAACCCGACATCGGACAAGGATTTCGGCATGCAGGATGTTTCCAAGGACTACCATCTTGGATCGTTCCACCAGTCGCAGGAATTCTTCGAGGTGACCTTCAACAAGGATAAGTTTGATGCGATGCCGGCGGAGCTCCGGGCAATTCTGAAATACGCGTCAGAGGCCGAGAGTTCCAACTTCTACTGGCACAACACCAAGCGTTACTCGGAAGATCTTGTCAGCCTGCAGCAGGATAGTGGTGTTCGCGTCCATCGCACACCGGATTCGGTCATGGCTGCCCAGCTGGAGGCATGGGACATCGTTGTGGACAGACTGTCCGCCGAGGACGAATTCTTCGCCCGCGTCATCGCCTCGCAGAAGGCCTACGCCAAGGATGTGATGAATTATCTGAACCTCAACCAGCCTGACTACAAGCTCGCCTATAACCATCACTTCGGGTAGGGCGTGTCCACGTACGATATCTCGCTGGAGGCGCGCAGGCGCCTCCAGATTCCCGATATTGGGGTGCTTTCATGATGACGAAACTGGTCTATTTCATCGAACACCTCAGCGTGTGGGTCGGGCGCGCCTTTGGCTGGTGTATCCTCGTCCTGACATTCTCGGTCTCCTACGAGGTGTTCATGCGTTATGTGCTGAATGCGCCAACGGTCTGGGCGTTCGACATGATGGTGCAGATGTATGGGGCGCTGTTTCTGATGGCCGGACCCTATGCGCTGGCGCAGGATGCGCATGTTCGTGGTGATGTCCTCTACCGCCTGTTCCCGGTGGTATGGCAGGCGCGGATCGATTTCGTCCTTTATCTGTTTTTCTTCTTCCCCGGCATTCTGGCGCTGTTCTGGTTTGGCGCCGAGATTGCGTCTGACAGCTGGCGCTATCAGGAAGTCAGCTGGAATTCCCCCGCCAGGATCCAGGTCTATTTCTTCAAGACGCTGATTCCGGTCGCCGGATTCTTGCTGATCCTGCAGGGTTTCGCCGAGCTGGTCCGTTGCTGGCACGCCATGAAGACGGGTGTCTGGATGGCGCGCGTCAAGGATGTCAGGGAAACCGAACACACTCTGATGGACCGGCCCTGATGGTCATGACTGACGGCCATGACCGCCGCATTTCCTGTCTGACAAGAGGGCCCGATGACTGATCCACAAGTCGCCATTCTGATGCTCTGCATGTTCATCTTCATGGTGTTGCTGGGCTTCCCGATCGCCTTCACCCTGCTCGCGATGGGGGTCGGCTTTGGCTATTACGCCTATTATCAGGGCGGGATCGAGACCGTTGCCGACATCTTCGACAACAATATCTTCTATCTGTTGAACCAGAATACCTATTCGGTGATGGAAAACGACACACTTGTCGCCATCCCGCTGTTCCTGTTCATGGGTTATGTCGTCGAGCGTGCCAATATCGTCAACCGACTGTTCCATTCCCTGCAGATGGCGGCGCGTAATCTGCCCGGGTCCATGGCCATCGCCGCGCTGGTCACCTGTGCCGTGTTCTCGACCGCGTCGGGGATCGTCGGCGCGGTGGTGACACTGATGGGCCTGCTGGCCTTTCCGGCGATGGCAGCGGCCAACTACAACAAGCAGTTCGCATCGGGTGTGATCTGCGCCGGTGGCACGCTCGGCATCCTGATCCCGCCCTCGATCATGCTGATCGTCTATGCCGCGATCGCCGAGCTGTCGCCGCTGCGCCTCTATGCGGCGGCGATGTTCCCGGGCCTGCTTCTGGCCGGTCTTTACATTGTCTACGTCATCATCAGGGTCTTCATGCAGCCAAAACTGGCACCAAAGCCGCGCGCCGAGGATGTACCGCCGGCGGCAAAAATCTATTTCGACCTGCTGATTTCCTTTGTCCCGCTGACATTGTTGATCGCGGCTGTTCTGGGCTCCATCCTCGGCGGGCTGGCGACGCCGGCCGAGGCCGCCGCGATGGGCGCGCTTGGCGGGTTGTTCCTTGCCGTCATCTACCGGTCGCTGACCTGGACGAAAGTCAAGGAGTCGGTCTTTCTGACGGCGAAATCGACCGCCATGGTCTGCTGGCTCTTCATCGGGTCATGGACCTTCGCCTCGGTCTTCTCCTATCTTGGCGGTCATGATGTGATCGAGCATTTCGTGCTGTCGATGAATCTCGAGCCATGGCAGTTCCTGGTCATGGTGCAGCTGATCATCTTCCTTCTGGGCTGGCCGCTGGAATGGTCGGAAATCCTGATCATCTTCGTGCCGATCTTCCTGCCGATGCTGGACAATTTCGGCATCAACCCGTATTTCTTCGCGATGCTGGTGGCGTTGAACCTCCAGACTTCGTTCCTGACGCCGCCGATGGCGATGTCGGCCTATTATCTGAAAGGGGTGCTGAAGGACCAGATCGAGCTGATCGAGATCTTCAAGGGAATCCTTCCCTATCTGGGGATCGTCATCTTCTCGATGGTGCTTCTCTATCAGTTCCCGGACCTTGCCCTGTGGCTGCCGGATTATCTGTTCGGCCCGTATATTCCATAGGAGGGTGACCAATGTTCGCCGCAGACATGGTGTCGGCCATTCGCGATGGCCATACCACCTCACGAAACATTGTTGAGTCCAGTCTTCACAGGATCGAGGCGGATTCCGCACTTGCGGCGTGGGTGCATGTCGATGCCGAGGGGGCCCTCGCCAGGGCCGATGAATGCGACAGGCTTCGTCAGAGCGGCAGGCCGCTTGGCCGTCTTCACGGTGTGCCGGTCGGCTTGAAGGATATCATCGATGTGGCCGGCATGCCTTGTGAATGCGGTGCCGCGGCGATGAAGGGACGTGTTCCCGAAACAGATGCGCGACTCGTCGAGTCGCTTCGTGCCGAGGGTGCGGTGATCATCGGCAAGACGGTGACGACCGAGCTTGCTTTCAAGCAACCCGCCGCCACCCGCAACCCGGTCAATCCGGCGCATACGCCCGGCGGGTCATCGTCCGGGTCCGCCGCCGCCGTCGCGGCAGGCCATGTGCCGCTTGCTGTCGGCTCACAGACCAACGGGTCGATGATCAGGCCGGCCTCCTTCTGCGGTACCTTCGGTTTCAAGCCAACCGCCGGTATCATCCCGCGAACCGGTGTCCTGGCAACGTCGGGAACGCTCGACCAGATGGGTGTCTTCGGCAATTCGCTGGAGGATATCGGCCTGCTGGCCGATGTGCTTGGCAGCTATGATCAGCGTGATCCGGCAAGCTTTGCCAGGCCGCGTCCGGCGATGCGCGCCGGTGCCGGAGCCGAGGTGCCGATCGAGCCGAATTTCCTGTGGTTCGACATGCCCTATTTCGACCGGTTGACGCCGACAGCGCGGGACGGGATGGAAGAACTTCTCGACGCGCTTGGCGAGCGGGTGGAGCGCATTGATGCCGCTGAGTCATTCGCCGGATTCATCGCCGCGCACAATATCATCCATATCCATGAATATGCCGATCTGCTTGGCTGGATTCTCGATGAAGGCCCGGACGGGCTCAGCCAGTACTCGCAGGACGCCATCACGCGTGGCCGCAGCTATGGCGAGGCCGCCTATGAAGAGGCGCTGGAGATGCGCCGTCAGGCGGTGGCCTTTTTCACGACCCTGTTTACCGAGTTCGACGCGGTGATCTCGCCGGCCGCGCCTGGCGAGGCGCCGCTGTTCGAGGCTGGCACCGGCGATGCGATCTGCCAGACGATCTTCACGCTGGCCGGGGTGCCGGCGGTGACGCTGCCACTGCTTGTCGGTGACAAGGGCCTGCCGATCGGGGTGCAGGTGGCGGGCGGCGCCGAGGAGGATGACAGGCTTCTTCGCACGTCGCGGTGGTTGCTGGCCGCGCTGGCGGAATGACAGACAAGGGACGGGCCAAATCATGAGGGGCCAGGCGATGACGGGCCAAATCATGACGGGCCAGGCGATGACGGGCCAGGCGATGACGGGCCAGGCGATGACGGGCCGGGCGATGACGGACTGCTCATAACAGGGGAACAGAGACATGCTTTCAAGAGGGGCACGGCTGCTGACAGCGGCCATCGGTACGGCGCTTGTGATGGCCTTCGTCTTCGGCCTCGCGCACAGCATCTCGACCGGTTTCGCCGGTTTTCGGGGCGGGCTGCCCTTCTGGATCATCGCCATCACCGTGATGTCGATGGCGGCCTATGATTTCTGGGACGAGACCATCCGCAGGAAATAGTGGCAAAAAGGCCGGGGAGGGGCGGAGAGGGGATTTACTTCCCGCTCAGCGCGTTCAGGATCGGGCAGTCGGGGCGGTGGTCGCCGTCGCAGGCCGAGGCGAGGCCGGTCAATTCATCCTTCAGTGACTGCAGTTCGGCAAGCCGCGCATCTATCTCGTCGATCTTCTTCAGCGTCATCGCCTTGACCTCGCGGCTCGGCCGGTTGCGGTCCTCATACAGCCCCAGCAACTCGCGGCATTCCTCGACCGAGAAATCGAACTTGCGGGCCTTGCCGACGAATTGCAGTTTCGCCACATCACCCTCGCCATAGTCGCGATAACCGGTCACCGCGTCCTGGCGCGGCGTCACCATGCCGATATTCGCGTAATAGCGCACCGTCTTCACCGTCAGCCCGGCGCGCCGCGCCGCCTCGCCAATCTGCATTCTCTTTCTCCGGTTCATCTGCAAATTTCCGGGTGATGGCCCTTTACCTTCCCCTTGGGGGAAGCCTTACATAGAGGTCAGATGGAGGTCAAGATGACGGCAATCACATCATCATTGGGCATCAGCTGGCGCTGCCGCCATACCTGGCGGCGGGCGTCCTACAACACCTCATGGTGTCTTCTTGGCTGCGCCATCGGCGATCTCGGCACCATCCTGTTCTTTCAGGTGACAGGCATTCCCTGGCCGGTCTGGGCGATCATGACGCTTGCCATCATGAACGGCCTGCTGACCTCGATCGCGCTGGAAACGGCAATCCTGGCACGCCAGATGCCGCTTCGCCCGGCGCTGAAGACGGCGCTCGGGATGTCGCTGATCTCGATGATCGGCATGGAGGTGGCGATGAATATCACCGATGTCCTGCTGACCGGCGGCGCGATGCTGACCTGGTGGGTGGTGCCGATCATGCTGCTGGCCGGCTTCCTCGCCCCGCTTCCCTATAATTACTGGCGTCTGAAGGCGCTTGGCAAGGCCTGCCACTAGATGCCTGCCACTGGGGTGAAATACGCCATGCCATGCCGTCATATCCATTATGCTGTACTTGCCATCATCATGCTGCTGTCAACGGCGGTGATGGCGCATTCGCCGCTGACCGCGCTCACGCCGGCGGACGGGGCGCGGCTCACCACCGCGCCGGACAGCATCGAGATGCGGTTCAGCGGCAGCTCGCGGCTGGTCAGGTTTGCCCTTGTCAGCACGGCGGACGGGGCGGAAGTCGGACTTGACGATACGCATCTGATGGTTGAGGCGGTTGATCACAGCATCGCCCTGCCGGCGCTTGCCGCCGGTGACTACATGGCCAGCTGGCGCGCCATGGGCGAGGATGGCCATGTGATCAGGGGACGCTTTTCCTTCACCATCGTGCCGGAGTGACCGGTTGATGTTCGAAATCTGGGACATTCTGCGGCCGCTGACCAAGTTCGGCCTGTATCTGGCCATGCTCGGTGCCGCTGGCGGGCTGATCTTCGAGGTGCTGTTCCGCCACCGCGTGCCGGAGGCAACAGCCATCCATGTCAGCCGTCTGATCGCTGTTGCCGCCTGGGCCGGGCTTGTCCTTGTCGGGGTGCGGCTTGCGGTGGCGGCGGGAAGCCTTGGCGGCGATCTGGCAAGCATGCGTGATCCGGTGCTTGTCGGCTTGGTGATGCAATCGCCGCTGGGGCTGTCGAGCATGATCGCCGGGATCGGCTTTGCGATGATCACCGTGATCGGGCGGGTCAAGGCGCGTGGCGAGCAGGCGGCGCGCATCGTCGCCGCGGCAACGGTGCTGCTGTCGCTGACGGTTGCCGGGCACGCCACCATGCTTGGTGCCATCACCGGTGTGTTGCTGGCGCTGCATCTTGGCGGGGTTGCCTTCTGGCTTGGGGCCTTGCTGCCGCTGCGGCAATTATGCGGCGGTGCCGGCGATGTGACATCGGCGGCGATGCTTGCCGATGTCGCTGACAGATTTGGCCGGATTGCACAGCGGGTGGTTCCGGTGCTGATTGTCGCCGGGGGCGTCTATGCCGCGATCCTCACCGGGTCGGTGGCGGCGATGCTGACAAGCGGCTATGGGCTGGCGCTGCTGGTCAAGATCGGGCTTGTCGCCGGCCTGCTGTGGCTGGCGGCGCGGAACAGGTTCCGGATCGTGCCGGCACTTCAGGCGGGCGATCTGTCGGCGGCGCTGCGGCTTCGCCGGATGATCGACCGGGAAATTCTTGTCGCCATCGCCGTTCTGGTGATGAGCAGCCTGCTGACAAGCTCACTCACCCTGCCGATGCGGAGTATGGGATGAAACGACGAAGCTTTATCAGCGCCGGCATTCATGCAGGCGCGATGACGGCCATGATCTCGGCGCTGCCGCTGCCAACACTGGCGGCCGGGGTCAGGCGCTATGCCATCACCGCCGCGCCGGCAGCGCAGCATCTTGGTCCGCCGGACCGGCCGGCAACCAGCCTGTGGCTTTATGGCGGCACCTCGCCCGGGCCGCTGATCGAGGCGTGGCGCGGTGAGGAACTTGAGGTGGAGTTCCTGAACAATCTCGATGTGCCGACGACAATGCACTGGCACGGCATCCGGAACCTGAACGCGATGGATGGCGTTCCCGATCTGACACAGGCCGCTATCGAGCCGGGAGCGCGCTTCACCTACCGGTTTCCGCTGAAGGATGCGGGGAGTTTCTGGTACCACGCGCATAACAAGGGGTGGGAACAGCTGGCGCGGGGGCTGTACGGGGCCCTGATCGTTCGCGAGCCTGATGAGGCCTCCGGCCTTCAGGATATCACGCTTGTCGCCGATGACTGGCGCCTTGATGAGGATTACCAGCTTCACGAGGACAGTTTCGGCTCGCTTATGGACTGGTCGCATCAGGGGCGGCTTGGCAACTGGCTGACGGTGAATGGCGCTACAGATCCCGAAATCCCGGTGGCCAGCGGACCGGTGCGGCTGCGCCTGATCAATGCGGCAAATGCGCGGACACTTGCCTTCCGGCTCGCCAGTGGCGCTCCGATGCGGATTGTCGCGCTTGACGGCTCTCCTTGCGCGGCTTTCGAGGTTGAAACGGTGCGTCTGGCGCCAGCGCAACGTGTCGATCTTCTGGCCAGTTTCGATGAAGGCCTCACCATCCTCGAGGAGATCAGCACCGGCGATGCCATCGGGGCCGCCCGTCTGGTTGGCGCGTCGCAAACGACACTGGCCGCTGGTCGGACGATCGAGAACCGACCCTGGTATGATCGCCCCGATACCGCCGGCGCGCATGTCATCGACATCCATATGCAGGGCGGCGCGATGGGCAATCTGGAATCCGCCCTTTTCGAGGGCGAGACAATGCCGCTACGCGAACTGGCCCGGGAGCATTCAAAATTATGGGCCTTCAACGGCATCGTTGGCGGATATGACCATAGGCTTGCCGACCTTGCGCTTGGCGATGTGGCGGTATTGCGGGTCCGCAACGACACGCGCTGGGAACATGCGATGCATCTGCATGGGCATCATTTCTGGGTGAATTCGCGCGAGTTCGGTGAAGCTGGCCGGGATGTCCTGCGTGACACCTATCTTATGGCCCCCGGTGAGACTGCCGACCTTGTCTTCATCGCCGACAACCCCGGTCTGTGGCTGTTTCACTGCCACATGATGGAACATCATGCCGCCGGCATGGGCGGTGTCATCAGCATCTCCTGATCGGGGTTTGCGGCAGCGCGCATGGCAAATGCATCACCGAAGGCAGCCAAGCGCGGCAAGACAGTTTGCGTTAAAAGCCGCTTTGTCGATCATGTCTGTCCGGAATTCCCCGCCCGGCATCGCCGCGATCTGTACAGCGCCGGTCAGGATGCTGTAATAGGCCCGGGCCAGATCACCGGCGCTCTTGGCATCGGCATAGCCATAATGCAGCAGCAGCGCCCGCAGCCCGGCAAGCTGCTCGGCAGTCCCGGTCCGCAGATGTTCGGCTGTTGCCGCCGTCAGCTTCGGCGCCAATGTCGCGGTCAGATGGTTGATGAGATGACACAGAAGCGGCCGCGCGGCAAAGCTTGACACAAAGATTCTGTTGAAGCTGGCGCGGGGCAGGGGGGCACCGGCCGCCAGCAATGACCGGTTGAAGGCCGCCATGCAATCATTCAGCAATGTCCGGTAGGCCGCAAGGATGATCTCCTCGCGCGTGGCGAAATAGCCATAAAGCGCCGGCTTCGTGAGTTTGCAGGCGGCGGCGATATCCTGCATCGACACCGCATTGAGACCGTGCGCGCCGACAAGACCTGCCGTCGCCTTGATGATGTCGCGGCGTCGCGCCGCCTTTGCGTTGTCTGATCTGGCCCGCGCTGTCGCCATTCTCAACACTTTCTTACCAATGGTAAATTAATAAAATACCATAGGTAATTTAAGGTATAATCTGAATGGTGTAAAGGTACGCCGCCGGCGTGTGCCGGATCAGACTGTCTTTGAGGGATTTCCCCGAAACAGGAAGATGTCCTCGATCACCGCGCACGAATAGAAATGGCCTGTCCGGACAGAATACTGGCCTTCAATACAGATGATGGCTTGTTGTTCGCGTTCGCCGGCAGGGCACCGCACCTCATCTCAGAACAGACGTTCGCGGTCTTCCTTGACGCAGCGGTATCTTTCGACCACCAGCGCCGATTTCTCGTTCGATGTCTGGGTGTATCCCTCGAAGACAGCATCGCCGCTTGTGCGCGAAATGAACATCTGATGGTGGTGCCCCTCCTCGCTGGTCTCGCAGGCCAGACGCAGGGCCGAGATCCGACATTGTGACGGGGCGAACAACACCTCGCCCGAGGGCATGTCGAGAACCGATGCACGTTTTCCGTTGCGAATCTCGATCTTGATCTGACGTTCGGCGTCGCGTAGTGCCTCGGTTCGAATGTCGCCGGCAACAAAGGCCAGAAGGTGTGACCGTATTTCACCGTTACACTGGAAGCGCACAGCCTGCATATCCGCCAATGCGGGAGTGGAGGTCAGTCCGGCGACGCCGGGTAACAGGGCGAAAGCCAAAAGCAAGGCAAGTCTGGCGTGAGACATCATAAGCAAAGCAGATCAGTTTCGATCATTCTGCAGGGAATAAGGATTTCCGTCGTTCCGTGATCGAAATGCCAATCAATTCCTTTCTTTTTCACATCAGAGCGCGCGAAACAGGTGAGCAGACATTTCTGCCAATCCCGCACATTCGCAGCTTTCTTCATATTTACCTTTATTAGCAACATTTAATGTGACGAAATAGGTGATTACACCAATTAAAAGTGAAATATATCCGGTTTTTTTGCCGGACTTGTCTTGACCGTAGCATCTGCGCTACCACAGAGACATGCTGTCCTTTGTCGAGAAAACACTGGCCGAACAGGGTTTCGCCGCCTGCTGGGACCTGCAGGTCGCACCGCTGATCGAGCGATATGCCGCCAAACGCCGGCGACGTATCCTGTGCGCCAGTCTGATCACCGGTATCGCGGCTGGCCTCGCCATCGTTGTCCTGGCTCTGCACACGCAGATCGACAGCGCCGGCTTTCTGGATCAGCCGATGAACCGGGCACTCGTGCTGGCGTTGGCGGGACTGGCGGTGATCTGCGTCTGGATGGCGCTGTTGCCGGTACCGGCAGCCTTTGCCGAGGCGGTGCGGCGGGCCGTTGAATTGCATTTCGCCAACCTGTTTTCAGCTGATGACAACACGGCCTTTGGCGAGGTTGTGTTGCAGGACCTCGTCACCGATGGGGTGTTGCTGGACCGCGAATACAGGCTGACCGCCAACTATGCCGGCACCTATGGAGATTGCCGCGTGCGGATGATCGAGGCGGCTGCCGGGCTGGCCAGCGGTCACCGACATAACCGGGTCGAACTTCTGGTTTTTCGTGTCAGCCTGCCAATCGCCCAAAGCGGTGAGGTTTATGCGGACAGCCGCGCCGACCGGTTGGAGTCGCGCATGAAGGCTGACCCGGCGCTGCGTCCCTGGCATGTCAGGAATGACCAGCTCGACGGCATCTTCACGATTGTTACAAGCGAACTCGACATGGCGGAAGGCCTGTTCACCGATAGCTTGGTCGAGACAATGCTGCGGATTCAGGAACATCTTGCCAGCCCCTTGGCGACGCGGCGTGGGGCGCCAGCACGCATTGCCATGCAGGCATCAGCGGGCAGCCTTGTGATGGTGATAGAAATGCCGGTTTCAGCCCGGCATGAGGCCGACCTGTCGCCAGCTGCGGCCAGAGCAAGCGCGCGTGAGATGATTGTGCGGTTCGCAACGCTGCCGGCGCTGGTTGATGATCTCCACGGGCGTGCCGACACGCCGCCGGCCTTCGCGCCTTTGTCGAGTGACGATGATACGCAACCGGCCGTCGCCATATAGACCGGTCGCTATATAGACAATGCAAGGAACATGATTATGAAACTGTCCGATTTCTCGGTCCTGACCTTTGATTGCTACGGCACCCTGATCGATTGGGAGTCAGGCATGATTGCCGGCCTGAAGCCATTGACCGACCGCATCGCGGCGCGCGATGGCCGGCAGCCGGACCGCAACATGATCCTCGAGGCGCATGCCAGACAGGAATCAACGCATCAGCGCCAGACCCCGGCGAAGCGCTACAGCGATCTGCTGGCCGGCGTCTATCGGCGGCTTGCCGAGGAATGGGGCCTTTCCGTCGGTTGGGACGAGGCGATGGCTTATGGCAGGTCGGTTGAAAATTGGCCTGCCTTTGCCGATTCGGCGGCGGCGCTCGCCTATCTGAAACAGCATTTCAGGCTGGTCATTCTGTCGAATGTGGACAATGCCAGCTTTGCCCACAGCAATGCCAGGCTGGGTGTGGCTTTTGATGCCATCTACACGGCCGAGGATGTCGGCAGCTACAAGCCCGACGATGCGAATTTCATCTATATGCTGACGCAGCTCGAAACTCTTGGCTTTGGCAAGCAGGACATCCTGCATACGGCGGAAAGCATGTTTCACGACCATGCGCCGGCGAACCGCCACGGGCTGGCCAATTGCTGGATTTACCGCCGCCACGAGGATGAGGGTTTCGGTGCCACCATGCACCCCGGGGACATGCCAACCTGTGATTTCCGGTTCACCAGCATGGCGGCGATGGTCGAGGCCCACAAGGCCGAGCTGGCTGGCGCCTAGAGGGCGTCCAGAACCCTGATATCACGGTCCGCCGCATCGCCAAGTGTGGCCAGCGCGTCGCTATAGGCCTTGCTGTTATAGGCGTCGATGGCGGCCTGCGCGCTGGGGAATTCGATGAGCACCGTGCGCGTCGCCTCGTCACCCTCAAGCATCGCCACCGGCATGCCGCGCGACAGGAAGGTCCCGCCACCGGCGGCGATCGCCACCGACGCCTTGGCGGCATAGGCCGCGAGTTGATCTGCATCGTGAATGGCCTTGTAGACGGCCAGCCAGTAACCCTTGCTCATCTTCATCTCCTGCTGTGCGGATACTCTGGAAACAGGTGGCCTGTCCCTGCAGGCCGGATGAACATTAGAGACCGGCTTTGCTGGGGCGTCAATCCGAAGGGGGCGTCAATCCGAAGGGGCGGCGCTAGCGCTGGCGATAGGCGTTGGATGTGTGGCGTCGGTTCAACATGGCCTCGCGCCAGAAGACAATCAGGCCACTTGCCAGGATCAAGCCGATTCCTGTCCAGGCGACCATGTCCGGCCAGCTGCCAAAGATCGTGACACCCCAGATGATCGACATAACCAGGGCGACATACTCAAAGGGCGCGATCACCGCCGCCTCACTGACACGGTAGGCCTGGCTGACACAGAAACCGCCGACGGCGCTGCTGAGGCCGATCAACAGCAAAAGCGGGATGTCCTCACGCGGCGGCAGCACCCAGGCGCGCAGCAGAAAGTCCAGCGCCCCGCCATCACCGGGCGCGTGGCTGCCGTCACCAAACAGCAACCCCATGCCGAGACAGACGACAAGGAACACGCACTGGATATAGACGGACAGGGTGCTGGCCCGCTCGGTACCACCCATATGCCGCGCCAGCATGTGGATGCCGGCATAGCACACCGCCGCCATCAAGGGCAGGATGGCCAGCGGTTGGAACCCGGCCGAGGTTGGGCGCAGCATGATGATGGCGCCGACAAGACCGATCGCGGTGGCCGACCATCGGAATTTGCCGACTGTCTCGCCAAGAAAGATGACCGAGAACATGGTGATGACCACAGGCGCGACGAAGAACAGCGCTGTGGCCTCGGAGAGCGGCATCACCGCCAGCCCGAGGAAAAAGAAGGAATTGGCAAAAACGACAAGGAGACCACGAAGAAGATGCAGCCCCAGCCTTGATGTCTTCAATTGACGAAAGCCGCCATCAAGCGGGACCAGCACCGCCAGACTGAAAATCAGCGAGATGACGGCCCGAAAGAACACAATCTCGTGCAGCGGATAGTCGGTGCTGATGAATTTGATGCTGACATCATTGACCGAAAAGGCGAAGGCCGCGGTGATGGCGCAAATGATCCCGAGCCTGACCTGTGAGGAAGCTGTCATCCCTGCGCTCCCATGATGATGGACAGATTGCCAGCAATGAGAAACTGCGCCCATTCGGCCGCCCATGCAAGTCTGCATCCGGCACCCGGAAAGTCGGCTTGGTGGTTGAGCCCGGCAGGCATCACGGCTATCGTCATGATCCGCACAGATTCACGCAAGGACCGTGTCATGATTCTCTATTCCGCCGCGGCCTCGCCCTTTGGCCGCATGGTCAAGCTGACCGCCCAGTGCCTTGGCCAGATCGATGGCATCGAGGTGCGTGCCACCAACACCGGCGACCCGGATGACGGGATCCGCGAGGTCAATCCGCTTGGCAAGATTCCGGCGCTTGTCATTGCCGGGCAGGATGAAGGCGATGCCCAGACATTCTATGACAGCCGGGTGATTGTCGAATATCTTGACTCGCTGGCTGGTGGTGGGAAGGTCATCCCGGCCAGCGGGCCGGCACGCTTCGAGGTGCTGACGCGGATGGCGCGGATGGTCGGCGTTCTCGATGCCGCCATTCTGGTGGTCTATGAGGGGCGGTTCCGGCCAGCCGACATGCGGGTCGAAAGCTTTGTCGAGTATCAGCGCGACAAGATTATCCGCGTATTGGAGAGGGTCGGCAACCCGGCCTATGGCAATGGTGCGATGCCCGATGCTGGCGAGATCACCCTTGCCTGCGCGCTGGACTATCTCGATTTCCGGCAGCAGGTGAACTGGCGCGACCACGCCCCGCAGCTTCAGGGCTGGCTGGCCGGTTTTGCGGACTCGGTGCCCGGTTATGAGGCGACGCTGCCACGGGACTAGGCGTCACGTGCCGACATCCAGAGGCTCTTCATCGGCGCTATCGGACGCCTGCCGGTGATTGAGGATGGCAATGGCACCGAGAATGACAAGGCAGCCGAACATCTGGATCGATGACAGCCTTTCACCCAGAATCAGCCAGGCCATCATAATGCTGAAAACAGGAACAAGATACAGCATCATCCCGGCGATATGGACCGGAATCATCTTCATCGAGACAAGATAGAGGTGGAACGCAAGATAATATTGCAGCATTCCGGCTATGTCCGCCATGAGGATGATCCCGGGCGTCAACAGCGCGAA
>Ga0255767_1001740_pt1 | contig 19136 bp, 12 predicted proteins | sample 071ome_24_FD_179967 | JGI IMG/M metagenome (GOLD analysis project Ga0255767, IMG submission 179967) | Coastal salt marsh microbial communities from the Groves Creek Marsh, Skidaway Island, Georgia - 071402CT metaG (version 2) | ecosystem: Environmental > Aquatic > Marine > Intertidal zone > Salt...
GCCAGATCTCCAAGGCTTTTTTGATGAAAGCGATTTAAACAATGACGGAATCAATGACTATCGCATGGTTTACTCCAATGGTGACGAACAGATATTTTATGGAGCTGAGTAGCACTTGAGCATATAGCTCTACCTCAAGTTCGATAGAAGACCCGCAACATAAGTCCGACAAAACCTGACTGCCAATCTCACGCCGTATTTGCCTAGCTTCGGTACTCCAATAGACCGAGTTCTTGCGTCTGTACCAGCTAGTCCAACTTAAAGCCCATGCTACTGATTATTCATGTATTAAAGAGCCCGGATTCTTAGAGCTGGCCATATCTATAAGAAAATACTTAATTTACCTCTCTGGGCGCGCGCAATGATTAGCGCTCCACAAGCATTATGCAACCACTGACCGGTGTCTTTTGTCACTTCACACTGAAAAATTTAAATCTAGCCTGAAGGATCGATGACAACCATGGTTCTGAGACTCAACAACTCTATAAACGTCGTTAGTTTTTTCAGTTATCACCGACTCGGCCACCGAAATAACTAACCTTTCAGAGTTCACATATCTCTGAGGAGCAAATATTTAGTCTTCATATTTCTCAGGATCGTAGAGATCTCGTGCTGGCCGGTCACGTTGTTGACAACGCTTTGAAAATAGCTGTACGGGCCAGCCTTTCCCGCTCGCTATCTGACTAGGCAAAACTGCGGTGATTATTTTCACGGATATCTAGCGTTCTTTTAGCAATTTCTTAGTCCAATATTTTATTTAGCGAAGGTATCAATAAAACAGTTCAGTTCGCCATATCTGCGTCACCTTGGCTGAACTTAAATGTACCATCACCGGTTTGCACATGTGCGTTGTAGTTGGCAAACCGGAAGACTACCAGTCCTGACTTCTAATCAAAGATTTCATATTTATTTTTGCGTTTTTGACCAACAAGTCATGGACTACCAGTAATTGGCAAACACTCTTATTTCCAATTTATTTTTTAGGAGCCCCGCCGAAAGCTATGGCCCAATTTTAAGAAAATAAAAACTTACCACTAATGAACACTACAAACGCCTTACAAACAAAGGAGCTCTTTTTCTTTAGGAGCACAATAGCAAGTCCTCCTTCCCATTCTGCCGGTTTTTCTATTCATCGAATTTAATCGAATCCCCTAGTCCTTGGATACTCACCTCATCTTCTTCTGGAGCCTTTCCTTCCTCCAGAGTCTGCTTAAGTGCGCGACCGTAAGCAATCCTGGCTGTCTGCAGGGCCGCCGCTTGAGCCTGAAGCCTCCTCAGCTCTGAGTCTACATATTGCAGGCTAGCAAGCTGAGCTTTTGAATCGTCGGAAAGTGAATCCACTTCATAAGCTTTATCGTCTATGGTTATTGTCGTCATTTTAATCTCCTGATTAGGATGTGTGTATGGACTTAATTCTAACTTCGATCCTAATGAAACACGACTGTCCCCGAACACCAGATTACACTCATAAAAAAAGCCAGCCCCGTGCAGGGCTGGCTTTTTTGATTTTCGCTTAGCTTTAAAGTACTAAGATAGTGTAATCCTAATGGAGGTGCCTAGCTTACACTGTAAGAACAACATCACCGCCAGCGATTGCGATAGTTGAGTTCTCATCAACACCTGTACCGACTATCTTGATAAGAATGTCGTTCGCGCTTGCTGTACCGTCGAGCAAGCCTACTAGGTATACGCCAGTCCAGCTAGCACTACCACCAGTACCCGAGTCAGTAACGTCAACTAAGAAAACATCATCTGCAGCTGCAGTGGCGTCGATTGCAGCATCGATTGCCGCAAGAAGCTCAGTAGCAGTTGTGTCATCAGTGTTATCAGTCAACGTAACCGAAACCGCGGCGCCACCATCAACGCCGTTAAGCGCTTCTGTACGGCCCGACAAATCAAATATATCGCCGTCTGTGACTGTAACTGTATCAATACCGGCTGCCGTTGCAGAGGTAGCTGTACCAGTATCAACTACAGAATCAGTATCACCGACGGAATAGGTGTCTGCACCTGTACCGCCGTTGATAACATCAGCTCCTGTACCACCAGTAATGTCGTCTGCGCCAGCACCTGCACTAATGGAATCATCACCAGCGCCTGTGTCGATGGTATCAACAGCACCACCGCCAGTCACAGAGTCATCACCCGCACCAGTGGTAAGTGTGTTTGCTGAGTTGTTACCGACGATAGTTTTGTCGCCAGCTGAGTTTCCATCGATTGTCACTGCAGCAGCGGTCAGACCTGAGAAATTGAGAGTAGCTTCACCTAGCAGGTCAAGATCACCCGCTAATGTTGCTCGGCCACTGATCGTCACGGAAGAAACCAAGCCCGCGACCCCAATATCGTCAATATCAACTGTGCTGCCGGCTGAAGCAGTAACTGTCGTGGCGCCAGCATAGGTCAGATCAGCTCGCAGAGTTGCTGCCGCGCCTACTGTTACAGTAGCAGCTGCAATTGAATCAGCAGAGATCACCACGGGAGCCGCACCGCCGTTATCAAAAGTACCGCCAACACCGACATCAATAGTCATAGTGCTAGCATCGACGTCACCTGCGGTAGCGGTGATTGAAGTGAGATTCATCGTACCATCTTCTGCTACATCTATATCGATAGAAGTCAGTTCATCTCCGCTAGTAGCAATCGTGGAGGCTGTAAGGGTTGCGTTAGATCCTGCGCTTAATGTCAGTGTTTCCAGAGAGTTAGCTGTAATCGCACCAACAGTCATGGCAGAGGTACCAACTGTAGAGGCGACTCCGGGCAGTGTCACTGTGAGAGCACTTGAATCGTTTGCAGTCAAAGTGCCGTACACCGACGCACCTACGGTAGAAACAGATGTACTAACGTACTCAGTAACTGTTAGTGCATCAGCATCGCTAACAGTTATTGCTGTCGAACCATCGAAATCATGGCCCTTCAAAGTTAGCGATGCTTGACCAGCACCAGCAACTACTAAGGTACCCAGGTCATCAGTCGTGCCTGAATCAATCAAATGTATAGCTGATGCATCGACACTCGAAAGAGTCAGTTTGGCTGCATTGGTTGCATCACCATCAGTCACGTTCAAGTAGAGGTTAGAAATACCGCTAGATGATGCGAAGCTCACAGTCTCACTCGTAGTTGCAGAACTCGCGTTTGCAGCTGCAAGATTGACGTCCATATATACGGTTTCAACAGCGGTGAACTGTGGTGTTGATGATCGGGATGTACCAGGTGTTACATCGATGAACTTATCAACAGCCTGTACCTGAGTTGTTGTCAAGGTTGCCAATGCTGCAGCGGACAATAAGTCAGAACCTGCACCACCATCAATGACGTCGTCATCGTCGAAGTCAGACATATAGATCTTGTCTGCGCCACCGCCTGTGGAAGCGTTATCATCACCAGAGCCTAAGGTTACGGTGTCTTTTCCGTCGCCTGAGGTCAGGGTGTCGTCACCCGCGCCTAAATCGATAGTGTTGCTGTCGAAGACTGTAGTCGAAGTAGTTGTACCTCCAACAGTGACAGTGTCATCACCACTACCTGCCGTAATGCTGTTGTCTCCGTTACCTGCAGTGATCGTGTCAGCACCGAGTCCCGTGGTAATAGTGTTGTCACCGTCACCAGCAGTGACTGTGTCAGTGCCGCGACCGGTGGTTACTGTATTGTCACCGTCACCAGCAACAATCGTGTTGTCACCGTTACCTGCACTAATGGTATCTGCGTAATCGCCCGTTGTTATGGTGTCATCACCTGTGCCAGTGGTAATGGTGTTCATTACCTCACCTGTGCTGGACTCAACACCTGCAGCTCCTGTTACAGTCATGTCAGCGGTAGAGCTTGACGCTGTGATGTTAAGGACAGTACCTGTCCCACTAAGCCCAGAGGCGTCAACGGTAGCTAACTTGGTACCTGAAATAGCGGAAATCGTCAGATCCCGGCTACCAGCAAGAGTAAGGCTGGTCAGGTCAGTACCTACTAATGAAGTGATCGTGTTAGCTACACCGCCAGTTACAGTTGAAGCAGAATTGATAGTCAATGTCTCTTCGTCTGCAACATTGAGTGAAGCAACGGTGAACTCGGTAGTACCAGCGAAAGTAACCGTAGCTTCATCAGCTGCACCGTCAGTGGCTCGGTCGAGTGTGTTGCTGCCAGCCGCAAGCATCGTGAGTGAAGCTGCGTCCGTACCTAAACCAGTGATGGATGCAGAGCCTGCAGAAACAAGACTTGCAAACGTGTTGTTGCTGAACGCCCGAAGGTCTGCGCTTCCACTTACAGCCAGTACCTCCATATTAGTCACGCCGTCACCGACTTGACCAGTAGTAGATGTTTTACTGTAGGCTGCTGAGGTCACTACGAGAGTGTCTGCACCGGCACCACCGTCGACGGTGTAATCGGCACTCATCGCACCCATAGTCAGAGTGTCTCCACCTGACCCACCAGTAACGCTAAGTAGGCCGGATGCGCCAGGAGCCACAGTGGCTCTCAGAGCGCCAGTCATCTCAGACGCGTCCAACGTGCCGACCTGACCAAGGATGGCAGCACCAGTCATAGTGGCTGTTATGTTAGCGCCAGATGCGCCAGATACATTTACAGTTTCGAGCTGGTCGCTGGTAAGTGTCAAAGACCGAGTAGCTGATCCGGTAGTTGATCCAGCAGTGACAACATTAAATGTCTCAATGTCGTTGTAAGTCAGAGTTGCAGTTCCTGAGGGAATCGCGCCTGTGAGAGCGATTGTCACTGCATCAGCGCTGCCCAGACCAACAGAAGCTGCGTTTGTAACAGTTACGTCGTTGATAATAGAGGTAAGGTGCACGTTCGGCGAAGACTTCACACCTGTAAAAGTGACATCCGCAGCTGCGTTACCACCAACAACGTAAAGGTCGGTTAATCCTGCCATCAGGGAGGTGTCTACACTGTATGCAGCCCCTGAATTGTTGTATACGGCCACTTCCTCAACGCTTGTACTGGCTACCGCCGCGGATGTAGCGGTGGCGGTATCCGAGGCTACAGAAATTGTCAGTCTGTCAGTACCCGCGCCACCGTCTATAGTGTCGCCTGCGCCGATTGTTGTCTTCGCAGCTGTTGTTGAAACTGAGCTGAACGTATCGTTGCCAGCTCCACCGACGAAACTTGCGCCTGTGTCTAAAGCTGTAGTGAGTGCGATTGTTGACCCAGCAGGAGCCGCGGCTGTATCGACAGCAGCTTTCGCTGCGGTTACAGACGCTTCAGAAGAGTCAACGTTGCTCAGAGTGTCGGTTCCAGCGGCAGCAACTTCTTGAGTGATCGTGTAGTAAGTTGCAACTTCAGTTTTGTTGTTGAAGTTTGCAACAGAAGTTCCAAATGCTGCATCAGATTCTGCGGTAGCAGAAAGGAAAGATTGAGCCGCTAGGATGATATCAGAAAAGCTCGCACCGCCATTGACCAAGCCAACGGCTACTGATTTGCCCTCTGCCAGCGCAGCGGCGCTCGCCTCGGGAACCAAGTTTCCTAACCATTCGTCTGCAAACTCCTCAGCTGTTTGGAAAGCCGGATATTTAGCTTTCCAAGAGTCACTGCTTGTCAGAGCGTCTGCCACATCGGCAAGTGAACCACCGGCATCTACGATTGCCACTAGCTCATTCAGTAAAGTTGTACCGGGCGCCTCATTTAAGGCGACGACCACCAATTCGATGATGTCATTCCGGGTTGCAGCTGTTATAGCCATTTAAAACTCCTTGAGATCGATTTCAATATTTTTCTAAGTCTGAGGTTGCCGCTTAATCAGGTTTGTCCTGTTCCTCAACTGTTCCTCGCATGCCTGGAAGGGCTGAGGAATCTTCCTGGACAAACGCCAAAAAGCAAACTACTCCCAAAATTAGAGTGCTAGCATAATCAAAGGCTCCCTAATCGAATGTGACGCACGTCACATCGACCGAGGATTCTTCGAAGATTTTTTAATTAACCTTCGTCAACTCAATGCCTTCGCTTCCCATGAGAAGGTAGGGCTAATATTAGTCAACGAGGAGAAATATCGGCGAGATGTTACCGTCACTTGAGGGTTAAAACAACCATACAAAGGAAAAAATTAATTGATAACCATAAAACACTGATAATTATAGGGTTATTAGTTTGAATAAAACTATTCCCAGAGGGTGATTTTTCGTTAGAGTACTCGCACAATCAGCATATTTTAAAGAATGCGATTGCCATGATGATTAAAGTGAAAAATTCAGCTTATTTCCTGGTTTGCGGATCAAAACCGCCAACTAATCCCGACCTCTATTGAGCTATCTGTTGTCTGAAAGAGGCCAAGGTTAGATTTTTGGTTCTGATGAAAAAAATTTGCAATAAATTCAAGGCCTTGGACAAAATTATCAAGCTTCTCCCTGTACTGAACCAGGAAAGAGCCGCGATTGACACTGCGTCGCGCATTGGTTTGAAGCAGGGAGCTAAATCCCTGGGAGTCCAATACTCTTGTGAGGCTAACTTGAGCAGAGAAGAAACGCTGCGGATAGGCCGCCCTCCAACCTACTGATGCTTGCCAGCCGTCCCTGTTGCCGCCCAATCGATTATCGTGTAGAGCAATGTTATGGAGTAATCCTGCTCCCAATGTCACCACTTGTCTTGCAGTTGAGCCAAAACGACAAGAAGTCTCAGCGCCAGCCCTCATCTCGAGGCCGTCCAACCGACGCTGCTGATGCCAGCGCTGATGCTGAAGTGCAGCGATGAGACTTGTTGAGCACCTTCCTATTTCCGCTAGTTCGCCTTTGTATGAGGCGTCCGTGCCGGTAAAAAGTGAGCTTCCAAGGAAGGCGAGGTGATTGAGACCAGCACTCAATTGGCCAGCATGCGGAAATGGTGACCCGCGCCGAGTGTAGCGTCCAGCGAATTGCGTTACGTCAGAACTGGAGTCTTCGCTTAATCTTCCCCTGACCTGTCCGAACAGAGTGTCCTGATGATCAGGACTCAACCGAGAATGACGCGCAGCAACGCGAGCATTGAAAAATGGCCCCTCAACTGCCCGATAGTTCTCGTTTAGTAAGAGGTATATGGGTTCACCCGACAGCGTAAGCGTTATAGTTTCTGTATCTGGGGCGCCGTTTAGGTTGCTGTCATACCCACCGCTTAGATCTAGCTGCCAGTCGGTCTGCCTGGTCAATGCAACCCATTCTCTCTGCCGATATTCCATCTGCTGCTCGAGGCCCGGGGGTATGTCCGATCTCGCAAGCAGTAACTGGTTAACTTCTATAGCGGCAAATAGCTGGCCATCCTCTAAAAGCGCCTCGGAATAATCGATCAGCGCTGCACCATTTTCTGGATCAATAAGCAGCGCACGCTCGAGAGACTCCATAGCGTCCGACAGCCGTCCAGTTTTTAGTTGCGCAGCACCAAGCAAAGAGAAGTATTCAGAGCTTAGCAGGCACTGATCGAATATGCCGGTCAGGCTCTGCAATGTAGACTCCCACGCACCTTCCTCAGTGGACTGGAATTGTCCTAGAGGAGGACAAAGCCCATGTGCTATAGGGGAAATTCCAAGTAAGAATAGGACTGTGCCCAGCTTAAATCGGTGCATCTGGATAAGCGAATAATACCTCGAAAAATCGTGCCGCCATCGTCACCGGCACTACGAAACAGCCAAGTTTTTCTGACTGCGAAAAAGTAAATATTGATTTAAATGAGACGCTAAAGATTATCGTTTCTAGACGCGCGATCTGCAATCTGTCTCACTCGACAGTTCAGGGTTCTAAACTGGCGGGCCAACTTTATCTGGCCAGAGTGTTACCGCCTTCCGCCCCCAACCAATGAAAGCTTAGGCGCTGTCGAAGAGCTCGAAGAATCAGATTTAACTGGAGCAAATAGTATGTGCGGTATCTTGAGGCCTGGCAGCAAGTAACTCCCCTGGGACTCTAAGCCGATATGGTCTAGTTGGCGCGCTAGACATTCACCGACCAGGACCGGTTGCGCGAGTTCAGCTGTCATCTCCTGGATACGGAGTGTCACAGCCACAGTTCCGCCCAAGACGGTGTGACTACGACGGTGCGAGGGTCCAATTGAGCCAACGAGTACAGGGCCTTGCTCAATGCCTATCCCCAACGCCAGAGGCTCAAATCCTTGTAGCGCCTGCTCTGGCAGCAGCCGGTCACTGAGTGCCCGCTGAAGCGACTCAGCTGCCTGCATAACACTTCGAGCAGTTGAAGTGTCAGCGCTTTCCCATATTGCGAGGATACCATCGCCGCGGAACTCTTGAAGCTGCCCGCCATGATTCTCAATAATTTCCGAGGCACGAGAAACAAAATAGTGCAGGAGCACCGCAACCTCCTCGGGGGGGCGAGCCTCACTAAAGGCAGAAAAATTACGCAGATCGGCGCTCAGCAGAGTCGAATCCCTGCGGTGTGCTTTTACCGTCGATGTGGGCGCCGAAAAGGCGACCTCCTGAGCCACACTTCGAGGCAAGTAGCTATTGAGGTTGCTAAAAACGCGAGATCTCTCGAAACGCACGAGGCCCAGCTCCAGGACGAGCAAGCCCGAGGCAGCGGTAAGACCAAACATCGCGGGTAGCATCCATCCCAGCCAAATACCACCTAGCGAGAGGGACAGTATGTGGACGATACTGGCCGCTATCGGCAATCCGATGCACGCAATCGGCAATCCATAGGCAGCCACCCGACCTCCAAAGGACGCAACTGTGTGAAGAAGCAATCCGAATATGCCGCAGAGGGCTAGCAAGAAGAGCGGGGCACCCACTGGAGTAAACGGAGTGCGAACATCGAGGATTCCAGCGATGAGACGTGCTTGCAGTTCCACTCCATATGTACCACCGCTGTAGGGGGTGGGGACTATATCTCCCATTCCGAATGCAGTACCCCCCACTATAGCAATGGTATTCTCAAGCAAGCGTGGGTCTGCGCGACCACGAATTACGTCGACAGCCGAAATAGCTTGGAACGCTTCCGGAGATTGTTTAAATGAGATGCGCATGGCACCCGATCGATCCAAGGGGATCTCCAGACCGGGATAGCCATCGAGAGTCATTACCGCCTCAGGGTCAAGCAGGGAAGTGCCACGGGTGATGCTACCGCCCCACTGGTTCGCGTTACTGAGTTGCAAAAAGGCTGAAATCGCGAGTGACGGGTAAGCGGCACCATCCACACAAATAACACCCGGACTGCTGCGAACAGCCCCATCAGCATCGATCAGTGCAGCACCGTGCCCCTTGGGCACCGCGCTAAACCCAGCCGCTGAAGCGACAAACTGGCTGGTCGAGGGCAAACTGACTCCGCCGGCACTGCACAACCCACCACTAACTGGATGGGTTAGCATACCGGCATTACCGCCGGTATCTCCCTGAGCGTTGAGCACCGGCACTTGTGAGATAAGCGTATTTTGCGAAGCTAGAAGCGCATCAAGAAACGACGCGTCTCCATCCCTAGGCTCTGGATAAGTGATGTCGTGCAATTGCAGCTGGGCGCCGGCCTCATGTATTCTGTAGACCAGAGTCGCCAACTCGGCTCGGTCCCACGGCCAAGGACCAACCTCAGCTATACTTGCCTCGTCGATCAGGACGAGCGTAATCCGTTCTTCCGGAGCAGAATCGGCCGTCAACGTCCAGCCCAACGCCCCTACCCGTTCTTCGATCACACTAAGCCCAACACTAAACAGACTCGTTACTACGAAAGTCACAACACAGGCGACGCACAACACACCCAGGCGAATGAGATTTGGATGGGACTGCGCCAGCAAGCTCATGAGCGCCGACGCCCCTTTGCTGGTCTCTGGTACGCCGATCCCACTCATTTGCTATCCCAAAGCGTAAGACCTGACACAGTGCCCAACGGCAAATTCTTTACGAATTGATATCCTGCCTCAGTTGTATCAAAGCTCACTGCACCTCTGACGCTCTGTGTGGCTTCAAGAGCTCGAAGAAACCCCCCGTCGAAGAGCTTTCCGGTAGCCATAAAGTCCACAATGCCGGTCGTATCTGAATTTAGTGTGAGGAAAGTGGAGAAGGAATTGTCCTGGAAATTGATATCGAGGCTACCATCATTAACTGCCATCGCAATAATTCCCGTTTGTGAGTTATAGACCGCCTGCGCGCTGGTCAATCGGAAGCCAACCAGCCCGGCCTCTGAAGAGATCGCGCGCCCGTTAGATTCAGAACGGAAGAGACCGAACTCAAGCGTGCCGATGGCAGCTGAGCGCGATTGACTTGCCTCTTCAAAAGTCAGTGTTAGGCGATCAAGCAACGTCGGTTCGCCAAAGTAGCGACCCCACACCAGCTGACGCCTACTTAACTGCTCGCTCGTGAGTAGCTCAGGCGGCGTATAGTTGAAGCCAACTAACGCTCCGTCATCACTCAGTGCGATGGGGTCGCTCGGGATAAAATCGGTGTCCTCGACCTTTCCTGCTGCAACCTCTGCGTCTACTCGGACCTTGACTGTGGTCACACCCTCGAGGAGCACCTCGTTGTTTACCTCTTGTTCTTTACTAGATTCTGAGTTTTCAGGTGCTATTGCTGCTTGAGCAGATTCCTGAAGTTGCGACCCAGAACTTGCAGCTGCCCGCTGAACTTCTGCTTGCATGAAGTCAGGCGTTCGAACGCTTTGCGCAGGAATCAGTCGGGGCAGAGGAGCGCTCTGGTCGAGCGCGGCTAAACCCAGCGCTCCCCCAGCTAGCTCGAGTGCATTGGAGGCACACGGACCGATTCCGTCGGCGCTGCAGACTTCGGAGAAAGGCGCCATCACTATTGCGCCCTCGTTGACCTTCGCCCTAGTGGACCCCACTCCCGCGCTCACCACGAAGTCGGTGCCCCTCACACCAATAGCCGCGATGGGAGTGTTTAATCGGAAGCGATCTCGCGCCTCCTTCGCCGCCCTCCCAGAAATTGCTCTCGTCACCCCCTCTTCGAGTTCGAATTTAATAGTCGACTCGGACGGCCTATTCGGATCATAGTCATATCGGAGAATATTCAGCCTACTGTTCGGCCGCACACTAACCAGGGCGTCGTCGCGGAATCTGAGGTGGACATGCCCGTTCGACCGCGTCTCAATACGGTCCCCAACATAAATTAGGTCGCCACGGTGAATCTGCACCCCCTCAGAGCCATATTGCTGACGCACAACCGAAGCGCCCAGGACCAGGGTCACCTCAGCCACTGGGCTCGGCTCTAACTCTGCCTGCACAAGCGAGCTAGCAGCGAGCAATAATGCCGTGAGAAGTGGCCGAACAAATTCGACCGGAAACAATCTGCCACTCTGTATCATTCGGATTATCATATTCAACTTGCTCAATAACTGAAGGCCAAGCACCTCAAGGGGTCGAATCCCAACCTGATGATAGTAGTTGATTATCAGTGACAGTGAAGTGATCCCAGTCACATGCTGAGGTTTGTGTGTTTTTACCATTGCGCATCAAGAACTTATACTCTATCCATGCTATCTTGATAACACTAATTCTCAAGCCAAACTCACTTTAAGAGTCTGAACGCTAGACGACCATATTATCGAGATCTGCCCGTGAGGATATAAGCATCACAATGGTTGTGACCCCCGATCTCTTAAAGGCTTTCTCAATCTTAGAACCGTTTCCCGAGCCGGCTCTGAATAGACTTGCGGAATGCAGCTCTCTTCAGAGGTATGCCCGAAGGAGCGTGGTCCTCAATGCCGGGGAGACAGAGGGGTTTGTATGCTTCTTGTTCGAAGGGCGGCTCCAAGGAGTCGACTTTACATTAGATGGTAGAGAAGTTGGCCTCTATTTCGTCGAAAAAGGGGACTTTTGCGGCGAAATCGCCATCTTTGACGAACACCCTCAACCAGAGTTCATTATCGCGTTGGCCGCCTCTGCGATTGTAAAGGTGCCAACTAAGCAGTTGCGTCGGGAGGCCATCGCATCACCAGAGGTAATGGCAATGCTCGGCCGAAGGCTCGCCTCAAAACTGCGGCATATGACACTTCAACGTTCGCTTTTGAGCCTGCCGAATGTAGGACAGCGTGTATGCTATCAACTATGGCTGTTAGCAAGCATGGAGGACAAGAAAAGATCAAGTTCAGAACTCGAGATGTTGGAGATCTCAAACCCTCCCACTCAGAGGGAAATCGCTATTATGCTGAACTTGAGCAGGGAGTCAGTGACTCGCGTATTCCAAGCCCTTCAATCACAGCAAGTTGTAAAGCGCGACGGCCCCTCAAGATTAATCATAGTCAGTCCACGCCTTCTGGAGCAATTGGCAAATGGGTCTGCCGAATTGTGAATCAATCGGCAGAGCACATCACACTATTCGACGTTCACGTAAGGTGTTGCAAAGGCCCATCCAGCCGATAACCTTGAGGCGATTATTTCCAACACATCACCGTATCTCAGCTTGAAATACCGAACTCTGCACTCAATATTAAGAAATCCTCAAGCAATCAACACGAAACATACTCAAAAGATAGCGAAGGCATGATGACTCAAAGCACCAGCAAGAGCGAATTAATGCTCACTCTTAAAGCTTGCAAGCAGTACTTCATATTCGCAGGCGTGTTCAGTGCTGCCATTAACTTTTTAATGCTAACACCAATCATCTACATGTTGACTGTCTATGACCGTGTTGTGGCGAGCGGAAGTTTGTCTACTCTTTCTATGCTCACGATCCTAATGGTATTTCTGCTGACAGCCTCAGGCGGATTTGAATGGGTTCGTGCAACGACTTTGATTGGCGCCAGCAATCGCCTCGAGCTGCTTCTCCGAAAGCGCGTTTCAGATGCCACATTTAAGCGCACTCTATTGACTGGTGGTGCGGTAGCTAACTCGCAACCTCTGAATGATCTTACCGCACTTCGTCAATTCATGACGGGGAACGGTATTTTTGCTTTCTTTGATGCGCCATGGTTTCCAATTTATGTTGGGGTTATGTTCTTGTTCCATCCTTGGTTTGGTGTCGCTGGAATTCTTGCCGGCATCTCGATGGTTGCACTAGCGCTTGCAAATGAATCATCAACCAACAAGTTGTTAAATGAGGCAAACGCCGAAGCTAACCAAGCGTCCAACATGTTTCAGGGCAGCCTGCGCAATGCCGAAGTAGTCGCCGGAATGGGAATGAGAGAGGATTTGCGCAAGATCCAAGACACTACGTTTAGCAGTGTGTTAGCAAAACAAACCGATGCGAGTAGGCGAGCACAATTTTGGGGCGGCATCTCCAAATATTTTAGATTAATCGTTCAATCATTATTGCTAGGCTTGGGTGCGTTTTTGGCACTAAACCAGCAAATCTCACCAGGCATGATGATCGCCGGCTCACTCCTACTAGGTAGGGCTCTAGCGCCAATAGATATGCTTGTGGGTACATGGAAAGGCTTTTCGCTTGCTCGAGCGCAGTATGCCCGGTTGAATGACCTGCTTGAGAAGATTCCAGCAGACCCCAAGACAATGCAATTACCGGCCCCACGCGGTGACCTTAAGGTCGAGCAGGTATCAGTCGCACCCCCGGGCTCGAGAACTATAGTGGTTCGTGGAGTGTCATTTGAGCTTGGAGCGGGCAAGGCGCTGGGCATCGTGGGTCCAAGCGCCTCCGGAAAGTCAACGCTCGCCAGATCAATTCTCGGAATCTGGCCAGCCCAGATGGGCAAGGTGAGACTTGACGGGGCAGATATTTCAACATGGGATAGAGAAGAGCTCGGCCCCTACATTGGCTATCTACCCCAAGATATCGAGCTCTTTGACGGCACGATCGCTGAGAACATCGCGCGATTTCGAGACACGGAATCTGAGAAAGTAGTGGCGGCCGCCAGGCTAGCTGGGGTGCACGAAATGATTCTTAGCCAACCCAACGGATACGATACCCTGATTGGTGGCGCCGGAGGCGTTTTATCGGGCGGGCAAAGACAACGAATAGGCCTTGCTCGCGCGATATATGGAGAGCCTGCGTTGTTGGTGCTCGATGAGCCGAACTCGAATCTTGATGATCAGGGCGAGAAGCAACTGGTCGAGTGCCTCCGTAATATAAAATCTCAGGGCTGCACCATAGTAGTAATCACGCACAGGACTATGATCCTTCAGTGCGTCGATAAAATATTGGTAATGAAAGAAGGTGCAGCGATTAATTTTGGAGATAAGCAGGAAGTACTTTCAAAACTTATGGGTCCAGCTAACGTGCCGAGACCATCACCGAAGCTGGGATCGTAAAAATAATGGAATTAAAGATAGCCAACTCTGAAGAACCATCGCTAGGGCCCGACGACCTCAGTAGCATGGAAGCTCCAAAGCAGTTCGGCCTCATATTGCTTGTTGTTGTATTCGGTGTTTTTGGCTTGTGGGCTGCGATAGCACCGCTGGATGGAGCTGCGTTCGCGCTGGGAACGGTTACAGTAAAATCTTACAAAAAAGTGGTACAGCACCTCGAAGGCGGCATTGTTGCCGACATTCTTGCCCAAGACGGCGATCCAGTGGAATCAGGCGAGCCATTACTGATCTTGGATGATACTCAACCCAAAACTTCGCTCGAGATCGTGAACAGCCAATTCATTGCGCTCAAGATGAAAGAGGCTCGCCTCATCGCCGAACGCGATGGGTCGGAAACGGTCTCCTATCCGACTCAACTGGCGCTATCAAGCGCAAATGCCGCACAGGAGGTTGAAGCCCAGAACGAAGTTTTCAATGCACGCAAAGCGGCAAATGAAGGGCGCATACAAATTCTGGAACAGAGGGTAGAGCAACTGAAAAGCCAAGTTGTAGGGCTCGAAGCATTACGCACGACCAAAGAAATGCTGGCCCAATCTTTTGAAGAAGAGCTTGCAGATACTCAAACTCTTTTAGATCAAGGGTTCTCCGAGAAAACGCAACTTCGGCAAATCGAGAGAAACTTCGCTACTTCTTCGGGAGAAGCCGCCGAATTGTCTGCGAACATCGCCGCAACTGAAGTGCAAATTGGAGAGACCCAGTTACAAATCCTGCAGCAACTGAGTGATTTCCAGAATGAGGTAGTAGCCGAGTTGAGCGAGGTTCAGACCGCGATCAAAGACTCTGAAGAACGCCTGACTGCACTTCGCGATGTAGTGAGTCGCACGATTATCCGAGCGCCAGACTCGGGTTTGGTAAATGGAATGCAAGTCCACACAATTGGCGGCGTGATCGGGCCAGGTTCAGCAATAGCTGAAATCGTACCTGAAAGCGATGAACTCATAATACAAGCTAGCGTCAACCCAATCGACATTGATCGGGTCTCTGAAGGACAGGAGGCTCGAATCCGATTCTCAACCTTCGGTAGCAGGGCCCCAACGATCTTCGGCACCCTGCTATCTTTGTCGGCGGACGCCCTTCCGAACGAAGCGACTGGGGCGTCATATTATCTGGCACGAGTCCAGGTGAATCCTGACAGCCTTGAAGAACTAGGGGACATGGCCCTCTTGCCCGGCATGCCAGCAGAGGTCTATATAAACACCGGATCCCGAACACTCTTGCAGTATTTGTTCAAGCCTCTGTCAAATGCTGTGGCCCGCAGTTTTAACGAAGACTAACGCCATGAAATTGCAGCATCTACTGCCTGTAGCCTGCGCCGGACTGTTTGCTTTCCAGTCAATCGCTTACGCTGCTGATACCGGGCCGGGCGGGTTAGTGGTTGGAGAATCTCTGGAAGATTTTTTCGGCGCCGCAATCGATTTCAGCCCGCGTTTACGCATCGCAGAAGAAGGCCTCAATATTGGCCGCGCCCGAGAGCGCCAGGCGGAGGGTCAGCTTCAACCCCAAATCAACGCAAATGCAAACTTCACAGATAACGCCCGAAACTCATTTAGTCAGTTCGGGCAGCCTATTTCTGAAGAGTTCGATGGTGAACGTTTCTCAGTTAGTTTTCAGCAGGTGCTTTTCAATTGGCAAGCATTCGCAGCCCGTCGCCGTGCAACTCAGATCGAAAATCAACTTGAGGCTGAATACTACTATGAGTTGTCGGTTATTCTCACCGAGGTGGCTGAGCGCTATCTTGGAGTCCTACTTGCGCAGGACTCACTCACGTCGATAGGCGCAGAACTCGAGGCGGTCGAAAATCAACTCAATCAAATTCAGAGTCTCTTTAGTTTACAACTGGCTCAAATAACCGACCTTCGCCAAGCTGAAGCGAGCCTAGCCGCCGTTCAAGCCGAGCAACTTCGCCTCCAAGCGGAATTTGCTATTGCTCAGGAGAGATTGAGAGCAATTTCCGGTGTAGAGGTAGGCAATATCTATCTGCTCCCTGACGAATCAGAGCTACCAGGGTTGGACAACGGCATGCAGTTCTGGATCAGTATGGCTGAAAGAAATAATCCACAAATCAGGGCCCGCCGCTATGCCCTGAATGCAGCGGAGGAAGGTATTTCAGAAAGTAAGGGCGCATACATGCCTCGCGTGAATTTGTTTGCGACCAGACAGGAATCAAACGTCGGATTCGACAACAGATTTCTAGGAGATACCGACAACACGTTTATTGGCGTAGACATTACGATTCCAATATATGCTGGCGGCGCCAACCGTGCACGTGAAAGTGAGGCTCGCGCTCAGCGGAACATTGCAGAGAGTGAGTTACTTCAGACTGAATTGGACGCGAGCACCAATGTACGATCGGCTTTCTTGCAAGTTCAGTCCTCCGTTTTGCTTACCGATGCAGCCGAGCGATTGATGGATTCCACTCGCCTCTCCTCTGAAGCGGCACAGCAGGGTTTCGAGCTAGGTACGGTCACAAACGTTGATGTGCTAAATGCGCTTCGCGATCAATTCCAGGCCGAGCGTGATTTTCAAAGCGCCCGTTATGAGCAAATTATTGCTCTACTGACGCTCAAACGTGAAGCTGGAACTCTGAACGCAGGTGATCTAACTGAAATTAGTCGATTAATGGTGCCACCTGACGCGTAATGAAACGCATACGGAGCCTCTATTAACTTCCAACCCAAAAAGACAAGTCACTGAGACTTATTGATAAAGTTTGATCATGTGATAAGTCATCTCCCGTAGCGAAACACTTAGGTCCTTTTCGCTGAACTGGAAGAATCCTTCCGCGTATTCAATCTCTGATTGCAAGGACAAGGTTCTAGTCTTGTTTAGTGCGAGCACGAGCTCGGGGTAGTTGTTCTCGCTGTTCTGGCTGGCATACAACGCCATCACGGCCTCTTTCTTTTCCCTCTCTGCAGTAATATCGATACAGAAATTTATCGGATTTTGAACACTTATCTCATAAGCAATAGCAAGTGGCTTGCCTTCGTTCTGTTGGTAAACCTGCTGCAGGGCCTCCCAAACCGCAAAACCAGCGGCCCTATGGTCCGGGTGAATTTCCAGGGGCCCCGGAAAAAAGACACTGACCGGGGCCAGCCTTACAATTGTCGCTGCAATCCGATCGGCCAGCCCGTCGCTCTGCTCCAGCCCGCGGTCGGGCTCAGTCCAACACTCAAGACTTCGCAGGCCCAGCATTTGCGCAGCCGCTCTTGCTTCTTGCTGGCGGATACGCACGAGGTCATTTCTGTCTCCTCCCAATGCGCCATCTGTCAAGACAATGACGTGTGTCTCAACCCCGTTCTTGCTGGCCTTTAAAAGACTGCCACCCATGCCGAAGGTTTCATCATCGGCGTGCGGAGCAAACACCAACCAAGGCCCGGGCGGAAGGGCAGCCGGCGCAAAGGGCACGAGAATATGTTCAGGGTTCAGAGGCATGATACTGAGGCTTCGAATTCTAAGCCCTGAGTATAAAGGCTCAGCGGCATGAGTTTTAGCCTTTCTAGGACGGTTCGTGGTTAAATGCGATTCCAAGATTCCACCTGACTGGCCCACGTCGGCCGGAATATAGCGGCCCGACCAAGAATTCCCGAACTACCCATGTTTTTCACCCTGCTGCGACAATGGCTATTCACGCCAGTGACACACTACCGGTTGTTTCACAACTTCACACGGCAGGATTTCTTCGGACAGTTCACCGCCTCCATCGGAGGCTGGCTGTGGCTGTTTCTGACCCCGGTAGTGCACATCATCATCTACGCCTTCGTGTTCAGCTATATTTTTCAGGTACGCGCGCCGGAAGAGTTCGGCCAGACCCGCTTTGTGCTGTTCATGATGATAGGTTATCTGCCCTGGTTCGCGTTCGCCGAGGCGCTCAGCAAATCCACTGGCCTGCTGTTGGAGAAGGCACCACTGATTACTAAGGTAATGTTTCCGGTGCAGGTGCTGCCGGTGGTTGGCGCGGCGGTGCCCTACCTAACCCATGCCATCGGCTTCGGCCTGCTGCTGGGATACCTTGCCACCCAGGGTCTATTTTCAGTCGCCTGGCTGCTGATCCCGGTGATTTTTGCGCTGCAGTTCCTGTTTACTCTGGGGCTGGTGGCAGTCCTGTCTGCCCTGTGTGTGTTTTTACGGGATCTGCAGCAAATCGTACTGCTCAGCGTCACCATCTGGTTTTTTCTCACGCCGGTGATTTACCCCATCTCGATGATCCGGGATGAGGGTGTCCGGGACCTGTTTCTGCTGAACCCCATGCACAGCTTCATCAACCTGTACCGGGAGATCGTGCTGCTCGGCGAAGTCAGCCTGACTCATCTGACGATCATCGTGCCCACCGCGCTGATCAGCTACTGCGTCGGCGGCTGGCTGTTCATGCGCATCCGGCACGCCTTCGGAGATGTGCTGTAGATGGACACGCCGCGCATCACCGTCAGCAACCTGCACAAGGACTTTAAAATCTACGACAGTCCGCAGGACAGACTGTGGGAGATCATCCTGCGCAAACCGCGCCATCAGCTCTACCACGTGCTGTCGGACATTTCCTTTGCTCTGCCGGACGGCAAGAGCCTCGGAATCATCGGCGACAATGGCGCCGGTAAATCGACTTTGCTGAAACTGCTGGTGGGCACCCTGCAGCCGAGCAGCGGCACGGTACAGCTGAACGGGCAGGTCGCCGCGCTGCTGGAGCTGGGCGCCGGCTTTCATCCCGAATTTACCGGTCGTCGCAACATCTATCTCAACGCCTCGCTGCTGGGGGTGCCCGACGACAATATTGCCGAGCTGGAAAAAGACATCATCGAATTTTCCGAGCTGGATTACTTTATTGACCGACCAGTCAAAACCTATTCATCAGGCATGTACGTGCGGCTGGCGTTTTCCATTGCCACCATGGTGAGGCCGGATATCCTGGTCATTGATGAAGCGCTGTCGGTGGGCGACATGGCGTTTCAGCGCAAGTGCGTCGAACG
>Ga0255767_1001745_pt1 | contig 19089 bp, 17 predicted proteins | sample 071ome_24_FD_179967 | JGI IMG/M metagenome (GOLD analysis project Ga0255767, IMG submission 179967) | Coastal salt marsh microbial communities from the Groves Creek Marsh, Skidaway Island, Georgia - 071402CT metaG (version 2) | ecosystem: Environmental > Aquatic > Marine > Intertidal zone > Salt...
AAGAGCAGCTCATGTGGATCGGCGTTTCGGCGTCGCTAATACCTTGGTTTCCAAAATGGACCTACCGGGCAGTGCCTCTGAGCCCCTTTCTTTTGCTTTAGGCAAAGGCTTGAATGAAATGGGTTACACGATCGAAGCCATGCAAGCGATTGAGCCACTGACAAAGCAGGAGGATTGGATGGATACCATGGCGCTGTGGAATCTCGTCTTCCAAATTCATGTCAAAAACGGTTCTCGGTCATGGTTGCTCAAGGCTGCGGAGAATCTTTACAGACTGGCACCCAAGAATCGCAATGTCCGGAATAATTATGCCGCAGTATTGCTCAGTGAACGTGTTCGACCTGGGCAAGCACTTGCCCTGACTCGAGAGAATGTGCAGACCTCAGGGCCCATGGCATATCATCACTTGGTCAATCATGCGGTAGCACTCATGCTCAATGGGCGTTTGGAAGAGGCGCATGCTTTTCTCCGGCAGGTGCCTTCTGAAAAATTACCACCAGATCAACTCAACTCTTTTTACATGGCCTGGTTCGAGTATGCCTATCGAACAGGTCAACTGGACCAAGCTCGAAGCTTCGCTCTCAAACTGTCTCCTGATCGATTGTTGCCAGGAGATGTGGCTTTCTTCAATGACGCACTCAGCAAGATGGCTCCAGACTCCAAAAGCGGAGAAGTCATCGCAGTTCCAGCTGAGTTGTCCACAAATCCGGAACCCTTGCTCCCTTGATGCGACCCCGAACAACTTCCAGGGCTGATGCCTCCATAAAGCCACCCCTCGCCTCTCGATGGAGTCGATTGATTTTCATGAGGGATTACCCACTGGTTCACCTGTTGATTCGGACCAAGTGGTTTCGTCGATTCTTTTTTCTGATGCTGCTGCTGATGTGGTCGATTCCGATTTGTTTGATCAAAGTATGGCCTACCACCCCCGAGGGTTTTGAGCCCAGCATCAAAGTCAGCTTATTGGACAAACTGCAGTCTTGGGCCCTTCATCGTTCAGCGGTCGATCATGCGGCCAAGAGGGAAATGGAGGCATCTCTTCACGCCTGGCATGCCTCTATAGTCAATGATCCAGGAAATATCGAAGTGATGGGGGAATATTTCGACTTTCTCCTCGAGCAAGATCTGCAACGCCTCGCTGTGGTGGATGCTGCTCGAAGTGGTCTCTGGTATTTGAGACTCACCTCCACCAACCGTACGGCCGTTCGTCGAGTTTCCAAGGTGTTTGATTTCTATGGGCACCACGATCTCAATCGCTTCTTTCTCGATGAAATTCGTGAGGATCTAAACGCAGAAGAGCGAAAGTTCTTTCTCAAATCGACTTTTTTTGATGCTCGCATCGAAACCTTTAGAGAGACCATGGAGTCCATCGATGAAGCCCTGTTTGAGCAAGATGCCACATTAAGCCTTTACCGATCTGCCTATCTGGCCGCTTGGGGGCCCCTACAAACTACCGAAGAGCATCTTGCGCTCCTGCGCAAGGCATTGAGTGACCCGCAAACCGAAGAGCTCGCCCACCTGTTGAATCTCAAAGTCAGTTTCCAGCGTAATGAGCTGGAACATTATCGATCCTCTTTCAATTTTGCTCTTTTTCGCCAATCCGCCAAGTTGATCCATTATTGCTACTACTGGCAAATGCTACTGGATGCGGGGCGGAAGGATGAGGTGATTGCAGGCCTACATGCCTATAACTTCGCACCGACCAATGCCAGAGAGGCGGAACTCTTTGTGATTGTGGCCCGGGACTTGAATCAAAATGATCTAGCGCTGGCCTTTCTCCAACAGTATGCCGATCAATTCCCCTACGATGCGGCCCTGTGGCTCGGTTATGCGGATTTGCTCACAGAAATGCAGCAGTGGAATCAACTCAGGGAAGCTGCATTGTCGATTCGCTACAACTTACACAACACGGCCTCGCTGCGAGGGTTGAGCTTTTTCATGGAAGCCAGAGCCGCATTGGCCGAGCATCGACCCCAAAGCGTCGCCGCTAGTCTGCAACAGTGCACTTGGATTGATTATGACCAGCCCAGCGTGGCCTACGCGGTCGGCAAGGGTGTTGCCGACATGGGATTTCCCACTGAGGCTCTGAGCCTTCTCAAGCCCTTGGCTGAAGTAGAATATTATCAAAATGCTACCGAATACTGGGCCCGCATCGTCGACTTGGCCCTGACAAATTCCCTAGGTGGTATGCTGCTTGAAGCAACGGAAAACCTTTATCGTATCGACGGATCGAATGTGGTCTACCGCAACAATCTGGCTGCAGCTTTGTTGAGTGAACGCCAGAACCCTGAAAAAGCGCTCCGATTGACTCTCGAAATCATCCAGGAATATGAGGAAATCCACTATGCAAGCGCCATCAATCATGCTTTGGCTCTGGCGTTGAATCGTCGGTATAAGGAAGCCACAGATTGGATGAACCGAATTCCACAGGAGGAAGTTCAGGGTGCGCTTAAAACTCCCTATCATCTGGCGTGGCTGGAAATTGCTTTTGAGCGTCGAGACATGGAGGCTGCGCGCCGCCATGCGAGGGAAATCCAGGAGGATGTGCTCATGCCTGGAGACAAGGTTTGGCTCGAGCGCGTCCTTTATGAGTTGGACCAGGATCGGTCGTAAGCTGAGGAGAATCTTTTGCCGTCAGCTGAACCAGAAAACACTTCCCGCTTGCATTGCGATGCGATTTACTGATGTTTGGTTATGAAACATTCCCCTGGTTTTCTTTCGTTGGTTCAAATAGCCCAAGCCCAAGTTCAGGAAATATCGCTTGAGCAAGCCAAGCGTCAGATGGAATCTCTGCCGGAAACCGTCTTGATGGATGTTCGTGAGGATCACGAGTGGTTGTCCGGACATGCAGCAGGAGCGGTTCATCTTGGTAAGGGAATCCTGGAAAGGGACATCGAAACACGTTTTCCTGACAGACAGACACCCATCATCATGTATTGTGGAGGCGGTTTTCGATCCGTACTAACTGCTGAGATCGCGCAGCGAATGGGGTATGAGAAGGTAGGCTCCCTCGAAGGGGGCTTTCGTGCCATGGTCGAGGGCCATTGGCCTATGGAAACTCCTGATCAGCTTTCATGAAATGGGCCTCGCGACTCATTCAGGAAGTCCTTACCTGGGGTGAATTTGTCAAAATATCCCACACTCTATTTGCCTTGCCGTTTGCCTTGGCCGCCATGCTCGTGGCTGCTCGAGAGCAACGTGGCTGGCCCGGATGGAGAGTTTTTCTATTGATCCTTGCTGCCATGGTGACTGCTCGAACATGCGCCATGACCTTCAATCGCATCGTGGACAGGCAATTTGATCGACTCAACCCTCGTACGGCCAATCGGCATTTGGTAACAGGGGCTATCTCACTTTGGAGTGCTCGCTTGCTTGGGTTGTTGTCAGCTGCAGGGTTTATTGCCTCTGCATACGGGATCAATGGAATCTGCTTCGCATTGTCGCCGGTTGCCCTTTTCGTGATTTGTTTCTACTCACTCACCAAGCGATTCACCGATTACACACATGTTTTTTTGGGTATAGCGCTTGGCTTGGCACCGCTCGGCGCCTGGCTTGCGGTTCGGGGAGAGATTTCCTTCTCGCCGTTGTGCTTGAGTTTGGCGGTCGTCTTCTGGCTGATTGGGTTCGATATCATCTATGCGCTTCAGGATCAGGACTTTGACCGACGTCACGGCTTGCGGTCCCTGGTGGTGGCATGGGGATCTAAAAATGCTCTTCAAGGGGCTTTTCTGAGCCACATGATCATGTGGGCTTTGTTGGTCTTTTTTGGTTTGATGGAGGGTTTTAAATTAGCCTATCTGATAGGTCTCTCCCTCATTTTAGTGGCTTTGCTACTGGAACATTGGCTGGCCAGAAGACGTGCCCTCAATTGGGTACAACATGCCTTTTTTCGCCTCAATGCCTTGATCAGCCTCATTTTCCTTGTGGTGACGGCGGTTGAAGTCGTGTTCCCCTGGTGGCGAACGCGGGTCTAGAGGCGCGATCGCCTCCTGATCTACTGGGGTAACTTCAACATTGACGGCTGGATCGGCGTGATTACTATCATCCCTCATTTTGGATCAAGATATTTGACATTGGAACACTAGAAAATTATGGCAGTGAAAATTGCAATCAACGGATTCGGAAGGATTGGGCGACTGGTCTTCCGCGCACTCGCAGAGCAAGGCCTTCTTGGCAACGAAGTTGAAGTCGTCGCAGTGGGCGACTTGGTGCCCGCCGACAACCTCGCCTACCTCCTGAAATACGACTCTACACAGGGCCGCTTCGATGGAGAAGTCAGCTCCAAGAAATCGTCTCCTGATAAGGAGGATGACGATGTTCTGGTGGTGAATGGCAAGGACATTCATGTTGTCAGCGCTCGCACTCCTGCTGGATTGCCATGGAAGGACCTGGGAGTCGAGCTCGTCATCGAGTCCACCGGCTTGTTCGCCAGTGCCGAGGCTTCCAGTGGCCATTTGGAAGCTGGGGCCAAAAAGGTTATTATTTCTGCCCCAGCCAAGGGTGATGTGGCGACCATCGTCATGGGGGTGAATCATGAAACCTATGACCCTGCCAACCATCACATTATCTCCAACGCTTCCTGCACCACCAACTGCCTGGCACCTCTGGTCTATGTGCTTTTGAAGGAAGGTTTTGGCATTGATGAAGGTTTGATGACTACAGTGCATGCCTACACCGCCACCCAGAAGACGGTGGATGGTCCCAGCCGAAAGGATTGGAAGGGAGGCCGCTCAGCCGCCATCAATATCATCCCATCGGCCACGGGAGCTGCCAAGGCAGTGGGACTGGTGTTGCCTGAAGTACAAGGCAAACTGACGGGTATGGCCTTCCGAGTGCCGACACCCACAGCTTCCTGCGTCGATCTGACCGTTCGAACGGTGAAGGAAACAAGTTACGAGGAAATTTCTGCTGCAATGAAGAAAGCGAGTGAAACCTACCTCAAGGGGATTCTGGAATGGACCGAAGACGAGGTGGTCAGCACCGATTTCATTCACTGTGCTTCCTCTTCCATTTTCGATGCCGGCTCTGGGATTGGCTTGAACAACCGATTCTTCAAACTGGTCAGCTGGTACGACAATGAATGGGGCTACAGCAACCGTGTGGGAGATTTGCTCAAGCACATTCTCAGCAAAGGCCTCTAAATCGTCTTTCGGTTGAAACTGCTTTATTAAGGGCGATCGTAAGATCGCCCTTTTTCTTTCCATGGCATCCTCAAACTCTTTTGCGAATCTTCAGGAGGAAAGCGATGCCTTGCGAGAGGCGTGGATGAGGCATGAGGAGACTTTTTTAAGCGACTACCTTGTCTCTGATGTCGAGGATCCTCGTATTCACTTCCCTAGTCTCTTGACTCGCGGCCTGCTCGTAGAGTCGTTGTTGCCAGGGAAGCAGCGAGATTTGATCTGGCAAGAGTATCGCTTCGGTCTTTGCATGAGTTTCCTTCAAAAGGTGGCCAGGCAGCGTCCAGGTAAACAGACTGCCACGCATTTGCGCCATGCCCTTGAACAAGGTCTCAAGGAGTTCAAGTCGATGACCATTGCCTCCTATCTGCAGGAAGCCTGGGATGAGCTTCAGCAAGCAGCTGAAGAGGAACACTATTTGAAGCAGGCCCTGGACGCATGGCAACAGACGGCTTGGGATGGCAAGCAAGTGCAGGAAGTGCTCGGAACTTTCATGCGGCGATGGGCATTCACTCTCCATGAGCAGGTCACCAAGCCTTGTGTGGTTCTGGAGCCTGCCTGTGGTTCCGCCAATGATTATCGCAGTCTGGCGGCATGCGGACTTGCCGCGAAGGTCCTATACCGTGGTTTTGATCTATGTCCCAAGAATATCGAAAATGCCAACCGCGACTATCCACAAGCTACCTTCGAGGTGGGGAATATCTTTGATATTCCGGCATCGGATAAGTCAGCGGATTTCCTTTATGTACACGATCTGTTTGAGCATCTTTCTGCGAAGGGCATGCAGCGAGGGTTTGAGGAAGTGGCACGCGTCACACGCGGTATGGCAGTGCTGAGTTTTTTCAACGCAGCTTATTGTCCATCCCACACTATTCGTCCACGTGATGGCTATCACTGGAATCGATTGAGTCTTGGTTGCTTGCAAGAGACCATGAAGGATTTGTGCTGTGAGGCAGAAGTCATTCACACTGCTTCCTTTCTGAAAAATGCTTTTGGGTGTCATGATTATCACAATCCCGGATCCGCAGCCTTGGTGCTGCACTTTTAGGCCTATCCAAACCGACCTTTCTCTGCAAAGGTAGCTAGTGTTCTCCTCATGCGCTTAATTTCCTTCCAGTCATGGAGTTGCTCATAAGATGGATCATAGGCCTTGCGACCTGGTCTTTCTTCGGTTGGTTGGCATGGAAAGCTTTATCCAGAAGTCTCGAACGAAGTGAGGATCCCGTAAAATTATGTGTGAAATGGGTAGGGACTCTAGCTTTGGTATTTACCTGGGCTTGGACCTTGAAAAGCCTCATTCAAGCCGGAGGCTACGCTCTTGGTTTTCTTGGGCCATTGATCACGGCGGCGATCGGTATCATCATTGGGATCATTTGGGCGCCTTCTTGGGGTGCCATGCTCGCTCGACCACTGACCCATATGTTCGATGGGGGAGACGAGCCTGCCGATCCCGAGCCCTTTTATGCGGTTGCGATGGCCAAGCGCAAACGCGGTCAGTACGACCTGGCCATGATGGAAATTCGCAAGCAGCTTCGAACCTTTCCAGCGGACATGCAAGGTCATGTGATGCTCGCTGAAATTCTGGTCGAAGATCTTTCCAATGCCGAAGGCGCCTTCGAGGTGCTGGATCAATATCTTCAGAATCACGAGCTGGGGGCGGTGCAGGGGGCCTTCGTCATGAATCGATTGGCTGAATGGGAGATTCGCTACCGCCGTAACCCGGAAAAAGCCAGAGACTGGGTTCGCCGAATTCAGGAACATTACCCCGATACTGAACAGGCTGAGCGCGCTACGCAAAAGTTGGCGCATATGACCGATGACGCTTACCTGATGTATCGTAAAGATCCTAAGAATTATCTTGTTCAAAGGCACCTTTCCGTTCCGAAGCATCCTAACAGCCCGATGGAATCAGCTGGTGACGATCAGGCTACCGATCGACGCTACCAGGCCTTAATGGAACACCTTCAAGAGCACCCAGGCGATACAAGCGCCAGAGAAGAGCTTGCATGGCTGTATGCTGACGCATTGGGGGCATGGGAAAAAGCGATCGAGGAGCTGAGGGTTTGCTCAGCCATGGAACATCAGCCTGCGGCTCGATTGGCCAAGTGGCATCATCAAATGGCAGATATTCATTGCCGTTTCACAGGAAATGTAGAGGAAGCAAAGAACATTTTAGAATCCTATATCCAATCGTATCCAGATTGTGTCCATACACCAACGATCAGCATGCGCATCAAGCGTCTTAAATTGGAATCCAGGGCAGCGCTGAACAGGTTGAGCCAGCCAGGTGATGATGACCGCACGGGATGAAGCCTGGCTTGTTTGATAGAAACTGGATTGAACTTCAGAAAATTCAGGCTTGATTGCAGGACCATGGCCTCTTTCGGTCGTAAACGTTCCTCAACCTTCAGACCTTACCAGATCCGCAGAAAAGGTTCAGGAAGATACCTCTCCCAGGTTCTAGAAGAGAATAGAAGCCTGCTAAGAACGAGCCGCCGTTATTTCAAAGAATGAAACGAACCTCGGCTCGCCATCGAAGGGCTTCGTGAGCTAGTTTTCCCCAAAAATCTACCCAAGGCTGCATTCAGTTATACAATGCACGTGTTGCAGAGGAGGCTCTGAGGAATTGCATTAAAAGAATGCCAACCACAAAATACCATGCTCGAATCAAAGCCCGTCTCGCAAGAGTTCGACGCGAATCAAGGAGTGCAAGAAAACTCAGTCGAATGTATCGATTGAGCAGCGTGATTGCCTGATGACGCCTCCCTAAGGAGGGGTCACCGCATCAATTGCAGAGCAATTTGTTTCTCAATCTCACTGGCCAAATCCACATCAGGGCGACCGTACTTCGTTCTGGACTGAACCTCGACGCGGGTAATGGTGGGGCTTTCTTCCTGAACTTGAACCCATATTTTGCGCGTATCAATCCGTCCAATGAGGGAGTGATTGATACTGTTCTCGCTTTCGATAGCACCGTTGAAGCGAATGACTTCGATCGCAGCCTCAAAAATTTGATCGACTGGCCGCTCGTAGCGTCCGACTACCGAGTCTTTCAGCCAGGGCATTCCTGCTTTGGTGCCACCGTCTGCGGTGGAGTAGCATCCATTCAGGGAACCGATGATCAGCGCCATGGTCATAAGGCCTAGTAAGCATTTCAGTCTCATGGGTCCAATCAATCAGATCGCATAGACACGTCAAGAAAGAAGATTTCCACGTGTCGAGGGATTGCCCATCCAAAGGCTATTTGTTAACTTCTTCACAATGGTCCAAGTTCTTTACCTCTTCCTTGTCCTGTGCGCCGTCGACTCTCTTTCAGCGGCACAACTTTTCTTTGATTTCGAAACATTGGATTCCAAACAACCGCCTCTCGGATTCGCCAGTGTCCTCGAAGGAGGTGGCAAGCCCGGGCTTTGGAAGGTGATCGAGGATGAAGTCCCAGGCTATTTTTCTGCTTTCTCTAAGGATTCAGCAAATGTCCAAAAAAAGCCCGTGCTTGCTCAGCTTTCAGAGGACTTGACTGATGAACGTCACCCCATGCTCATCTTTGAAGACGATACCTTCAAAAATGGAACATTTGAGGCAAAATTCAAACTCGTCAAAGGGATTATCGAGACCATGGCTGGTTTGGTTTTTCGTTACCAGGATCCCCAAAATTATTACTACGTGCGCGCCAGCGGGATCGGTCAATCTTTTGCCTTTTTCAAGGTGGTCAATGGGCAGCGCGGCGAGCCGGTCATGATCTCCAGGGAAATCGAAACAGGCCAGTGGTATAAGGTAAGTGTTAAGATGGATGGAGCCGAATTCACCGTTCGTCTGAATGATGAGCCTGCGTTTCCAACCCTCACCGATCATACATTCACGCAAGGCAAAATTGGATTTTGGACCAAGTCAGATTCCGTTTCCTATTTTGCGGATCCTCGTCTGGACTATGAACCACGGGTCATTCCCGCAGAAAGATGGATCGAGGAGGCTTTGAAAGCCTTTCCACGATTGCTCGAGTTGGATATTTTTGCGCCTGCCGAACCTGGGCAGCAAGCCAAGGTGATTGCCTCAAAGGATGTGGGGAGAAAAGGTCAAATCGAGGATGAAGTCGTCAAAGCCGCTATTACAGAGGGCAAGCGCCACTACGAGCGAAATAAAAAAACCACTCGAATCACCCTTCCCTTGGCGGATCGCAATGGTGATCCTGTGGCGGCTCTGCGAGTCGAAATAAAGTCTTTTGCAGGGCAGACAAGGGCCAATGCACTGACCCGCGCCATTCCCATTGTTGAATTGATGCAGCGTCAAATACTGGACCTCAAAGATCTTTACCAATAGTCACACCTATTTCGAGCTATCAGGGGAGGGACCTGTCTTGATGCAACGAAACCCGGTGTGTGACATGGCTGTGTCAGGTGCTGACTTCATGCGCCACCACGTGCGATAACCCTCGCAATAAAGGTCACTACACAAATAGGAGCCTCCCCGCATGATTTTTTTCGGGACGCCAGGCTCGCCTGGGTCATAGCTTTGGTTGGGGCCGAAGGGATTGATCGAGGGGCTGTTGGCGTAGTAGTCAGGCATGTACCAATCCAGGCACCACTCCCACAGGTTTCCGGCCATGTCATACAATCCGTAAGGGTTGGGAGCAAATTGCTTGATCGGGGCGATGCCATAATGACCGTCTTCCAGGGCATTTTGATAGGGAAAGTCCCCCTGCCAAACGTTGGCGTGCCACTGGTTTTCTGGAGTCAAGGTCTCACCCCAAACAAAGGGTAGCCCCTCCTGTCCCCCTCTGGCCGCATATTCCCACTCGGCTTCGGTGGGCAACCGTTTCCCAGCCCATTGGGCATAGGCTGTGGCATCTTCCCATGCAATCTGAGTTACCGGGTAGTCGTCTTTCCCCTGAATATCTGACTCTGGGCCCGTAGGGTGTCGCCAGTTCGCCCCGGGGACATAACGCCACCAGGCGTAGTGGTCTCTCAGGGACACCCGCTCTTGTGGGGGAGTAAACACAATGGCTCCGGCTACCAAAAGTGAAGGATCAGCACCCGGAAACTGCCTGGGGTCGGGTTGGCGTTCGGCAACGGTGACATATCCGGTTGCACGAACAAAATCGTGATATTGTCGGTTGGTCACTTCTGTTCGGTCCATCCAAAATCCCCTGATGGTAATGGAGCGGACGGGTTGCTCATCCCCCTGACCGTTTTCACTGCCGCGTTGGAAGCTGCCAGCAGGAATCCACACCATGCTCTGGGTCCAGTCTTCCTCAGGTCGGGGCTCACTGGTTTCCATTGAGTCAGCCTTCGAAGTTGGTTTGAGGTTTTGAGTGGCTTTTTCCTTCCCACAACCAGCTAGCAGGAGGGCCATCATGGAACAGACCAAGTGCATTGCGAACTTGATGACCACCCAAACCTTGTGGAGATGTATCCATTTCGAGCCGTGCGGCTTCAGTCCGATTTTAGAGTGGTTTTTTGGCCACGGATGTTGCATGGTAACCATGATGTCTCCTCATACATTCTCAAGTGGTTTCAAGGCCCCTATTTTTTTCCTTCATGGAATGATCTTTTTTGCATTTTGGGGCCATCCTGCTTTCGGTGAAGATACTCTTTTTTCGGGCCCCCAGAAAGGGGAAACGGCGACTCCTTTTCAAGCTGTTGGAGTCAGGGAACCCCTCCAAGGCAAAGTGGTTGAGGTGCTCGGTAAAGGAGACAGTGCCAAGTATCGGGCGTTGATTTTTGTTCATGGATTGGAGCGATCGATGGCTCCACTGATGCGGGTTGTGGATGCCTTTGGCAACCGATACAAGGAGGACATGCAGACCGATTGGGTCTTTCTTTCGGATGATCTTATCAGTAGCCGTCAGCGATTACCCATGGTGGCACGATCTCTCCAAATCAAGGGACGGATGCTACTGTCTGAAGATGGGCTGGAAGGTCCTGGTAATTACGGGCTGAACAAGCAATGCCTTTTGACCCTTCTTGCTTTGGAGGGCAACTTGGTGGTTGCCAATCATGCATTGGTTCAACCGGGCATTGCCGATGCTGCTGATGTGTTGACCTCGTTGGCCACTCATTTTGGTTTCCCGGATCCTCCTTCTGCGGAATCCTTGTCTCAGTCCTTGGGCATGAATGGAAGGAACGAGCGTAGTCGCGCCATGCGAAGCCCAAGGGCTAAGGATGCCTCAGCCGACAAAAAGGATGGCAAGAGTCTGCCTGGTGCCGTGCCGGAGGATGCTTCACTGGTCGCTTTTATGAGGGCTTTCATACAGCCATCCAACTCCAATGCTCGGGTGGATGAGATTCTCGAGGAAGTCAATGGTTACATCGGTAAGGATACGGGGTTGATGGCTCAGGCCATAGGCGGTTGGACTCGACTGCTTCATGTGCGCTACGGTACAGCCTATGCGCAGGAGCAAGGAGCGCTTGAGCTGAAGGGTTGGAAGAAGGCGCTGGAAGAAGAAAAGTGACATGGAGCCTTGGGATGCCACGCGAATTAAAAATTCATCCAATGTTACGATCCTTTTCGATGAGGGTGCTTTTGCGTGTCGCACTTTTGATCGTGAGCTCTATTGGGTTGGAGACCCATTCCTCTCAGAAAGAGGTGCCTCATTTTAGGACTCAAATTGTCCCGGTGCTGACCCAAGCCGGTTGCAACGCCGCTGCCTGTCATGGTGCTGCCACAGGAAAGGGTGGGTTCAAGCTGAGTCTTTTTGCTGAGTCAGCCGAGTCAGATTATCACGCCATCGTACGAGATCGATTCAGCCGAAGATGGGATGCGACCGACTCAGATCGTAGTCTGTTGCTTCGAAAAGCTTCACGACAAATCGACCACGAAGGTGGCAGGCGTGTGCCTCAAAACAGTCTAGCTTACGATCTCTTGAAGCGATGGATCGTCTCTGGAGCTCCCTACGGTGATCCCTCGCTTCACTGTGTCAGACTGGAAACCATACCTCATGAAGTTCTTGGTCAGAGCATTGGGGAGACGCTCACCTTGCAGGTGCTCGCCACATTCTCTGATGGCTCGCAGAGAGACGTTTCGAAGTGGTGCCTGTTTGAGTCGCTGAATGAACAGGTGGCTGAAATGACACCTTACGGGGAGCTGCAATTGACCGGGTATGGCATTGGGTCGGTCTTCATTCGATTTGGAGATCAATCGATCGCAGTGCGTGTCGGCTTGCCTCATGTCTCCGAGGGAGGTGACTTTCCCTCGCTTGGTGTGGAGCATCCAATCGACGAGAGGCTGATGCAAGAATGGTCCAAATGGGGATTGAAAGCCTCACCTAGAGCGGAAACCCAATCCTTGGTGCGTCGTCTTTTCTTTGATTTGGCGGGGCAATTACCATTGCCTGAGGAAGCCAGGGAATGGAATCAGAAATTAGATCAACCCAATGGGTATGAGCAGTTGGTGGATGCCCTGCTAGCTTCCCCAAGGTTTTCGGCCTTCTGGAGTCTCAAGCAAGCCGATTGGCTTCGAATGGACACCAAAAGATTGGGGCAGGAAGCGTCTCTCCATTTTTATGACTGGCATCGTCAGCGCGTGGAAAACGATGACTCGATGCTGCGAGTGGTGCGGGAGATGCTTCAGGCTGAGGGAAAGGCTACGGATCATCCTCAAGTCCACTTCAACCGTTACGCAAGAGATCCCCGTGACATGGGGGAATATGTGAGCGAGGTCCTCCTGGGATTTCGTATCGCGTGTGCCCGTTGCCATAATCATCCAACAGACCGATGGACCATGGGGGATTATCACGATTTCGCGGCGATCTTCTCAAAAAATGCACTGGAGGATGGGAAGTGGATCTCCAAGGATTTGGGGAATATTCCGCATCCCAAAACAGGCGAGCCCAGTGATCCTCGCCTTCTTGGAATGGACTCGTCGCTGAACCTGTTGGATCGGGAAAACCCTTTGAAGGCCCTTGCTGATTGGTTCTCCCAAGATGGACAAACAAGCTTCGAAAAAGCTTTTCTAAATCGCTTGTGGAGGCACCTTTTTGGCCAGGGTATCGTCGAGCCTGTGGACGATCTGAGGGAAACCAATTTGCCACGTATTCCGGGGCTGCTGGAGCTCATGGCCAAACGATGGCGGGAACAGAATCACAGCTTACGTTCCGCACTCAAGATGATCGTGTTGACTCAAGCCTACCAACAAAAGTGTTTCACAGGAGCGATGGATTCTCAAAGGAACTCCTTTTTCAATGGGCGACTACCGGCTGCCCTGAGTGGCAGACTTTGGGTGGATGCAGTGCGTCAGGTTTCGGAACAAACCGATTATCTTTCTGGGGAACTGCCTTTGGGAGATGCCGTCCATGCCTGGGATCACCGGATGGAATCCTATGCGCTGGATGTCCTGGGGCGATGTCGTCGCGAATCAAGTTGTGAATCCGCTGGCATGGAAGGGGGTGGTTTGGCTCGGTCCATGTTTTGGTTCAATGACCCCGAACTACAATCCAATCTGGATCTTGCAGGCCAAAGACTCTGGCAGGAATCTTTTGACTCTGGGATGGACGGGATCGTTGAAGAACTTTATTGGAGTGCCTATGGCCGCCCCCCTGTGTCCAAGGAACGGGATTATTGGCAGCAACTGAGTGAGCAGGCTTCGCATGAACCGGCTCTCTTTTTATCCGATGTCCTGTGGGCTTTGTTCAACAGCGAGGAGTTTCGGTGGATACGTTAAAAATTTTAGAAATGAGACCATCCTATGAATGACAAGAATGCATTCTTCCGCTGCGATGGGGTGAGTCGGCGGGATTTTCTTCATGCTGGACTGATGACCGGTTTGGGGATGCATTTGTCGGATCTCCATCGTATGCGTTCACTGGCAGCTCAGGTGAAGAAGCCCACCCATGCGCGTGCCAATGCATGTATTCTCATCTGGCTCGATGGAGGCCCGAGTCATTTGGATACGTTTGATCTGAAACCTGAGGCACCTTCAGAAATTCGGGGGCCTTTCAAACCTATTGCAACAGATGTTCGTGGCATTCAAGTTTGCGAGCATCTGCCCAAGACTGCTCGCATGATGAAACATGTGGCTTTGATACGCTCCCTGACGCATGAGTTTGGCAATCATGACACAGGTAGTCAGTATCTCCTCACTGGGAACAAACCCTCATCGGTCTTGCGCTACCCAAGTCTGGGAAGCGTTCATGCGCATGCGCATGCCGATCAACCGATTCTTCCGCCCTATGTCACCATTCCCGAAGCCACCCAGCATGCTGGCTCAGGGTTCCTGCCTGCGCATTGCAATCCCTTTTCACTGGGCGGGGATCCCTCCAAACCAGATTTCAAAGTACGAAATCTTCGACCCCCATCCAGTTTGACATTGGACCGGGTCAGGAGACGTCGGGAAATGCAACTTTTCCTCGATCAGATGCAACGCAAGACCGAGGGGATCGCATCGCAGGCTGATCCCTATGACCAGCAGGCATACGCTTTGCTCATGTCTCCATCTTCCCAGTCGGCTTTCCACCTGGAGGAGGAGCCTGCCTCGATGCGGGAGCGTTATGGTCGTAGTCGAGTGGGTACGGGATGCTTGATGGCGCGTCGATTGGTGGAGCATGGTGTTGGGTTTGTCACGGTCATTGACAAAGGGTGGGACACCCACCAACAGATTGGCAAAAATCTCCCAGATGGATTCTTTCCGGGTAGCGGCAAGCTTCCTGCCCTGGATCGTGCCTACAGTCAATTGATTCATGATTTGCATGAGAGAGGCTTGCTGGATTCTACGTTGGTGATGCTGATGGGTGAATTTGGTCGCACACCAAAATTGAATGAGCGTGGAGGGCGTGATCACTGGCCGCGTGCCGGTTTTGCGTGTTTGGCAGGAGGAGGGGTTCGTGGAGGACAAATTATCGGTGCGACCGATCGGCGAGGAGAAACGCCGGATCAATTGCCTGTGAGCCCTGAAGATCTGGCGTGGACAACCTTGAACCTCCTTGGCATCGATCCAGCACAGACCGTTCAGACTCCTGGTGGTCGACCCGTTCAATGGGTCCGCAACGGTCGAATAATTCCCGGGTTGACGTGAACCGAACTCCAGTTTCCATCGCGGTTGGTTTGTTCAGCCTATTTTTTCAGGCAAGTGGCGCAGGGCCGATACAAAAGATCTTGTGGCATCCTGTTGACCAGACCTTGGTCTGGCACGATCATCGACAGATCCGACACCAGGCGAGTCCAAAGGATGCCGCCAGCACGCGGGTTGCTGAAACTTCCATGATGCGTATCCGGGATTTGGCCTTTGACTCCACTGGAGAACGGTTGGCTATTGCAGGTGGGCAGCCGGGCGAATGGGGCGAAATAGAAATCCTCCAATGGCCTTCCGGCGAGCGGCTATTGCATACCCAAAGAGATGATGACTGGTTTACCGTTGTGGCCTTCAACCCTCAAAATGACGGGCTTGTCACCGGTGGTGCAGATGCTCGGATTTCCATTTGGAAGCCCCATATAGGCCAGAGCATTCTCCACCGAGAGCACACATGGCAGGCACACAGCGATTCGATCATGGAGATTGTGTGGGATGCCTCCGGCAGCTGGCTCCTGAGCGCTGGAGCGGATCACGCTATCAAGTGTTGGGAAGCTCAAACCTGGGCTTTGCAGCGTGGTTTCAATGAGCATACAGGGATGGTTCATGCACTGGCCCTGCGCCCTGGTCGAAAGGATGGTTCTTCAAAAAATCCGCCCATGGAGATGGCTAGTGCCTCTGCAGATCAATCCATTCGCATTTGGCAACCCATACGGGGGCGTATGGTTCGAATCGTAAGGCCATCGAAAAATCGTTTTCTCTGCGTTTCGTATCACCCTTCGGGTCGATGGCTGGCAGCCGCAGGGGAAGGAGGAGAGATTCATCTTTTGGATGCGGATTCCGATCAGGAGATCCATACCCTGCAAACCGATCAAGCACCTGTTTTTACTCTCTCGTTTTCCCCGAATGGAAAGTGGCTGGCTGCTGGGGATGATTCCGGTCGCGTTCGATCCTATCCTTTCTCCGGAGAGTGGCCGTGATCAGGGAACGGGCGATGCATCGGGAGTTGCTCTGATGAGTTTGATTAACATCCTTGGATAGGTTGTCATCAGTGTCCGGAGGGAAACCACTCCCTGAGGTGGCAGAAGGATGGAACTCCAGTGCACCAAGTCGGTTGAAGCAAAAAAGTATTCCCTGGATCCGGGCAAGGGATCCCATGTGACTTTGGCACCCTCCTGAGGATCGTATGCTATTTGGCTCGATATGGCCTCAATGCTAGGCAACGGAGGCCTGACGTGTTCTGGGTCGAATCCTTCCGCATCGTTACCGATCCGAAGCCATTGAATGGACTCGATGATCGGTGCCTCTTGTGGTTGATCGCCCCGTCCGGTATTAGGATTGATGACCACCGGAAGCTTGCCCAGTGCATCCACCACTTGCATACCCTCAACCACTTTTCCGAAAACGGAGTGGACTCCATCCAGGAAGGGGGTTGCCGCCAGGGTGATGAAGAATTGGCTTCCATTGGAATTGGGCCCTGAATTGGCCATGGAAAGGATACCGGGCGCATCGTGTTTCAGGTCGGGATGAAATTCGTCTCCAAAGGCATAACCCGGCCCATCGGTTCCTAGACCATTGCGCGATCCCCCTTGAATCACAAAACCTGGTGAGATGCGATGAAAAGTGAGCCCATCAAAGAATCGGTCGTTTCTGATTTTTCCATCGACCAGGTCGAGCCAAGGCTTCGAGCCTTCGCTCAAGGCCAGGAAATTGGCGACCGTTCGGGGTGCTTTCTGAAAATGCAGCTCGGTGGTAAAGCTCCCATGACTGGTGTGAAAGACGGCATAGAGCCCCGGTGCATCCGGTAAAGCCAGAGATTGGAGCGTGCACCAGTGACAGGCCAGGACAATGATCCAAAGCCTCATGACAAATTTGGTGAAAGGAGTGAGATACTTCATGGGCTTCATGGAACTGTTAGATCTTAAGGTTTTGAGCTCGATCTGCTAAGGTCCCATTCAAATCAACCGCTCACTCTTCTCCAAGCAGATTCATTTCATGTCCCAGGACCTTTGCTGCCTCCTGACGATCCAGCTCCTTCAACTGTCGGTCAATGTGAAGGCTCTTTCCGAATCGTACGGTGCATCGTGCCATGGGGTGGGGAAGCATGAATTCATCCCAGGTCGAAAGAGCGGTAAAGCTGGATAATCGGTAGGAAACGGGAATGATAGGAACTTGCGTCAATTGTGAAAGGGTAATCACTCCTTCGTGCGCCTGATAGCGGGGTCCTCTTGGCCCATCGGGAGTGAGTGCCAGGTCCGCACCCTTTTTGAGGTGGGTGATCAATCCCTTCATGGCTTGAAAACCTCGTCTACTGGAGGAGCCCCTCACAGGCTCGACTCCGTAAGCTCTCAACACGACAGAGAGCATCGCACCATCGCGACTCGCGCTGACCAGCGCAGCCAGTCGACGCTGGTCGCCGTGATGCACAATATATCGCCGAAAGATCTCAAGGCATAAGGCCAATCGATTGTGCCAAATGCAGAAAATAGCAGGTTGTTGGAGAACGGACCGATGAGGGTCTTCAAATTCAAAACGAATGGTAGCGGCCAAACTTTTGGCCATCATGGCCACGGTACGCCCTGCAAGCTTCTCAGCCCATTTTGGTTGGTGGGCAGGTAGCGCATTTTTTAGAGATGAGGATTCCTTGGCCACGATTTTACTGAATGGACACTGGAAGAAGTATCAAGACTTGAGCCCTGCTTTGATAAGTTGATCCAGAGCAGGACCTTCACCCAGAAGGGCCTTGGCAGCCTGAATGCGCTTTTGGGCTTCTGGTGGCTTGTATCCGAGAGAAATGAGGGCTGCCACCGCATCGTCCAGGATTTGTGCTTCCGTCTCCATCGCAGTGGACTCTTTCTCATGGCCTGCCGACTGAAGCTTTTCCATTTTATCCTTCAGTTCAACCACGATGCGTTCAGCTGTTTTCTTTCCAAGGCCGGGGATGCGAGTCAATGAGGTGATGTCTCCCTGGCAGACAGCAGCACTCAGGGAAGCTGGCGGCATGGCGCTGAGGATGCTCAAGGCAATCCTTGGTCCGATGCCACTGACTGCCTGAATCAACAAGCGAAAGATCTGGCGTTCCTCATCGCTCATGAATCCATAGAGTAGATGCGCATCCTCCCTTACGACCAGGTGGGTGAGGATGGTAAGGGTGTTTCCGCACGGAGGCAGCCGATCGAAGGTAGAGATGGGAATATGAACCTGGTAACCGACGCCATTGACTTCCACCAAGGCTTGAGTTGGTTCCGAAGAAATGAGAATGCCAGTGAGATGCGCAATCATGAGCGTGTGGAAGAAGATTCTATAAGATCAAATTTGCTTGGGAAGCTGCCCCATAGCGATGGGGCTTTGGGATTCCATACCAAAGGCCAGGGCCACCGCCAGGGCATCGGACGCATCAAATTGAGGAGTGGTCTCCAGTCGGAGCATTCGCTGAACCATTTTGGCAACAGCCATTTTACCGGCATTGCCATATCCAACGATGGCCTGCTTGACTTTTCTGGGTGCTATTTCAAATACGGGCAGGCCCGCTGTGGCGGCAGCCACAATGGCCGCTCCTCTTGCCTCTCCCATGATTCGGGCAACCTTGCTGTTTTGTGCGTAGAACAAGCCCTCGACTGCGCAAACGGTGGGATGGTGACGTTCAATGGTCTCTTGAACGACCTCGTGGATCTTTGCCAGGCATGCCGAAAGATGCCACTTGGCAGGGCAGGCGATCATCCCCAACTCCAGAGCAGTGTATTCCTGCCCCTTACGATGGATGATCCCAAAGCCGGTGCCACGCAATGATGGGTCAATACCCAGAATACAGGTATGATGACTATGCTCAAAAGATACTTCTTTTCTGCGGCTTTTGGAGGAATCAGCTTTGTCCAAACGACGCAGGATCTGTTCGTATTGTCGGGAGCTGATG
>Ga0255767_1001762_pt1 | contig 18998 bp, 13 predicted proteins | sample 071ome_24_FD_179967 | JGI IMG/M metagenome (GOLD analysis project Ga0255767, IMG submission 179967) | Coastal salt marsh microbial communities from the Groves Creek Marsh, Skidaway Island, Georgia - 071402CT metaG (version 2) | ecosystem: Environmental > Aquatic > Marine > Intertidal zone > Salt...
AGGGCGCGTGAGGCGATAATCAGCATCCGGAATTTGTTCAAGCAAGCGCCTCATCGTAGTGATAGCCCTCATTTCGGCGACTTGTGGATCTGCCACCGGCTGGAGCAATAGCTTGAACTTTGCTGAATGTTCCCCCTCATCGGCACTTTTCATGTTGGCGGTATCAAAACCATACATCACCAAAAGAGTCTCTATTTCGAGAGCCTCTTTTTGCTCCAACAAAGACCGTTCAATGGCCTGCAACAATCCTACGGTTTCTTCAAGGGGCGTACCGACTGGGAGGGCCACTTCCATGGTGAATTCGTTTTGCCTCACCTCCGGCAGCAATTCGGACTCCAGTTGCTGAGCGAGCACCCATGTCATCCCCATGCAGCACAAAGCAAGGGTGAAAACGGTTTTGGGATAACGAAGGCAGCGACTCAAAAGCACTCGATAGGCATGAGCGTTGAATTTGGAAAACCAGCGAGGAGTGGATGGTCTGTATAAGCGACCTATCGCCACCATCCGGGCAGTGACAAGCGAGAAAAAAAGCACGCCACCTTTAATCGCAAAAACAAGATTGAATCCAATGAGCTGCAGCAGCATGGATACTGCCATTCGAGGCCACTGGTAGAGCACCGTAAGCACTCGCAATAAAAACCATGGATGACGGCCTGTTGCATGCGATGGTGGCCAACCCTGCCATAAGAGCTCTGGCCCCAGGGAATCCTCGGATGAAAAAGAGGCGCGGGTATGGATCATGCCCATGATCATTGGGATCAAAGATATCACCCCCCAAACAAAACACCCTCGAAGGCACGGTAATCGAATGGTTTCCCAGATGGAGGCCAGCAAACGCTCAGAGGCTGTGCCCCATGAATGCCAGAGACCCCATGCAACCACCACCGCTTCCATGGCCAGAAGCAGCCAAAGAATCGGCAACAGCCAATGCACCATCAAACTTTGAGGATTCAAGGAAGGACCGGAACGAAGCAACGGATGAATGCCTGCATCGATGCCCATGGTTTGACGAGCTCGATGACGACTGGCCAACATGGGAATGAAAAGCACAGCCACCAGGAGGGAAACCAACAAAGAGGTCACGACCGTCAGCCCCAGATCACCAAAAACCTGCCCAGCCATTCCCTCCACAAACACCATCGGGAAGAAGACGCAGATGGAGGTCAGAGTCGAAGCGATGACAGCCCCTCGGACTTCCCGGGTCCCCCGAACGGCAGCCATGCGCATGTCGTCCCCTTCCTGACGACATCGATAAATAGACTCCAAGACCACGATGGAAGAATCCACTAACATACCAATCCCCATGGCTAAACCGCCGAGAGACATGATGTTCAAGGAGACTTCAAACACATTGAGAGGTGCGAAGGTCACCGCAACAGAAATAGGAATACTCAGAGCAATAATGAGTGTCGTCCGAAGATCTCGAAGGAATAAAAACAACACCAGAATCGCCAAGGCTCCACCGACAATCGCTGTACTCTTGACTTCCTGAATGCTGCCTTGAATGAAGAGAGAACGATCGGCCACCATTTTAAGCAGGACTTGTTCGTCTTTCCAAAGACGTCCGGCAAGGCCGGCATTTTCCCCACCTTCTGCGCTGCCGAGGGCTTGTTTCACCCTTCGGGCTACTTGAACCATGTTGGAGTCCGCTTCCTTGAAGATGTCAATTTGAACACTTTCAAGGCCATCGGTGCGGGTCAACATTTCCTGGTCTTTTTGGCCATAGGTAACCCGAGCCATATCCTTGAGACGGATTTCCTTGCCGTCCCTGCGACTGATCACGGTGTTGGCAATCTCATCCAGGTTCTGGTATTCGTTGATCGTTCTCACCATGTATTCCGCTTCACCCTCTCGAATACGTCCACCGGCCGCATTGATATTCTCAGCACTCAATCTGGAAACCACTTGATTCATGGAAAGATTCGACCTCTGCAGTTCTGTGGCATCCACCAGAACGTGAATTTCCTCCTCCAACCCTCCTCGGACTCGGACCGCAGCCACACCCTTTACCGGCTCAAGGCTACGCTTAACCTGGAGCTCGGCGAGGCGGCGAAGGCGGCGAGCGTCAGATTCCCGGGTCGAAGGATCCACTTTGCTCGAAGACTCATCCGAAGGCTCGCCAAAGGAGAGACTCAACTCCATGACCGGGTCCAAAGAAGGATCATAATGCAAAAGAAGTGGCTTCTCCGCGCCACGCGGCAAGCGAACCGTATCGAGCTTCTCCAAGGTATTCTGGATGGCGTCGGACATGGAACTACCCCAGGTGAATTCCAAGATCACATCACTTATCCCCGCCCGGCTGATACTACTGATCTCGCTCAGGCCGCTGATCACCCCCAATTGTTCCTCAATGCCTCTGCTGATGTCGTTTTCAACTTCCTCGGGAGCGGCCCCAGGATACTCGGTGCGGACTGTCAGGGTTGGATAGCTCATATCCGGCATGAGAGTCACCGGAAGCTGACCAAGAGAAAAGTAACCGAACACCACCAACGCTACAAAAACCATCAGGACGGCCACTGGCCGATCCGTCGTGAAATAGCGCTGACCATCAGGGGTGTTCATAAAAAGAGTGAAAACAAGCCATCAGATCCATCCGTAGGGCTACTGCTGAACAGATGCTGGATCCATCGATACATCGGGGGCGTCTTCAGATTCAGTCTGCCTCAAGGCGACCTGATCCTTCAAACCTGCCTGCCCTGCCACGACAATCCAATCTCCCTCTTCAAAGCCACCTACAGGCTCGATGTGTCTTTTGTCGACATTAAGCGTTTCGAGAGGCTGGCGCTGGGCACGCAGCACTCCTTTGTCGTCCATGATGGCCTTGAACACCGAAGCGCGATCCACATTGTAAGTCACCGCTCGCTTTGGGATCAGCACCGCAGACTCCTTGCGATCCAAAACCAATTCGACCTTGACCCACATCCCTGGAGCCAGTTGACCAAGATCACTGAGCCCCACGACCACCTTGACGGTGCCTGCATCCGCATCCACCACCGGTGAAATGCGACTGACAAACCCCTCGAAGAGCTGATCACCGATCGTGTCTGAGCTCAGGCGAGCGACCATTCCTTGATTCAACTTAGGCAGGTATTGTTCAGGAACATGAATCACCGCCACGGTGGAAGCCAAGTCCACGATCTCAAAAATAGGAGTGCCGGTGGTGACTCGGTCTCCTACCTTCACCTCTCTTTGGGTAATGACTCCACCGATAGGCGCACGCACCTCAGTGTAATCAAGTTCTCGCTTGGCCTGCTCACAAAGCAATTGTGCCTGCTGAAAAGCAAATTGATTGTTCGCATACTCCGATTCACTGATCAAATTTTGCTGATACAATTTCTCGGTTCGCTGAAACTCCAACGCCGCTTTATCTAGTTGAGATTTGGATTGTTCATAATCCGTGCGCTGACGATCACTCTCAAGCTTCAACAAGATCTGATCCTTGACAACAAAGTCTCCTTCCTCAACCAGCAGCTCGATCGCAGGGTTTTCTGTCCGGGCCAAGACTTGAACCTGCCTCTCGGCCTGGAGGGCCGCCGAACGCTCCAAGAGAACCTCAATCACACCGCGCTGCACTTCGTGTATTTCAACCAAAATGGGCTTTTCCTTGGCTTTCTCAGCCTTGTCTTTTGCTGTCTCCTTGGGTGAATCCGCACCTCCACAGCCAACCATTAGAAAACACCAGCAAGCAGCTGCAATCACCTTGAAGACAGCAACGACACGAGAACACCTCCAAAGGCCTCTCAACTCTCCATAATCCAGCCAGAACATCACATTAAATTGGAAATAAGAAATAAAATGCTACCAAAGGTAACATGAAATGAACAGACCATATGAACGCAAACAGGCATTGACTCCTGACGGGAAATTAAGCTGGTCACCAACCTTTGTAGCGAAGCAACAAAAGCCCGATAGAGTAGCTCCAAAGGGCTTTTGTTGAATCTACCATAATGGAAGATTCCTTTAACTTAGTCACACCTGGAATATTCCACGGCAAAAATGAGCTTGGCGAAAGATCCCCGACCACCGCATGCTGCCGGGCATCCCATCACCAAAACAATGGGCGGTATGGGGTTCAAACCAATCAACGCCATCATGAAACGCTTATTTATTGCCAGAAAACTCTACGCAAGTTTCACACTGAGCTGCCTGTTGATGACAGCTACATTGGGTGAAGTTCGACTTCCCTCCATCATTGGAAACCACATGGTCCTGCAGCGCGAACAAGCCAACCCCATCTGGGGATGGGCCGATGCCCATGAGTCCATCAATATTCACATCGGGGATCAAAGGGTTCAAACACAGGCTGCCGCTGACGGTGGATGGAAAGTGACGCTGGAACCTCTGCCGGTGGGCGGTCCCTACAGCATGCGCATTGAAGGAAAAAACACCCTGTTACTGGAAAACATCATGGTGGGTGAGGTATGGATCTGTTCCGGTCAGTCAAACATGCAGTGGTCGATCAATGCCTCCAATGACCCTGATCTGGAAAAGCTCACGGCACATTATTCCAATATCCGCCTAGTAACGGTTCCGCGGGTCGGCACCCAAGAGCCTCAGTCCGACTTCGAAGGCCAGTGGCAACCCTGTTCTCCAGAAACGGTGGGCAATTTTTCAGCTGTCGGTTATTTCTTCGGACGGCAACTTCATCAGACACTGAACATCCCCATTGGACTCATCAACAATGCTTGGGGGGGATCAGCTGCCGAAGCCTGGGTACGCCGGGATCTTCTCGAGGCGGATGCACGCTATAAGCCTTTGCTGGAACGCTGGAAAAAAACCGAATCGGATGAGGCTCTCCTCAAAGCCATGAATGATTATGAAGCTGCCTTGGAAACATGGGAGACTGCCGCTGCCACCGCTCGAGGCCTTGGAAAGGATATCCCCAATCGCCCCAGAAGACCGAACAATGCTCTCACCGGCAATCATCGACCCGGTAATATTTACAACGGCGTGCTGAGACCCACCATCGGCTATGGTATCCGAGGGGCAATCTGGTATCAGGGAGAAAGCAACGCCGGGCGCGCTTATCAGTATCGCGACCTCTTCCCCTTGATGATTCAAAATTGGCGCGATGTCTGGGGCCAAGGAGACTTTCCATTTTACTGGGTGCAGTTAGCCGATTTCCGAATGGAAAAAGACCAGCCTTCAGACAGCGACTGGGCCGAACTGAGGGAGGCGCAAACCATGACCATGAGTCGCCTACCCAACACTGGAGAAGCGGTCATCATCGATCTCGGGGAAGCTCAGGACATCCATCCCAAGAACAAGGAAGATGTCGGTAAGCGCCTTGCTCGCTGGGCCCTTGCACGTGAGTACGGTTTTGACCTGGTGCACCAAAGCCCAAGATACGCCTCCATGGAACGCCAGGGAAGCAAGATCATCCTCTCTTTCGATCACGTTGGAGGCGGATTGGATCTATTCGATGTGCAGAAGCCTGTCGGATTTACCATCGCCGGTGCCGATCAACAATTTCAGCATGCTGAGGGGAAGATTCTAAACCAGCACCAGATCGAGGTATGGAGTGAATCAGTCGCACAGCCGGTAGCCGCTCGCTACGCATGGGCAGACAACCCGGTGTGCAATGTTCAAAACAAGGAGGGATTGCCTCTCACACCTTTTAGAACCGATGATTGGCCAGGTATCACCATCAACAATCACTAGGCCTTGAAGCTTTTGGCTTTCAGGTAGTCAAGAGAATCCAAGAATCCAATCAATGCTTCATGTCGGGTCGCATGCCGGAGAGGTGTGCGACCCGTTCTTCATGCCAATACAAGCTTCTCTAAGCCAAACCGGTTTCTTGGCCGGTCATCATGAAATCAAGATAACAGGCTAATCGCCCCTTGAGCTCCTTGCGCGGAACAATGGCATCGATCAAACCATGATCGCGTAAAAATTCGGCTGTTTGAAACCCCGGCGGCAACTCCGCCTTGGTGGTGTCCTTAATCACACGAGGCCCAGCAAAGCCAATACGCGCACCCGGCTCTGCCAGAATAAGGTCCCCCACACTGGCAAAACTCGCCATGACACCGGCCATGGTAGGATCGGTCAATACGCTGATGAAGGGCAATTTTTTGCGCCCATGATAAGCCAGCGCTCCGCAAGTCTTGGCCATCTGCATGAGGCTGAACATACCCTCATACATGCGAGCCCCACCGCTTGTTGAACAGATAATGACCGGAATGCCGTCTTGAGTTGCCTTCTCGATCACCCGAGTGAGTTTTTCTCCCACTACCGACCCCATGGAGCCACCATTGAAACCAAAATCCATCACTCCCAGAGCGATGGTTCTACCATGAAGTTTCCCAGTTCCTGTGATCACAGCATCCCTGAGCCCGGTCTTCTGTTGGTTGGCCTCCAGCTTGCCAAGGTAGCCAGGGAAAGAAAGGATATCGACACTCCGCATGTCTTCATCCATCTGCTGAAAGGAATCACCATCCATCAAACTAGCCACACGTCCCCAGGCGCTTAATGGAAAGTGATAACCGCACTGCCAGCAAACATTGAGCTTTGTCTCCAACTCCTTGCGATAAATGGTTTCCTCGCACTTGGGGCATTTGGTCCAGATTCCTTCAGGCATCAACCGCTTACGCGGCCCCCCACTAACGGGCTTGGGACGCTTGAGCATGGATTGATCGGAGGCAGAAGGAGGAGGCGTCACCGTGGGCTCCTTATTCTCAACCCCTGGAAGGCTTCGCGTCTTTAGCTTGGAATCAGCGGATTCTGAAGAATCGGTCATAAGTTGATAAAAAATTTGTTTAGTAAAGAGTCAGGCAGCCTGGACCTCGTGCAGAGGATCTCCGCTTGGCAACACACACCAAAGTCCGAACGATCACTGAGGCCGCACCCGCTTGAAGACACGCTTGTGCGCAGGCGTCTGCCGTGGCTCCAGAGGTCAACACATCGTCGATCAGGAGAAGTTTTTTTCCCTGAATGCGTTCAGGTTTCTGAACTTCAAAAGCACGGGCCATATTTTTAAAGCGCATGCTTCTTGAAAGCATAGTCTGTGAAGGATTGGGTGCAATTCTTTTCAACACACCATCCAGCCACTGATGCCGATGCAAATCACAAACCATTCTGGCCAGAATGGTAGCTTGATTGTAACCCCTTTCCCTTTTTCGGAGAGGGTGCAGTGGTACCGGGAGGATGCCTTCACAACCCATCACCTCATGGTCATGCTCATAACAGCGCGCCATCAACTGTTTAAAAAAAGGGGTCATCCACAAAGCTCCTTGATACTTGAATTGATGAATGAGCCCCAGCATGAGTGGAGAGGCATGGACGGCCGCACGGGCGGACTCGAAAGCGTAGGGACGTATGGAACAATCCATGCAGACCCATTGAAGAGGGCCGCCTGGCGATTCTGATGGACGACCGCAGCGCGAGCAAAAGGGCGGCAGCACAGGTTCAACGCCTTTTTGGCAGTCCGCACAAAGAAAACCCTCTTCCGGGGTTGCCAGTGAAATGCAGCATGCCTGACAAACTTCTGGATAAATCAAACACAGTGACTGACTGGCGAATTGCATCAGTCGCCGACCGATCAATAATGGATACCGATACATGGGCAGAAAGTTCAGGCTCTGCTTCGAGGTAAATTAACTTGATCCTGCGGAGAGGTAAACCTAAGACTTGGGCTGGCGTATCGGATGTGACCGAAAGGCACACATATGTTAAACATTTTTGGAAAAAAACAAGGTGGCGGAGATGGCTTTGAAGGACCGGGTGCTTTCGGTCCCTATCAATTGGAAGAGCTCATCAACAGCGGGGGCATGGCCCATTTGTGGTTGGGGACCAATCCGGAAGGGCAGACGGTTGCAGTGCGCCTTCTCCTTGCCGATTTAAAGCATGACAGTTTGTCCCGAAAGCGCTTTGTAGCCGGGTGCGAGATTCTTCAACGAGTGCATGATCATGCCTGCATCATCCATTATGTAGAGCACGGCATCCTCCAGGGGCAGCACTTCCTAGTCATGGAATATCTAGAGGGGCTCAACCTGAAACAAGCCATGGTGGATGAGGCCATGGATCTGGGTGGTCTGATCGGCAATATTCTCATTGATTCGGCTGAAGCATTGGAGCACGTCCATGACACGGGGTTCATGCACATGGACTTCAAACCTGAAAACATTCTGGTTTCAAGAAACGGCAACGTGAGACTCCTTGATTTTGATCTCTCCATGCCTCGTCCTGAATCGCCAGCCAAACTGAAAAAGAGCGCAGGGACCCCTGCTTATATGGCTCCGGAACAACTCCTTGGTGAACCGGTTGATCACCGTGCCGATATCTTCGCCTACGGAGTGATGGCCTTTGAAGTGCTCACCGGACAAAAACCCTTCGTCGGTCAATCCTCAACCGACATCCTCAAGCGTCAAGTCAAGCGAGGGAGCGAATTCAAAACTCCCAGGAGCCTGAACCCCGAAATTCCATTACCACTGGAAAAGATCATCCTCAAGTCGCTAGAGTGTGATCCCTTGAAAAGGTATGCACACATCAGTCTGCTGGTGCATGAGCTCAAGCAGTGCCTGTATGTTTGACAAACATATTTTTCCTTTTGGAATTCCTGGATTTTGAATTAGGATTTGAGATTAAATCCCTGATCACACGCCCCTTCCTATGAAATACTTCCACGCCATTGCAGTCTGTCTCACATGGATTTCCCTGATAAGTCTCCAAGCAGCCGACTGGCCTCAGTGGAGAGGGCCCCATTTCAACGGTTCATCGGAGGAAACCCAACTGCCCACTGAGTGGGGCAAGGATGATGGCATAGCTTGGTCAACCGACCTGCCCGGCTCCAGCGCGGCCACGCCGATCATCTCAGGCGACCACGTTCTCATCACCTCCACAGACGATACGAATCAATCCCTTTTGGCCATGTGCCTGAATCGCTCGGATGGAAGCCTGCGTTGGTCCAAGACCGTCGGCATAGGCCTCCAGCGCGACAATCGCAGTAATTTTGCCTCACCATCGCCTGTCACCGACGGGAAACTTGCGATTTTTTTCTATGGTAACGGAGAACTGGTCGCTTTCGATATGGAGGGTCAAAAGAAGTGGGGGTTCAACCTTGAAAAGCGCTGGGGAGAGTTTTGTTTTCAGTGGACCTTCAGCAGCAGCCCCCTTCTCTATGAGGGAACTTTGTACATGCAGGTTCTGCAGCGCAACGAACCGGTTCATGGTCGAGGTTTCACCGATCAACCCAATGAATCCTACTTGGTTGCCATGGACCCCTCGACAGGTACCGTCAAGTGGAAGATCACCCGGCCAAGTCAGGCAAAAATGGAATCCCTGGAAGCGTTTACGACTCCCATGCCTTTTACCTACAACGGTCGAAGCGAAATACTCATTCTCGGTGGAGATGATGTGACCGGTCACCATCCGGAGACGGGCGAGGAACTTTGGAGGTGGGGCACCTGGAACCCCACCCGAATTACTCACTGGCGACTGGTACCTTCACCCGTTGCCGGAGATGGTGTTGTACTGGCATGCGCCCCCAAGAAAGATCCCATTTACGCGGTTCGCCTAGGTGGTATCGGGAAGTTGAATGACAAAGCTCTTGCATGGGTCAGCAAGGAGGACCGAAGCCTCAGCTCCGATGTCCCGACTCCAGCTTTTGCAGAGGGAGATTTTTTCATATTAAGTGATGTGCGCGGAGCCCTTTCCCGCGTCAACCCTCAATCAGGAGAGCCCAAGTGGTCGATCGAATTGCCCGGAAGAAGCAAATATGAGGCATCTCCCACCGTTGCGGGCGGACATATTTACCTGATGAATTTTGCTGCGGATGTGGTGGTCGTAGAATCTGCTACCGGAACCATCAAGGCAAACATCCCCATGGGGTCAGGCTCTGACAACATGACCCGATCCAGCATCGCGGTGGCACATCAGCAACTCTTCATTCGCACCAACAAACAACTTCATTGTATTGGCAAGCCATGAATCAACCCTCATCGTCTCTTATTCCTATGAAACCATTGATCCTGACATGCATACTGCTAGTGTCCTCCATTGCTGGGGCTCAATCAGCAGAGTCCGAAGATACCAAGCCATCGGCTCCCAGCGTTATCACACCCGGAAAAGCAGGTAGCCCACCTTCCGACGCCATCGTACTTTTCGATGGCACTCAGATGGACGCCTGGCAATCTCAGAATGGACCCGCAAAGTGGAACCTTCTGGAATCCGAAGGAGCCATGGAAGTCAAAAAAGGCACCGGATCCCTTCGCACCAAGTCATCTTTTGGGGATGTCCAACTGCATATTGAATGGGCATCGCCCAGCGTGGTTGAAGGCTCTGGGCAGGGTCGTGGCAACAGTGGTGTCTATCTTCAGGGACGCTATGAAATCCAGGTTCTCGACTCTTTCAATAACGAAACCTACTTCAATGGCCAGGCAGGTTCCTTTTACGGCCACGCCGCTCCTTTGGTGAATGCTTCGCGTCCTCCAGGACAATGGCAGTCCTACGACATTATTTTTATCTCCCCCAAACCCCAGGCAGATGGCTCGGTGAAACCCGGTTCCTTTACGGTGCTTCACAACGGCGTCCTCATCCAGCATCAAACCCCCATCCATGGGGGGGCCACTACAGCAGCAGAGTTCAATGGTGTCACACCCAAGGGGCCTCTGGTTCTTCAGGATCACGGTAATCCCGTCCGCTATCGGAACATCTGGATCCGCGAACTGAATTGATGCCGTCGGTGTCAGCGGGAAATTTCAGGCCTGTCAGGCTTCTGAAAGGCCTCGATCACCAAAAGTGCCTGCGTGGCCCAGGCAGAAGTGGATATCCATTGCGCGTGGCTTTTGCCACCGCTTGGGCGTGTGGTTTCCTGCCAGCTACCGTCTTGAAGCTGCTCGGCAATTAGGAAGGAAACGCCTCTTTTCATGATCATGGAAATGCGCTCGTCCCTTGCATGGGTGGCCAGAGCGATCAGCGCAAGGGACGTATCAAAGATTTCAGCAGGACTTCCGGGATAAGGCCCCCAACCTCCAAAACGTGATTGGGATTTCATGAGGAATTCGAGACACAGGATGGATTCCCCCTGCGCACCTTGATCACGCTCTTGAACAAAGAGCAACTTGCATGCAGCGTTTGGAACGTTCTGAATGGGAATTTGTAGAAGCCACTTTTCGGCCCTTTCTCGGGCGGGCGAAAATTCTGGATAAGCCGCTGTTTTGAGCAGCCGCCAAGCCCAGAAAGTGGCCCAGGCTGAACCTGGAGCACCTGGCGTTCCCACTTTGGGCACGGACTCCAAGGCCCAGGAGCCGTCCTCTTTTTGATGGGGTAATAATCGCTCCCCCACCGATCGAAACCATTGGTGAGATTCTGTCTCTGATGCCATCGATGATGGCATCAGGAGCATCCGAGTCATGGAAAATTGAAGATCTGCCAGAAGAGGGTCCTTGGCATTGGGGTCACCTTTTTGGAGATGCCAATCATCCAACTTCGCCAACCACTGCTGACTCGAATCAAGGCTTTCGGCAGGAAGTTTCCATCCTTGCGCTCGAGCTGAAGCAAGAGCACGAGCGCCATCGCCTTGATGATGGCAAGAAAAGCACTGGTTTTCACGCGGCCAGGCAGGCACCTGCGCCCCAAGAAACTCTATGGCACGTTCAAGAGACGGTCGAAGCTGTTGATTTGAAACAATCGGCGTAGCTCCTTGAACCATGGCTGAGGTATGCACGAGCAGACCGGCCATCAGCCAACCCCGAACGTTTGCCCATAAACACCCAAGAAGGCCTGAGATCATCCAAAAACGTTTCATTTCCTTAGCAGATCACTCAACATCGATGACATCCTCCTCGCTCCCCTCCGCATAGGGCGCATACGGGCGGGCGTTTTTTCCTAGAGGGGACTGGGTTCCCAGAGAATGAGCAAAGCGATTCAAAATACGCCGTGCCAAAGGTCGACGAATGATCGGTACGAGTAAAAGAAAACCCAAAACATCCGTCAGCACCCCTGGGGTGATGAGGACAAGCCCTGCCACCAAGATCATGAGGCCCTCCATCAACGCCAGACCAGGAAGCTGTCCTCTGGCAAAGGTTTCCTGGATTTGCCTCCACACGGCAAATCCCTGCCGATGAGCGAGAGAGCCTCCCAAAAAACCCGTCACGAGAACCAGCCAAAGAGTGGCCACCCATCCCAGGAATTGCCCTAATTTCAGGAGGAGAAAAAGCTCGAGCATTGGTAGGCTGATAAAAAAAAGCACCCATTTCCACGCAGCCGAGGCTCGATGGGAAGAACCACCACCGTTGTGTTGAAAATGCATGAACATGACAGAACATCTCAAAATTGAATTCTCCACAGCCAGCTGACCAGAAAAACTTTCATGAATTTATTGTCATGGAGAGCAATTCAGTTTAACCAAGCTTGTGCGGTTTTTGACGTCCAAAGAACAGTGGGCCATGTTTTGGATCCTGTCACTGCTTCTGATCGGCTATGCGGTGAAACACTATCGACTCACCCATCCTGAACCACCCAAAGGGACCCCAACGGCCGCACCCTAGAAACGCTTTATGCAGACTTTGGATTTTGACCAAACCGTGGAGAGCATCATTGAATCCGATGATCGATTCGCCGCGGAAAGCTATTATTTTCTTCGGGATGCGCTCGAGGTCACCCACCGTGAGCTCAAGAAACGTCACGGACAGGATCACCAGGCACAGCATGTGTCCGGCCGCCAATTGCTCGAAGGCATTCGGCAGCACGCTCTCGAGGAGTTTGGCCCCATGTCCCTGACCGTTCTCACCGAATGGGGAATCACACGTTGCGAAGATTTTGGAGAAATTGTTTTCAATATGGTGGAGCACAAATTGCTTTCCAAAACAGACGAAGACTCGCGAGAGGATTTCCGCTCCATTTACACCTTCAGGGAAGCCTTCGAAGGACCTTTCCTGCCGCAAAAGCCCAGAAGCATTGAATCCGGGTTTTCCAAAGGGCTCAAAAAACCGGGCACCAAAGTCTGAGCTTCAACCAGCATAGGGAATGGGCTGCAAAGTTTCCTTTTACCTTTAGGCAACCTTGTTTATGTCCCCTACCCCCACGTCACGATCATGTCAGATAATTCGTCCTACACTCTTTCACAACACCCCACCGGGGCTCAAATTGGCACTTTTGCCAACGGACTGACAGTCATCCTCCTGGAAGATCACAGCGCACCCGTGGTTTCGGCCCAGGCCTGGTGCCAGGCTGGAAGTATCCACGAAGGCGATTGGATGGGTGCCGGACTTTCTCACGTATTGGAGCACATGCTCTTCAAAGGCACCCACAAGAGAGGTAAGGGGAAAATCGACCAGGAGGTTCAGGAAGCAGGAGGCTACATGAATGCTTACACTTCCTTTGATCGAACCGTCTATTACATTAATGCCCCATCCAGCGGAACCGAGGTGGCCGTTGATATCCTTTGTGACATCATGCAGAACGCCTCGCTTCCTGAGGAGGAACTCACCAGCGAATTGGACGTCATCCGAAGGGAAATGGACATGAACCAGGATGACCCCGGGAGGCGCTCAGCTCGTGGACTGTTTGAGACTGCCTACCAATATTCCCCCTACCGATACACCGTTATCGGTTACCCCGATGTATTCAATCGTATCACTCGGGAGGATGTCTTCGACTACTACCGACGGATGTATATTCCATCCAACCAGTTTTTCGTTGTCGTGGGCGACATCGACACGAAGAACATCCTATCTCAATTTTCATCCTGTTATGCCAACGCTACCTTTCAACCTCTGGCTCCCATCTATATTCCGGAGGAACCCAAGCAACTCTCAGCGCGCATTCATGCAGAGGAAGCTCCCATTGAACTGGGCCATGCACACTTCTCATGGCACATTCCGGACATTCGTCACTCGGATCTCCCGGCACTGGAAGCATTGGCCATCGTATTAGGAGGGGGCAGAAGTTCACGCTTACACCAACAGCTTCGTGAAAAGCAGGCATTGGTGCATGCCATCGACGCCTGGACCTACAACCCGGGAAAACCAGGTTTGATCGGTATCAGCGCGGTATTTGATGGCCCACGCTATCCGGAGGTCCTGAAGGCCGTCGAAAACCAAATCACGACGCTGATTGAAGATGGCATCAAGGCGCAGGATCTGGAAAAGGCCATCAAGCAGTTCAAGGCATCTACCCTGTCATCGCAAAAAACCATGCAAGGGCAGGCACAGGATCTGGGAAGTTCATGGATGGCGGCAAGGGACCTCGGCTTTTCGAGCCACTTTCTCGAGCAAATGCAGCAACTCAAACCAGAGGATTTGGTGAGAGTTGCCCAGCACTACTTGGGAACGGAAACACAAACTGTCTATGCCCTTCTACCACCGGACACTGCAGCCAAAGCACCCCACATCAAGACTCGCTCTGATGAGCATCCGGTTGAAACTTGGCAAAGCGCCGAAGGCATGCGCGTCCTTTTCAAGCGGGACCACCGTTTGCCTTTCGTTGAACTGCGTTCGGTTTTCTTTGGAGGTGTTCTCACCGAAACACCCTCACTCAGTGGAATCACTCAGTGGATGAGCCAGGGTTTGCTCAAGGGAACCAGCAGGAAGACTGCAGCCGAACTGATGGAACAAATCGAATCGGTTGGAGGAAGTATCGACGCTTACGCAGGTAACAACAGCTTTGGGATCAACTTGGAATGCATGCAAAGCGATACCCAAATGGCCCTGGACTGCCTCAGGGAGGTTTTGCAGGATCCCACCTTTCCCGAGGAAGAAATCGAACGGGAACGACAAGTGCAACTGGCTGGCATTCAAGCTCAGAAAGATCAACTACTGGGACGTTGCATGCAACTCATGCGAAGAGGGCTGTTTGGGGATCGATATTATGGGATGACTTCTTTGGGTCAGGAGGCGACCGTCTCTTCTTTTACCCGTGAAGCTCTTTTGCAGCATTCGAAGCGATGGATGCACCCGGGCAACCAGGTGCTGGCCATCTATGGAGACATGGATCCAGAACGTATCAAGCCCCTGTTGAACCATTACTGGGAAAGGAGTCAGCAGCACCTTGAGCCGGTTACGCCGATCGAGTTGGAGCCTCAGACGATTGTCCTGCCTGCTGACAAGCAGGAGACCACGGACAAAAAACAATCCGTGGTGGTGGTCGGGTTCAAAGGCTGCCAATTGGATGATCCACAACGCCATGCGCTGGACTTGATCCAGGAGACGTGCAGCGATCTGGGTTCGAGGTTGTTCATGAAAATACGCGACGAATTGGGCTTGGCCTATTATGTGGGTGCCCAGCACATGCCAGGGATCATCCCGGGATATTTCGCTTTTTATGCTGGCACCTCACCCGATCATGTGGATCAAGTCAAAGAGGAAATGGGCAAACAAATCCAGCATTTGGTAGATCAGGGGATCACCGAAACCGAGTTGAAACGATCCAAGGCAAAATTACTGGGACAAAAGAAAATCGCCAGGCAATCGTTGGGCCATCTCGCCACACAAAGTGCCTTGGATGAACTCTACGGGCTCGGTTACATGCATCAATTTGACGAGGAGGCAGCCATTGAATCCGTCACTTTGGAGGAAGTTCAGCAAGCAGCAGCAAGTGTCTTCCTGCAGGCGCAGCAATGTACGGCAACTGTGGGACCCTCACTCAAATAACCCACTCATGGATGTTGGAAAGCCGGATTGTAGGCTCCGCGCTCAGCAAACCCCCCAAGATGTGGCCGCATGCTGGAATACCTTGGGTAGGATTCAAAAACTTCTCCCTTACCTGTTGCACGAGGATCTTCCTGTTTGGTGAGTTCGAGCATCAACAGATCACCCAGTTGATCCACCAGAGTTGCATACCCTGGCTCACCGGCCAAATTACGCATGCAAGCTGGGTCCTTGAGGATGTCGAAACATTCCTCTAGGGGCCGTTTACCAACCGACGCCTCAAGAAAAAAGGAGCCTTGGGGAGTGTCTGAGTGCTCACGCAGGAAGGTCAGGCTTGGACAAGCGTCGATATCATGAAATTCATCACCAGCTGGCCACCGCTCAGGGGCAAAATTTCGGATGTAGAGGAATTGATGCGTACGAATTGCACGGGATGGATAGCCAAGATTGTCAGGTCGGGCATGGGTATGCCGCTCACGACCACTGAGTACCCAACGACGCTGAGGCTCCAAACGACCTGAGCCCCTTGCCTGGATGAGGGAACACAAACTGGAACCGGTAATTTCAGGCCAACGCTCACAACCCGCCAATTCAAGAAAGGTGGGGGCCAGATCTATAAAACTCACGAGATCATCCACAATTCTACCCTTTGGAATTCCCTTCCCCCAACGCATCGCCATGGGAGCATGGATACCAAATTCATACAAGTTGGCCTTGGCTCGAGGAAAAGGCATGCCGTTGTCTGCGGTCACCACAATGAGCGTATCTTCGAGAAGTCCTTTGCTTTCCAGTAACCTGAGCATTCGCTCCAGGTGCTGATCAAACCACTCGATTTCAACAGCATAGTCGAGCAAGTCAGAACGAATGGTCGGGTGATCGGGAAGAAATGCCGGCACCTCTGCGCTTTCAAGACTTTTACCAGCTCTCAAACCTGCTCCATCTTCGTAAGCGCGGTGTGGCTCATGGGCCCCAAACCAGAAGAAGAATGGCTTTTCAGAGGGTTGTTCCTGGAGAAATTCCTCGAAGTTGCGCGCATAATCCCTGCCACTGATACCCTTGGGGGACTCCATGTTGTGGCGATTGTAAGCTTTGCCAACGGGGTTCTCTGACCAACCGGTGATCGTATGATTGCCGGGTCCCCAAGCCTTTCCAGTGAAACCCACGCGATATTCCGCCTCCACTTCCAGAGCTCGTGTGAAAACTTTCAAGTCAGACGGAAAATTGGAGGCATGGGTCCCTGCTTCTCGATTCTGCCAGATATTCCTGCCCGTCAGGATGCTGGCCCTGGAAGGAGAGCAGCCTGGTGCCGGACAAAACGCCTGCGTAAAGAGAAGTCCCTCGCGTGCGACTCGATCGAAAGCGGGGGTTTTGACAAAACCGCTTCCGTAGGCCGAGGTGTGAGGAAAGGATTGATCATCAGCTATGGCAAAAAGGATATTCGGCCTGGCAGATTTGGCCAGGGCGCTCCGATCAAAAACCGTAAAGAGGCTGATGAGAATCATCCATATGAAGACAGGAGAAGGCATCACTAAAAGATACAAATCCCTCACCGCACAGGCAACGCTATTTAGGCATCAAGCTGGCCGATGTAGCAACGAATTTGGCATGTATGTAATACACCGCGCAGCCCGCCGCTGCACCGAGGGGAGCCACGGGCCATTCCAGATCGAATCCGATCTCAACGAGCCAGACCGCTATGCCCACGGACATCGAGAGTAGTGCGCTTGTCTGATTCCCCATGGTGGTGAAGAGGCCGAAACAGAGAGGCACAAGCAAGCCTGCCAAACCGATGGAATAGCAACTCTCCAATAATTCAAAGGCTCGAGACCCCAGAAGAGCCACCATGACACAGGCAATGGACACCAACACCACCGACCACCGGCAAAGTGCCAGGGTTGAGAGGGCTGGCCTCACGTGGGGACGGAGAAGGTTCCTGCCCAGGGCACTTGCCGGAGCAAGGATGCCGCTATCCATGGATGAAAGCACCATGGAGAGCACGGCCAACAAAAACAATACCATCCAGCCACCACTGAGATAATGCTGTGCCATCTGGATGACGACCGACTGGATTTCCTGATCCGGAAACAAGATCGGGAAGGACATACCAACGAGGATCGGCACACAGCCCAAGAGGATGTAGGCGCCACCAGCAATGAAGCAGGCTTTTCGCGCAATGGATCCAGACCGTGACGCAAACACCCGCTGCATCAAATCTTGGCTGGGAATGTTTCCGAGCATAGCAATGTTCAACCATCCCAACCATTGTACGAACTCCGTCATGCGTTCGGTCGGAATCCAAGTGCGTCTGGCGGGGGTTATCTGACTCCAAGCCCCAGACCACCCGCCGGTGGTCAAGGCAAGATCCTGACAGACATGCCACCCAAGAAGCAAAAGCCCAAGAATCAGCAATAAAGCCTGTAGGCTGTCGGTGAGCCCAACCGACCACATGCCACCCAATAGGGTATAGACCAAAGCAAAGAGCCCAAGCCCGATGATTGTGGGTGTGGCCGGCCATCCAAAAAGCACCTCAAAGAGTCCAGCCAGTGCGACCAATTGAACAGCAATCCAACCGATGAAGGTGGGCAGTGAAGTCAACACTTGCAGTATTTCAGCCTTGGCCCCAAAGCGTAGTTTAAAGTAGTCCGCCAAGGTACACACCTTCATATCCCATAGCGGGCGTGCAAAAAAAAGCCCTGTCACCATCAGGCAGAGACCGCTACCCAAGGGCTCAAGAGCGACCACACGAAAACCTTCCGCAGCCATTTCATCAGTCGATGTCAGAAGAGTTCCAGCGCCAAACCAGGTGGCTAGGAGGGTCGCTGAGGCCATCCAGGTTCCCATGCGCCTGCCAGCCACAATGAAGTCTTCTTCATCCTTGACGCGCCTTTGGGCCACCCATGCCACGATCAGGATGACCACAGCATAGGATATCACACCGAAAAGAAGCATTACTGAGAAGGATGATTCATTGAGGGGAGATGATGAGAGCCCTTGGGATGCCCCTTGATGACCTCAACGCGATGGAAATCAAGGAGTCGGCGTGATCGTTCGCAATTGAACATCCTTGATAGCCGAGGAAGTCATCCAGGTAGCAACCCCAAGAGGGATGGATTGCTCAATTTCACCTATGCGCATTCCGATTTTCACGTCCACCGTGCTGAGATTGAGAAAAAGTTTATCGTCAATCCACGCCTGAATGCGATCCTCCATCACGCGAAGAACGATACGATACCATACCTGGTCTTCGAACTTCTTGTAGTCAGTCGTTTCATTTTCTGCTGCATCCATCCCGTTCACACTGGAAAGCCCAACCACTCCCCCACCCCAGCCGCCGCAAATAAAGGTACAATGATCTTCCTTGTAAGGGATGGTCAGACCGCAAAAGAAATCACTCCCCTTTCGTTTCATGGCTTG
>Ga0255767_1001767_pt1 | contig 18963 bp, 16 predicted proteins | sample 071ome_24_FD_179967 | JGI IMG/M metagenome (GOLD analysis project Ga0255767, IMG submission 179967) | Coastal salt marsh microbial communities from the Groves Creek Marsh, Skidaway Island, Georgia - 071402CT metaG (version 2) | ecosystem: Environmental > Aquatic > Marine > Intertidal zone > Salt...
TCGCCGCGGGGGGATGTTCGGCGCACCCGGACACCACGACACAGCCCAGCAGCCATGTCCTGATGATATGCATTAAGCACTTATCGATGGGCTCGCCCCGACCATCTGTGCAGCAACCAAACCACGAATATTCCGAGAACAAACCCGCCGCCACACAACAGCCATTGCGGATCTACGATCGATGAATGGGTGGGCAACACCGGCCGGGTCCAATGCTCAAGTGGCTGGCCGGCGCCAACGGATACAGCGCTCTGCCAGGGCCAGACCGTTATCAGCGATCCCAACAGAATACCGCTGAGCAGCGCTAATAATCTGAGACGAGCACGCTTTAACAGCCAACCCAGTAATCGCGTAAAACACAATAAACCCAGCGCACAGCCCAAGGCGAACACGGCTAGCTGATCGAACTGCAGCCCCCTGATGGCCGCCAGCACGGGCGCGTACATCCCGAGTAGCACCAGAATAAAGCTGCCCGAAATACCGGGCAAAATCATGGCGCAAATGGCAATCGCCCCCGCAAAGAACAGCCCCGGCAAGCCAGCCAGAAATCCGGACGGCGGTAAGGTGTCTATAACGACTGCCAGTGCGACACCCAGGGTAAATATCAGGAGGTGATCAAGCTTTGCGACGTTAACTTCGTCCCTGACCAGCACGATGCCGCTGATTAAGATCAAGCCCGAAAAAAATGCCCACAGCGGCTGCGGGTAATACTCAAGTAGCCAATGCACGGCTGACGCCAAGGAGAAAACCGCCGTCAAAATGCCCGCCAGAAGCCACGCTAAAAAAGGTCCATCGAGTCGATACCAAAGCGCGCGCCACCGGCCGTGCAACAACAGGATAAGCGCTTCCTTGTCGGCCGCCACCAGAGCGCTGATCAGCCGTTCGTAAATGCCCGTTATCAGCGCAACCGTGCCGCCGGAAACGCCCGGTACCACGTCGGCCGCACCCATGGCCAAACCTCGCAGAAATATGCCGGTTGGACCCTGCACTAACGAGATGTTCCGCTGATCATGGGCACGAAGTTAACCTCTTCAATCACTTCCTCCGCGAAGCCTTCTTCGGTTGCGGTGACCATTATCAGCTTCTGTCTGCGCCCGCCAACTGGCAGAATCAAGCGCCCGCCCGGTGCTAACTGAGCGAGCAGCGTCTGCGGAAGATGCTCGGGCGCCGCAGCTCCCAAAATCAGATCGAAGGGCGCCTCGGATGCCCATCCCTCAAGCCCGTCGCCATGTCGCCAGCGCACGTTACGAATCTTAAGTGCCCGTAACTGTTTTCGCGCACGGTCCAGTAACGGTTTAATCCGCTCTATGGCACAAATCTCATCCACCAAAGAAGCCAAAATCGCGGTCTGGTAACCAGAGCCGCTCCCCAGCTCGAGCACTCGCTTCGGCCGACCCGCAGCCAACGCCAGTTCACTCATTTTCGCAACCATGTAGGGTTGCGACAACGTCTGTCCATAGCCAATGGGTAATGCCGTATCCTCATAGGAGCGATGCGCCAGCGCTTCATCAACAAACAGATGCCGCGGCATACTGCGAATAGCCTCTAACACCTCGAAGCGCGTAATGCCCTGCTCCATCAGCCGCTGAATCAATCGCTCACGCGTGCGCTGGGAGGTCATGCCAATACCCAATTGACTCATTAGGCGTGGGCCTCATTCTGCAGTAGCACCACAGCGTGACACGCGATGCCCTCTTCGCGACCGATATAACCCAGCCGCTCCGTGGTCGTCGCCTTAAAATTAATCTGCCCCTCATCGACCCGACAATCGGCGGCGACACAGGCGCGCATGGCCAGCAAATAATCTCCCAGGCGGGGCGTTTGAGCGACGAGGGTCACGTCAACGTTACCGACCCGCCAACCCGCTTGACTAATTTTTTCCATCACGGATCTAAGCAGTGTGCGGCTGTCCGCGTTACGAAACGCGGGATCTGTATCGGGGAAGTGTTGACCGATATCCCCGAGCGCCGCTGCGCCCAATAGCGCATCGCAGAGTGCGTGCAAAGCGACATCACCATCGGAGTGCGCCTCCAAGCCCCGGTCACAGTCAATGCGAACTCCACCCAACATGATGTGATCACCGGGACAAAAGGCGTGAACGTCAAAGCCGTGGCCAATACGCATCACGCGTCCTCCCTATTTTGTTGATGCAAAAGCAGCTCTGCGAAGGCGAGATCTGCCTCGAGCGTGACTTTAATGTTGCTCGGTGGCCCTGGCAGCACCCGAACCCGTCCACCGGCCAACTCTACAGCCATCGCCTCATCAGTCACGTTCACGCCATCAGCCAGACACGCTTCAAGGGCATGGTGTAACTGGTGAAAGGGGAACAGCTGGGGCGTTTGCGCACGCCATAACGCACTCCGATCCACCGTGGCGGTAATCGCTCCCTCCCCATCAACACGTTTTAGCGTATCCGCAACGGGTTCCGCGAGAATCACCCCTTCACCACAGCCACGCGCGTGCTCAATCAATGCGCAGAGTGACGGGTAGTCCAGACAAGGCCTTGCCGCGTCATGAACCAAAATCCAGTCATCCGACGTCACCCTGTCGGCAAGGGCCTTCAGGCCCGCCAGCACAGATGCTGATCTCTCAGCGCCGCCCGGAGTCGTCTCTACTCGTACATCGGTAAGACTCGGAATGCCGTCTGCGCGTCGGTCAGAGGGATCCAGCGCCACCATAACCCCGCGTATATCTGGGGAGCGCAGCAGCGCTCGCAGCGTGTGCTCTAACAGTGGGATTCTCGCGATCTCTCGATACTGCTTGGGAATTTCACCACCCAGCCGACGCCCAGTTCCAGCGGCGGGGACGACTGCCCAGATGCTGCTCACTGCGCTGCTTGCTCTTCGACGAACTGGTAGTAAACCTCACCGTCCTTGATCAGCCCCAAATTCTCCCGGGCATTTTTCTCAACGGCTTCGTCTCCGTTCTGAAGCGCCACCACCTCTCGCGTCAAGCCAGCATTCCGCTCAAGCAACTTCTGATTTTCTTGCTCGGCTTGTTCCAATTGGGTCTGCAAGCGATTTGCTTCCGCTAGGCCGCCCTCTGCAAACCACAGTCGGTATTGCAGCAACAGGAATAACCCTGACAAACAGACAAAAAGCCAGCGCATTAGCGCCCCATGAGGATATCTCGACCCGGATAGGGGGCTGTCAATCCCAGCTCCGACTCGATGCGGAGCAATCGGTTGTATTTGGCCACTCGATCGGATCGACAGAGGGATCCCGTTTTGATCTGACCGGCCCCCGTTCCCACCGCGAGGTCGGCAATAGTGGCGTCCTCAGTCTCGCCAGAGCGATGAGAAATCACCGCCGTGTACCCCGCGGCTTTTGCCATAGCAATCGCGTTAAGGGTCTCGGTGAGGGAGCCTATCTGATTAAATTTTATGAGTATGGAATTGGCGATCCCCTCATCGATACCGCGCTTCAGGATCTCGGTGTTGGTGACAAACAAATCGTCACCCACCAACTGCACGCGCTGACCCAGCTTTTCTGTGAGTATCCGCCACCCTGCCCAATCAGACTCATCCAACCCGTCCTCAATAGAGACGATCGGATGAAGGTCAACAAGACCCGACAGATATTCCGCAAAACCGCTGCTGTCGAAATCACGACCGTCTCCCGCCAAATGATATCGACCGTCTCGATGAAACTCAGAGGCCGCGCAATCCAGCGCAAGGGTGATGTCCTCACCCAGCGCATAACCGGCGCTGGCAATCGCCTCGGCGATTACTTGAAGCGCGGCGGCGTTGGAAGGTAGGTTGGGTGCAAATCCGCCCTCGTCCCCGACGGCAGTTGCGAGTCCTCGCGAGGACAAAGTCTTTTTGAGGTGGTGAAAAACCTCTGCTCCCATACGCAAAGCTTCAGCGAAGTTCGGGGCAGACACCGGCTGAATCATGAACTCCTGAATATCAACATTGTTATCGGCATGCTCACCGCCATTGAGGATATTCATCATCGGCACCGGCAAGGATAAATTGGAAACCCCGGCAAGATCAGCGATGTGCTGATACAGCGGCTTTTTAGCTGACATCGCGGCCGCTTTGGCGACTGCCAGAGATACCGCAAGAATCGCATTGGCACCAAAGCGGGCTTTGTTTTCAGTCCCGTCAGCCTCAATCATGCGCTGATCGATGCCCGATTGGTCCAGGGCGTCGTGGCCAATCAGCAACTCTCTGATCGGCCCATTGGCATGGCCCACCGCAGTTAGAACGCCCTTGCCCAAATACCGGGCAGCGTCCCCGTCGCGCAGCTCCAAGGCTTCACGAGTACCGGTGCTCGCACCCGAGGGAGCACAAGCGCTTCCCACACTCTCGTCGCCCAACGTAACCTCAGCCATCACGGTGGGATTCCCCCTAGAATCCAGCACCTCGAACGCGCGCACATCGACGATCTCACTCACAAAAGGACTCCTGTCACTGAGGGTTCTAACTGATAGTCAGCGGAGACTGAGCTTTCACAAGGTCGTCCACTGCTTTTACCTGAGTTAAAAACGGTTCGAGTTGCGCCAGCGGTAGGGCGCTCGGTCCATCACACAACGCGTTATCCGGATCTGGGTGCGCCTCCAGAAACAAGCCAGCTATCCCCACCGCCACACCCGCTTTGGCGAGATTGACAATCTGCGAGCGTCTTCCGCCAGAGGCAGTATCACCCGGATCACGTCGTTGCAGTGCATGGGTCACGTCAAAAATCAGCGGACAACCCCCGGTCACATGGCGCATCACATCAAAACCCAACATGTCCACGACCAGATTGTCATACCCAAAATTACTGCCGCGCTCGCAGACCATTAGACGGTCGTTGCCACATTCACGGAACTTGTCGACCACGTTCGCCATTTGTTCCGGGCTCAGGAACTGCGGCTTCTTGATATTAATGGCCGCACCCGTTCTTGCCATGGCTTCGACCAGGTCTGTTTGCCGCGCTAAAAAAGCCGGTAATTGAAGGATTTCGCAGACTTCAGACACCGGGAAAGCCTGCTCTGGCGAGTGGACGTCGGTAATAGTGGGTACGTTAAAAGTGCTTTTTACCTCTTCGAGAAGCTTTAGCCCCTCCTCCATACCGGGTCCACGGAAAGAGTGTACCGAAGATCGATTGGCTTTATCGAATGAGGCTTTGAACACGTAGGGCATCCCCAATGAACGCGCAGTGCGTTCGAATACCGCTGCGCTCTCAAGGGCAAGATCACGACTCTCCAGCACGTTAATGCCGCCGATCAACACCAGCGGCTTGTCATTTGCAAAGCTGCAGGGCCCCACCTCAACAGTGCGGTGAACGCCGGTCACGCGCTACCACCGCGGTGCTTCGAAACAGCCAGAGCCGCGTTGATGTAACTGGTGAAGAGGGGGTGACCGCCCCGGGGCCGCGACTTGAACTCCGGGTGAAATTGACATGCCACAAACCAGGGATGTGAGGGCAATTCGATGATTTCTACCAATTCACCATCGAGCGACCAGCCACTCATCTTCATACCCGCATCTTCCAACCTGGCGACATAGTTGCTGTTCACCTCATAACGATGACGATGACGCTCCGAGATCTGATCTGCGCCGTAGATTTCTCGGGTGCGCGAACCCTCTACCAGTTGGCAGGTTTGTGCGCCGAGCCGCATGGTGCCTCCGAGGTCAGAGTCCTCGGAACGCTGCTCGACACTGCCGTCGGCCGTCTGCCACTCGGTGATCAACGCTATGATTGGATGCGGCGTATCGGGCTGCATTTCTGTAGAGTGCGCGCCTTGAAGCTCGCAAACGTGGCGGGCGTATTCGATCAAGGCCATGTGCATGCCGAGACAAATACCCAGAAACGGGATTCCCTGTTCCCGCGCAAAACGAACCGCGTCTATCTTGCCCTGAATACCGCGATCGCCAAAGCCACCAGGCACCAGTATCGCGTCCAACTCAGCCAACAACTCCACGCCCTTGGATTCTATTTCCTCGGCATCGATATACGAGATCTGTACCCTAGCATCGGTTTGCAGGCCAGCGTGATCCAGCGCTTCGTTCAGCGATTTGTAGGCATCCACCAGATCAACATACTTGCCCACCATGCCAACCCTGACGACGCCTTGTCGCTGACTGAACTCCCGCCTGACAACGTCCTCCCACTCGGATAAATCCGCAGCCGGCTGATCCAGTGCGAGCCTTTCCAGAATGTAGGTATCCAAACCGCTGGCATTCAAGTGCCCGGGAATTTGGTAAATAGAGTCTGCGTCCAACAGGGGGATTACCGCGCGCTCCTCCACATTGGTGAAGAGAGAAATTTTGCGTCTGGCGCTGTCGTCGACCTCAACCGAACAGCGACAGAGCAGCACCTCGGGTTGCAGACCGATTGAACGCAGCTCCTTCACCGAATGCTGGGTGGGCTTGGTTTTGATCTCCCCTGCGGTGGGAATATAGGGGATGAGGGTCAGATGCATCAGCAAGGCATTGCTCGCCCCCAGTTCCAGTTTTAACTGACGAACCGCCTCGAGAAAAGGCTGGCTCTCAATATCGCCTGCGGTGCCGCCCACTTCTACCACGGCAACCTGCGCATCTCCTGCACCCTCGATCACCCTGCGCTTTATCTCGTCCGTAATGTGGGGGATTACCTGCACTGTGCCGCCGAGGTAGTCACCCCTGCGCTCCTTGCGCAGCACCTCATCGTAGACCCGCCCAGCGGTAAAATTGTTGGCCCGGCTCATGGTTGCGCGGGTAAACCGCTCGTAATGCCCAAGATCGAGGTCGGTCTCTGCCCCATCGTCGGTCACAAACACCTCCCCGTGCTGAAACGGGCTCATGGTGCCGGGATCGACGTTGATGTAGGGGTCTAGTTTGAGGAGGGTGACTTTCAGACCGCGGGCTTCGAGCAACGCGGCGAGTGAGGCGGCTGCAATCCCCTTACCGAGCGAGGACACCACACCACCAGTAACGAAGACATATTTCGCCATGGATTCCACCAAAAAAAGAGTGGCCCCGGACACCTGTTTCGGCGCCTCTCGAGAACGACCCTCTGATGGCCGGCTAGTCTAACAGGAAGCCCGGTAAGGCTCAATTCAAAGTGCTGAAAAAGGTCGCCAAACCGGTGTCATGCCCCGACCTTTACGCGGCGCATCACGAGCGGTAATCCCCTCAAGGGGGCCCACCGGCAAAATCCAAACAGGGTCGTTATTATCATATAAAACAGGGAGTTGGGATCGCCACCAAGGCGGCACTTCCCTTTCCTGAAGCCACTTAGGGGTAGGCTTACGAACCCCCGCCGGGGAGGTCAGCGAAGCAACTTGGTGGCTGGGCAGTACGGTCAATGTGGCTCCCTCACAGAGCGTGGGGCCGGATTCGTCGACGCTCCAACTGAGCTCCCCCCAAGCACCCGCTAGCGCCTGCCCTACCACAATGTTCTCTGGCAGCCCCCGACTCGCCTCAGGCTCGGACACATCGATTATCCGCTTCCGCCACACCCTCAGGCACCGCTCATTCCAAGTGAGCTCAGGTAATCTGTCCGGCTGTGCGGTCAAGGCCTGACGGGCAAACTCGACCAACCGCCGCTTGTCGGGGACCTCCGTCTCGGATTCGCTCAGCCACTGGTGAAGTTGCGCGGCCAGCAACTCGGAATCCATCTCTGAATCAATTTCCAGTGCCGGCTCGCCCATGATGGTGTGAGTCAGGGGTAATGGCAGTCGGGAGAGTCGCCGCTGCACTTGGCTTTGTAACTGCGCGGCACGCACTACTGTGTCCCTGTAGCCCGCCCAGCGGGCCTCAACGGCGGGTATCACCACCTGCCGCAGATAATTTCGATCCTGGTCTACCCTGAGGTTGCTGGGGTCGGTGACGTACTCCAGCTCTGCACGCGTCACAGCGTCGTAAAGCAGCGCCCGCGGCGTCTCCAAAAACGGTCTGAAAATTGTGCCTTTGCCGCAAGCGCGTTGACGGGGAATACCGGCAAGCCCCCGCGGTCCAGCACCACGAAAAAGACGCAGCAGGACGGTTTCTACCATGTCATCGGCGTGGTGCGCGGTGAACAGCACGTCGCCCTCGAGCAACACCTTTTCAAACGCGTGATATCGGGCTTCTCTCGCCGCCGCTTCCAGGCCGCGACCTGAAGACTGCACATCAACAGTTTCAATACAGAGCGGAATCTTCAGCGCGTCACAGTGACGCCGGCAGAGCGCAACCCACTCGGCCGCATCAGTGTGCAAGCCATGATTGACGTGAACCGCAGAGATGGAGGGGCCCTGCGCCTCTGCGCGTAACGAATGGAGCGCGTGCAACAACGCCACGCTGTCCGCACCGCCGGACAGCGCCACCCACCAGTGGGAAGCGTCAATTACACTGCTGGGCAGGGGTGAGAGTAATTCGCGCAAGGGGGCGCTGACCTGGGATCAGTTCCCGTAGGACATGAGCCGGCGATAACGCGCTTCCAGCATGGCCTCGGTGTCCATCGAGAACAACCGATCAATCTGGCTGATAAGGTGCCCTTGGACACGCGCCGCCATCTCCGTGGGGTTTCGATGAGCGCCACCCAAAGGCTCGGCGATGGTCGCATCGACAATTCCCAATTCCTCAAGCTTGGATGACGTCACCCCCATTGCAGCCGCGGCGTCAGGCGCAAATTCAGAGCTCTTCCAGATGATATTGGCACACCCCTCAGGCGAGATCACAAAATAGGTGGCGTACTGCAACATGGCCAGATGGTCACCCACGCCTATGCCCAAAGCGCCACCGGAGGATCCCTCCCCAATCACAACGCAGACAACGGGCGTCCTGAGCCGCGACATCACTGCAAGATTTTGCGCGATGGCCTCGGAAATGCCACGCTCTTCAGAGTCGATACCCGGGTAAGCGCCGGGTGTATCTATTAGGGTGACAACCGGCATCTTGAAGCGCTCTGCCATCTCCATCAGTCGCATGGCCTTGCGATAGCCCTCAGGCTTGGGCATGCCGAAATTGCGATAGACCTTATCCTTTACCGCTCGACCCTTTTCCTGACCAATGACCATCACGGGCTTGCCATCCAAACGCGCCACACCACCAACAATGGCTTTGTCGTCGGCAAAATGACGATCGCCGTGCAACTCATCAAACTCGGTGAAGACTTGGGGAATATAATCCAGGGAATACGGGCGCAGCGGATGGCGGGCCACTCGCACAATGTCCCATGCGCTGAGGTTGGCATAAATTTTTTCCGTCAACGCCGTCGATTTGACGCGCAAACGCTCTATTTCCTCGGCGAGATTCAGCTCGGCGCCATCGCCAACCCCCTGCAACTCCTCGATTTTCATTTCGAGTTCGGCAATGGGTTGCTCAAAGTCGAGATAGTTAGGATTCATAGTCGGCGTCCACAGCCACGGTGCAACGTCTCACCTCTCAGAGGCGCGAGTTTACAAAGGGAGCGGCGCAAGGTCACGCCCACTGTTAAAAAGCCCATTATCTGGTTACCCTGCGCCGCATGAGCACCCACGCAAAACCCGCGCCCCGATTGATTCTGGCACCCATGGAGGGCGTCATGGACTCCCTTATGCGCCAGCTGCTCACGGACATAGGCGGCTACGAGCGGTGCGTCACCGAATTTGTTCGCGTGTCTCAAACGGTACTCCCCAAACGCGTTTTTTATCGATATGCACCTGAACTGTTGTCAGGCGGGCTCACTCCTAGCGGCGTGCCCGTCTATGTGCAGCTGCTGGGCTCTGATCCAACATTAATGGCCGCTAATGCCCGCCGTGTCGCGCTACTGGGCGCACCGGGCATTGACCTCAACTTCGGCTGCCCCGCCAAGACGGTTAATCGTTCCCGTGGCGGTGCGGCATTGCTACGAACCCCCGATCTGATCAGATCCATTTGTGTGGCGGTGCGAGACAGTGTTCCCGCCTGCACCCCCGTAACCGCCAAGATTCGGCTGGGCTTCGACAGTGACGCAGAGTTCGAAGAAATCCTCCGAGCGCTCGAGCAGGCGCCACTGACCGAGCTGACCATCCATGCCCGCACGCGACGACAAGGATATCGCCCTCCCGCACACTGGCATCGACTGGCGCAGGCGAGGGAGAGTCTGCCCTTCCCGGTGATCGCCAATGGGGAACTGTGGAATCCCGCCGACATCCAGCGCTGCGCCAAAGCGAGTGGTTGTGAAGCCTTTATGTTGGCCCGAGGTGCCTTGTGCCGACCTGATCTGGGCGCCGCCGTTCAGGCGCTGCATCGAGGTGCGCCGCCCCCGCTGTTTGAGTGGGAGCAGGTCAAGCTGCTGCTGATAGATTTTCTCGAGGCAAACCGCAACCAATACGACCCGCGCTATGCCGTAAACCCGGTCAAGCAATGGCTGGTCTATCTCAAATTCTACTACCCACAGGCAGGCGCGCTGTTCGCGAGTGTCAAGCGTGTGACGGACCCCACCGAGATGGCGACCGCGCTCGGCGCTCGTCATTGGGCGCGCGCGGCGTGACAGGGCAAGTCGCCACAGCGTAAGCTGGCACCGCAACGCGCCGCTTAACCAATGGCTGCTAAAAGCTGGCCATCAGGAAATCACAGGAAAACCCTTATGCAATCACCCGCTGCGCACACAGACGACCTATGGGGGCATCCCAAGGGCCTCTATATCTGCTTTGCCACCGAGCTATGGGAGCGCTTCTCCTTTTACGGGATGAAATATCTGCTGTTGCTGTATTTGACCAAATACCATCTCTTTTCCGACGCCGCGGGACTGGGTGTGTTGGGCAGTTACGCGTCTCTGGTGTATGCGATGCCGGTGCTGGGCGGGCTGGTCGCCGATCGTTTCATCGGCATGCGCAAGGCTGTCACCGTGGGCGGACTACTACTGGTTGCCGGTCATTTGGGCATGGCCTTTGAAGGCGAGGCTGCACGTCAAACCGCCGACGGTATTGTTCGCGACGAGGGTGCCCTGTCTGTTTTCTATCTATCGCTGGCACTGATTGTCGTTGGTGTAGGTTTTCTCAAACCCAACATCTCTACCGTGGTCGGCAAACTGTATCCCGAGGGAGATCCAAGACGCGATTCCGGGTTCACCATCTTTTACATGGGCATCAATATCGGGGCGTTCACCGCCACCCTGCTCTGCGGCTGGCTGGGCGAAGTCTATGGCTGGTCATGGGGATTTGGCGCGGCGGGAGTCGGCATGCTCTTTGGGCTGATTTTCTTCCAATGGGGCCAACAATTTTTGGCGGGCCACGGAGAACCCATTGATCCCGCGCAACTGAAAAAAACCGTGGGCTTACCGGGACTCACCCTAGAGAGGGCTATCTATGTTGGCAGTCTCGTTATGGTGGGCATCATATGGCAGCTGGTTCAACTCACCGACACCGTCGGCACGTTGCTCGACGCGATCTCCATTGCGGTACTCGCCGGACTGGCCTGGTTTCTGATTGCGCGTTGCGACAAGGTTGAGCGAGAACGCATGTTTGTGCTCATCGTGCTGACACTGTCAACGGTCGTGTTCTGGGCGCTCTTTGAGCAGGCGGCGGGCTCTATGACGCTCTATGCCGATCGCGCCACCGACAAGATGCTTTTTGGCGTTCCACTCACCGCCGCACAATTTGGCGCCGCCAACGCCTTCTTCATTTTTACGCTGGCGCCGTTTTTTGCCTTGCTCTGGACAAAACTCTCGCGCAAGGGTTGGGAGCCCAGCACGCCGGTCAAATTTTCGTTGGGCATCGCTCAGGCCGGGCTGGGCTTCGGCGCTTTGGTCTATGGCGCACAGTTTTCCGATCAGGCGGGTATTGTATCGGCCTGGTGGCTCATACTGGCATACCTCCTTCACACGACCGGGGAGCTCTGCCTTAGCCCCGTAGGCCTCTCGGCTGTTACAAAGCTGGCGGTCCCGAGTGTGGTGGGCGTGATGATGGGCGCCTGGTTTTTGGCTTCAGCCTACTCATCTTACGTCGCGGCACAAATTGCCGCGGTTGCCACGCGGGACCAAACTGTTGGCGCAATAGACACTGCCGCCACAGCGGCCGGTTTCACAGATCTGTTCAGCCAACTTTTATACATCGGGCTCGTGGGCGCGCTGGTCCTGCTAGTCCTTTCTCCGCTGCTAAAGCGGATGATGCACGGCGTCAGATAGTGCCACCAGATACTGCCGCGGTGCTAGGACTCTCGACGTTGGGCGTCTTGCGGGCGAGGCGCCACTGCTTCCAGTCGTAGCCAATCAAGTACATGGCGGGCACCAGCAGCAGGCTGACGAACAGGGCAAAAAACACTCCAAAAGCCAGAGAAAGCACGGCCGGCTTCAAAAACTGCGCGCCGGTAGACTGCTCTGCCATTATTGGAATTAACCCGACAAAGGTCGTCACGGTTGTTAAGAAGATAGGTCGGAAGCGACTGACAGCCGAAGTCACTATTGCCTCAGGTGACGCCGTTCCCTCGCGCTCAAGGCGACGAACATAGTCGATCAACACAAGATTATCGTTAATCACCACTCCCGCTGCCGCGCCAATGCCAAAATAAGAAAACAAGGCCATCGGCAGATTGAACAGAAGGTGACCATATACCGCGCCCATGAAGCCAAAGGGCATGGCCGTCATAATCAGTAGTGGCAGGCTATAGGAGCGGAAAGCGACCGCGATCAAGGCATAAATGACAAATAGCGCAATGGTGTACAACGCTGCGATTTCGCCGAAAAACTCGGCCTCCGCCTCTTGCGAGCCGCCTTTGAGTACCCGCAACCCTGGGTACATTGCCACCAGCTTTGGCAAGTAATCGTCTTTGACCGCTCGATTGATTTCGCCCAGTGATTCGGGCTCTACCGTCGCGCGTACCGTTACGACGCGCTCGCCATTGCGACGCGTAATCCGCCGGGTCGCCTGCCCCACCTCAATTTCTGCGACCGACAGTAGCGGCACGAGACGCCCGTCAGGGGTACGGATCCGCACATCTTCGAAGGAGCCTAGCGACTCACGGGCCGCCTCGGGATAGCGCACCATCACTCGCACGTCGCCATCTTCGCGCGGTAATCGCTGCACCTCTTCACCGTAGAACGCCTGGCGAACCTGCATCGATACCTCAGTGAGGGTGATCCCCAACTGCTCCGCACCCGGTTTTAGATGGAATCGCATCTCGGGGAGAGAACCCCATTGGTCATCACGGATAAAATATGCCTTGTCGTACTCGCCAAGGTGACTCTGCAACGTCATGCTCGCGGCGTTCAGCGTGTCAAGATCCTCATGCTGCAGCAAAAAGGTGATGCTGGCCTCGCTGTCACTCAAGGTGTAACGGACGGCCACCTCATCGGCGTCCGGTACATCGCCAACCAGGTCAGAAAAACGTTCTGCCGTCTCCCGCGCGCTCAGATGACGCGTTTCGGGGGGTGCCAGCTGCACAATGGCGATCACGTCCCCGCGACGCGCTCGGGTGTACCAGCTTTCCACGAGCTCACCCGAACCCTCACCCGCATCTGCCTCCGCATTGATCTCTTCCGCCAACTGTTCTTCGGCCCGCTGTAGCTGGGCCAGCACTTCCATCGACCGGCTGTAGGGGGTACCCGGGGGCAACCTCACATTGATATAGATCTCTTCGTTTTCTACCTGAGGCGAGAAGAAAAACTTCACCCAGCCACTGGTAAACAGACCCAGCGACACCAAAAATAGCGAGAAAAACACCATGGTCGTGGTGTAACGATGTGCGAGGCATTTCTCCAGAAACGGTCGGTAAATCTGTTCGGCAAAGCGCACAATGCTGTCGGCGATATGTTGCTGTCGACGTCGCCACTTTCCCTGGGGGGGCTGGGTATCCAATTGCCTGAGGTGACTGGGCAGTATCAGGAAAGCCTCAATCAGGGAAAAGGTCAGCGCGAGCGTGATGACGACAGATAACTGCCGGGTGAACTGCGCCGTCACTCCCGTGAGAAAAAGCCACGGCGCAAACGCGACGATGGTGGTCAACACCGCAAATATCACCGGACGGCTCACCGCGAAGGCGCCGGTGATCGCCGCCGTTTCCCCACTCAATCCCTTCTGGTGCACGTGGTGATGAACACTTTCCCCAACAACAATGGCGTCGTCCACCACAATACCCAGCACCAACAGAAAGGCGAAGGTCGACAACAAATTCAGAGAGACGTCATTGGCAGGGAGCAGCGCAAATGCACCCAAAAAGCTCACACCAATACCCACGGTCACCCACAGCGCCACTTTGGGCTCAAGGGTCAGAATGAGAATAAGAAACACCAGAATCAAGCCAAGAATGGAGGACTCAGCAATCAGTTCCATGCGGTTGTTGTAGATATCTGCGGTGTCAGACCACAGCTCAAGGCCCACGCCCACGGGTAATGTGGGGCGCGTTTTTTCAATCCATTTTTTGACCGTTTCGCTGGCTTTTACCACCTGCATGTTGTCGGTGGACTGAACCTGCAGCAAGACGGCAGCCTGGCCATTGAGCGTGGCGAGAATCTCGTTCTGTTCGAAGCCATCAACCACCGTTGCCACATCAACAACGCGAATCTGGCCGCCGTCCGCAGTTTGCCGAATAACGATTTGTTCAAAGTCGGTTTGCGTGTCTGCCAGGTTTTCTGCACGCAACTGGATATCTCCCGTGCGGGTGCGCACCTCACCAACTGAAACATTCATCGAATCGCGACGGATCGCCGACGCCACATCAGAGAAACTCAAGCCGTAATTGCGTAGCGCGCGCTCGGAAAGCTCGATAGTGACCTCTTCCCTACGCGCACCGAAAACTTCCACCTGAGAGAGATAAGGCAATCCCGCCAGTTCGTTGCGCAGTCGATGCCCCAAACGGGTGAGCGCCTTCTCCCCGACGTCACCCACCACCGCAACACGAATCATTTCCCGACGCCACTCTAGTCTTCGCACCCGAGGATTTTCGATATCACGTGGAAAAGAAGTGACTGAATCGACCGCATTCTTCACGTCGTTCAGGAATGCATTCAAATCAACCGAGGGAAAGGTTTCGACCGTCACCGAGCCGAAACTCTCTCTCGCTTCCGACGTGGTGCGGTAAACATTCGAAACGTTTTTTAGCGCCTCTTCAACCCGCTGAATAACCTGCTGCTCTACCTCTTTCGGCGACGCCCCGGGCCAGATCAACTCCACCTGCACAATGTCTGGCTGCACCGCGGGAAATGCTTCTTTTTCGATGTCTCTGAGTCCCAGCCAGCCGGCAGTGACAATAATCAACATCAGTAAATTGGCGGCTACAGGATTGCGAACCCACCATCGGATCAGACTTTCCATGTCTCGGACCTCAGGCTTCGTTGTCGTCGGAGACGGAATCAGTGGCGCCCTGGCTCTCAGCTAAAACAGCGTCGTCGATTGCCTCAAGTCGCATACCCCGAATCGGATTTCGAATTGCCGATACGATTACCCGATCTCCGGCCTCCACACCGGAAGCAAGCAGCACTGTCTCACGGTTGCGATGCAATACGCTGACTTGCCGCACATCCAGCAGGCCCTCGCCGTTCAGCACAAAGACCTCATCGCCCGCTCGCAGGCCCTCTGCCGCGATCTGTATTGCGTCCAATGCGAGTCGCCCCTCTACCTCAGCGTCGACATATAACCCCACGGCGAGCGGCATACCTTGCCCACCGTCCACGTTGTAGGGCTGGTCGATACGGACCGTGCCATAAACGGTCCGCGTCGTGGCATCTATTGCAGCGTCGAGCCGCGTCAACCACCCCTGCCAGTGATGCATCTGGCCGCCAACAACGGCAGACAGAGTCGTGGTGAGACCCTCGTCGCCCTCACCCACAAAGCCAATGGGGATACCCAAAGATGAAAGCTGACTGTCTGTGAAAGCGAGTCGTACCTCGGCGGTATCAGTACCAAACACCGTTCCCAATGCTTTGCCCGGGGTAACGAACTGGCCGAGATCTGCCGACTGCGTCTGCACTCGTCCGTTAAACGGCAGGCTGATTTGGGTGCGAGCAAGGTTAGTTTTGGCCAACGAGAAAGCGGTTTCTGCTGCCTTGAGTGCCGATTCCGCCCGCGCCACCTGAGGCTTTTTTAACGCCAACGGAGAAGGATTCTTCTGCCCAGCCAACTGCCTTTTAGCGACATCCGCATCCGCCAGCGCCTGCTCAAGATCCACCTGAGCGGCAGCCACTCGCGCGCGCTGCTCTTCAACAGCTGCTAGGTAATCAGTGTCTTCGATACTGAGTAAGACTTCTCCAGGCGCAAAGGCGCCGCCCTCAATAAAAGACGGTGCGATGGCCGTAATGCGACCACCAACCTGAGCTACGAGTTGCGTGCGCACAGCCGGTCTTACCTCACCGTAGGCGACGACGGTGGGGCGCGACGTGGCACGAATGGCGGGCAGCACTTCAACGCTAATCGGCCGCGGCGCGTCGACTTTTGGCGCGGGCCGCGGCTTGGTGACTTGCAGCAACACGAAGACCGCGATCCCGGCAAGACCGATGCCGATAGGCCAAACTGCGCGGCGAAGCTGGGTGAACATGCTCATCTCCTTGGTTTTGCCATAACGTGGTCGAGAGCCCTATGCCCCGGTTAATCGTGACGAACACCATCCTTGGTGCAATCCCTGACACCTGAATTGTAACGCGCACATCCCACCCACTCTATGTGGATATGTCGCATGTGATGGATTTTGATACGTCGAGTAGCAGTGACGGGTTTCAGAGAATCTTCCGTTAATCAGTTCACTATTTGCAGTTTCCTGCGCGACAACAGGCGAGACAGGCTGCAAAGAAATACCATCATCGATAGCGCGGGTGAGGCGCAAGACTTGCTAACCTTGGTGCCACACCTTTAACAGAGCAAACAACGATGTCAGACAGGCAGTACGAAATCATACTTTATGGTGCATCGGGGTTTACCGGCCGACTGGTCGCCGAATATCTCGCAACTGCGCACTCCGACCTCAAGTGGGCTATTGCCGGACGTAACCATCAGAAACTCGAGCAGATTCGGGACAAGCTGATGATGCCCGAACTCCCGATCGTCATTGCCGATAGTCACGACACCGAACAGCTGACCCAGATGGCCAGGCAAACCCGAACTGTCATCAGCACCGTGGGCCCTTACGCCCAATATGGCACGCCGCTCCTAGAAACCTGTGCCAGAGAGGGCACTCACTACTGCGACCTCACTGGCGAAGCGCAATGGATGGCCGGCGTGTTCGAGCGAATCAATCCCATCGCCCAAGAGAGTGGCGCCCGTCTGGTGCACTGCTGCGGCTTCGACTCAATCCCCTCTGATCTGTCTGTCTATTTCCTACAGCAGGAGTTCAAAGCCCGATACGGCAGCTACGCTAGTCGCATTTCGGGGCGCATGGGACGAGCATCTGGAGGCGTCAGCGGCGGAACGGTGGCCAGCCTGATGTTTGTTGCCGAGCAGGCATCAAAAGACACCCGTATTCGCGACACTGTCATGGATCCTTATGCCCTCTACCCTGCCAACGTGACTCCGGGTAACGATGTTCCCGATCAAGCCGGCATTGCCTGGGATGAGAATTTTGAATCCTGGACTGGCCCCTTTGTGATGGCGGCCATCAACACCAAAGTGGTACGTCGGTCGCATGCGCTTGCCGGCCTGCCCTACGGGGAGGATTTCAGGTACGACGAATCCCAGCTCTGTAGCAGTCGCACCAAGGCCTTGCTAAGCGCGGGCGGATTGGGTGCAGTGATGGCGGGCACTTTCTTCTCACCCACCCGCGCCATACTGAAAAAAATGCTTCCCGATCCGGGCGAAGGCCCAGATGAAGCAACGCGCAATAATGGATTTTTTGAGTTCTGGGCCCATGGAACAGACGGCACCCACCACCTCAAAGTTAAAGTGTCGGGACAGCGTGACCCCGGCTACGGCGCAACATCGAGAATGCTTGCACAGGCGGGTCTCTGCCTCTCGCGCGACACGCTGAACGTCGGCGGCGGTATCTGGACACCCGCCAGCGCTATGGGTGACGAGCTTCTCAGGCGACTGCCTGAGGTTGACATTCACTTCAGTGTCGAAGGATAGGAAGGCGGGCTGAACCCCAAATTTCGCCCATAAAAAAGCCGCCCAAGGGCGGCTTTTTCTCTAATTTCAGCGACGGGCCTTCAAAGCGCCTCGTACTTGAACTTCTGGCCGCTGATGGTGGCCTCATACATCAGTCCGCCCTTGGCGATGGTGTACACCGCCATGCCACTGCGTTCGTCGTATTGCTCCTCAGTGACCGTATTCAGGCGCTTGTCGGTGCCGGATGAAGCAGATCCACTGCCCGTAGTGGACGTTTGGGCTGAAGCGCCCGCGGTCAGTGCTACGGCACTCGCCTGGGCGCCGAACTCGAAATTACCCGACGAGAAATCGTTATACGCGCGGTCGTCCTTGAAGAAGATAATCTGGCTATACGCTTGGCCGCCAAGCTGCAGGCCGTAGGACACTTGAGACATACTGGTCAGGCCGACGCGCTTTCCTTTGACATAGACCGCCCCTTTTCCATAGGCACCGCCAATCCCGATGCCACCCTTGCCAATCGAAGGGAACACCGCATACCCATACGCGCCATCGATCAAATTACCCGTGCCTGCACTGCGGAAGTTCTCTACGGTCTCTTTTTCCTTGCCTTCGTCAGCCCAAACAGCCTGCGCTGCGACGGTCAGCAACCCAGTCAACACCCATGTCATTAAATTTTTCATGCGAAAGCCTGCTCCCTTATGGTTGAGATATGAGACGAGTCTAACCCGATAACACAGCATCAGGCTGTGCAGAACGCGACACATAAAGTGATCAGGTCTACGCACCTCAGTTACCACGGGATCGTATCTCCCCGCCAATCAAGGTAGGACAGCTCGCCATCCACCGGCGCCGCGTCGAGCACATGATCCAGAGCCTCGGCGGCGCTGGTAGCAGACAGCAGCGTGCTTTCCCGTACGCTACTTTGAAAGGGTTTTGAGAGTGGGGTATCGACAGTGCCCGGATGGTAGGCGATCAATTTTGCCCGCGGGTTCATTCGCCTGAGCTCCAGCGCAGCGCACTTGAGCATCATGTTGAGCGCCGATTTACTTGCCCGGTAGCTATACCAGCCACCCAAGCGGTTAT
>Ga0255767_1001787_pt1 | contig 18851 bp, 10 predicted proteins | sample 071ome_24_FD_179967 | JGI IMG/M metagenome (GOLD analysis project Ga0255767, IMG submission 179967) | Coastal salt marsh microbial communities from the Groves Creek Marsh, Skidaway Island, Georgia - 071402CT metaG (version 2) | ecosystem: Environmental > Aquatic > Marine > Intertidal zone > Salt...
CACACGAAGTTCGTTCGAATATGAACGCAGATGAAGTAGAAAGTATATTTGTTGAAAAATAAAAGAAGAAGAAAAAGAAGGACACACATCGGCAAAGCGGGTTGAGGATTGTACCCAGGTACGTATAAAATAATAAAGAGTACTGGTAATATCAATCACAAAACTACTACTAGGTATGTAAATGCAAAACGGTAACTAACTAAATAGCCATTAATAACGCACTTCCGGCAATCCACATTCCTATAAACCACGTCAACCCGAAATACGCGTGTAAACTCAACAATCTATTGTTTGCATTCGGAACGCAAGCTACTTTTAAATCGTTCGTGAGCGTAAAAATTCGCTGTGAAATGCCCACGTAAATCACCGTGCAAAGCATGAAGTTTAGCACCGGATAGTCTTCAGGTAATAATCCCAACAACATTCCGGGTTGTCCATTTGGCACCGAAGAAGATAACCAAATGTGAAACTGAGAAATGTAAGTTTCTAAGGTGATCTTCCCACACTCACAAAAAATGTGAATAAAATAACTTCGCATCGTCAAGCTGAAGTTTCGAAAGATAATGAATATCGTAATCGGTATCCACGACGTGTACGGATGCACGACGTTGTATTCCAACTTCGGTAAAACGTAATACGTCTTATACCACCAATATCCTACTATCGTATTGACGGTTAAAATTAATGCTTGAATTATTGTTCTCTCCTTGGTTGGTTTCTCATCCACCCATCTCACAAACGCTTCGTACTTTGGGTGTAAAAACGCGCACACCATGCCATAAATCCAAACATATCTATCTAAACCAGAGCGGAAGAACCATTCATGCATGGGATCAACATCTGGTTTTTTCGGATCTGCGTATGATAGTAACCATTCAAACGGTTTGAATAAGACGGAGAACACGCCCGGCACTTCCCAAATAACGTACACCAAGACTATCAAAATTACCATTTTCGCCGTTATCATATTTGTCGACGTGTTATGTTCCTTGAAAATTAACAATGAAAAGTAAACGAAGAGTGTGAACAGCGTGTGCATGGGACAAATGTAATACAGAACGTAATCGTTCCTTAACGCGATGCACACGAACAAGACGAAGAAGTTCAACCTCCACATCATTTGCGAAAATCTGCCCACCGAAAAATCTTTGCGAACGTGATAGTAGGAAAAATTCCCAAACCCAGTCATCCAGACGTACGCAGCGATAAAGATACGAATCGCATTATAAATCTCTGAAGCTTTGAAGTAGTGATAGAGCAAAAACAAAACTTGCATCCATCCTTTCCATTCCTCAGTTTGCTCTCTGTTTAGCGGCGCACTCGTCTTACTTTGTCGCAACGTCTGGTAACACCCGTATGCCGCCAACGTAACGAAAATAGCGATGAAAAAGTCTCTCGAATACGACTTTGTTCTCTCGGGAAACGTATTCGTTCGGTCACACACGTAGAACACAAACAAAATGAAGAATAACTCAGCCCAAGAGCGCAAAACCAATCTCGCTCTCTCAATGGCATCCGCGTCGCCTTGAAGTATCCGCATGGCGCAGATGTGTGTAAACTTTACGTTTCCACTATCTCCTCCATTGGATGAAGGTGCACCGATGGTGTCGCTCATGTTCGCACTCTGTGAATTCTGTCGTCCAAAGCTATCCGTGAAATTCGCAAACGACCTTTTCTTCTCCTCGTCGCTCATATCTTGCATGGAGTTAGAACTCATTGATGAGCCTTCTCCTGGAGTATTACCTTCCAATAGGACATCAAACTTCTTCGTTCCAGCCATTCGCATCTCGATGGAGTCTTCCGCTAACCCTTTGTTATACACACCGTTATGCGTTCGCTTCATTCTCACGTAGTGCAAAAACTCCGCGTACACGTATAAAGCGACGATGAACACGCCGGAGAGGAATAAACCGAGTTGAAAACGTCCGTATTCGATGATGTTGCTCGAAGCATCATCATCATCGGAAGAAGAGAAATCCCCCAAAAGCGTTCTCGTTCCGTCACGCTGCTTGGCGACGTCGCGCCAACTCAACGCGTGACTATATCCTCCCACGTTCTCTTCCATGTTATTCTTATCCCGTGATCGTTTCGTTGTTCGCGAGTGAGTGAGTCAAAAACAGTGAGAGAGAGAGTTTTTTTATCTCTCTCCTCTTCTTATTTTGGAGTTTTTTTGTGGCTCGCGTGTGTTGGGCTCTTCCGTGTGGGCGAATTTTGAGGCATTGAGCTGTTGAGGGATTGAGGCGAAGAAATGGATGCGTTTGTCTGTTTGTGAGCATTACACTAAACTTTACTTCCTAAACACGCGCACATACACAAACACACGCACGCAAACCTATAAGTGCAATCAATCGAACGGGATTTGATTCCCATCGCGAATGGCTAACAGACCCTCTTTGTACGAGGGAAAAAGTAACGACGCGGATGATTGCGGTGATGATGATGATGACGATGCTAACAACACTTCGCGTTTGAGCTTTTCGTTCTTGACTCGCTTTTCGCCGTTACTCGGCAGGAGGAGATTTGTATCTGTCGTTTCACTCGAACTTGTAAAAGTGTTCTTCTTCTTCTTCTTCTTCTTGACGAAGTCTTCGTCGTAACCGAGAATACTTGCGGCAAAATCGACGGCTTCGTCGCGAGAGGAAGGGTAATCGTCGACGACGTTGTATATGGAGACGCGATGACTTTCGTTGTCCACTTCGGCATTCTCCTCTTCCTCTCTGAAAATTTCGTTTTCGATGCATCGAACGAGCGCGTTGGCAACATCCGCCACGTGGATCCGAGACGTGTACATCTTCTTCCTCCGAGATATTTGTGTCGGCGATAGCGATTTCGCGTCAGTGCTATCATCGCTGGTGGTCGTGCTCCTGCTGCTACCGCTATTATCCTCGCTTTGTGCAACCGCTTCTTTCTTACCGGCGGTCTTCTCGTGGAACTGTCGCTCTCTTTTACGTTTTATGGCGATATCGATAGCGCTCCGTCCTGGGCCGTAAATCCCACCAAGACGAAATATTCGCAACGTTGACTTATAATTGTTCTTTTTCTCGCCATTTACGATCCATTCTGTCCACGCCTTTTCGGCGTTTAATCTTCGTTGAGCTACTATAGAATCTGGATTCGGTTCGGTCGTTTCGTCCACCCACTCTCCGCGATGGCCTCCGTACACGCCCGTCGAGCTCAAATAAATAAACATCTGTCGCTTCTCCGCGTTCTCTAACACTTCTCTAACTTTTTTCGTCGATAATATCGGGTCTAGATCTAAATCTCCGTTCGGTGGAGTGGAAATTAAGACAACGTCTGCTTTCTTCAACCAATTCGCGCACTCTTCATTTAACGGTTCCCCGTCGTCTGATTTCCACGCGAAAACTTCTTCGCACCAAGTACCGTCGGAGCGACGATTCAACGCCTCTGCTTTCTCTTCCGAACGCGTCGTGCCGACGATGACCCATTCTTTGGTGTTCTCCTTCTTCACGAGTTGATTGGCGACGCCAATGGCGCAATAGCCGAAACCAAACGCGAAGAAAATTTTTTTCTGTCCGTCCTTCTTGTCGTCGCCGTCGCCACCGCAACGAGGAGCTGTCGTTCTTTGTCGTCTTCTTCTTCTTCTTTGCGATGTCGATCGACAGGGAGAACGGCGATGAGAAGTAGAAGAAGAAGAAAGGATGGAGTAGGAGACGGAAGGAGTAGAGGCGATGCGCATGCTCTCCGCGCGTGTCGATATATTTACGTGTGATGATATAGTTTGTTATTTCACAATTTTGATGGGTGTGTGTTAAAATAAAATGTTGTGGTCGTCGTGGTACACTTTCTCTCTCTCTCTCTCTCTTTACAAATTGTTTTTTTCAACTTTCTCCCTCCTCCTCACTTCTTTCTCTCTTTACTCAAAGTCACTGTCGTCGAAATCATCGTCGTCGTCGTCGTCGCCGTCTTCAAAATCGCTCTCTTCTTCCTCGTCGCTGGAATCGTCGACCTTGTAAGATTTGCGTTGGACGTTTCTCCCCGCGCGCGCCGGTTTTGGCGCGACATCCGCGACGACATCCTCATCGTCATCAAATGACACGTCCGAATCCGAGTCCGCGGCTTTCTTCTTCTTCGCCGGAGCGGGTTTCTTAGTAACTGCGGCTGGTTTTTTCGGCGCAGCGGCTTTCTTTGTCGCAACTGGCTTATCTGCCGCTGCCGCCGCAGACGCCACAGGTTTCTCGTTGGCAACCTCGTTGACCATCTTTGAAACGGCATCAAAGTTGAACGAGTCTTGACGCTTGGCTTGTACGGAACCGGAAGAAGATTTCTGTAACAATCGCTCCGCCAAGGATAACTGCGGAACATCATCGTCGTCTGAATCTGCGGAAGGAGCAACCGCTGGTGCAGGGGCAGCAGCAACAGGAGCTGCTTTCGGCGCTGCCGCAACGGGAGCCGCTTTCGACGCCGCTGCGGCTTTCGGTTTCGCCGGAGCGCGTTTCTTCGGCTTAGTAATTTCAAAGTCGTCGTCCGAGAAGTCGTCGTCGAACTCAGACTCTGAAGCATCCGAGTCCCAGTCCATCGCTTTTTTCTTGATCGCTTTCTTCTTCTTCGCGAGCGCTTTTTGTCCAGCCTTGGTGTTGTTTCTTGCCGCCGCTCGCACTTGCTTTTGCATCTCTTCCTCAGCCGCGGCGTCGTCGTCTTCAAGTTGATCCAAATTCTCTTCCAACGCGTCCAAATCTTTGAACCACAAGTCTTTCTCTGTCGTTTCTCTCAACGACGCGACTTCAGCTTCCTTCTCTTCCTTTTCCTTGACCAACTCTTCAACCTTCTCTAAAGTCAAGTTCCATAAAGGCATGGAGAGCAAGTAATCGTAGGACGCGTTGGCATCATCAGATTCATCCGCCGCGATATCGTTCTCGTCCGTTTGGACGATAGCCGCCGCAGCAGATGCGGACGTCTTTGTCTTTGGTAACTTATCGTACATCATCATCTCGAGCTCTTCAACCAACTCAGCTTTCTTCTTTCTGTTGACAACCAAGGAGCCTTCGACAACCGCCAAGATGAAACGCGTCTTATTCGCCAAACGTTTGAGTTCAGACTCGGCAACTTTGATGAGCATTTGACGTCTCTCTCCGTACGCTTTCAATCGCAAGGGTACGAATGCTTTCATGATGTCTTCCGCGGAGTCGTATTTGGTGATGATCGAGTTCTCGTTGAACGCGTGCATGTTGGAGCACGAAATTTTCGTCGCCAACTTGAACTTCTTCACGATGCCTTCTTCTTCAGCCTTGGCCAAGTTCGCCGGAGGCATGGTGATGACAAAGTGCACCGAAGTGTCCGTGTGGTACTCTTTGTAATCGGTAATGAACGGAGCTTTCTTATCCTTCGGCGCGATGAGCTCTTCCAAGAACTCCTTGTAATCTTGCGTCCAGGTGCGCAACGGCAACTCGGTGATTTCCAACGTGCACTCGTCTCGGATGTGATACGAGCCAGTGGCGATGAATCTTCGCTCACCCTTGAAGATTTCTTCGGTGATTTCACCTTTGAAGTGTCTGTACCACGGCATCATTTGCGTTGGCTCTTCTTCGTTCAAAATCGCGCGAACGTTGTTGATGACGTCTCGTGCGTTGTAGTTTGGAATCGAAGTAGACCATCCAGTTCCGATACCTTCGGCGCCGTTAATCAAAACGGTTGGAATAACCGGCATGTAATACGTCGGTTCAATCTTTTGACCGTCTTCGTCATTGTAATTTAACAACGCATCGTCGCATTCCGGGAATACAACTCTGGCCAACTGCGCCAAACGCGTAAAAATATAACGCGGCGACGCGTGGTCCTTTCCGCCTTGCAAGCGCGTACCAAACTGACCGCTCGGGACTAAGAAGTTAATGTTGTTCGTCCCAACGAAATCTTGCGCGAGGTTGACGATTGTAGACGCAAGAGACGCTTCACCGTGGTGATAGGCGGAATGTTCGGAGACATAACCGCTCAATTGTGCAACTTTGATATCCGACTTCAACTTTCTCTTGAAGCACGCGAACATAACTTTCCGTTGCGAAGGTTTTAAACCATCGATGGCGGATGGAATTGAACGCATTAAATCCGCCAAGGAGAAGAGAATTAACTCCTTATTGATAAATTCATCGTATCGAACGGTCTCGCCGCTTTGATCCAAGAACGTCCCTTCTTCGTATGCGGACAACCACTTTTTGCGATCTTCGACTCTCTTCTTGGAGAAGGACATGTCGATCAAATCTCCGTCACCGTCGGATTCCCAGCAAAACGTCTTGCGGTGCAACTCAATCGAAGCAAAATACTCCTTTGCTTCTTTTGCCGTGGATGTACCGAGACCTTTGTAGTATTTGATGGCCCAGCCTTTACCGTCGTTGTTGGCAAGCTTCCAGTTTTCGTACTCCGGCATCGTGTAAAATACACGCGTTTGTTGGCCCTTCGTAGCCTTGATAATGGGCGTGATGAATTCCAACAAGAAACCCGGTATTTTCAACAAAGACGGGAAGTGCGCGTGAAGAAAGTTGATCAGCAAACCTTTGATGTGCGAACCATCGTGATCTTGATCCGTCATGATCATCAACTTCCCATACCTCAACGTCTTGATGGTATCTTCGTCGTACGTTTTGCCGTGTTGCAAACCCAAAATCTGTTTGATGTGGGTGATTTCCACGTTGTTCTTCACCTGATCAAACGAAGCGTCGCGAACGTTCAACAACTTCCCTCTCAAAGGGAACACCCCGTAGTTGTCTCTTCCGACAATGGATAAACCAGAAACTGCCAACGCTTTGGCGGAATCCCCTTCGGTTAAAATCAGCGTGCAGTCTTTCGAGTTGCGTCCTCCGGCGTTGTTCGCGTCATCCAACTTCGGAATACCAGTCAATCGCAATCGCTTGACACCGTCGGACTTCTTCAAGTCTTTGGATTGCTTGAACTGTGCCCACGACATGATGTTCTCAACCAACGGCGTATTCATCAACTGCTTGATGAGTTTGTCGGAAACGGTGAACTTGGAACCAAAGTTCGAAGCTCTGGTAATGAGCGTCTCCTTCGTTTGCGAATCAAACGCCGGGTTCTCGATTTGCGAGTTCACGAAAACCCACAAGTGGTTCTTCACTTGAAACGCCTTCAAGTTCTTGCACGACTTTTCCTTCTTTTGGATCTTCTTCAATAATTCGCCCGCAATGCCGTCGGCGATGTTGGCGACGTGTGTCCCACCCTTCATGGTGCAAATACCGTTCACGAACGAGCACTGCTGGAACTGTTGCGTGTTCGACACCGTCACGCACACTTGCCAACGATCGCCTTGCGCTTCGTAAACTTTTGGCGCGTTCTCCGTGTCTTGCAGATACAAATCGACGTAATCCGAAAAGCTCTTGACTTTGATCTGTTCGCCGTTCAAAAAGATCTTCGTATTCTTCCCGATGATACCCGCGGCGTCGTACACTCTCTTCGACATCAACGCGATGGAGTCATCTTCCAAATCAGTCATCCCAAACTTCTCAAAGTCTGGTCTGAACGTAATTCGAGTCCAGTTGTCGGATTTCTTACACTTGGTAATTATCGGTTCCCCTTTCTCGCTCATGTTGTTCTTGAACACTTGCTTATACTGTCGCTCGCGACTACCATCGCACGTTTCCACGATAAACTCGTGCGAGAAAATGTTCGCCAACTTTGCACCGTAACCGTTACGACCACCGGTGACTTTCTTTTCGTTGTCGTTGTAGTTGGACGACGTCAAAAGATGTCCAAAAATAAGCTCCGGTACGTACACGCCTTCCTCTTTGTGCATCTCCACCGGGATCCCTTTCCCACCGTTCATGACGGAAATTGTCCCTTTCTCCTTGTCAATATCCACTCGCAACTCTTTCATCGTCGGATCTCTGACTTTATTATCCGTCGCATTGACCAAAATCTCGTCAAAGATTTTATACAAACCCGGCGTAAACGCGACAGTTTTCTGCACCAACTTGTTAGAAGCGGCGTCGTACACCCACGCCATCTCTTCCGCTTTCTCACACGATCCGACGTACGTGTCCGGTCTTAACAAGATGTGTTCCAGTTGTGTTTTTTTCTGGTAAATGTCCTCGATGGCGACTTTTTTACCAGTCCCGGCGTTGCCGTCCGCCAGCGGCGCTTTCTTCGCGCCCGCAGCTTTCTTCCCCTATATTGAGTTTTGAAAGAAGAAGAGGAAAAATCAGACGAGTCTGTTGTCAGTACCTGTTTTTTCGAATGCGCGTCGTATCCCTCGATGAAGAATACGTGTTATTTATGAACAGCGCTCAAAGACTCGACGAATGCGCTCATCTCATGCGAGAGGGGATGCGAAAGAACGTCTCGTGAACACAATTTATCGCGCGCGCGCGCGCGCCCAAGAGATGAACGCGCGCAAATCTTTTTTTTCTGTTGGGGGGGAAGAAAGAAAAAAACCGAGAGAAATCTCTCTCTCTCTCTCTTGCGCGCGCGCGCGCGATGTTACGATAAACCAAAACGATAACAATAATACTAATAATAGTAATTCACAAACGAAAAAGAAGAACGATGCGCGTCGCGTGTCGATGCAATATTTACCTTTGGTGCCACCATCGGGCTGTTCTCGTTCTCGGAATACTCCGAGTAGTCCATCGAAGTATCCGCCATATTTTGTTCTTTGTCTTAAAACTGAAGACCCGAAAGGAGAGAAAATGTTTTCAACAAGCCAACCGACATTGAAACCCTAAACATCAAAAATTGAGCGAGAAGAAAGAAAACAAAAAACATCGCTCAAAAAAAACGCAGCAAAAAGCTCTCTCTTTTTTATAGCAACGATGAGCGCAAACAACACAAAAGTTGGATTTATTGGATCGGGAATGATGGCAGAGGCTTTAGGAGGAGGCCTCTCCAGCGCCGGAATTGTTCCGTGGTCGAACATTTATTGCACGGATCCGTGGCAACCTCGTTTGGATTTGTTCCAATCGTTCGGCGCGACGGCGTGTAAAGATAACTGCGAACTGGCGAAGAACTCGGACGTGATATTTATCGCGGTGAAACCGTATGGAGCAGCCGCTGTGTTGAATGAAATCAGTAAGGAGTTGACGAAGGATAAAATCGTGATTTCCATCTGCGCCGGGGTGACTTTAGAAACGTTGGAAGGGGCGATAATTGGCAGAGATGTTCCCGTGGTGAGAGTGATGCCGAATACTCCGTGTTTAGTCGGCGCGTGCGCAGCAGCGATGGCGAGAGGCAAATTTGTGACGGACGAACAAGCGGATTTGGCGCTGAAGTTGATGCAATCGGTTGGAATATGTGTCATGGTGCAAGAGAAGTTGTTAGATGCGGTGACTGGAGTGAGCGGATCGGGACCGGCGTACATCTACCAAGTCATCGAAGCGATGAGCGACGGAGGCGTCTTGTGCGGGTTGCCGAGAGATGTTTCTACGAAGTTAGCCGCGCAAACCGTTATGGGTGCGGCGAAGATGGTTTTGGAGAAAGGGACGCATCCAGGTCAGTTGAAGGATAACGTGACGTCGCCAGGTGGGACAACGATTGCGGCAGTGCACGAATTGGAAAAAGGGGGCGTGAGAAACTCGTTCATCAACGCGGTAAAAGCCGCCGCAGAGAGAAGCAAAGAGTTGAGCAAAGAATAGAATAAAAAAGTACTCGTGCGTAGATTTATAGAGAAGAAGAAGAAGAGAGAGAGAGAGAGAGAGAGAGAGAGAGAGAGAGAGAGAGAGAGAAGCGATGTGAAAGTTGCTATGAATAATAATGTCCATCTACTAGCTTTATTAAAATTTCGATTCTTTGAATATTTTCACTACGGCTTTTGCCCAGCTCGCGTTATCGCGCGTTTTGATTTTCGCGAATTCGCCTTGGACTTTTCTTCCCACCACGCCAGCTAAATTTTCACAGAAAGAACATGTCTGAGAGTTCGATTTCGCGACGAGTGCGGTAACTGCATTCTCTTTCGCGGATGCAATCGTGGATTCGTCCACTAAATCAAAAGTTGCCGCGATAATTACTTCATTTTCCTTCTCTTTCGAGTTCGACGGCGCTTCTTTTTCTTCTTCTTCTTCTTCTTTCATTTCCACGTCTTCCTCGGGAACCGCCGGGAGCGGAGATGGGGATCTCTGGCGTTTCCGGCCCGTCAACTTTTGAGCATCTTCAAAATTTTCAACTTCGCCCAAGCGACGCTTTGCAATCGCTACACACCGTTCAATCACTCGATTATCCAACTGTTGGCACATTTCCGTGATGGTATCTTCCAACGCGTACGCTCGACTGACAAACTGGCGTCCTTTGGAATCTTCGCAATCCTCTCCCCAATACTGTATGGCTGCTACGACAATCAAGTGCACATCTTTGAGAAACGACTCTATGGTTAAATACGCACTCGAATCAATTCTCCAAAGTAGCGTGGATAAATCCATCGGAGATTGCACAGTCTTTGAGTATCCGTCGAGCTCGGCATCAGTAATAGGAGCCGCTAATTTAGACCACTGCTTCTTAAAGAGTAAACGCGTCACAATGTCCCGCAAGAACATGCGTTGTTTCCTCAACATCTGTTCCTCAGCTTGAATGATTTCTGGACTCATTTCCACGGCCTCGTCTTTGTTCGCAGCAGAAGTGGCGTTCGCACCTGCATCGGCATCTTTCGCCTTTTCTAAGACTTCTAGCTGCTCTTCCACCGCGGCCGCGTCGACATTCTTCGAGCCAATTTTCGCAGAAGCCAGGGTTTTGCCGTCGTTCTTCTTCATTTGTTCGTCTCGTTTCTGAGCCGTTTTCAATGCCGCTGATACGATAGCTTCGAAGTATTCCTTTCTTTCCGCATCTTTTGGTTTCGTCAACGCGTACGAGCGCTGCTCACCCGCAAAGGCTTCGGCCAACTCTTCGTCCAACTCGTTTCGCTCGCAATCCGCGGTTGCCAAGAGCATGACGGGTAAATTTGGAGGAATGTCGTCTAACAAAGTCAATAATGTCGCGCGCAACGTCGCGTTGGCACTTTCCCACCACAAGCGAATATGTGGAAGGTACAAAATCGAAGGCGCCGCTCTTCTTGCCTCTGTCACCGCCGCAACCAAAGCTTCTTCAGGTAATCTACCGCCATCCGATAAGAGCGCAGGTAAGGAAATCGCGTGTACGGCAAACTGTTCTAACGCGTGCAAGAGCGCTGGAGCAATGTGCGCTTGACCGGAACCAGATTCACCGCAGACGAGCAATCGTGGATTTTGTGAAGGCGGCGAGCGAATAAACTCAGAAGCTGCGATTTTCAACGCATTTTTCTTCGTTTTACCTGTAGTAATCTTGTCGTCGACGTTATTACCCGCGGTAGCTGCTTCGGTGAGGAGAAGGTTGTTGCCTTCGTCGTCCGAGTCGTCGTAATACGCGATTTCTAACTGATCCGTCGTCGATTTCAAGATATCGCTGTTCGCGTTGTTCGCGTCTTCATCGTTTGAAGATGCGTCACTGGAAATGTACGCCGCTGGTGGGTAAACGTCTCGAACGATTTCTAAGATTTCCGTCAGCGTGTTACCTAAAAGCGGACTAATCAATGAAGACAGTGGAGCAGAATATGTCTTTGCGCTTCGATGTGCGGCAGGAACGATTTGTTTTAATGCTGTTTCAAAATCTACACGTCCGGGAACGACTTGCGAAGGATCGAGATTCAATCGATTGTCCGTGGCGTAAATTTGTGGGTATCGTCGTCGTAAAGCGGCGATAGCGGACTCCGTGCAGAGCGCTTTCAAATCAGCACCGCAGTATCCGACGCATTTCTGTGCCAAATAATTGATTAAATTCATCGAAGGAGGCTTTTTCCAACCTCGAGTGTGAATTTTCAAAATCTCGGCCCGCGCCGACAAGCCTGGTAGAGGGAATGCAAGCTCTCTATCAAACCTTCCCGGTCTTCTGAGCGCACCATCAATGGAGTCTACCCTATTCGTCGCTCCTAATACAACAACACGACCGCGATTATCTAAACCATCCATCAGCGCTAAAAGTGTCGCAACAAGCGAATTGTGAATCTGGTCGGATTTAGAGCTTCTCACTGGCGCTAAACCGTCGATTTCGTCAAAGAAAATAATCGATGGTTGGCGTTTGGAAGCTTCCTCGAACAACAATCTCAACTGTCTCTCGGATTCACCGACCCATTTTGAAAGAACATCGGCGCCCTTTCTCATGAAGAACGAAACTTCGCTCCCGGCGCGAGAGCACGATGCTGCTAACGCTCTAGCGATTAACGTCTTACCAGTTCCCGGAGCGCCGTATAAGAGCACTCCGCGAGGCGGCGTCATTTTAAAACGTTCAAAGATTTCGGGATAGAGCAACGGAAGAAACACCATTTCTTTCAGAGCGTCGACGTATTTATCCAAGCCTCCTACGGCATTGAACGTCAACGAAGGATCTACCGTCAATGGAGTAATTTCTGCATCCTTGGTCTCGCCAATCTTCTTTGGACCTGCCCCATCGGCGGTATATCCTGGAGCACCCAACAACGCATCGAATCGCGAGATGTCGATGTTATTCGTATTTCCAACACCTCCTCCTCTTTGAGGAGCGGCAGTCGGGTGCAACGCATCGAACCCATCCGCGTCAGAATCGTCGGTATCATCGAGCCATCGACCCGACTGTCTTCTGCCATTTTTTGGTGCTGACGGTGGCGTTCCTGCGCTAAAGAACGCGCCGCTCTTCTTCGCGTTGTTGTCGTTTCCCCCACCATCTTTTCGCGGGCGACCTCTGCCGTCCTTCTTTTTCTTCTTTTCTTCCTCTACGTCGTCGTCGTCGATGAAATCATCGAAATCATCGTCGTCGTCGTCTTCATTGTAGTTTATTACTTTAGCGTTCGCACGATCGTCTTCCCCGCGTCGTCGTCGTTTCATCGCTTCTACTCTACCGGGACTCAACCTTTGAATTTTTTGGCGGTCTCGGGTGCTCCTTCGAATATTTGCAAACTCGCCGTCGTCTGACTCCAACTCCTCTTCGGAAGAGATGAAATCGTCATCGTCGTCCTCCTCTTCGTCTTCGTCGACGATGAATTCGTCGTCGTCGTCGTTATCTTCTTTATACGAGACTTTTTTCTTCGGACGACCTTTTCCGCGCGTTGCTTTTTCTTCAGCTTCTTCTCCTTGTTCGTCGTCGTCCTCGTCGTCGTCTGAATCTTCGCCTAACCAAGCACGTCTCCCTCTGTTTGCGTTCCTCGTGCTTCGTTGCGGACGACCAGAACGACGCCCTCGCGTTAATTCCTCCTCGTCTGTGTCAGAAACGTCCTCTTCTTTTCCTTTCTTGTTCTTCGCGTCATCATCGCGTCGTCCTTTCTTCTCTTCTTCGGCGTCGTCTTCGTTGAAATCTTCGTCTTTCTTCTTCTTCTTCTGTGCGGAAGAGTTTGATCGTCGTCGACCCATTTTTTACGGTTGGAAAATCACGTCGTCGAACGTGCTTCTGTTCTTGCTTTCAACCTATTCGCGTCTATAGCGCGTGCGCGTAAAAAGCTCGCGGTGCAGCGTGCGTGCGTGCGCGCGCGCTTTTGTATCGCGAACGAGAACGCTTACACACACAAAAACACACTTTTGATTTTTGAATTTTCAAAGGCGGCAAGCAAAAAAAAAAAGTATGCAAACCCTAAATACTTTAAAAAGGCCTAAAATGACTTCGAAAAAATGCTCGCGGTCCCAAAAGAAGAAGGCAAGAAGCTCTCACAGCCACAGGAAGTTCGTTATTCCAGAGATTTCCTCACAAATTTTTCTTTCGCGCGCGCACGTTTGAAAAACGCCTTTTCACCTGCGACGCGAGGATTAATTCACCTTGAAACACCACTCACGCATTGAAACACACATTCATCCGGACGAAAGTATGGAAGAGGAGAAGAACGTCAAGTCTGCGTGGACGCTCGAGGTACGTTTTCCTCGCCATTTTTTTTGTTAGTTTCAAGGCCAACAACCGTCGCGTCGCGCTTTGGAAATTTTTTTCTTTCTAACGAGTTTTTGCGAATCGTTTGTGCGCTCGTTTAGCATCGCGCGAAGCGAGTTTTGCCGAGCGAGTTTCATTTTCGTGCGGTTCAAACGTTTTGGCGTGATATTTTTGCGCGCGATTTAGATTTTGTCGTTTGCAAAGACCTCTATCGCGCGCGTGAAAATTCCTACGCGGAGGCCGTAACTGTTTCAAAATTTCCTCCCCTTTTCGGCCTTATCGTTTTTGTTATCTTTGTGTTCGCTACTCAGTTTCGAAGCGACGAGAGGACAAAAAAGGAGAGCCAAAAAGAGAAAAAAAATACTGACAACACTTCCGTATATTCTCATCTACATCAACGCAGGAGGACACGTTACTGCGCGAACAAATCCAACGATTAGGAGGACCAGGAAACTGGACGGCAATTGCCGAACGATTACCAGGAAGAAGCTCGAAATCGTGCCGTTTGCGATGGTGTAACCAGTTGAATCCAACCGTGAAGCGAGGACCGTTCACTCCTGAGGAAGACGCGCAGATATTAGCCGCGCACGCTATTCATGGAAATAAATGGGCGGTGATTTCGCGCTCGATGCCTGGAAGAACCGATAACCAAGTAAAAAACCGATTTAATTCAACGTTACGAAGAACTTTAGCTCAAAATGGGAAAGCGCCGCCGGCGTCGTCGCCGCCGAAGAAGGCGTCGAGTCCAGTCGCCGCTGCGCAAAACTTATCTTCGCCCATGGGATCGAGAAAACAATCGTCAAATCAGTTAGCGAAGCAAGCAAACTTGAAGAGAGTGGCGAGTCAGGTGTTAGAAACCATGAGCTGCGATGAATCCATGGAATCCTCGCAAGATAACAAGGACAAGATGAACAACATTAATAACAACAATAACAACATGAAAAACAACACGGGAAAAGAAATGACAAACAAAAATGCGATTAAACGACCAAAAAAGTCTCCAACGAAAACGAAACTTGGGAAGAGCGTGCGCGGACCAAGTCGAGGACCAAGTCAAGATCGAGAAGATTCGGGAGGGTCCGAATCCGTTGGTTTGGAAACGCTCATTCAGGCGAGTTTAATGGAATTACAAAGAATTAAGAGTGGTAAGAGCGCGAGCGGATTCGACAAGGAATACTACACAATGAACAACGATCAATCGAGCGCGCATGGCGGATTCGGTAGTAGCCATAACAACAATAATAACAACAACAACAACAACAACAACAATAACAGCAATAACCCTACGCATAACAACGCTACCATGAGCAATATGAGTGACCGCACTATGAACGACTCGAGAGGAATGGTGTCGTCCTTGAGCATGGAAAATTTGAACAGAGCGAGAGCTGGATTATCCATGCCCGGAATCCCAAGCGACTCTTACGATTGGCGCGCAAACTCCCCGGTGATTGGCCTTCCTGCGTTCCATAGCTTGAATAATCAGCTCGTCCGTCGTCCGTCGATGCTGAATATTGCGAGCCAAAAGAGTGGAGGAGGAGGAGGAGGAGAACAACATCCGAATGCAAACGAGCTGAATGATCCGCGCGCAGGCACGAGTGCACTCTCGACTCCAGTCACCATTACGCCAAACCTCGCTTCTTCCTGGTACGGAAGAATGCTTGAGAATTTGGGATGGCGCAACCACTTTCCATTGGACGTTCTTCCAATGCAAGAGCAAGAAGACATACAACAAAAAGACGCCAAAGAGGCGCACGAAAAATTTCAACCGATTGAAAATGGCGAAGACGAAGAAGGCGCTCCGAAAGAAGCTGCCGCCGCCGCCACCACGAAAGACGCCGCCGCTACCGACGCCGCTGTGAACGTAAAAACAGAAACAGACCATGACAAGAAAGAAGACGAATTACCTTCGCCGGTTTCTGATAACACAGTTAAGAACGACATAAACGGGACGACTGGTACCACAGTCGAAGCTGCGGCGTGTTGATCTAAAGAAAAACTCTGTACTATTAATATTAATTACGACATACTATTAACGAATTGTACGTTCTTATTATCACAATCCTCGTCGTTACCCTCTTACTTTCCGGTTGGTTGCATCGTCCTTTCCTTTTAATCTCTTGTCGACTTGGTCGTCTTGTCCTTAGTCCTTTTTCGCTTTTTGTATTTTTTTTTCAGCTTTTTCCTCGTCCTCACAAATGAAACGCGACGACGAAGAACTAATAATCATGTCTAGACGAAAAGGACGACGAGGAGCCACGCGAAGATGTCTGCAACTCCTCATCGTCTGTGCGTTTGCTCTCGCGTACATGAAATCATCATCGTCGTCACCGCATGCGAATATTAATAATAATAATAATAATAATAATAAAGGGGGTGGAGCAGAGAAGAACGAGATTGTTCACTTTAACGCCGTGGAAGCCGCACCATCGTCATCGAGACAAGACTATTCGAACCGAGTTTGGATTTTCACCTCCGTGGCTGCCGATTACGACGGCGCCGTCCTCTTAAAACAATTTGTCCATCACTACACCGATTTAGGGATTAAACCGGAAAACTTCTTAGTCGTGATTAACTCGAAATCTGGGTTTCGAACGAGAGAGTTCGACGCGTGCGCGCAGATTTTAGACAATCTGGGAATTCCTTACCACGAGTGGTTGACGCAATACTCGAGCGAAGTGATGTATAAGCACCGGATGCAGTTGTTAGAAAAAGTACCGCCAACGGATTGGATCGTCCACGCAGATAACGACGAGTTCCACTCGTACGGTGGGAAGTCAGTCATCGACTTCTTGAAAGAGATGGACAAGAAAGGGTACAACGAAGTGAGAGGGACGTACGTCGATCGAGTCTCCAAAAGCGGCGAGTTGAGCAAGTTGAAAGAAGAGCCCGGGATGTTTCAGCAGTTTCCTTTGCGCTGCTCGGTTATTAAAACTGTCGCCGGCGGAAGAGATTTCAAGACTATGGCGTATAAAGGGTACTGGAGAACGGACAGAGGGAATCATCAAGTGTTGCGAGCGGCGAGAGCGAAAGCGTATTTGAGCGGGCCCGGGAGAGGCGATGGCGATTTAGAAGACGTCTATCATTTGACGCCTTATGCAAAGTACCCGGAGAAATACAAGTATCAGTGCGCCGCGCACGATAATTTATCATTTCTCCCAGCCGGCGCGCAGTGTTCTACACCGAACGATAGTCACCAAAGCACCAAATTATGGTCTCAATCGCGCTTTAGCGACGCAAAGGTTGCCGTCCATCACTTCAAATGGCACGCGGGAGTGATTAATAATATCAAAGACCGATTGGCGTTTTACAAAGGTGACGTAGGAGCAGACGGAAAACCTAGATTCGCGTGGTATACAGATAGCGAGAAACTAATGAACGGAATAGTCACGACTGGGAAAATAGACACGAAGAAGACCAAGTGTAAAGTAGCGTAAAATTTTTAGCACATGTAAAAGTATAAATGTTTCTCACATTACAAAAATGTATTAATTAAACCTTTGGGAATTGTGGTTGTGGTTGCTGTGGTTGCTGAGGCGGCGCGGCACCATACATTCCCGGTTGCGTTTCGTATGCCGCCATTCGTTGGACTTGCGGAGCTTGGAACACTTGTTGCTGCGGCGTCATGCTCTCGTTCCTGAAGTCAATTTGCGCCTCCTGTTGCGTTTGCATGCACGCACACACGGAGCAATACGTCATATCGGAAATACAATCCAAAATGTCCGCAGCTTGCTCTATAGAATCGTCGTTTGACACCATTGCCGCCACTCTAAAGATGCACGCGAGTTGGTTCATCAACAACATGAATCCAATGATGCCGTTATCGCACTGAGTGTTCATCACACGTTGCTCGTCTTGGATTAAGTACCTCGTCGTCGCAACGCTACTCGGAAAGCACCAAAACACTTCGCACGCCAAGCATAACTCTGGATTATTCTGCTCTCCGCACCTGCCAGAAATGCAGCTTCCTCCGTTGCAACATGTGTACCCTTGCAACGACCCGTACATTTGTTTCTTCCTCTGTTGCCAGGCAACGCAAGGCGAACAAAGCGACGCATAGAGACAAAATCCTGGACGAGCGCACGGCGCTTTCATCAACTCCACCGCCCAGGAATTCGCGTACAGCTTACGCATCTCCGCCTCGCGAATGCGCTTCTTGTCCTGCGGGTTTTGACCCGCACCCGGGCCTCCTCCATAGCCTGGATTCATGTTTCTTCTTCTTTAGCGTTTGAAAGAGAAAAAAAGAACGAGAAGTGACTTGGGTGACGCATTTGAATTGACTTTTTTTTTCGTGTTGCCTTTGGTTCTTTGCAAAAAAGCACCCGGCTGGCTCCTCCTCGCTCAGCCTTCCAAGAAAGTGGCCTCTTTGGCCAAAAAAGGAAGCAAAAGCAAAAGCACGTGGTTGTGCACACGGCGTCGTCACAACAAAAAAAAATAGAAAAAGAAAAACTATAGTTCTGCAAACATGTTAGGCTTAACCATGCGAACGGCATCTTTAGTTGGAACCTCGGTTTCTTCCACGTCTGCGAACAACAGAGGTAATTGATATCGTCGCTTCGCGCGCGTGCTTTCTTTTGCGCGTTCAAGTTCGCGTAAAAATTTGCGCGATTTTTTTTGTTTTTGTGTGTGTGCAGATTTTACCTCTCGCGTACACCAATCGGAGAGAGTGGGAGTGTAAATATCGCGACATTAAACGCACATCCGGATGCGATTTCGAGCTCGGGAACGTCTTTCACGCGTACAGATGGTATTTATGTAGCTGGAAACGCCGTTAGATCGACGATTCCGCGGTCGCGTGTGAGATCGAGCGCGCGAAACGTGAAATTTTGGGAGGCGTAAAAACCTCAACATTCTATCTTCTTTTCCTCCTCCTCCTCCTCATCTCTCTGAAAATGTTCGGAGCATTCTTTCTCTCTTTTTTATCGCTCTTTCAGCGCGCGCATCGGAGCGAGTCGCTCACCATTACTCTCTCTCTCCACAATTGTTACCGTCGCGCAACCACC
>Ga0255767_1001792_pt1 | contig 18826 bp, 15 predicted proteins | sample 071ome_24_FD_179967 | JGI IMG/M metagenome (GOLD analysis project Ga0255767, IMG submission 179967) | Coastal salt marsh microbial communities from the Groves Creek Marsh, Skidaway Island, Georgia - 071402CT metaG (version 2) | ecosystem: Environmental > Aquatic > Marine > Intertidal zone > Salt...
CGGCACCGATGCCGCGCACAAACTGGTGATACTGGCATCTTTGGCTTTTGGTATTCCCCTGAGCATCGATGCACCCATGAAGCAGGGTATTCAGGAGGTTGCTCCTGAAGATCTGGAGTACGCCGCGTCAATGGGATATCGCGTCAAGCATTTAGGTATCGCGCGTCGGACGGAGCAGGGCGTCGAGATGCGTGTGCACCCCACACTCATTCCCGAACACAAGCAAATTGCGACAGTCGACGGCGTCCTTAACGCTGTCATGATCTCCGGCGACGCTGTCGGCGAGGTGGTGTTAGTTGGCCCCGGTGCCGGGGGCGCTGCTACCGCCTCATCGGTCTGTGCAGACCTTGTAGATGTCGCGCGTAACCCTGCGGGCTCGGGTCCAGCCCTCGGTATCGCAGCTACTGCCCTGCAGGCGCCGAACTGGGTGCCGGTGGGAGACATCGCCAGCGAGTGGTATGTGCGACTCACTGCCAGTGATCAATCTGGCGTGATGTCTGATATCACACAGATTCTGGCCAGCCGCGATATCAGCATTGAATCGATCATCCAGAAACCGCCGGGCCCCGGATCAGACAAGGTGCCCGTTGTGTTATTGACCCATGTGGCGCCGCAATCCGTAATGACTGACGCATTGAATGAAATCATGGCGTTGGAAGAGGTCGATGCGGATGCCGCGCTCATGCGCGTCGAAGCCTTCGATCGCTGAAAGTGGCTTGTGACCGATAACACTCCAATGGTGGATAGACAGCAGTGAGCCTTCAATATCTCAGCACCCGCGGCCAGGCACCCGTTCTCGATTTTGAAGGGGTGTTGCTGGCGGGGCTTGCTCAGGATGGAGGGCTTTACCTCCCTCAGTCGCTACCCAGCTTCAGTGCGTCTGAACTCCGGGCGATGCGAGGTATGTCCTACACCGAATTGGCTACGACCGTGATTGCGCCTTTTGTTGAGGGCAGCATCGATCGCGACACGTTGTCTGGCTTAGTGGAGGCCTCATATCGTGACTTCCGGCATCAAGCCGTTGCCCCTGTCCTGCAGTTGGATCACGACCAGTGGCTGCTCGAACTGTTCCACGGGCCCACGCTGGCGTTCAAGGACTTTGCGCTGCAGTTGTTGGGGCGCCTGCTCGACCACGTACTGACCCGACGCGGCGAGAGGGTCGTCATCATGGGTGCAACATCCGGTGATACCGGCAGTGCGGCGATCGAAGGATGCCGGCATTGCGAGCACGTGGATATTTTTATTCTCTACCCCGATGGCCGGGTCTCCGACGTGCAGCGTCGGCAAATGACCACTGTGCCGGGAGACAATGTTCATAACCTTGCCATTCGGGGTAACTTCGACGACTGTCAGGCGCTGGTGAAAGCGAGCTTTGTCGCTGACGCATTCCTCCCCGATGGACGCTCTTTGGTCGCCGTCAACTCGATCAACTGGGCGCGCATTATGGCCCAGATTGTGTACTACTTTTATGCCGCGTTCGCGCTGGGTGGGCCCGATCGGCCAGTCAATTTCTCTGTACCCACCGGCAACTTCGGCGACATTTACGCGGGGTACCTGGCGCACCGCATGGGTCTGCCGGTCAACAATTTGGTGATCGCCACCAATCGCAATGACGTGCTGCACCGCATGCTGACCACGGGTACCTATGCCCGGCAACCGATTGAGGCCTCGCTGTCCCCCAGCATGGACATATCGATCTCGTCCAACTTTGAGCGGCTGTTGTTTGATCTTTATGACGGTGATGCCGCCCAAATCGCTCAGTTGATGGCTGATTTTTCCGAGGGCGAGATTAGTCTGACGGATTCCGCACTCGCGCGAGCCCAAAAGCTCTTTACCAGCGCCAAAGTTTCCGACGAGGAAACCTGTGAGGAAATCCGGTTGGCGTGGGAGAAAACGGGGCAGCTTTTGGACCCCCATACTGCAATTGGTACCCGAGCGGCGCGGCTGTGTGCGCGCGACGGCGAGGGCCCAATGGTGACCCTATCCACTGCTCACCCCGCTAAATTCCCGGCAGCCGTAGCCCGGGCAAAGACAGGTCAAACCCCCGCGCTGCCAGATCATCTGGCGGATCTTTTTGATCGCGAGGAGCGGTTTGATACTTTGGACAACGATATCGCCGCGGTGCATGCCTTTATGGCGGCGCAGTGTCGAAGCTGAGCCCACCTAACGTCAGTCGGCGTCACGCCGACATTTCCTCTGCCCTCCAAAACGCGGCGCTACCCGAAGTTCTAAAGCGGGTATATGCGGGCCGGGGTATCACAGATCCCGGTGAGTTGGCGCTCAGCCTCGATCAGTTATTACCGCCGACCAGTCTCAAGGGCGTGGCTGATGCCGCCGAGTTATTGGCGGATGCCATAGAAGGTGAGGCCCGAGTACTTATTGTCGGAGACTTTGACGCGGATGGCGCCACCAGCTGCGCTATGGCGGTCTCGGTGCTGCAACAGATGGGGCTTCGCGAGGTCGCTTATTTGGTCCCCAATCGCTTTGAGTTTGGCTACGGGCTGACGCCCGAGATTGTCGAGATGGCAGCTGCGCAAATGCCCGATCTCATCGTCACGGTCGATAACGGTATTTCCAGCGTTGACGGCGTGTCAGCGGCCCAAGCCATGGGTATCAGCGTCCTGATTACCGACCACCATCTGCCCGGGGATTCACTGCCCACGGCGGACGTCATCGTGAACCCCAATCAGCCGGACTGTCGGTTCCCCAGCAAATCGCTTGCCGGTGTGGGGGTCATGTTTTACGTGCTGAGCGCTGTGCGCGCAGCGCTTCGCGACAGAGGTTGGTTCAGCGCCGTAGGCATCGAAGAGCCGAATCTCGGTGACGCACTCGATCTGGTCGCACTTGGCACTGTCGCCGATGTGGTGCCGCTTGATCGCAATAACCGGATTCTGGTTGCCGCAGGCCTTGCGAGAATTCGCAGTGGCCGCGCGAGACCGGGTATCGAGGCGCTGTTTGAGGTGGCAGGGCGTGATCACCGTCAAGCTACGGCGAGTGACCTCGGCTTTATTGTTGGCCCTAGACTGAATGCAGCGGGTCGTCTCGACGATATGTCGATCGGCATCGAATGTTTGTTGGCAGAGTCATCTGCATCAGCGCGGGGCTTTGCTGAAAAACTGCATCAACTCAATCGGGAGCGACGGGATATCGAGCAGTCCATGCAACAGGACGCACTGGCACAGCTGGAGTCCATCGATTTGGAGAGTGATGCCTCGCTGTTTGCCATGACGCTCTATGACCCCGCTTGGCACCAGGGTGTCATTGGTATTCTGGCTTCGCGTATTCGGGAACGTGTGCATCGTCCGACGTTGGTATTTGCTGACGCAGGGGAGGGCATGCTGAAGGGGTCAGGGCGATCGATTGCAGGTCTCCATCTCCGCGACGTGCTCGATCAGGTGGCGACCCAACATCCTGGATTGCTGACAAAATTTGGCGGCCATGCGATGGCAGCCGGCTTGAGCTTGGCGAGGGACGACCTGGATCGCTTCAAGCAGGCGCTCAATGACGCGGTGGCCGAAGCTCTGGGCCATATCACGCCCGAGCGAACCGAAGAGAGTGATGGCGCGCTGGCCCCGGGCGACTTTGGACTCCTGCTGGCAGAGCAATTGGCGAGCGGTGGACCCTGGGGTCAGCACTTTCCAGAGCCACTTTTTGACGGACGATTCTCTGTCCTTAGTCATCGCATCGTCGGGGAAAAACACCTCAAGCTGACGCTCGATGCCGATGGCACTGAAATCGAGGGCATCGCCTTCAATATTGATGTACCTGAATGGCTGGCAGCACCTCTTAAGGCGTTCCACGCGCTCTATCGCCTGGATGTGAATGAATATCGTGGTGAACGCCGCCCGCAGTTGGTCATCGAGTCTTTCTGGCCATGCTAGCGATCCCGCTGGCCTGACGGATATGGCAGTGACACGCGCAACCCGATAGACTCACGCCCCTTATTTAAACCGTTCCCCGGTGGGGACTGACAAACTTGGAAAACCCGTGGAAATAGCGCCTCTTATCAATCAAATTAAAGATATTCGTGCACGCACTGACGTGCTCAGGGGGTATCTTTGACTACGCTGTTAAACAGGATCGACTGAAAGAGGTCGAGCTCGAACTGGCCGAACCCAGCGTCTGGGATGATCCCGAGAAAGCCCAGGCGTTGGGGCGCGAGCGGGCCTCGCTGGAGGCCGTAGTCACCACCATCGAAGTGTTGGATGCTGGTTGTGACGATGCCAGTGACTTGCTGGATCTCGCCGTTGAGGAAGACGACGAAGAGACCGCGCAATCCGTAGAGCAAGATCTGGTTGGGCTTGAGAGTGAGCTTGAGAAGCTCGAATTCCGTCGCATGTTCTCCGGTGAGACCGACCCCAACAACGCGTACCTCGATATTCAGGCAGGCTCAGGAGGCACCGAGGCGCAGGACTGGGCTGAGATGCTGCTGCGTATGTACCTGCGTTGGGGCGAGGACAAGGGATTCAAAACGACGCTGGTCGAAGCTTCCGCAGGCGAAGTGGCGGGCCTCAAAAGCGCGACCATTCAGTTTGAAGGCGAGTATGCCTTTGGTTGGTTGCGGACCGAGACGGGCGTACACCGATTGGTACGCAAGTCACCCTTTGACAGCGGCGGGCGGCGGCATACCTCCTTTGCCTCCATTTTTGTGTCGCCGGAAATTGACGACAATATCGAAATCGAGATCAATCCGGCGGATCTGCGAGTCGATACCTATCGCTCTTCGGGTGCGGGCGGTCAGCACGTCAATACGACTGACTCCGCAGTCCGTATTACCCACGAGCCCTCGGGACTTGTTAGCAGTTGCCAAACGGAGCGCTCTCAGCATCAAAATCGCGATAACGCGATGAAGCAGCTCCGTGCGAAACTTTATGAGATGGAAATGCTCAAGCGAAACGCTGAAAAGCAGGCGATGGAAGACAGCAAGGCGGACATTGGCTGGGGAAGTCAGATAAGGTCTTATGTGCTGGATGACTCCCGAATCAAGGATCTCCGAACCGGGGTCGAAACACGCAATACCCAGTCAGTGCTAGATGGTGCACTGGACCCCTTTATTCAGGCGTCCCTGAAGCAGGGCCTGTAAGGCAAGACAAAAGGAAGACAAACGTGGACGAGCCACAGCAGCCTGAAGACGAAAATCGCTTGATCGCAGAGCGCCGCGCAAAACTTGCCGCATTGCGCGAGGTGGGTCCCGCGTTTCCCAATGATTTCCGCCGCACAGCCTTGGCCGGTGATCTGCAGAGGGATTTTGAATCTCAGGATAAGGCCGAGCTCGAGACCGCAGATCATCGTTTCTCGGTGGCCGGAAGACTGATCCGTAATCGCGGCGCCTTCCTGCTCATTCAGGATGGGTCGGGCACCATTCAGCTTTACCTGAACCGTGAAACGCTGTCTGAAGGGGCGGTTCAGGCGATCAAGACCTGGGATCTGGGAGACATCGTTGCCGCATCCGGCCCCTTGCATCGCAGTGGTAAGGGCGATCTTTATATCAACATGGAAGAGGGGCGCTTGCTGACCAAGGCCCTCAGACCTTTACCCGACAAGTACCATGGACTCGTGGATCAAGAGATGCGCTACCGCCAGCGTTATGTTGATCTCATTGTAAATCCCGAGGCACGTGAGGTCTTTCGTATTCGTGCGGCGACGGTTCAATGTATCCGTCAATTTCTGGTTGAGCGGCAGTTTGTTGAGGTTGAGACGCCGATGCTGCATCCCATTGCCGGCGGCGCCACGGCGAGACCCTTTGTTACACATCACAACACGCTCGACATGGAGATGTACCTCCGTGTGGCCCCGGAGCTCTACCTCAAGCGCTTAACGGTGGGGGGCCTGGAGAAGGTTTTCGAGATCAATCGTAACTTCCGCAATGAGGGACTCTCGACCCGGCATAACCCAGAGTTCACCATGCTGGAGTTCTACTGGGCGTATGCGGATTATCGTGACGCCATGGACCTCACAGAAGAGCTGATGCGGGAGCTCACGCAATCGGTCTTGGGTTCGACAGAGGTGGTTTATGGCGACGCCACCTTCCACTTTGATAGACCCTTTGACCGAATGACCGTCGTTGAGGCGATACTCAAGCACAATCCAAACCTGACGAGCGAAGATATCGCTGAAAGAGACGCCGCCGCCGCGATAGCCGAGCGTCTAGGTATCAAAGTTGAGAAGAGCTGGGGCCTGGGCAAGATCCAAATCGAGATTTTCGAGGAGACGGCAGAGGCACAGCTACAGGAACCCACCTTCATCACTGCGTATCCCACAGAAGTCTCGCCATTAGCTCGACGCAGCGATGACGATCCCTTCGTGACCGATCGGTTCGAATTCTTTGTTGGTGGGCGAGAGCTGGCTAACGGTTTCAGCGAGCTCAATGACGCGGAGGATCAGGCGGATCGCTTCAAAGCGCAGGTTGCGGCCAAAGAAGCCGGGGACGACGAGGCGATGCACTTCGATCACGACTATATTCGCGCTTTGGAATATGGCCTGCCGCCTACGGCGGGCGAGGGCATTGGCATCGATCGACTGGTGATGTTGCTGACCAATTCGCCGTCTATTCGGGATGTGATTCTGTTTCCTCATCTCCGGCACGAATAATCTGTTCACAATGCTGGTCTGGCCGCGTTGCGCGGTGCTATGCTCCTTCAAACCGATAGGGGCCCGCACTGTGGTGAAGCACCAGCGTCTCGTTCATCTCCTTTTCCTTTCTGCACTATTGCTGCTCTCTAGTTGTGCCTTACAGCCCTCGGATTCTGCATCGGGTAGCACTGAGCCGAGCGGATCGGATCAGAGCGCGGTAAGTGAGCGGGAAACGGGTTCTTGCCAATGCCCCGGCGAGTCCCCATCGGATCTCTTCATGCTCGGACTTCAGGCGCTTTCCCAAGGGGATTATGTGGCTGCTGGGGAGCGCTTTCAGGAGCACGCACTCTCCGGTGGTGAGCAGGCGCCGAAAGAGGCGGCCGTAGGGCAGGCGCTGATAGACACCCTCTCTGTGTACTCTATCGAGGGAGGCTCATCGACGGCGGGCGTAGCCAGCGATCGAGCAGTGCTGATCGATCTGGTGCTGGTGTTGATTGCGGGGCTCGAGCAGCAGATAGCTAATCTGGGCGCGGAGAATGCCGCGTTGTCAGCCGATCTGGAGAAGCGGGAGGAGGCGCTTAAGCGCCTGCGGGAGCTGACGTTGGGTCAGCCGGAAGCGTAACCTGAAACAGGGACCCTTGATCGGGTTGGCTCTCTAACGTAATCCTGCCTCCCAGCATCGCGCAAAACTCTCTCACGATGGCGAGACCGAGACCGGTGCCCCCATACTTTAAACCCGTGTTCGATTCAGCCTGAGTAAAGGCTTCAAACACTCTGTCCTGCTGCGCCTGTGTCATACCAATACCGGTATCCGCGACAGACACGATCAATGCGTCTTCAGTCATTCGCGCTGATACGGTGATCTCGCCGTCTTTGGTGAACTTGCAGGCATTGGAAAACAAATTGGTGACAATTTGCTGCAGCTTTCCTCGATCGCTGTTCATGTCGCGCATGCTGTCCTTGTCAATATCCAGCGTCAGGCGGTTATTGTTTTGCAGAAGCAGTGGCGACAGGGCGTCACATACTTGCACCAGGAGACCCGCGGGGCTGAAGACCTCGCGGCTCACCTGCATCTTGCCGGTCTCGATTTTCGATAAGTCTAGGATGTCGTTAATCAGCGTGAGCAGCTGCTTGCCTGAGAAGATGATCGTCGCGAGGTCATGATGAAACTGCTCGCGATCGATTTGCACGCCATCTCCCAGCTCGTCCTGAAGCATCTCCGAATAACCGATGATGGCATTGAGCGGCGTTCTCAGTTCATGACTGACATTGGCGAGGAACATACTTTTGGCGGCATTGGCTGAGTCTGCGTCGGCGCGCGCCGTATTCATTTCTTCGATCGCTGTTTGCAATTTGGTCGACATGTCGTTGAAGGTCCGGGCCAGGTCGCCAATTTCTCCAGAATCACGCTGCGCGTCGATGCGATAGGTGAGGTCTCCGGAACCGAAGCGCTCTACGCCGCGCTTCATGCGCGTTAGCGAGGCATTGGTGCTGCGGATCATGGCAAACACCAGCGCCAGCGTAATGGCGATCGAGGCAATAAACCCGATGACAGTAATCTGGTCCGTGAGGGTGATCGTGGCGTCAATGGCGTTGGCGCGCTGAACCGCGACAAAAGACTGCCGCTGATCGAGTTCCTGCAGGCGCTGCTGCGTGTCGTTATAGGAGACGGCAGACTCAACGTCTGAAAGTGGCATGGCCTCGTTATAGCCGTCATAAAATTGGCGCCACTCCGCAAGCAGCGCCGTAATGCTGTCGTGCAGTCGCCGGTAATACGCCTCGAGATCCTCACCCCCAAAACCACCCAGTTGTCTGAGACGCTCGGTGATGATCTCCAGGTCCGCAAAGGCCTGGCCCAAGGCCGCGGCATCCAATGGCTCGTCAGTAGTCTCCCTCAACGTAGCCAGCACCAATACCTGCTGGCGCTTGTTCTGCAGATTCTGTTCCAGCTCCGCCGTCAGTTGCGCTGCTGTCACCGCCTCTTGATAGGCGATCAAGCTCTCGTTTCGCGCAAAGCTACCCCACAGTGAAGTGCCGACATTGATGGCAAACAGAATGAGAATGGCGCCGGAAAACAGATAGAGGCGGCCACGCAGACTGAGCCGTGGGCGCAGCTGCGAGACGGCTTCAGTGGTGAGCATCGAGTTGTGCTGCGATCTTTGTCAGTAGATCGGGAAAGTCGACCGGCTTGGTAGCGTAGTCGCTGCATCCCGCCTCAAGCGCTCGATGTTTGTCTTCCTCCATGGCATGCGCGGTCAGCGCAATGATGGGGATCCCCGCAATCGATGAGTCCTGTTGTGCTTCGCGGCACGCAGTCCAGCCGTCCTTGACGGGTAGATTCATATCCATGAGCACAACAGCGGGGTGCTGCTCGCGCATGGCGGTGAGCGCAGCCTCGCCATCTCCAGCGGTCGCCACCTTGTGACCGGCGCGTTGCAGCCGGCGCACCAACATATCCCGATTCACCTCGTTGTCCTCTACCAACAGGATGATCGGTTCGGAACCTGTCATGAATGCAATCCCAACACCGGGTAAGCAAGGATGTGATCGTCGATGCCCTTGACGATCAGCTCTCGGGGCTCGCCCAGCTCAAAAATATTGTCAGGAAGTGCTTGCCGTGTGGCATCAGAGATCAATATCTCGTCGTTTTCGGTATGCCCCTCGATCCGGGAAGTGACGTTCATGGCGTGACCCACGCAGCCGTATTTGGCGCGCTGCTCCGAGCCAATATTCCCGGCAATCACAGAACCGGTATTGAGTGCGATGCGATGCTGAAGCTCGGGTAGCCCTGCTGCTTTGTTAGCGGCGTTGACCGCAGTCATCGCCTCGCGCATGGCCAGTGCACAACGAACGGCTCGTTCAGGATCATTTTGCTGCCGCTTGGGCGCGCCAAAAACGGCAAGAATCGCATCACCGAGAAATTCATCGATAGTGCCCTCGTGATCAAAAATGATGCCCGTCATTTGCTCGAAGTAGCCGTTCAGCAGCGCTACGACCTGGGGCGGCGGCAGGTGTTCCGCCAGACTGGTGAATCCGCAAATATCAGACATCATGATGGTGACTTCGCGCAGGTCCCCGCCAAGCTCCAACCCCTCGGGTGCTTCCAGTAACTGGGCAACAATGTCGTCCGATAGATAACGGCCAAAGGTCTGTCGGATGAAGCGCTCATTGCGCTCCAACTGGTGCCGATAGTCTTCTTCCCGGTCGTGCCAGCGCTTGCGCTCGATCCCTGCGGAGATACGTGCCTGAAGCAGAACAGGGTTGAAGGGCTTGAGTAGGTAATCGTCTGCACCAGACTGAATACAGGCAATGATCTGGTCCATATCCTGGCGCCCGCTGATCATAATGACCGGGGTGGCACGGAGACCGTCATGCTCCTTCATCCGCCGCAGCACCTCGGCTCCCCCAATGCCGGGCATCATGAGATCGAGCAGTACAACGTCCACCCCGCGTGTTTCGAGAAGCTCCAGCGCCTCCTCGCCAGACACAGCGGAAATGACGGTGTGTCCTGCCCGCGATAGAAGCCTGCTGATGAGCTCGCGGTTCTCGGGCATATCGTCGACCGCCAGAATGACACCCGGTGCCTCGGTTTGGGGAAGGGGTGAGCCGTCTGAGGCCGGCATTTCCAGCGTGATTTGAGTACTGTCCACCGCAGATAAAACGGCGGGCAGCGTCTCTTTCAGCGCCGGATGCAACAGCGCGATATCCTCGTAGAGCATTTCGGCATAACCCCTGATCGCGCCGATCAGGTTCAGCAGGTCGTGGTTCATATCGCTAGACGGCGACGCCAGCAATTCGCGGATGCGCTCGAGGCCCTCCTGCAAAGCTTCTATATCACTGTCCATAGGGGCGTCGATAGTCACCGTGGGACGTGCCGCGGCGGCTAAAAGGGGCTCGGCGGATGCCAAAATCCGGCCCGCCCATTGATCTGGTTGGTTTGTTTCTGCCGCCAAAGGGGTTGCCTCGTTAGCCCTCGCCCAAAGTATACCGATGAACGCTCGATCGCGCGGCACAGTCACCTTTGGGGATAGGCGGCACGCGGTTCATGGGGTAGTATCGCATCAACTTGGGGAGAAAATGAGGCACACCACTTATGCTAGATCAAGTGGAAATATTTCACGGCCTGTCGGACGAAGAACTGAAGGCGCTTGACGGCAGCAGTACGACCCGGGCGTTCCCCAAGAACACCGTCGTGATTCACGAAAACGACCCCGCCGATTCGCTATTTGTCATTGAGTCGGGCAAGGTCAAGGTCTACTGCAGCGACAAAAACGGCAAGGAATTCATCATGAATACCCTTGGGCCGGGGGACTATTTTGGTGAATTGGCGCTGCTGGACGATTCCACCCGCTCCGCTTCGGTGCGCACGGTGGAAAAGTCTGAATTCCGCATTGTGATGAAAGAAGATTTCGCGGGCGTGCTGGAGGATCACCCGGGGATTACCCAGCAGCTGATCAGTAATCTGGCTGGCCGAGTGCGTAAGCTCACCGCAGACGTCAAAAGTCTGGCGCTACAGGATGTCTACGGTCGCGTGGCCAATGTGCTGATGGATTTGGCGGAGGAGCGCGGCGACGGGACGCTGTTCATTCCCGAGAAGCTGACCCAGCAGGATATTGCGGACCGGGTGGGTGCGTCGCGCGAGATGGTGGCGCGCATACTCAAGGATTTGACGATCGGCGAATATATTCGTTTCGAAGGTCGGCACATCGTGATCAATACCCGGTTGCCCGCAAAGTATTGATCAATCCTCCGGGTGTCCTGTTACGGTAGTAGTGAGGGCCCCTGAACCCAACTTCACGCGCAGTGCATCGCCGGTTTCGGCCTGTGTAGAACGTCTGATGACCGTCCCATTCTCGCCTGTGACAATCGCATAACCCCTGCTCAGGGTCTGCTCGGGACCCAGTGATGCCAGCAGTTTTTCCTGATGTGTGACCGTTGAGCGCATGTCTCTGAGCCGTTGCCGGATACGTTGCTGTAGCTGTTGGCTGAGTTGTTGGGCCTGCACCTGGTGTCGCGCCAATCGCTGTCGCGGGTGCTGGGTGGCCAGACGGATACCCAATTGTCGTGCTTGAGCTTTTCGATTAGCGATGTGTCGTTCGGTAGCACGCTGCAGGTTTGTCGAGAGGCCCATTAAGGTGTTGCGCTGTTGGTTCAGCGCGTGACCAGGATGACGCACCCGCTTGCGCAGCGACACCAGTTGCTCGTTCAGGCGCTTGAATTGCCGTCTTAGCGATCGGCCGAGCGCGTCCCGCAGGCTATCGAGGTGCAGTAGCAACTCGTTTTGATCTGTCGAAATCAGCTCTGCCGCTGCAGAGGGTGTTGCGGCCCGTGCGTCAGCCACCAAATCCGCGATGCTGAAATCGATTTCGTGGCCCACGGCGGATACCGTTGGTACCGTCGCTGCATAGATTGCGCGCGCCACCACCTCCTCGTTGAAGGCCCATAAGTCCTCGAGTGAACCGCCACCCCGACCGACGATCAAGACGTCGAGGGGCAGTTTGCCGCTGCTCGCCATGTGATCGGCCTGATGGATAGCGGCGGCAATCTGCTCGGCGGCGCCTTCCCCTTGCACCGGGACAGGGAAGACGTAGACCCGGGTGTGGGGGCTGCGCCGCTCAAGTACCGTCAGAATATCTTGTAAGGCGGCACCGGTTGCCGACGTGATGACCCCTACAGTGCCTGCATCATTGGGAATCGGCCTTTTGGTGTCTGGCGCGAAGAGTCCCTCGTCAGCTAGCTGTTTTTTGAGACGTTCAAAGGCCAGCTGTAAGGCGCCTGCGCCTGCGGGCTCAAGGTGCTCGCAAATCAGCTGAAACTCGCCGCGACCTTCATACAGCGAGACCTTCGCCCGGATCCGCACCGAGTCACCCTGATTGGGGCGGATTTTGACTCGGCTGTTGGCGCGCCGAAACATCGCGCAGCGCACCTGAGCATCAGCATCCTTCAATGAGAAGTACCAGTGTCCTGAGCTCGCGGCCGTGAAATTGCCGATCTCGCCCTCAACCCATACCCAGTCGAAATGGCTTTCCAGCAGCCGCTTTGCTTCCCGGTTCAAGTCACTGACCGAAAGCGAGGGCGGGTTGTGCGATTCAAAGGACATGGGCAACAAACGCTCACTGTGACCGGTTCAACAGGGCCTCAGGCGGCGCCGACATTGTCGGTTCACGGGCCCGTCTGTATACTAGCGCGTTTGGGGAGACCCGATACGGCAGATTGCTGTCTATTGGGCAACACGAGGCCAACATGCTCCGAATTGCACACGAAGGGCTCACTTTCGACGATGTGCTCCTCCTGCCAGGCTATTCCGAGGTCACCGCCAAGGATGTCTCGCTGGTCACGCGCCTGACGCGCAATATTCCGCTCAATATCCCGCTGGTATCCGCTGCAATGGACACCGTCACTGAGGCACGCCTAGCGATTGCGTTGGCTCAGGAAGGCGGTATCGGCATTATTCATAAGAACATGACCGTTCAGGAACAGGCCGAGGAAGTCCGCCGGGTCAAGAAGTTCGAAAGTGGCGTGGTCAAAGATCCCATCACCATCGAGAGCACGGCGAGCATTGCACAGCTGATTGATTTGACCCGCGCCAACGGTATTTCCGGTGTGCCGGTGATGGAGTCTGGCAACCTCGTTGGCATTGTGACGCGCCGCGATATCCGCTTCGAGACCGACACAGAGCAGCCGGTTTCCGCGATCATGACCAAAAAGAAGAAACTGGTCACGGTCAAAGAGGGCGCACCGCTTGAAGAGGTGCAGAGTCTGTTACATGAACACCGCATCGAGAAAATTCTTGTCGTGGACGACGACTTTGGCTTGAAAGGCCTTATTACGGTTAAAGATTTCGACAAAGCAGAGTCTTTCCCCCATGCGTGTAAAGATGGCTTCGGGCAACTGCGGGTCGGCGCGTCTGTGGGAACCAGTCCTGACACGGATGAGCGCGTGGAGGCGCTGATTCGTGCGGGGGTTGATGTGCTGGTGGTGGATACCGCCCACGGCCACTCAAAAAATGTGTTGGATCGGGTCAGCATGATCAAGGCGGCGTATCCCGAGGTTGACGTGATCGGCGGCAACATCGCCACAGCCGAGGCAGCGGTGGCGCTCCGCGATGCGGGAGCCGATGCTGTGAAAGTGGGTATTGGCCCCGGCTCGATCTGCACAACACGTATCGTGACCGGTGTGGGCGTGCCGCAGATTTCCGCTATTGCGCTGGTGTCAGAGGCGCTCGCTGATTCAGGCGTGCCCGTTATTGCGGACGGTGGTATTCGCTTCTCCGGTGACCTGGCCAAAGCACTGGCAGCGGGAGCCGATGCCGTGATGATGGGCAGTATGTTTGCGGGCACCGAGGAAGCACCGGGTGAAGTGGAGCTATATCAGGGGCGAACTTACAAGTCATATCGGGGCATGGGCTCAATTGGTGCCATGGCCCAAAGCCAGGGCTCCTCGGACCGTTACTTTCAGGATTCGAGCGTGGGGGCTGAAAAGTTGGTGCCCGAGGGCATTGAGGGCAGGGTGCCTTATAAGGGACCGGTGTCCGCAATCATTCATCAATTGATGGGCGGAGTGCGATCAGCCATGGGTTACGCGGGCTGTTCCACAATGGGCGCGATGCGCACCGAGCCGCAGTTTGTGCGGGTGACGTCTGCGGGTATGTCGGAGTCCCACGTACACGATGTATCGATTACCAAGGAAGCGCCGAATTACCCTGTTCGGTAACACCCTTATTCAGTATAGGCACTCAGAACGGTGCGCGGAGCCTAGAGCGTGACACAGGATATTCATCGCCATCGTCTGTTAATCCTCGACTTTGGCTCCCAGTACACGCAGCTGATCGCCCGCCGCATTCGTGAGGTCGGGGTCTACTGCGAAATCATTCCGTGGGATTCCGAAGACGATGAGATCCAGCAGTTTGGTCCCAGCGGAATCATCCTGTCCGGTGGCCCCGAGTCCGTCACGGCACCCGATTCACCCCGAGCCCCTGAGGTAGTTTTCAATCTTGATGTGCCCATCCTTGGGATTTGCTACGGCATGCAGACCATGGCCGCGCAGCTGGGCGGAGAGGTAGAGGGCTCAGATACCTCAGAGTTCGGCTACGCACAGATTCGGCGCACGGCTGAAGGCGGCCTTTTTGCTGAATTGGCCGATGGTGCCAATGACAGCGGACAGCAACTGCTCGATGTCTGGATGAGCCACGGGGACAAGGTATCCGAGCTCCCGCCGGACTTTGAGCTGATTGCAGAGACCGAGAGCTGCCCGATCGCCGGCATGGCGCATCGCGACAAACCCTGGTTTGGCATTCAGTTCCACCCGGAGGTCACCCATACTCTGAAGGGCGAAGAAATTTTCCGCCACTTTGTGCTGTCGATCTGTGGCTGCGAGGCCTTATGGACCCCGGCCAACATTGTGGAGGACGCCATCGCGCGGGTGCGCGAGCAGGTGGGCGACGACAAGGTGCTGCTGGGTCTATCCGGCGGGGTGGATTCCTCGGTGGTTGCGGCGCTGCTGCACCGCGCGATTGGCGATCAGCTAACGTGTGTATTTGTCGATAACGGCCTGTTGCGCCTCAATGAGGGCGATCAGGTGATGGCCATGTTCGCCCAGAACATGGGCGTGAAAGTCGTTCGCGCCGACGCCGAGGAGCGTTTTCTCTCCAAGCTCTCTGGAGTGCAAGACCCGGAAGCCAAACGCAAAGTGATTGGTAACACTTTTATCGATGTCTTCGATGAGGAGGCCGCAAAAATCGAGGGGGTGAAGTGGCTGGCGCAGGGCACGATCTACCCCGACGTGATTGAGTCAGCTGGCGCCAAAACCGGCAAGGCTCACGTGATCAAATCCCACCACAACGTCGGCGGTTTGCCCGACGATATGGCGCTCGAGCTGGTGGAGCCGCTGAGAGAACTGTTCAAAGACGAGGTGCGGCGTATTGGCCTGGAGCTGGGCCTGCCGCGTGACATGGTGTTTCGCCACCCCTTCCCAGGGCCAGGTCTTGGCGTGCGGATTCTCGGCGAGGTGAAAAAGGAATATGCCGATCTGTTGAGGCGTGCCGACGCCATTTTTATTGAGGAGCTGCGTAACGCCGGGTGGTACGACCAAACCAGCCAGGCGTTCGCGGTGTTCCTGCCGGTGAAGTCTGTTGGGGTAGTGGGGGATGGGCGCCGTTACGAGTGGGTGATTGCCATCCGCGCGGTGCAGACGATCGATTTCATGACCGCCCGCTGGGCGCACTTACCTTATGAGCTAATGGAGACCGTCTCAAACCGCATCATCAACGAGATCTCCGGTATTTCCCGCGTGACCTACGATATTTCTGGCAAGCCGCCCGCCACGATTGAGTGGGAATAGTCGCTCGCGTTGCTATAACTAGATCATGGGTTCTCGATCAAAACGTCCGTTCGTGCCTACTGAATTTGTTGTTCCAAACGAGTTTGCGACGGCGAAGTTTACGCTGCGCATGCTTTCGATCGACGATGTTGAAAAAGATTTTGAGGCGGTGACCTCAAGCGCTGCGCGTGTCAGCAAAGTATGGCCAGATAGCGGTTGGCCAGCTGGATTGACTCTCAGGCAGAACCTCATCGATCTCGGATGGCACGAAAAGGAGTTCCAGAATCGGACTTCATTTGCTTACACGATGGTGGCGCCCGACGAATCCCAGGTGCTGGGCTGCGTTTACTTTTACCCGACTGACAAGGCGGGGCATGACGTCGAAGTGTTTTTATGGGTGCGGGAAAGTGAAGCAGCGACTGATTTGGACAAGGATCTTTTCGACGTAGTGCAACGCTGGTTGGCGACGGACTGGCCCTTTGAGAATCCTGCTTATCCCGGCAGGACCATCAGTTGGGAGCAATGGGACTTACTGCCCGTAAAGTAGGTCTGCCTCTACGCCAGCTCAAGCCGCAGACATTACTGCGTCAAATCGAGAGAGTACTTAATGAGCACCCACCCAGCCCGCATGGAAGCCATAGGGCACTCTAAACGGCATGATGATGGTGGCGACAGGCCCTGCAGTGATGTCCTGGGCATCGATAATCTGGCACTCGCTCTGGTTTTCAGCCTCGTCATGGACAAAACACACCAAGTAACCGTCGTCCTCTGAAACACTGCCGACCTTGGGCGCAAACACTGCCTCGCCACCATGGCGATTGGGGCCGTACACATACTCGGTGGTCACGCCCGACTCGTTGTCGTACTTCATCACGCCGTCGAACGTGAAGGCGCGCTCGGTATTAAAGATACCGGCGTACACATAACGGGTTTTGTGGCAGGCGTAGTCGTCGTTGACCCGCGTGAAATCACAGGGTGTCTCACTTAGCGTGCGTTCGCTGACGGCACCGGTCTCTAAGTTTATGCGCCACTCGTGCAGCCGACCCTGATTCTCCTGAAGATTGTTGCCTTCCGAGGTGCCGGCACCGGCAATATCAGCCGTGTTGGATCTTGAGGCCTGCAGCACGACCTCGTCACCTTCATCCCAGGCGTTCGCGGTATGGATGACAACGCCAGTCTCGACATCGAACCAACGAACATCTGCATCAGTCCCAAAGCGCGGCATAACACCGATACGAGATCCATACTGCGGCTCGAAATCGACAGCGGGCCCCCCCGCGATCGCGCGACCCACGTCTAATGTGATGGGGAAATCGAGAAACAGGGTGTATTTTTCTGTCGCGGCGAAGTCATGCATGAAGATGGATCGTGGAATCGTAATAGGCGAGGTGTGCACCAGATTGCCGCGCTGATCGATGACCGAATAACTCACGAAGGGCGCCTGAAAGGAATAGCCGTAAGCGATCATCTCCCCGCTTCTTTTGTCGATCTTGGGATGGGCAGTGAACGGATGGGTCAGCTTGCCGTCGAAATCGGTCGGACCTTCTGTATTGAGATCGGGCAGACTGATCACCGTCGGTTGCGAGGGCTCATGTAGGGCATACAGCGTGTTGTTGTGATACGCGAAGGCCGTATTCGCCAAGTTCTTTGAACTCGGAGCGCCCTCGGGAATCCGCGAAGGGGTCGGGTCCATGAGGGATTTCATGCCTTTATAAACCCAGTCACCGCGCTCCTGCTCGAGCTTGAAGCCCTCATTCTCGATAAAGCGATTGCGGTAGCGTGCTTTACCGTCGCTAAACTCGATGGCGTGAATCATGCCGTCACCGTCAAAGGTGTGATACGCCTCTTCACTAAATACATGAACAGGGTTGGGTCCTACACGAAGAAAGTGGCCCTGAAGGTCGTTCGGTATGGTGCCGATCACCTCCATATTCTCGGTATCGCGTTCCTCATGTACCGGACTGAAGTTGCCGTCGAGGAAAAAATTGGAGGAGGGCGCGTTTGCCTGTACGAGTGCCATGCACGGTTTCCTTTTTTGGATCGCAGAGCGAATTTGCAACGAGTCAGTGTAAAACGAGTATATCTCCAAATAGCAGCTAGCTCGGTATTGTCCTAGATCGCTATGCGCTTGACTGGCCATCCAGAGGGAGCCGCGATATCGTCGGGCAAGAAGACTGTCAGTCAGAGTTGAGCGAAGATATGAGCGCCAAGCCACCATTCTTTTTTCTATGTGCTGCCTTCACGCTTTTGCATGCTTTTGCATCTGTGGCGGCCACCGAGTCTCTCGGAAATTTGGCTCAATATCCTCCAGAGCGCATCGCACTCACGATCACCACTGCGGCTGACGGAGCTCCCAAACTGCAGCCCGATCAGCTCGCTTTGAATTCCGGCCAATATTACCGCCTCACCATTGATTGTCCTGACGTACGGGATGACCTCACGGGCTGGCGAATCGAAATATCCGAGTTTTTAAATAATGCCCATCTGCGCTTGGTGACCGTGGGCGATATCGAGGTGCATCTGCAAGGCCTCAGTTTCAATGCCATTGAGTGCGACGAAATAGGATCGGCGCACATCAGTTTTGTGCCCATAAAACCCGGTGCTTATCCACTGTATGTTGGCAATGTGCCTTTGGCTGTGGGACGACCGATTGGCGAGTCAGGCGTGCAAGCAGAGGGCAAGTTTACGTTGGGCGAGATACTTGTCCGTTGACAGATTCAAGAAGCTGACGCGGCGCGTCGAAATAAAGTGAGCTGGCTGCCGATACCGCCTCTGGATGAAAAGACTCGTGAACGCCTCCAGCAGGCAGTATGAGAGCCCCTTTCAGGCCGGAGCGGAGGTTCGACATTATTCACAAGCCTCTGGCGAATGCCCATCCCGCAGGTGTATTGCCGCGAGGTCGAGAGTAGAATCGCGCCTGCAAAACCAGCATTGA
>Ga0255767_1001795_pt1 | contig 18806 bp, 17 predicted proteins | sample 071ome_24_FD_179967 | JGI IMG/M metagenome (GOLD analysis project Ga0255767, IMG submission 179967) | Coastal salt marsh microbial communities from the Groves Creek Marsh, Skidaway Island, Georgia - 071402CT metaG (version 2) | ecosystem: Environmental > Aquatic > Marine > Intertidal zone > Salt...
AGCCGACCCTGCACTGGTCCGATCGGCCAGGAGGCTTGCTGCTGAGACCGGCCCCGCGTGGTAGCCCGAAACGAGATCTATTGGGCAGACCTCGGCCCACCCTCGGGTCGCCGTCCCGTGTGCGTGCTCACCCGCAACGCAGCCATCGAGGTTCTCACCGCCGTCACCTGTGCACCGATCACCCGCACGGCCCGAGGGATCCGGTCAGAGGTCGAACTGGGCCCCGAGCATGGGCTTCCCGAGGCGTGTGTCGTCAGCTGCGACAACGTCATCACCGTGCCGGTCGACGCGCTCGACGACGAGGCCATCGGCCATCTCGATGAGCTCACGCGTGCGCGGCTCGACCAAGCGCTGCGCTACGCGCTGGACATCGTCTACTGAGCCTCGGAACGTCAGGTACCGAGCGACGGGAGGGCCACGCGACCGGTGCGCTGCATGTCGACGATGCCGAAGGGGCGCAGACGCGCTTCCAGCTCGTCGAGTCGGCTCGGGCGAGCCGACCACGACATCAGGACCTTGCCGTCACCCTCGTTGAGGACGTGGGCGCGGTAGTCGTCGACGATCTCCATCAGCTCCTTGCGCTGCTCCCCCACCTCGACGATGACGAGCATGAGTTCACGCTCGACCGACGCATCGGGATCGAGCTCGGAGATGTCGACCACATTGATCAGCTTGTCGAGTTGCTTCACCACCTGATCGAGCGGCGTGCCTTCGATGTCGACGGTGAAGGTGATGCGACTGAACTTCTCGTTCTCGGTGGGCGCGACGGCCAGCGAATGGATGTTGAAGCCACGACGGGAGAACAGCCCGGCAACGCGAGCGAGCACGCCCGGCTTGTTCTCGACGGTGACGGCAATCGTGTGCCAACGCGGGCTGGACGGCGAGACGTTCATGACGCTGCTCCCTTCCCGGCGTTGTCGTCGGAGGCGTCCCCGTCGATCAGGTGCTGCTGGCTCGGGTCGACGACCAGCTCGGAGTTGGTCTTGCCGGCCGGGACCATCGGGAACACGTTCTCCCGGGCGTCGGTGACGAACTCGACGACGACCGAACGGTCGTCGATCTCGTTGGCCTTGGCGATCGCCGGGGCGACCTCCTCCGGCGACTCGACACGGATGCCGACGGCACCCATCGCCTCGGCCCACTTCACATAGTCCGGGACGTTGTCGCTGAGGTGCACCTCGGAGAAACGCTCGTCGTAGAACATTTCCTGCCACTGGCGGACCATGCCGAGATAGCTGTTGTTGAAGAGGGCGACCTTGATCGGGATGTCCTCGACGGTGGCCGTGACCAACTCCTGGGCCGTCATCTGGAAGTTGCCATCGCCATCGACCGCCCACACTCGCCGGTCGGGCATCCCGGCCTTGGCGCCGATCGCCGCCGGAATCGAGAAGCCCATCGTGCCCAGACCTCCGGAGTTGATCCAGGTGTAGGGGTGGTCGAACTTCCAGAACTGGCTGGCGTGCATCTGGTGCTGGCCGACGCCCGAGCACAGGATCGTGTCGTGCGGGTTGCCGTCGCGGAGTTGTTCCATCACGAACTGCGGCTTGAGCTTGTCGCCCGGCAGCGAATCCTCGTAGACGAGAGGGAACTTCTCCTGCCAACCGGAGACGGTGGAGCGCCAGTCGGAGCGGTCGGCCTGGGCCGAGGCGCCGAGTTTCTCCGTGGCCTCGATGAGCCCCTCGATGACGAGCTTGCAGTCGCCCTGGATGCCGACGTTGTACTGCCGGACCTTGCCGAGCTCCGCCGGGTCGATGTCGACATGGATGATCTTCGCCGTGGGGGCGAAGCCGTCGAGCTTGCCGGTGACACGATCGTCGAAGCGGGCACCGAGCGAGATGAGAAGGTCGCTCTTTTGCATGGCGGTGACGGCGGTGTAGTTGCCGTGCATGCCGGGCATGCCGAGGCAGAGCTCGTGGCGATCAGGGAACGCACCTCGGGCCATCAGGGTGGTGACGACCGGGATCTGCAGCAGTTCGGCGAGTTTGAGCAGCGGTTCGGCGGCCCGGGCCTTGAGCACACCACCGCCGACATAGAGCACTGGCCGCTCGGCCTGGGCGATCAGGGCAGCAGCCTCTTTGATGAGGGCCGGGTCGCCCTCCATGACGGGCTGGTAGCCGGGCAGCTCCATCGGGACGGAATCGGGGTCGTACCAGGTCATCGCTGACTTCGGGTTGGTCGGGTCGACGATGTCTTTCGGGATATCGACCAACACGGGGCCGGGGCGGCCCGTGGTCGCAATGTGGAACGCCTCGTGGATGATCCGCGGGATGTCCTGGGCGTCGGTGACGAGGAAGTTGTGCTTGGTCACCGCCATCGTGATGCCGGTGGTGTCGCACTCCTGGAACGCGTCGGTGCCGATTGCGGCGAGCGGAACCTGACCGGTGATGCACACCATCGGAACCGAATCGAGCATGGCATCGGCGAGAGGGGTGACGACATTGGTTGCAGCCGGGCCGGAGGTGACCATGCACACCCCGGGCTTGCCGGTGGCGTGGGCGTACCCCTCGGCCATGTGGCCGGCACCCTGCTCGTGACGCACGAGCACGTGGCGGATCGACGAATCAAGAATCGGGTCGTAGACCGGCAGGATCGCGCCGCCGGGCAGGCCGAACATCACGTCGACACCCTCGAACTCGAGGGCTTTCACCAGTGCTTCGCCACCGTTGTTGGGGTTGGAGCTCGTCATGAGATGGGTTTCCAGATGTAAGACGAAGAGCGACGGACAAAAACTACCGGCCGAGCATGCAGGATCGTTCGAAAACGACAACGACCTCCCGTTGTGGGGAGGTCGAGGCACACGATCGGGTCGGTTGGAGGGGCGCGAACGTGTGCTAGCGGGCTACTACGACGAGAAGGCCGAGGGCGATATTCACGGCAATCAGTATGACGGGCGCCGCCACACATGGCAACGTTCGTTCTCGTGACCGCCCCTCACCCACCCCTCGACGCCCGCGTGGGCGTGTACCCGGGTTCCTTCAACCCACCTACGGTCGCTCACCTCGAGATCGCCCTGACCGCCCGCGAGCACCACGGATTGCACCGGGTCGACTTCGCCGTCTCGACGATCACGCTCGGCAAGGAATCGGTGATGCGCCCGCCTTTCGAGGAACGCCTCGCGGTCATCGAGGCGTCGATCGCCGCTGTCGACGGGCTCGGCCTGATCGTCACTGAACACCAACTCATCGCCGACATCGCCGATGGGTACGACGTCGTCGTGATGGGTGCCGACAAATGGGCCCAGGTCAACGACGTCGCCTGGTACCCCGACCATGCTGCCCGTGACGCTGCGCTCGCAGCTCTGCCGGCCCTCGCGCTCGCGCCCCGAACCGGCTTCGACGTACCCGACGAGCATGCGCTCCCGGTCGGGGCCACGCTCCTCGACGTCTCATCGTCGGCGGTTCGAGCAGGGCGCACCGAGTGGATGACCGACGCCGCCCGCCGTCACCACGAAGCGACCGGCGCCTGGGCGCCGTAGCGTCTCCCTGATGGGGTGGTTGACGGCGCGCATCGGGTGGGGTGAGACCGATCGGCGGATCCTCGCCCTGGCCTTGCCCGCGCTCGGCGCGCTGGTCGCCGAGCCGCTGTACATCCTCGCCGACACCGCCGTGGTCGGGAACCTCGGCACCCCGCAACTCGCCGGACTTGCGCTGGCGTCGTCGCTCCTGTTGATCGCCTTCTCCGTTTTCATCTTCCTCGCCTACGGCACCACCTCGGCGGTCGCCCGTCTGCTGGGCGCCGGCGAGCACCGGCAGGCCGCTCACCAGGCGGTGCAGAGCCTGTGGCTTGCCTTCGTTGTCGGTGTTGTCATCGCCGGCATCGGCTACCTCTGCCGGAACCCATTGATCGAGTTGATGGGCGGACAGGGCGAAACCGCCATCAATGCGGAGATCTATCTCCGGATCTCGCTCCTTGGCCTCCCGGCAATGCTGTTGACCCTCGCCGGGGTCGGCTATCTCCGCGGCCTCCAGGACACCAAACGGCCGCTCTATGTTGCGATCGGAACCGCCGTGCTCAACCTTGTCATCGAGGTCGTGCTGATCTTCGGTCTCGACTTCGGTATCGGCGCGTCGGCGCTCTCGACCGTCATCGCCCAGTGGGTCGGAGCAATGGCGTACCTCGTGTGGATCGCCCGGGCAATCGCCGAACATGCCGTGGGGCTCGGCCCTGACTGGCGCATCATCGGACGACTCGCCGGCGCAGGCGCCGATCTCCTCGTCCGCACTGCCGCTCTGCGAGGCGGTCTCACCGTCACCGTCGCTGTCGCAGCCCGACTCGGTGATGCCGATCTGGCCGCTCATGAGATCGCGTTCCAGATCTGGTCGGCTCTCGCCTTCGCGCTCGATGCCGTGGCGATCGCAGCGCAAGCGATGATCGGACACGCCCTCGGTGCCGGCGACGCGACCGAAGCCCGACGCCTCGGGGACCGCATGATCCAGTGGGGCTGGTTCGGTGGGTTCGTTTTCCTCGCGCTCATCCTCGCCTCGATCCCGGTGCTGCCCGACCTCTTCTCCAACGATCCGGCCGTGATCTCGCTCGTCGCGTTCTTGTTCATCCATGTGGCGCTGTGGCAGCCGATCGCCGGCATCGTCTTCGCCCTCGACGGCATCCTCATCGGCGCGGGCGACCTGCGCTTTCTCGCCATCGCCATGGTCGCCGCCACCGCCGTACTCACCGCCGGCGCATTCGCCGTACTGGGGCTCGATCTCGGCATTGGCTGGTTGTGGGGTGCACTCGGCGCCTGGATCGCCGTCCGAGGTGCGGCCCTGTACGCCCGCTATCGCACCGACGCGTGGCTGATCACCGGCGCTGTGCGCTGAATCGCGGCTCGATCAGGCTGACTGCGACCTGGCGAGAACTCAGCCGGCGGATTTCTGACCGAGCAGTTGCGCAACGGCTCGACCATCGGCCTGCCCCTGGGTCGCCTTCATGATCTGACCGGTGAAGAACCCTTGCATCTTCTTGCGGTCGCCGTCGTCGCCACCGACGAAGCGAGACCACTCATCGGGGTGGTCGACGATCAGCTGATCGACCAGCGTTTCGAGCTCGTCGCTCTCCATCGCCTCGAACCCATGCGCAGCGGCGATCGCCTTGGGATCGCCGCCGTGCTCACCGGCCGCCATCTCACCGAGGACCTGCTTGGCCTGGGTTGCCGTGAGTTCCCCGCCGGTCTCCATCTGGATCAGCATCGCCAGCGACTCACCCGTCACGGCCGACCAGTCGTCGACGGCAAGATCGTTCTGGATCCGGGTGAGCACCTTGTCGGCATCGGCCCCGGCCTCGATCGCGCCGAGGGCAAGGCCGTCTTGGCCACGCTCGACGACCGTGACGATGACCTCGTCGGCCACCGACGAACGCTCCCCCAACCTCGCCCGACGAGCGGCGGGCAACACCGGCATCGAAGCGTCGATCTCGGCGATCTGCGCCGCGGTCGGCGAGAGCGGCACCAGGTCGGGCTCCTGGAAATAGCGGTAGTCGTCCGCGTCCTCCTTGGAACGACCGGCGGTCGAACGGCCACCCTCCTCGTCCCAGTGGCGGGTCTCCTGTCGGGGTGCCTCCCCGTTGGTGTAGAGATCGACATGGCGGCGAGCCTCGTACTCGATCGCCCGGCCCAGCGAGCGCACCGAGTTGATGTTCTTCAGCTCGCAGCGAGTGCGCAGCTCATCGGAACCCGTCGGACGCACCGAGACGTTGGCGTCGACTCGCATCGAACCCTCCTCCATCTTGGCGTCGCTGACCTCGATGGCGAGGAGGATGTCGCGCAACTCCGAGACATAGGCCTTCGCGTGCTCGACGGTGCGGATATCAGGCCGGCTCACAATCTCGACGAGCGGCACACCGGCGCGGTTGTAGTCGACCAAGGAGTAGGTGGCGTCGTTGATTCGACCACCGCCACCGACGTGGGTGGTCTTGCCGGCGTCCTCTTCGATGTGGGCTCGCTCGATACCGACGACCGTGCCGTCGGCGAGGGCGAGCTGGCCATCGGCGTTGGTCGGCTGGTCGTACTGCGTGGTCTGAAAGTCCTTGGCCATGTCGGGATAGAAGTAGTTCTTCCGCGCCATGACCGACGGGTGGATCTCACAACCGAGCGCCCGGCCGAGGCGCATGGCGAACTCGACCGCCTTTTCGTTCATCACCGGCAACGATCCGGGCAGGCCGACGCAGGTAGGGCAGGTCAGCGTGTTGGGAATGTGGCTGAATTTGTTCTCGCAGCCGCAGAACAACTTCGTCTTCGTGGCGAGTTCGACATGGACCTCGAGGCCGACGACGAGCTCCCACTCCTCGGGCAGGGACGGTTCATGCGCGGTCACGACAGGCTCCCTTGGCCGGGGGCAGCCGCTTCCAGCGCGGCGGCCGCCTGATAGATCGTGGGTTCCGACAGGGCCGGGCCGAGCAGCTGGACCCCGACGGGAAGGCCGTCGTCGCCGACGCCGAACGGCACCGAGATCGCCGGATGCCCGACGAGATTCGAGGGGATCGTGCAGACGTCGTTGACGTACATCGTCATCGGGTCGGCGGTGCGGTCGCCCAGCGGGAACGCCGTCGTGGGTGCCGTCGGGGTGAGCAGGAGGTCGACGTCGGCGTACACCGACGCGAACTCCTGCAGCATCATCGTGCGAACCTTGAGCGCCTTGCCGTAGAAGGCGTCGTAGTAGCCGGCGGAGAGGGCATAGGTGCCGAGCATGATGCGACGCTTCACCTCGGGACCGAAGCCGGCGGTTCGTGTGGCGGTCATCATCTCGCCCGTGGTCGGTGCATCGACCCGGAGTCCGTAGCGCACACCGTCGAACCGACTCAGGTTCGACGACGCCTCGGCCGGGGCGACCAGGTAGTACGCCGAGAGGCCGAGTGTCGCCGACGGCACCGAGACCTCGACGACGGTGGCACCGGCCTTTTCGAGCGCAGCGGCCGCCTCGTTCGTGCGAGCGATCACGTCGGCCGAAAGACCCTCGACACCACCCTCGCCTCCGGACAACTCACGGAGGATGCCGATGCGCATGCCCTCGACCCCACGGTCGAGCACCGAGGTGAGATCGAACGCCGGCTGATCGATTGATGTGGAATCGAGCGGATCGTGTCCGCCGATCGCTTCGAGCAGTGCCGCCGACTCGGCGACCGTCTTGGAGAACGGGCCGATCTGGTCGAGCGACGACCCGAAGGCGATCAGGCCGTAGCGGCTCACGGCGCCGTACGTCGGCTTCATGCCGACGAGGCCGCAGAACGCAGCCGGCTGGCGGATCGAACCGCCGGTATCGGAACCCAACGACAGCGAGGCGAAATCAGCGGCGACTGCTGCGGCCGAGCCGCCACTCGAACCACCCGGGACACGAGTCGTGTCGAGCGGATTCTTCGTCGGGCCGAACGCCGAGTTCTCCGTGGACGAACCCATCGCGAACTCGTCAAGGTTGGTCTTGCCGACCATGACGGCACCTGCGGTCGCCACTCGCTGCACGACCGTGGCGTCGTAGGGCGGTTCCCATCCCTCAAGGATCTTCGACGAGCAGGTTGTGGCGACGCCCGTGGTGCACATGTTGTCCTTGATCGCGATCGGCACGCCGGCGAGCGGGCCGGGATCCTTTCCTGCGGCGACGGCCGCGTCGACCGCAGCCGCCGCCTCACGAGCGGCGTCGGCGGTGACCAGATTGAAGGCGTTGATCTCGCCGTCGCGAGCATCGATACGAGCGAGATGCTCGTCGATCACATCGACAGCGGAGCGTTCACCCGAACGGACGGCGGAGGCGAGATCGAGGGCGCTCACGGCTCCTCCCCCAAAATCGGCGGAACACGGAACTGGCCGTCCTCCGCTGCGGGGGCCTGTGACAGCAAGAGGTCACGGTCAAGCGCCGGGCGCAGCTCATCGGGTCGCAGAACGTTCACCATCGGAAGCGGGTGCGATGTCGGCTCGACATCGCCGACGTCGAGTGCCTCGATGTCGGCGGCGTGCTCGAGGATGTCCCCCAGCTGGCCGGTGAACTCGTCGATCTCGGCGTCGCTCAACGACAGGCGCGCGAGCCGAGCCACGTGAACCACCTCGTCACGGGTGATGCGTTGCGTCATGGCGCCCAAGGATACGGCGCCGCTCCATTCCATCTACGCTCGTTTCCGATGCCCTACCCGTTTCTGAGCCCCGAGTGGATCGCCGCCATGCGCGAACTCCGCGCCGAGTACGCAGAACACGACCGTGAAGTCGAGTTCGATCTGGCTGCGAACGTCACCGTCACCGAACCGCCCTTCGGAGACGGCTCCATTCTCGGCCACATCGATACCAGTGGTCCGGCGCTCACCATCGAGGAAGGTCATCTCGACAACGCCGACTTCGGCATCGAAGTGCCGTGGGAGGTCGCGAAACAGCTCTTCGTCGACCGCGATCCCGCCCTCGTGATGCCGGCGCTCATGGGTGGCAAGGTCAAGCTCACCGGCGACTCGTCGAAAGTCCTTGCGTTCGCTGCCCTCCTTGCGCCCCAACCCGGACAATCGCTGCCGGTCCCCGACGATGCCGAGGTCGATGTCGACGTCGTGAAGAGCCTCGTCGCCCGCATCGACGAGATCACCGAGACATAGCCCCCGCACACCCGTCCACCTTCCCGGCACGGTGAGGGTGGAACTGTGAACCGCCCGGCTCCGAGTAACTCGCCAAAATCTGGCACGATCATCCGGTGCCCCGTCGTCAAAAGCTCGTCTTCGCCGGCCTGATCCTGGCCGGCTTTGCCATGTTCGTCTTCGCCGCCCTCGTCAGCGACGGCGACGGCAGTGACATGTCCGTGTCGCAGAACCCGGCCATCGATCGCATCATCCCGAACCGGGGCGACGAAGTCCTCCAACAGCAGACCGTCGGCATCGACCTTGCGTCGGGCTACCGGCTGGTCCGGCTCACGATCTCACCCGATGGGGCCTGCCGCTTTCCCGTCGATGTGACATCCCAGGTCCGCCACGTCGAAGGCCTGCAGCAGTACCTCTTCACGCCGAACCCGGGACAGCTCATCGAGCAACTCGCCGCCGACGACAACTGTGCGATCGCGACCTTCGAGGAAATCGCCAATCCCGGCACGACCCAGCAGATCGACTGGACGTTTACCGTCAGCTGAGCGAGGCCGTCAGTCGACCGAGTCGCGAAGCACCAGCGAGCGCAACTCGGTCATCGCCGGCGCCGGATCCGAACCGACCAGCACCGTCTGCATGCCGACCGACCGGGCGCCGTCGAGATTGACCGGCGTGTCGTCAACGAGCACGGCCTCGTCGGCGTCGACACCGAGTTCGCCCAGGAGGTGAGTGAAGATCTCGGCGTCGGGCTTGCGCATCCCGACCACCGAACTGTCGACGACGACCGTCATGTGCTCCATGGGCACCATCCGCCGCCACCCGCGCCCGTCGCCCATATCGGCGAACTCGCGAACATTGTTGGTGACAACCGCTTGGGTGAGACCGGCCTGGGCGAAGGCGGCCACCGTGTCGTGCACGATCGAACGATCGAAGGGATCAGCACCCATGCGCCGCATGATGTCGCGCATCGACAGATCGATCCCGATCGCAGCGATGCGCTCCTCGATCAGCGGCCACGCCTCACGCAGGCTCAGGCGCCCCACCTCCAGCTCATGCCAAGGATGTCCGCGCTCGCCGGCGAGATCGCCGAAAACGGCCCCCGACAGCTGCGCATGGGTGAGCCCATGCTCGGCGGCGACCCCGCTGATCGCGTCGTGAGGGCTCCCGGTGAACACTCCGCCGACATCCCAACAGACGGCTCGGATCACGCCGGCAACTCCCCTGTCTCGAGGAGGGCGACGAAACCGGCTTCATCGAGGATCGGCACGCCGGCCTCCTCCGCCTTGGTGACCTTCGACGCTCCGGGATCGGCACCCACAACGAGGGCGAGTGTCTTCTTGGAGACACTCCCCGGCGATTTGCCGCCCCGCTCGAGGATCGCCTCCTTCGCGCCGTCGCGGGTGAAGTGCTCGAGGGTGCCGCTCACCACGACCGCCTGGCCTTCGAGTGTCTGTTCCTTCGATCGATCGACCTGGGCGGCCTCCATCGTGAGGCCGGCAGCCTGCAGCCGGCCGATCAGATCGCGAGCCTGATCGGTTTCGAACCAGGCGTGGACCGCCTCGGCGATCACCTGACCGAAGCCGTCGACGGCGGCGATGTCCTCGATCGATGCCGCCATGATGGCGTCCATCGATCCGAAGGCGGCGGCGAGGGTCTGGCCATTGACCTGGCCGATCTCGGGAATGCGCAGACCGAAGAGGAGATTGCCGAGCGGGCGCGCCTTGGAGCTCTCGATGGACGCCTTGAGATTCTCGACCGACTTGGCGCCTATGCGGTCGAGTTCGAGCACCTTGTCGAAGTCGAGGGTGTAGAGGTCGGCGACGTCGGCGAGCAGGCCAAGGCTCACGAATCGGTCGATGTTCTTCTCGCCGAGGTATTCGATATCGAGGGCATAGCGCCCGACAAAATGCTCGATACGACCGCGGATCTGGCGATCGCAGTGGAAGTTCACGCAATGGGTTGCGGCGGCGGCCTCATCACGAACCAGCCGCTCGCCACACACCGGACAGTCCGACGGAAACACCCAGGGCTGCGACGACGGGTCGCGATCGGACAAAACCGGGCCGACGACCTCGGGGATCACATCACCAGCACGCCGCACGACCACCGTGTCGCCCGGCCGGACGTCCTTCGCCGCGACCTGATCCTCATTGTGGAGTGTGGCGGTGCCGACGGTGACGCCGCCGACGAAGACCGGGTCGAGAACCGCGAACGGCGTGGCGCGCCCCGACGGCCCGATCGAGACCTCAATGTCGAGCAAGGTCGTCGTCTGCTCCTCGGGCGGGAGCTTGTAGGCGATCGCCCAACGCGGGGCCTTGGCGTCGGCACCGAGCTCGGCCTGGAGGCGGAGGTGATCGACCTTCACCACCACACCGTCGAACTCGTAGTCGAGGTCGTGGCGCATCGCCTGGAACTCGGCGATGCGCTGCTCGACATCGTCGATGGTGGCGAACGACTGCGTGTGATCGTTGATCGGGAAGCCAAGCGAGCCGAGCCACGCAAGGGTCTCGGTGTGCGAGCCAAGCTCGGGGCCGCCCTCGACCAGACCGAGCTGGTAGCAGAAAAACGACAGCTCACGTTCGGAGGTGACGGCCGCATCGACCTGCCGCAACGACCCGGCAGCGGTGTTTCGGGGATTGACGTAGAGCTTGGGCTCCTTGCCGGTCTCAGCGGCAAGCTCCCGCTGGCGTTGGTTGAGCCGCTCGAACGCCGACAACCGCAGATAGACCTCGCCTCGGACTTCGAGCAGCGGTGGCGCGTCGCCCGGCAACGTCTCGGGGATATCGGCGATCGTGCGAACATTGTGGGTGACGTCCTCGCCGACCTTGCCGTCGCCCCGAGTGGCGCCCTGGACAAGGACACCGTTCTCGTAGCGCAGCGAGATGGCGAGGCCATCGAACTTCAGCTCGACACCGAACCGGGGCACCGCCTGACCCTCCAGGCGGCGCTGCGCTCGCTCATTCCAGCTGCGCAGATCGTCGATGTCGAAGGCGTTGTGCAGCGACATCATCGGGACGGTGTGGGTGACCGGCGCGAACGCCTCGTTAGCGCTGCCGCCAACCCGTTGGGTGATCGAATCCGGGGTGATCAGCTCGGGATTGGCCTGCTCGAGTGCAACGAGCTCGCGGTAAAGCCGATCCCATTCGGCGTCGGGGATCTCGGGGGCGTCGAGTTCGTAGTACTGCTTGGCGTGGTGGTCGAGGGTCGCCCGCAATTCGTCGATGCGGTCGGCCGCCGGGTTTCCGTCTGAGGGTGCCATCGACGGCGAGGATAGTTTGGCGAGGTGACGCTCTCGCTACCCACCGGTTCGGTCCGTCTGGTCGCCATCGCCATTGCCGTCTGGATCGTGCAGCCGTTCAGCGCTGGTGTCGTGATCGGCAAGGCCCTGAGCGACGCCACCGAACCGTTCCGCGCCACCGTCTCCGTGGCTGCGTGGATCGCCTGGTTGCTCGTCCTGCTCGCGATTGCCGTCCCCCGGCCCGTCACCCTCACGATCGCTCGGGTCGGCACGGCAGGGGGCCTCATCGGCACCCTCTGGGCCGGGTGGGACGTCGATGCGAACCACACCGATGTCGGCGCCGCCACCCTTGCGGTCGGCCTGGTCGCCTCGATTGCGGCGGTCGCCACGATCAACCTGCCCGGTGTGGCCGATCGCTTCCTCGATGGCGTCAGCTACGGCGACGAGCGTCGATTCGCGCTCCGGGCGCCCGGGCCGGTGCTCGTGGTGGCGCTCGTCCCGTCGGTCCTCATCGTGATCGCAGGACTCACCGCCGGCCCGCTGCTGCTCGCCGATGAGCGCTGGGTGGGTGGCGCGATCGTCACCGTCGTCGGGTTTGGCGTCGCCTGGTTCCCGCTCAATGCGCTCCACCGGCTCACTAACCGGTTCCTCGTCTTCGTGCCCAACGGACTCGTCGTGCACGACCCCACCCAGTTGCGTGAACCCGTCCTGTTCGTGAAACGCGAGATCGCCGGCCTTGCCCCTGCTCCGGCCGACACGACCGCCAAGGACATCACCGCGGCCGCCCTCGGCCTCGCGCTCGAACTCCGACTCGCGACAGCAACCGAGTTGTCGTTCGTCAGCGGGCGCACCACGACCGACAACGAGACCGTGCGGTCCGTGCTCGTCGCGCCGACTCGCCCCACCGCAGTCATGGCCACAGCGCTCGAGCGCGGGATCACGATCGCCTAGAGCGGTGTGCGGCCGGCGATTCCCCCGCCGACCACCACATCGTCGGCGTCGTAACCGACGACCGACTGCCCGGCGGCGATGCGGCGATGCGGTTCATCCCAGACGACCCGACAGCCGTCCTCGATCCGGCCGGGCTCGACTCGTCCGTGGGCCGAGCACTGGAACCTCAGCGGACTGTCGACCGGTTCGCCGACCCAACGCCATGATTCGAGTTCGGTCACGGGCGCCACCAGATCGGCCTTCTCGCCGACCATGACCCGACGGTCGCCCTCGGCGGTGACATCGACGTCGACCACGTACTTGGGGTCGGTGCCGCCGGCGAGTCCGAGACCCTTTCGCTGACCGATCGTGACCATTTCAACCGAGTCGACCTGGCCGACCTGCTCGCCTGAACGGTCGATGACCGCCGCCGGCTTCAGCGGAATGCGCTGACCAAGGAACGCTGCCCGGCCGTGCTCATTGGTGATGAAGCAGACGTCCTGGCTCTCGGGCTTCTGGGCGGTGCGTAAGTCGAGGTCCATGGCGAGGCGACGGACGTCCGCCTTGGTGAGTTCACCGACCGGCAACAGCATCCGAGCGAGAACGGACTCCTCGATGACGTGCAGGACGTATGACTGGTCCTTCGCGGCGTCGACGCCACGCCCCAGACGAGGACCGGCCGGGGTCGAGACGACGCGGGCGTGATGTCCGGTGGCGATCATGTCGAACCCGAGCGCATCGGCCCGCCGTACAAGGCGATCGAACTTGAGGTGCCGGTTGCACTCGATGCAGGGATTGGGTGTCCGTCCGGCGGCGTGGTCGGCGACATAGGGCTCGATGACGTCGCGTTCGAAGTCCTCGCCGAAGTTGAAGACGTGGTGCTCGATGCCGAGTCGATCGGCGACTCGGCGGGCGTCGTCGACGTCGGATACGGCGCAGCAGCCGGTGTCGGACGGGCCGCCCCAGAGCTTCATGGTGACACCGACGACCTCGTGGCCGGCATCCATCAGCAAGGCAGCCGCGACCGACGAGTCGACCCCGCCCGACATGGCAACCATCACGGGACTGCTCACACGTCACCTCCGTGCGACATCAGCCGCCTCCGTGGGCTCGGAGCCGTTCGACTGCGGGTGGGATGTGCTCGAGGGCCGCCTCGATGTCGGCCTCGGTGGTCGTGTGACCGAGTGACAGGCGCAGCGACCCCTGGGCGACCATGCGGTCGACCCCCATCGCTGCGAGCACGTGGGATGGGTCCTGCGCACCGCTGGAGCACGACGAGGCTGCCGACGCCCGCAGGCCGGCGGCATCGAGCAGGAACAGCAGCGCTTCGGCCTCGACATCGGCGAGCACGACATGAGCGATGCCGGCAGCGACCGGTGCACCACCGTCGAGCACGGTCGGCGTCACGACCTCACCGAGCCGATCACGGAGACCCGCCACGAGGCGATCTCGGAGTGCGCCAAGGCGGGCGACATCGGCGTCGCGAGCGGAAACTGTCGCCGTGGCCGCCGCCGCGAAGCCTGCCGCCCCGGCGACGTCGGGCGTGCCCGCTCGTCGGCCTCGCTCCTGGCCGCCGCCGAGGATCTGCGCATCAAGTTCGACCCCGTGACGAACGAAGAGCGCACCGGTGCCGACGGGCCCGCCGAACTTGTGACCCGTGATCGAGATCAGGTCGGCACTCTCGACATGGGCGGCAAGGTCGATCCATGCCAGCGCCTGGACGGCATCGGTGTGAAACCACGCGCCAGGGGCGTGACGTCGGGTGACCTCGACAAGTGCCGGGATGTCGTTCACCACCCCCGTCTCGTTGTTGATGGCCATGATCGACACGACCGAGACGGGCTGGTCGGCGGCGTCGAGAACTGCGGCGAGCCGGTCGGGTGAGACGGTGCCGTCAGCCTCGAGTTCGACCGTGAGGCCCCCTGCATGCTCCACCGGTTCGAGCACGGCGTGATGTTCACCGGCCGAGCAGACAGCGATCCCGCCCTGCGCGTGAAGGACGCCGCGAATGGCGAGGTTGTCGGCCTCGCTGCCCCCGGACGTGAACACGACTTCGGCCGGCGGTCGAGCGAGCGCGGCAGCGATCTCGTCACGAGCGTCGTCGAGCGCCCGGCGAGCGGCTCGCGCTGCTCGGTGGGCACCGGTCGGGTTGGCGTGATGGTGGGCCGACGCGTTGAGCCAGGCCGTCTGCGCCTCAGGGCGCAGCGGGGTGCTCGCTGCGTGGTCGAGATAGACCTCGACCTCCTCGGTGTCGACGCTCGTCGCCATGAGATCAGCCTACGACCGGGCACACTGTGTCGGTGATCGATCTCCCCGGACACGACGGCTACGGCGCCGACACCTACGGCGAGAGCTTCGCCGACGTCTACGACGACTGGTACGCCGATGTCAGCGACGTCGACGCCACCGTCGCGACGATCGCTCGGCTCGCCGGCGACGGTCCGGTACTCGAACTCGGTGTCGGCACGGGGCGACTCGCGCTCCCGCTCGCCGCCACCGGCGTACGCGTCGTCGGGGTCGATGCCTCGCCGTCGATGCTGCGCCTGCTCGCCGAGAAGCCGGGCGCCGACACCGTCACGGCGGTACTCGCCGACATGGCCCGCCTCACCGAGGGACCTGGTGCCGAGGAGATCGCCGCCGCCGGCCCGTACACGGTTGCGTTCGCAGCGTTCAACACCTTCTTCAACCTCGTTACGCCCGATGACCAACGTCGCTGCCTGGAGGGCGTGTTCGATCTTCTCGTGCCAGGCGGCGTCCTCGTCATCGAGGGGTTCGTCCCACCTGAGGACGGCATGGCCGACGGTGGGGTGTCGGTGCGCGACATCACCTCCGAAGCCGCGGTACTCACGGTCTCCAAACACGACCCTCACGCGCAGGTCATCCGAGGGCATCACATCGAGATGCGGACCGATGGCAACCGGATGCGGCCGTGGATCGTTCGCTATCTGACCCCGGAGCAGCTTGATGCATCCGCCGCTGCGGTTGGTTTCGAAAAGACAAACAGGTGGGCGACGTGGTCCGGCTCCCCGTTCAACCCCTCTCCCCCGAATGGCCCGGGCCATCCGCCCACGTCATCTGACGTTCACGTGAGCGTCTATCAGCACCCTTCCGGCTGAACTGTGAGTGCGGTGGTTCGGCCCCCTCTACAAGAGCGGGTCGGGCCACTGCGAACCAGCCCAGAGGGCGCCCCCGGCAAAGAACGCCACGAGCAGCATCGCCACGGCGACTGACTCCCACTCCGGCCGCTTCGCCCGCATCAGGGGCACGAACGCGGCGGCGAGCGCGACACCGCCGAGCAGACCGCCAACGTGCCCACCGATCGAGAGCACTGGCACGGCGAACGTCAGCACCAGGTTGATGCCGACGATCGCGCCGAGGCGGTTGCCGATATCACGGTTGCCTGAGGCGAGCGCGATGACGGTGGCAGCGCCAAACAGCCCGAAGATCGCCCCTGATGCGCCCACGGTGAAGCTCAGCGGATCGACGAGCAGTGCACCGAAGGAACCGGCGATGAGCGACGCGAAGTAGAGGGCGATGAACCGCGGCGCGCCCAGCGCCCGCTCGACCGACGGGCCGACGATCCAGAGCGAATACATGTTGACGCCGAGATGAAGCAGCCCGTCGTGCAACACCCCCGAGGTGAGGATGCGATACGCCTCACCGTTGACATCGAGCGGCGGACCGGCGAGACCGAAGTCGAGCAAGACTGCGGCTGGAAGCGCGCCGCCACCGGAGACGATGACAGCCAGCGAAATGGCGACATTGATGACCAACAGCGCCTTGGTGGCAACCGGATCGACGACGATCGGACCTCGGTGAACCTGCTGACGACCCGAGACGGTGCACTCCGGACAGTGGAACCCCACCGATGCCTGGGTCATGCAGGCACCGCAGATCGGCCGGTCGCATCGCTGGCAGAGAACGCCCGAGCGGCGGTCTTCGTGGCGGAAGCAGTTGGTGACCTCGGACGTGCCCACGAAGCTGACCGTAGTTCCCCGAATCGGTGCAGCCTTCGTCGCCCGTCGGAGTAGCGTCGGCGCCCATGGCCGGTCACGTCCTCGACGACCCCGAACTCGACGATCGCATCCATGCGCTCGCCGCCGCGCCTCACCTGCTGATCGCCTGCGACTACGACGGCACGATTGCGCCAATCGTCGACGACCCGATGACCGCGCTACCGCTGCGCGAGACCTCGGTGGCACTGCGAGGACTTGCTGCACTGGCCCAGACCGACGTCGCCGTGATCTCCGGCCGCTCGCTGCGGGACCTCGCTGCGCTCAGCCGCCTCCCGGCCGAGATCCACCTCGTCGGCTCCCACGGGAGCGAGTTCGACATCGATTTCGCGCTCGACCTCGACCCGGCACTTCAGGAACGCCGATCGAGGCTCCTTGACGCCCTTGGCCGACTTGTCGCCGACCATCCCAAGCTCTCGCTCGAGAAGAAACCGGCGTCGGTCGCCGTTCATTACCGCGCGCTCGACGATGACGAGGGCGAGACCGTCGTCGCCGAGATCGAGCGGATCCACCTTGCGATCGGGCAGCTCGACATCCGTCACGGCAAGAAGGTCTGCGAGCTGCTGCTCATTCCGACCGACAAAGGCAAGGCCCTCAGCACCGTACGCGCCGCCGTGGGCGCCACCGCCGTGCTCTTCCTCGGCGACGACGTCACCGACGAAGACGCGTTCCGTACACTCCACGGCCCCGACGCCGGCGTGAAGGTCGGCGAGGACGAGACGGCCGCTCCATTCCGGGTCGACTCACCCGAGGAGGTCGCCATCCTCCTCGCTGCGCTGTCCGCCCGTCGGGCTGACTGGCTCGCCGGTGCCGGCGTCACGCCCATCGATGAGCACTCGATGCTCTCGGATCAGCGCACTGCAGCGATCGTCACCCCCGATGCTCGCATCACCTGGCTGTGCGTTCCCCGCATCGACTCCGGTGCGATCTTCGCCGAACTCCTCGGCGGGCCTGCGGCCGGCCACTTCTCGATTGGTCCCGCCGACGGTGCGGCGGCCGGGAAGCCGTCTCAGGCCTATGTCGGCGATTCACTCATCCTTCGCACGTCATGGCCATCGATGAGCGTCACCGACTATCTCGACTGCTCCGAAGGGCGCCCGAAGCGCATCGCAGGCCGCACCGACCTGATCCGGGTGGTCGAGGGCACCGGCACCGCTCGCATCGAGTTCGCGCCCCGCCTCGACTTCGGTCGCTTTCCCACCCAGCTCGAACGCCGCGACGGCGGCCTCGAGATCACGAATGCCGCCGACCTCGTCGTGCTCCGCTCCCCCGGCGTCGAGTGGACCATTGAGAACGCCGGTGTGCACCAGACCGCGATCGCCGAGGTCGACCTCAGCGCCGGTCCCGTCACACTCGAACTCCGCTGCGGCACCGCGTCACTGCGTCCGGATCGCACGGCCGAAGTCGACCGCCGTGCGGCCACCGACTCGTTCTGGTCCGACTGGGCTGCCCGTCTCGAACTGCCCGAGACCCTCGTCGACATCGATCACGACCTGATTCGCCGCTCGGCGCTCACCCTGAAGGCCCTCTGCTACGGCCCGACCGGTGCGATTCTCGCGGCGGCCACGACAAGCCTGCCCGAGTTCATCGGCGGCGTCCGTAACTGGGACTACCGCTATTGCTGGATCCGTGACGCCTCGCTCTCGGCTGGCGCCCTCGTGAAACTTGGCTCGATCGACGAGGCGATGGATCTCCTCGACTGGCTCCTCCGGGTCATCGAGTCCTCCGAGGTCGGCCCCGAGCGTCTCTCGCCGCTCTACACCGTCAACGGCACAGCGCTGCCGCCCGAGGCCACCATCGAAGAGCTGCCGGGTTACGCCGGCTCACGCCCGGTGCGCGTCGGCAACGCCGCCGACCACCAAGTCCAGCTCGACGTTTTCGGCCCGGTGCTCGAACTCATCCATCAACTCGGCGAGATCGATGCTCCGCTGTCGGCGCGCCACTGGCGCCTTGTCGAGGATCTCGTCGCCGTCGTCGAGCAGCGCTGGACGGAGCCCGACCAGGGCATCTGGGAGGTGCGGTCCGCACCGCGCCATCACGTGAACTCCAAGGTCATGTGCTGGGTCACCGTCGACCGGGCCGTCCAG
>Ga0255767_1001819_pt1 | contig 18677 bp, 13 predicted proteins | sample 071ome_24_FD_179967 | JGI IMG/M metagenome (GOLD analysis project Ga0255767, IMG submission 179967) | Coastal salt marsh microbial communities from the Groves Creek Marsh, Skidaway Island, Georgia - 071402CT metaG (version 2) | ecosystem: Environmental > Aquatic > Marine > Intertidal zone > Salt...
CACCCTTACACGCTGCTGGATGCTAGCGAACTGAAGGAGTTCGTAAATTCTGATCGGTATCTCGGTGGTCTTCATAATACGGCCAATGGCCACATTCACCCTCTGAACCTCTGCATTGGTGAGGCTGCTGCGGCAGTCAGTAAAGGCGCACGTATTTTTGAACAAACCCGGGCGCTGGAGATCATGCCCGGTGACAGGCCCGTCGTGAGGACAGAGCAAGGTCGCGTGACCGCCAAGCATGTCGTGCTTGCGGGCAACGCGTATATGGGAAAGTTGATTCCAAAGCTCAGTACCCGGGTGCTGCCCTCAGCCAGCTCGGTAATTGCCACCGAGCCGTTGTCTGAGTCACTGGCCCAAAAGTTACTGCCGGGCGACGTCGCCGTGTGTGACCCGCGAACCGCGCTGGATTACTTCAGGCTGTCTGCCGATCGCCGCATGTTGTTCGGTGGGTTGTCTAATTACACCGGTATGGAACCCAAAAATCTGGTTTCGGTGATGCGCAAGAAAATGCGCAATGTGTTCCCGGATCTCGCGGACATCGAAGTGGATTACGCCTGGAGTGGGTGGATTGGCATTGGCATCAACCGGATGCCGCAGCTTGGTGAGCTGGCACCGAACATTCGCTATATTCAGGCCTATTCAGGTCATGGCGTGGCGCCGACCCACATCATGGCCAAGATCACCGCTGAGAGCATTGCTGGTGAATCTGACCGGTTCAACGTGATGGCGGCCATTCCCCACCTGCCCTTCCCGGGAGGACGAGTGTTCGGCAGGCCATTGCTCGCCGCGGGAATGGCGTATTACAAACTGATGGATCTGCGGTAACGGCTATCCGTTACGCCGCCTCGTCTGGCACCATCATTGCGTAGACCTTACGGACTTTTTCAATCACCTCGGCAGTGCCTTTCCAGCCTTTTGGGAAGACCCAGCTATCGCCTGCTCTGACCTCAGAGACAACGCCAACCTCCGAAGTAAAGCGCCAGTGCCCCTCCAGCAGGTAACAGAATTCAGTGAGTTCGAGATCAAGCTCTAGTGTACCGGGCTCGCACACCCAGGTGCCGGTATACAGCTGACCTTTCGCCAGTTCGCACTCAAAAAAACCGGCATTGGTTTGCAAGGGCAGTGCGCCCACCGGCTCCCCAAAAGATTCGCACTCCTCGAGCCCTGTCAGCGTTGCGGGCTGCTTTTGAATACTGATGTCCGTCATAACTTGCTCTCCGCCAGATGTGTTCGCTCATCACAGGGTGCTTTAAAGCAGATCTCACCTGTGATCAGTAAGGGACGCTAGTGTAAGTGACATAGCGACTGCTGCGCTTCTCAGCCCATATGCTCGCAGTCACGCACTTCTGCAATCGAGTACTCTGTGTGAATAGGCAATGTGTGATGAGTAGTCAATGACGAACGATGCGGTGGTGAGCGAAGTGCGCCTTAACGATGCGGATCGGGGCATCTGGAGTATGGCCGTTGGTGTAGTAACAGGTCGCCACTCATGACGCTATTTGCCGCTACCACTGCTTTTTTCGTTTTCATCTTTGTAGCGATAGGCAACCATGCGGGGCGTCGCGTGAAGACGCTCGAGGACTACTACGTCGCAGGTCGGCGCGCGCCGACATTTCTCATTATCGGAACGCTTGTTGCGAGCAATATGAGCACAACCGTCTTCATGGGGGAGGCCGGTTTCACCTATGCGGGCCAACTGGGCCCTTACCTGTTGCTCCCCGGACTCCCAGTGACAGGTTATGTCTTTGGCGCACTATTTTTTGGTACCTATCTGAGGCGCAGCAGGGCGACTACCGTAGCTGCTTTTTTTGGAGAGCGTTTTGCATCTCCAGCGGTCCAGCGGATCGCCGGATGGACGGTGATACTGGGCCTGGGAGGGTATCTGCTGGTAGTGACACAGGGCGCGGCACTGCTGCTATCTGACCTGACCGGTGTCAGCTACGCCGAAGGTGTTTTGATTGCGTGGCTAAGTTATTCCACGTTCACGCTGTATGCGGGCTCTAAGGGTGTGGTGATCACCGACACGCTGATGTTCCTGTTGTTTACTGCTGCCTCTTTCTTTGTGGTGGTGCACTTGGTCGAGGGTTTTGGCGGTATCTCGCAGACGATCCAAGATCTTACGCGGCAGGATGTAAAGCCTGGCTTAACGAGCTGGCACGGCATCATCGGCGATGGGACTCCTTGGCCAACGGCATTGGACTTCTTAATTTGGTTTGTCTTGATTGATCTGTCTTGGAGCCTCGTTTACGCCGTGAGCCCCTGGCAATCCAGCCGACACCTCATGGCTAAAAGCGAACACGTCGTATTACGCGCATCAATTTACACCTTACTGGTCGTTATCTTTTTGCAAATTGCTATTTACGGCGCCGGCGGTTTCGTAAACCTTGCAAACCCGGACATCGAGAATGAAGAGACGGTCTTGATTTGGGCCGCTATGAATCTGGTGCCCAGCTACCTGGGTGCCATATTAGTTGCGGGTATCGTCTGCGCTGCGCTGTCGTCGGCGTCAACTTTTTTGTCGCTGGTTGGTTTTAGTGTCAGCAAAGATTTAGGTATCCAGAATAATGCTGAAAGCTTGGGTCGAACGCGCACAGCAATGGCGTTGATCAGCGTCATGGTGCTTGGCCTGAGCCTTTTTTTGCCGCACAACCTGTTCTGGATCACGTTATTTATCGGGACAGTTTTTGCCTCCAGTTGGGGTCCGGTTGGATTGATGAGCATCTGGAGCCGGACGATCACTGCGCGCGGCGCGCGATGGGGAATGCTGGCTGGCCTGCTGGCGAACATCGTACCGGCAGCGATCGACTATATCGGGCTAATCGATTTGCCCAGTTATATGGAGCCAGTTCTGCTAGGCATTGTGGCCTCTGTCCTTTTCGCTCGACTGGGTTCTAGAGGCGATGTCGTCTCTGATACAGAGCGAGATTATCGAACGCAACTTCACCAAACGCCTTCGATCGATGTCGATCGGCGTGCGGCACGCATCACGCTGTTGGCGCCTACGTTGTTGATTGCTTACGGATGTGTGATGCCATTCTTGCTGCTGCACTTTTATGTGGAGCCTTATCAGCTCGGTGCGGGCATTATTGAGTTGGGTGAGAATATTAATTGGCGTCATGCGGAGCCATGGTTCGTCATCGGGCCATTGCTGATCCATGTGCCTCTGGGTGTGATTGCATGGCGTGTGATTCGCTGGCGATACATGCCGAGTGCGTCTATCGCGCCCACAAGTCACGCGTGAGCTATCTCGCTGTTACGCCTTCACGCATCTTTTAGTATGCGCCGCGCGGCGTTGTGTCCTGGTGCGCCGGTCACGCCGCCACCGGGGTGCGCACCTGAACCGCACAGATAGAGGCCGTTTACCGGTGTGGCGTATTGTGCGGCATCGGGGTGTGGTCGCATGTTGAACAGTTGATCGGGTTCGAGTCTGCCGTGGCAGATGTCACCGCGGGTCATCCCAAGCATCCGCTCAAGATCCAGTGGTGTAAGGCACTGGTGCCCCACTGTAATGTCCCTCAATCGAGGGATGAAGCGTTCCACATAGCTGAAAATGCGATCAGTGATGCGATCTTTTTCATTGTCCCATGAGCGTCCGCCACTCAGATCGTATGGCATATATTTGCATAGGAGGCTCATTACGTGGTGGCCCCGCGTATCGGTCAATGTCGCGTCCAGCACGCTGGGGATAATCGCCTCAATGATCGGCGGGTCCGAAGGTTCGCCCCGCTTAGCGCTGTGGAATGCGGCATTCAAATGGTCGGCACTCTCAATCATCGTGATGCTGGCTCGATGATGTGCCCCCTCAGGGCCGGGGAGTGCGGCAAATTCTGGCAGCTCAGATAACGCGAGATTCATGCGCAAGGACGCAGATTCTTGCCGAAAACTTTTCACGTCACGGGCGAAGTCTTCCGGCAGATGCTCTTCGCCCAATAGGGTAAAAAACGTGCGCTTGGGGTCGGTATTGGCTGCGACAACCGGTGCAGTGAGCACTTCGCCCGAGGCAAGCGTGACACCTGTGACCCTCTCATCCGATACGTTAACGCGCTGCACTGCAGCTTCAGTGCGAATCGTCACGCCGTGAGTCACTGCCGATTTCATCATCGCTTGGGTGATACTGCCCATACCACCTTTGACAATACCCCAGGCGCCTGCGCGCCCATCGACCTCGCCGACGGCGTGATGCAACATCGCCAGGCTGGCCCCAGGCTGGCTTAAGGGCGCGTAGTTGGCAGGCATGATGTGGGCGGCCACCATCGACTTCACTTTTTCGCTTTCAAACCAGCGGTCAATGATCGTCTCCGGCGCGCCTATGAAGAACTGCATCAGTCGCCAGCGTGCCTCCGCGTCAAGACGGAACACATCAACACCCATTTTGAGCATGACGAGGAGATCTCCAACGCCCTGTTCCCCCAATTTAGGCGGCTCGTTCAACCATTGCTTGGCCAGTAGCTGCCCAATCTGATCCACAGAGTGCTCGAACGACTCGTAAGCCTGATAGTCCGTTTGCGAAAATTTTTCGAACTGTGCTCGATTGAACTGCTCATCTGGGGTGAGCAGTAAATGGTCGCCGCTGGAGTCAATGTAGAGCGCGTTTTCAAGGGTGATGGCCTCATACCCGTGGTGGGTTAGCTGTAAATCCTCTATGACCTCAGGCCGCAGCAGACTCACGACATAGGAAAACGTTGAATTACGGTACCCCGGGTAAAACTCTTCTGTGACGGCTGCTCCCCCCACTATTGAGCGTTGCTCTAGCACGCAGACGTTCATCCCGCCTCTGGCGAGATAGTTGGCGGTGGTGAGCCCGTTGTGGCCCGCACCGATGACGATGGCGTCGTAACGACTCATGGGCAATCCAATTGCTTGCTTGTGGCAAGAATCCCTAAATGTGACCTCTACTGGAGAAAACCTACGAAGCAGTCGAAATGTAGCGAGCTAAGCCGGTCTCGAAGTATTTGTTTAGTATGCTTCCCTGAAGGCTCGTATGTCGACGCCTCTCAGCCGCCTTACACTCAACTTTCATCTGCCGGAATGAAGACCATGACTGCGCACAATTCTGACTCCGATGTCATCATTATTGGTGGTGGCCATAATGGTTTGGCTTGTGCTGGGTATCTGGCAAAAGCGGGCAAGTCGGTACGACTTTTTGAGGCGCGCGATATCCTGGGTGGCGCAGCCATTACGGAGGAATTTCACCCTGGTTTCCGCAATTCCGTTTATTCCTATTCCGTGAGTTTGCTCCACCCACAGGTCATTAGTGATCTGTCGCTCGAGCGTCACGGTCTAGAGATAATGGAGCGGCCCGCCGGTACGCTCAGTTTACTAGAGAACGATCATCTGCTTTTGACTCGAGACGATGCCCAGGCGCGAGCAGAAATCGCCAGATTTTCAAAGCGCGATGCAGATCGGATCGAGCAATTCGAGGAAGAGATCAGTGCGGTAGCGATTGCGCTACGCCAACTGGCGACTCAGGCACCTCCCGATTTTGGAGGGGGATGGCGCGACCTGATGCAGTTGCTGTCGGCTGGGAATGTGGCCAGAAAGCTGGGCTCGCAATCGCAGAAAGTGTTGGCGACTTTATTGACCAGTTCTCTTGGCGATTACCTGGATTCGTGGTTTGAGGGTGAGGCACTCAAGGGGGTGCTGGGACTCGAGGGCGTTATCGGCAACTTCGCAAGCCCTTACCAATCTGGCACCGCTTACATCCTGCTGCACCATGCATTTGGTGAGGTGAAGGGTCGTGCTGGCGCATGGGGGATCGCCAAAGGTGGTATGGGTGCCATCAGTGATGCTATGGCGCGCTATGCCCAAGCCCAAGGTGCCGTGCTGGAAGTCGGCGCACCGGTTGAGCATATTGTGATGGAAGGGCGTCGGGCCGTCGGTGTCAAGCTGGCCGATGGGCGAACGTTTTATGCACGACAGGTTGCTGCCAATGTACACCCGCAGACCTTACTAACGAAAATGCTGGATCCCGAGCTACTGAGTGGTGAAGATCGGCGGCGCATTGAGGGCTACCGTAGCCACTCGGCGACCTTCCGCATGAACGTCGCCTTGTCTGAGTTACCGCAGTTCACCTCGATGGCAGGGCGTGGCGATGCGCATTTTGCGGGAGCCATCGAGGTCTCGCCCTCGTTAGCGTACATAGAGCAGGCCTATCTAGATGCCAAGCAATTGGGTTGGGCACAACGGCCCGTGATCTCGATGCAGGTGCCCACCACCCAAGATAACTCGCTGGCGCCAGAGGGCGCGCATGTTGCAAGCCTTTTCTGTCAGCACTTCCAGCGTCATTTGCCCAATGGTCAAAACTGGGATGATGTCAGAGAAAAAGTCGCTGATCAGATTATTGACACCATCGACGCGTACGCGCCCAACTTCAAAGCGTCAGTGCTGGGGCGACAGATCAAGACGCCGCTCGATATCGAGCGTGATCTTGGCATGATCGGGGGAGACATTTTCCACGGTGCGTTGCAGCTGGACCAGTTCTACTCCATGCGCCCCATACCGGGCCACGCGTCTTACCGGATGCCCGTAGACAATGTTTTCTTGTGTGGCTCTGGTGCGCATCCCGGCGGCGGCGTCACCGGGTTGCCCGGCCGCAACGCCGCGCAGGTCATGTTGCGGGGTCGGTAAGTCTGCGTTAGTCGCCCACTGGCAGTTGAGGGTCATTAGCGAGTGACGCTTCATGGTCCTCAATTACCTGATACAAGGGGAAGTCTACCCAGGTGTCGTTCAGATAATTCAGTTCCGGCACTTCCTCTTTGGGGTCAACGATCAGGTTGTAAATAGAGGGATACGCAATGTCTTTCACTGCATAGGTGTCAGAGTCCATTTCCTTGAGCAAGATTTTCCAGTCGCGCCATTTGGCACCAAATAGCGTGTTTCCGATATAGATGACCAGACTCTCTCGCGCAGAATCGTCGGTTTTTCCCATAAAGAAACCTGACTGATCCACGCCATCCAAAACACGATCGGTCGGCGTATCAGCGCCGACAAATTGGGCGATCGTCGGAAAGACATCGAGTTGATGCACCATCTCGTTGGAGACGCGCTGCGCGGGGATTTTGCCGGGCCATCGGATGATGAACGGCACCCTTAAGGAGCCTTCATAGGGGGAGAACATTCCGCTGCGCCATGGTCCTGTAAAACCAAACGAACGAGGCACACCTTCTCGGCCATTGTCCGAGGTGAAGATAAAGATCGTGTCCTCTACAAGCTCAAGAGCATTTAGCTTCGACAGCAACTCACCCACATAGGTGTCAGTTTGCGCCAGTACATCTGCGAAGCTACCGTTACCTGTACTGCCATAAAAATCTGGGTGGGGGTCTACGGGTTCATGAGTTTGGGTGTAGGTGACGAAAGCGAAAAAGGGCTGCGCTGCAGCCGCCTGTCGCTCGATAAAGTCGAGGGTATTGTCCGTAATTTCGCGGTCCATCACAGTGCGCTTAGCGCGGTCAAAAACCTCTAGCTCCTTTGGCTCCTCGCCTCTTCGACTCGACATAACATGAGCGAAACGAATGTCGGGATGAGCGTCTGGTTGGAAGCTGTTGCTGTCTGGCCAAAAGGCGCGGTCCGATGATCTCGGGAGGCCGATCCACTCATCAAACCCCTGGTCTGTGGGAAAGCGACCCTCGGTATCCCCCAAATGCCACTTGCCAAAGATTCCGGATACGTAACCCTGCTGCTCCAGCAGCTCCGCGAGGGTGATTTCCCATTTTGTGATGCCATACCAGACTCCCCGCGGAGGACTGTTTTCTCGCTGTCGTGTGCGAATGCCATAGCGGCCTGTCAAAAGGGCTGAGCGAGAGGGAGTGCACTCTGCCTCGACGTTAAAGTTGGTTAAGCGCATCCCTTGAGCGGCGATACTGTCAATATTGGGCGTGGGTGCGCCTCGCATCACGCCGCCGCCGTAGACGCCCACTTCGCCCCAGCCAAAGTTGTCCATGAGTACCAAGACAATATTAGGTTTGCGAGCCCCGCTTTGCGTGCCAGATTCATTTGCGGTGAGTACCGGTGAGACTAGAACCGCGATGCATACCGTGAGGCCTGCTATCCAGGCTGCGTTTCTCTCATATTTCATAAAGGGCCTCGGCCAAAGCGCGCAGCAGTGTGAGAGAACCCCAGTCTATCTCATGTTGTGAGCGTGAGTGACGTCGAATGAGTCTTTGTGCCAGAGCTGGCGCTACTATCCCGCAATGTGTTGAGGCAACGGATGGGTGAAGACCGGTTTTGGCGTGATACATTTTGAGCGTTTGAACCAGACAGCTCATCAAGGGCTCTAGCAGCTCAGTAAGATAGTGCCCTGTCACTGCTCTGTGTGTGATGAAATGACTTCCCGTGCTCATAGACTGCAGGAGATTCAAGAATGAAAGCGTCGCAAATTTTCAATTTCAGAGGTTATCTGGGCGTGATGTTGCTCACTGGGCTAATCAGCGTATCGGCCATGGCGGAGGTGAGTCATCCGGCCAAGCTGTCACAGAAGGCGCTTGCAGGTGCGGCCTTTGATAACCCCTCAACAACAGTCACCGAAGTAGAGGGAGAAAAAATTTTCGACTTCACCTCGCTCAAGTCGAGCGACGGTAAGTTTGCCTCGGGCATGTACAAATCCGGGTCGCAGACTTTTGATATCACCGAGCCCTACGGCGTCGACGAATTCATGTTTTTCCTCGAGGGTAGTGTCACGCTCACCTCCGCCGACGGCGTTGTGACAACGATCAATGCGGGCGAGGCCGTGACGATCCCCAAAGAGTGGATGGGCCGATGGGAGACCGAGGGGTATCGCAAGATCTGGGTCATTTATTCCGAGGATGGTGCCGGCCTCTAAAGGCTAAATCCTGCTCCGGGGCCGCAAAAAAATTAGCAAAAGGTGACAGGTGGCGTGACCCGCCTAGCGAATTGAGTGAATAAGCGTAAGTTGTGGCGTTCGTCTCCCTCAGGAGTGAGAATGCCATGAATAAATTGTTTGCTTCCGCGATCGGCGGCCTGTTGGCCATGACACTGGGTTGCGAGGGCAGTGCGGTTGCGCAGGGCGATGCCCTGGATCGCTCGTCGCTCCCCATTCAGCCACCTGAAGCCGCGCCGATTACCGAGTTGGACGCGCGCAACGTCACGGCGCCGGCGCCCTTTAGCATTAAGCCCCCCGAGGGCGCACCCAATGTGGTCATCGTATTAATTGATGACATTGGCTTTGGTGCCACAGAGCCCTTTGGCGGCGCGATCGAGACGCCGACCTTCTCCCAATTGGCAGAAAACGGCCTGCGCTTTAACCAGTTCCACACCACCGCGCTGTGCTCGCCCACCCGGGCTTCCCTGCTCGCCGGGCGCAATCACCACAGAGTCAACGTGGGTTCCGTGATGGAGATCGCGACCGGTTTCTCGGGTAATCAGGGCCGGCGCCCCGACAACGCCAAGTACTACGCCGAAATCCTGCGCCAGAATGGCTATAGCACGGCCGCATTCGGTAAGTGGCATGAGACCGCACCCTGGGAAACCTCAGTCTCCGGCCCATTCTTCCGCTGGCCGACTAACTCGGGCTTTGACAAGTTCTACGGCTTTATTGCTGGTGAGACCAATCAGTGGGATCCGGTCATTTTCGACGGTGTGACCAAGCTTGAGCGTGAGGACGACCCCAATTATCACTTTACGACCGATATGACCAACCAAGCGGTCTCCTGGGTGCGTTTCCAGCAGGCCGTGACACCCGATAAGCCTTTCTTCATCTACTACGCACCGGGAGCCGTTCATGCGCCGCATCATGTTCCCATGGAGTGGAGGGATAAGTACAAGGGCCGCTTTGCTGACGGCTGGGACGCACTGCGTGAAGAGACACTGGCTCGGCAGAAGGCCATGGGCATCGTGCCCGAGAGCACTGTGCTTGCTGACAAGCCAGATGAAATTAAGGATTGGGACGAGCTGACTGAGCAAGAGCAGCAGCTGTTCGAACTGCAAATGGAAACCTTTTCCGGCTTCATGGAGCACACGGATGTCGAGATCGGTCGATTGGTGGATGCCATCGACGATCTCGGTGAGCTGGATAACACCCTGTTCGTTTACATCATGGGCGACAACGGCTCCAGCGCCGAGGGTGGCTTGATCGGTACCTTCAACGAGATGCTCAGCCTCAACGGTATTTTCGGGGTTGAGACCGTTGAGAGTATGCTCGCGATCGCCGATGACTGGGGTGGTCCCGACTCCTTCCCGCATATGTCCGCGGGCTGGACAGTGGCGACCGACACGCCCTTTAAATGGACCAAGCAGGTCGCTGGTGATTACGGCGGTACGCGCAACGGCATGGTCATGCACTGGCCCAATGGCTTTAATTCACGTGGTGAGGTGCGTAGCCAGTGGTCGCACGTGAACGACATCGGCCCCACAGTGCTGGAAGCAACGGGCCTGCCGATGCCAGACACCATCTACGGTATTCCGCAGCTGCCGATGGATGGCGTGAGCTTGCTGTATGCCACAGATGACGCCGACGCACCGGATCGTCACACCACCCAGTACTTTGAGATGTTTGGTAACCGGGCGATTTATCACGAAGGCTGGCTGGCCCGCGTGGTTCACGGCGTGCCTTGGCATCCCACCCCCATCCGCACGCTGCAGGAAGACATCTGGGAGCTCTATGACACCACCGTTGATTTCAGTCTGACCAACGACCTTGCAGCAGAAAATCCCGAGAAACTGGCTGAACTGCAGGCAATATTTGACCGTGAGGCCCTCGCCAACAACGTTTACCCGCTTGATGACCGTCGCTATGAGCGGTTTGATCCCGCGCAGGCAGGGCGACCCGACCTGATGGGTGGCCGCACCAGCCTGACGCTGGCCGATGGCATGGACGGCATGCTTGAGAACACGTTCATCAACATCAAGAACCGCTCCAAGACGGTCACTGCGAATGTCGAGCTCGTCGGGAATGACCGCGGCATCATCCTGACCCAGGGCGGCAAGTTTGGTGGTTGGGCGCTGTATATGGATGGCGGCAAGCCTGCCTACACCTACAACTGGTTCGGGCTGGAGAAGTACACCATCGCATCGGATGAGGCCCTGCCAGCCGGTTCTGCCGAGGTGAAAGTGGAGTTCGCCTATGACGGCGGCGGCCCGGGTAAAGGTGGGTTGGCGACGCTCTATGTCAATGGTGAGAAGGTCAGCGAGGGACGTGTAGAGCGCACCACGCCCGCTGTGTTCTCTGGTGACGAGACGGCGGATGTGGGCAAAGACGACGCGACGCAGGTGGTCGCCGCATTTGAGAACGTTCGTGATTCACATTTCACTGGCTCAGTGAAGAGCGTCACGGTGGATACTGCGATGCCGTGAGGTTGTGTTCACTCGGTGCCCTTATCCTGAACCGGTGCACTGAATCCAAGAAGCCCGCAAGTGAGCGGGCTTTTTTATGCCTGTTCTGCGGTGATTCGCCCGATTACTGGTGCTTGTAGGCCCTGTGCCCGCGCTCTTCAGCCCGAAAATTAGCTTCTGTCGGCCACATAGTGGGGGAAAACGCTATCTAACTTGTCGTATAACGGTGGGAGTTTGTATTTTTTTGAGGCATTAGTTTTAGTGAACAGACCAGACAAGGTGGCGAGAGTGTTTCTATCCATCAGGGATGCTTTAGCCAGGGCTGTGAGCGGCATCGTGCCACCTGCACAGGTGGAGGATGTGGTACAGGAAACCTACGTCCGCGTTTGTCAGGCCCGCACCCTCGATGAAATCGCTTTACCCAAGGCCTTTATGTTTCGAACCGCGCGGAATATCGCATTGAATTACGTTAACCGCGCAGAAAACCGGTTGTCTCAAAGCCTTGATGCCGAGGGAAGTGAAATCGAATGGGCTCTTCTTGATCAGGGAAGCGATACGCTTGTACGAGTCTGTAGAAGCGAGGATTTCGCTCTGATGTGCGACGCGATAAGGAGCTTGCCCGTTCAGTGTCGACGAGTACTCGTTCTTAAAAAAGTGTATGGGCACTCTTACAGGGAGATTGCGGAGAAATTGCAGATCAGTGAGAAGACTGTGGAAAAGCATATTGCTAAGGGCGTTACGCGTTGCAAAGACTATTTGGCTGATCAAACCGCTCTTTCGAGAGGCAATGAGGATCAGAAAAACAGTGTGGGAGACATGACGTGAGCGATATCAGGGTGTTTCCTCAGCGACAGGACAGAGCAAGTAGAGCGGCGGGAGACTGGATAGCTGCAATGGGGCGCGGCTTAACGCAAAAAGAGGAAGAGCAATTGGGCGCCTGGCTATCCAGTGACAAAAAAAATTACCATGAACTTATGGAGCTGGCTCGGCTGTGGGATGAAATGGATGCTCTTGAGCGCCTAGCACAGCTTTTTCCCGAACCTCCGCAACAGCGACGTCAATTTGTTTCAAGGCGGTTGCTCGCAACAGCCGCCAGTCTTGTTGTGGTGTGCTGGGTGTTTTTTGTGCTGTCGACATCCGACTTCTCCCTGCAAACTGCTAGAGAGGTTCGCCTAGTCGCCATCTCTGAATCCTATGACACCGAAATTGGCGAGCAGGCTGAATATTCTTTGCCCGACGGTTCAATTATGACGCTAAACACTAATAGTGCTGTGCGGGCAGATTTTACGGTGTCCAATCGGGTGTTGATTCTGCAGCGTGGCGAGTTGCACATTGCGGTTGCTCATGACCCGAATAGACCGCTGAGTGTCATCGTGGGCAATAAGGTGGTTCAAGCGGTCGGCACTGAGTTCAATGTCGAAATCACAACAGATAACAGTATCGAACTCATAGTTACAGACGGGGTGGTAATGGTTGGGGTTGTAGAAATGCCAGATGCGGAAGTGTTGATGGATAAGCCACTTTTGCTGACCCAATCGTCAACGATTGTTGGCGCAGGCGAACGTGTTTTGGTGCGGACTGACGATCAAAACGCGGGAGCGGTTGATGCTGGAAGTGTTGCGAGCAAAGAGATCGCGGTCAAATTGTCCTGGCGGGAGGGAAATTTGATCTTCCGTGGGGAATCTTTAGAAGAAGCCGTCAGTGAAGTAGAGCGTTACACAGCGGTAGAGTTCATATTTCTCGACGAAGACGCCAAGAAGGTCCGAGTTGCAGGTTTGTTCAAAGCTGGCGATGTGGACGGGCTTCTCGCAGCATTTCGCGATCATTTCAGGATTACTTACGAGTGGCAAGGCGATGATCGTATCCTGCTAAGTTCACAGCAGTAGCGCATCAATTGGTGGCTCTCACCTCAACGATAATTTTTTTGCCTCATCGCAAAGATCTAGGGTGGGGGAAAAAGAGTTCTGGCTTGTCTGACGTAAAGGGGCGAGTGCCGCTCTTGGTTGGGAAATGGCGAGGCATAGTTTTATTGCTAGCTACCGTATTACTGTTTCCATTCTGGGCAATGGCAACAGTGGCGGCTGTTCAAAGCAATGCAGAAACAAAGCATTTCGACATTCCTCGGCAGCGAGCGGATAAGTCGCTCATAGAGTTCGCTGAGCAGGCCGATATTACGTTGGTTTTCACGTTCGATATGGCGCGTGATAAGACAACAAATCGGTTGGTTGGTTTGTACGATCCAAAAGAGGCTATTGAGTTGCTCCTCGACGGAACGGGTCTTAAGCCAGTCTTTAGCGATGAAGGTCACATAAATCTCGTACCGGCGGAATTACCGGTTGCTGAGGGGGACGAAGTGAAAAATAGAACTAAAGCAGGGCTGCTGGCTTTATTAGCGGGCGTCTTTAATGGTGCAGATGCTGTGTATGCACAGTCAGATAGTGCGGCACTGGAGGAGGTCGTGGTCACGGCCTCACGGCGGGCAGAATCTGCCCAAGATGTTGCCGTGGCGTTGACCGCACTGTCTGCGAACACGCTAGAGGACGCCAACGTGGTTGACATCACAGATATTGGTTTTCTGGCGCCGAATGTGCAGCTGCAACCGGTGAGCACATTTCCCGGCTTTGCGACTTTTTCGATGCGCGGTATCGGCACCGGTGCCAACAGTATCCGCACTCTGGATCCCACGGTAAACGTCATGATCGATGGCATGGTGGTGGCAACCCAGATCGCAGGCCAGCTTGACGCTTTTGATTATGAAGCCGTCGAGGTCTTGAGAGGACCTCAGGGTATTTTCTTTGGCCGTAACTCGATCGCCGGTGCGATACAAATGCGAACCGGCAAGCCTTCTGAGGAGTTCTCGGGCCGGGTTAAAGTCGGTGTCGGTTCTCAGTCACTGCTGCAGTTAGAGGGGGTTGTTCAAGGCGGTTTGTCAGACACAGTTCGGGCGAAACTCGCGGTCCAGTATCGCAACTTTGATGGGTACTTTGAGGACAACAATGGCGGCACATTTATCCCCGCAACCTACAACCCCTCAGGCACTGAGCCGGGCACCCCGACTCAAACCCAAAACGAGCAAGACAGTATCTTTATCAAGCCCACTATCACTTGGGAGCCCAGCGAGAACTTTGACCTTACGGTTTACGGGCAGTATTTCGAAGATGATGGTGGGTCGGGTGCGACACAGGCCTTCGTTGAGCCCTCTTCGGCGCCTTCGACCATGTTCAGGCTATACGGATACACACCACCCACTGATCAGTTTGAGGTAAATCATGATCTGGTGGGAAAGAGTGACACCGAAATTGAGCAACTGGTCGTCGAGGCCAACTGGACCGTAGGTAACGGTGTTTTGACGTCGGTCTCTGGCTGGAGAGACCTGACTTTTTCCTCCAGTAACGACATCGATGGCACGCCCTTCCTGTTGATCCATTTCCCGGATAACGAGGAGGAGGCGAGCCAGTTCTCTCAAGAAATACGCTACGCAGGTGAGATCAGTGATCGACTGGATTTCATCATCGGTGGGTTCTACCTCGACGCTGAGCAGAGTGTTATTGAGCGTCGCGAATTTTCTGGACTCACAGCGGGCAGAGATCACTTTGACTACAACTACATTCAGTCTGACTGGACGCAGGATGTAAAAAGCCAGGCAGTATTCGGCAATGTGCGTTGGGGCTTTACCGATTCGCTCACCTTGAATGCAGGCGTTCGTTATAGCCGCGAGGAAAAAGATCTGAACGTGACGCTGCTGACGCCTTGTGCTGGCCCCGGGTTTACGGGCTGCTCTAACGACAAAAACGCGGTAGGGGAGGAGTGGAGCAATACTTCGCCGCGGGTAGCTTTGGAGTTCAGGCCAAATAACGATTTGATGTTTTGGGGCAGTTGGACCCGCGGGTTCCGCAGCGGGAACTACAACGCCAGAGCGCCCAGCGTCGCTGCGTTGGGCCCGGCCGATCCAGAGCAGGCGGACCAGTATGAGATCGGAATGAAAGGTGACTTTGCCGATGGTCGACTGCGCGCGAATTTGACCGGGTTTTTCACGGTTTATGATGAGATTCAGCGCACAACAAATGGCGAGGACGACCTGGGTAACCCCCTGCAGCTTCTGCGAAACGCTGCCGAGGCAGAAATCCCCGGGATCGAAGCCGAGCTGACTTGGCTGCCCACCGATCGACTGACGCTGATGGCCTCGGTCGGTTGGATAGATCCTGAATTCACCGAGTTCACGGGATTGAATCTCGGTGCGGCCACAGATGCGGAGAATGAAGCGCTTGCCAAAGAGCTCGAATTCGAGAGGGTGCCTGATTTTGAATACACCCTGATGGGCGAGTACAGCGTGCCAGTTGCTGGTAAAGGTGAAATTGCCGTTCGCGCGCAATATGCCTGGAGAGAGGGCTTTTACACTGATGTGACCAACAACGAGCTCCGAACCATCGACGATTACGGTATCCTTGATGCCAGCATCAGATTCGTCAATGACAATTGGCGTGTGTCTCTCTGGGGCAGAAACCTGACCGAGGAGAACTACGCAGATATCATCAGCGCCGCGTTCAATTACCAGCGCTTTGGCGGTCAGGCACGGACCTATGGTATTGAGGTGGGATACTCTTTTTAAACACTAGAGCATTGTAAAGGTCGGTTTATCCGGCCTTTTTTTTGCTCGGTCACTCGGTTGGTCATCGTGAGCATCCACCCGACTGACCGCCCTAATCCTTCTATTCCTAAGGCCAAACATTAGGAGTTATGGTGGCCGGTGAGCGGCCGTGCAGTACGAAGGCCGACTGATAAAGAAGACCAATTCATTTGTGCGCCGCCTCATTTAGCGCGCTTTTTCATTGTTGGAGTGGGTTGATAGTGCGGCGAAATAAAACTTGTACTGAAAGGGAGGGCTGTCGCCTTCCCTTTTTTTTGACCTCGGTGTTCACTCTCTGTGCTGCTCGCAGTGATTGACGCTCAGAGTGGACGTTGAAGGAGAGTTTTGTGACGAATGAACATCGTGTTGGCGGCAGCGCGGCGTGGTGGGCGTTGTTGCTGTTAACGGCAACGTATACGTTTTCGTTTATCGATCGACAGATCATTAACCTCCTGGTTGATCCGATTCGCACGGATCTGTCGCTGTCTGATTCTCAAGTCAGCTTCCTCCAAGGGCTGGCCTTCGTGTTGCCCTATGTCATTCTGAGTATTCCGTTAGGTCGTATTGTCGATCGCGCTAACCGTATTCGTGTGCTGGTATTCGGGATTCTGATTTGGACGGTCAGTTGTGTGACCTGTGGTTTGGCCAAGAACTTCTGGCAGCTGGGTGTGGCCCGTATGGGTGTGGGGGCGGGTGAGGCGAGCGTGACACCGGCCTCGTGGTCACTGCTGGCCGATTACTTTCCCGAGGATCGGCGTGCGCTGCCGGTGAGCATCTTTTTGATGGGCCCTTATCTCGGCGCCGGTTTGTCACTGATCTTAGGCGCGGAAGTGGTTGGGTGGGCCAGTGGATTAGGCGCCATTGAATTGCCCATGGTCGGTGCGTTGGCGCCCTGGCAGCTCACCTTCATGCTGGTCGCGCTTCCCGGGCTACTCATGGTGTTTTTGTTGCCGCTGCTGCGAGAGCCTCCTCGCACGCAGCGGCTGACCCAGACGGCTGAGCCGCTCAGCTGGGGCGATGTCGCAAATTATGTCTGGCCACGGCGCGGTGTGTTTGGTGCCTATTTGTTGGGTGCGCCGTTCATTGTGCTGGTGCTCTACGCGTTGCAGGCCTGGGTACCCAGCTTGTTGATTCGCGTGCATGGGCTTGAGATTGTCGACGCCGGCCGTTACTACGGCACCATTGCGCTATTAGCAGGCTCAGCAGGGGTGCTGAGTGGGCCGGTGGCAGCGCGCTGGCTGGCAACCCGCATGGATCCTGACCGTGCTCCGCTCATCACATCTATTTGGTCCACGTCTCTTCTCATTCCCGTTCTCGTTGGCGCGGGTCTGGCTGAGTCATTGAGTTGGGTGTTGGTCTTGATTACGGGTGCGAGCTACCTCGTGACGTTCCCGCTGGCGTTGTTTGCAACGGGGTTGCAGAGTGCGTCGCCCAACGAGATGCGTGGCTTGATGGCGGGATGTTTTGTGCTCAGTACAAATCTCATTGGTCTGGCGCTTGGCCCAACCAGCGTCGCATTGGCGAGCGACTACATTTTTGAGAGCACGCAGGCGGTCGGCAGCTCGCTGGCACTGGTTGGAGCGACGGTGCTGCCGATGGCGGTTTTGCTTTTGTGGAGAGGCTTGTCTGCAATCAAGCCAGGCGCCGAAAGCTGAGATCGACCGATAGCCTCTAGGCAGCATGCACATAGTGCATTGAAATAAAGCTTGTAATGTAAGCATGCCCCCGCATACTGCGCGCCATCCATTGAGGGATGCGCTGCGTAACACCACCCTCAAGTCCCTCGTGTCACGTTGCACCTAAACGCGATACTCAACATAGAGCATACGATGACCGCATTTAACGAGCTGGGCCTGAACGCCAAGCTCATACAAAACATTACGGCCAAGGGTTACGACACGCCCTCGCCGATTCAGGCCAAGGCCATCCCGCAAGTGCTGTCGGGTTGCGACCTGATGGCGGCCGCGCAAACGGGAACGGGCAAAACAGCTGCTTTTACGCTGCCTGTGCTTCACATGCTCAAGGGGGGCGCGCGCCCGGGGCCGAAAGACGTCAGTTGCCTAATTTTGACCCCCACCCGGGAGCTCGCAGCGCAGATCGCTGACGGCATCCGTGGCTACGGTGCGGGACTCAAACTGCACAGCCAGATGGTGTGTGGCGGCGTCAACATCCGACCCCAGATCCGCCATCTCGCGCGTGGCACCGATATCTTGGTCGCCACCCCCGGCCGCCTCTTAGATTTGCTGGGGCAGGGTGCGGTGCGGCTCGACCATGTAAGGATGTGGGTGCTCGACGAGGCCGACAGAATGCTCGATATGGGCTTTATCCCCGCGATGCGTCGCATCCAAGCGGAGTTGCCCAAAAAGCGCCAGACGCTGATGTTTTCGGCAACGTTTTCCCGTGAGATCGAGTCCTTGGCAGGTGAGTTCCTGCATCAGCCACAAAAAATTCAGGTCACGCCGGCCAATACCACGGTGAGCCGTATCGATCAGACTGTATACCCCGTCGATAAAACGCGGAAAACAGATCTGTTGAAGCACTTGGTGACCAGCGAGCGATGGGGCCAGGTACTGGTCTTCTCTCGCACCAAACATGGTGCTGACAAGATATCGCGCAAGTTGTCCAAGGCTGGTATCAGTAGCGACTCGATTCATGGCGATAAAACACAGGGCTCGCGCACCCGTTCGCTCAAGCAGTTCAAGGATGGCCGACTACAGGTGCTGGTGGCGACCGACATTGCTGCGCGGGGCATTGATATTCAACA
>Ga0255767_1001823_pt1 | contig 18656 bp, 23 predicted proteins | sample 071ome_24_FD_179967 | JGI IMG/M metagenome (GOLD analysis project Ga0255767, IMG submission 179967) | Coastal salt marsh microbial communities from the Groves Creek Marsh, Skidaway Island, Georgia - 071402CT metaG (version 2) | ecosystem: Environmental > Aquatic > Marine > Intertidal zone > Salt...
ATAAGAACTAAGAGCGAATTTAGGAGTAACTGATATGTCGCGAGTAGCGAAAAACCCGATCACCTTACCGAGCAGCGTTCAGGCGACGATTGCCGCCGGCGCTGTAAGTGTGAAGGGGCCTAAAGGCGAACTCTCAATCGCCTTGCATGACACCGTTGGCGTCAAAGAAGAGGAAGGCGCCCTGCAGGTGAGTCCTCAAAGCGACGCTGCCTGGGCCATGGCCGGAACCTTTCGGGCTTTAATTGCGAACATGGTCACCGGAGTGACCGATGGTTTTGAAAAAAAGCTCGAGATTATCGGCGTCGGGTATCGAGCGCAGGCGCAAGGCGCCAAACTGAACCTAAGCCTCGGCTTTTCGCATCCCGTGGTGTACGAAATGCCTGAGGGGGTCTCGGTAGAGACGCCCTCCCAAACCGAAATCGTCCTTAAGGGTTCTGACAAGCAGCGCGTCGGCCAGGCTGCCGCCGAGATTCGCGCCTACCGCCCACCTGAGCCCTATAAAGGCAAAGGCATTCGATATGCGGGCGAATACGTGGCGAGAAAGCAGGCGAAGAAGAAGTAATGATTTAACTTGACGCCACTTAGGGTTGCCTGAGCGCGTCAGTAACATGGCTTACGAGACTTACCAAGATGACAGATAAAAAAGCCTCTAGGATTCGCCGCGGCACACGCACCCGCGCGAAGATTTCAAGGGATCGTGTGACGCGAATGTGCATATTTCGCACACCCCGACATATCTATGCACAGATCATTGACTCCTCGGGAAGTCGTGTCCTCGCGAGCGCTTCTACCGTCGAAGCCGATGTGAAAAGCGAGATAAAAAACGGCGGGAATATTGCGGCGGCTGCGGCGGTGGGTAAGCGTATCGCAGAGAAGGCCAAGGCCGCGGGCGTTGATAGCGTGGCGTTCGATCGGTCCGGATTCCGCTATCACGGTAGGATCAAAGCGCTCGCAGATGCTGCTCGCGAGGGCGGACTCCAGTTTTAGCGTACCGAGTAATTACGAGAACGAGTATGGCGACAAAAGCAGAACAAATTTCGGTCGATAGCGAAGGTTTTATCGAGCAGCTTATCAACGTACGTCGCGTTGCAAAGGTCGTGAAGGGGGGGCGTATTTTCGGCTTCTCGGCACTGACCGTCGTGGGTGACGGCAACGGTCGAGTGGGAATTGGGCGCGGCAAGGCTCGAGAAGTGCCCGTGGCCGTCCAGAAAGCAATGGATGAGGCGCGGCGCAATATGCGCAAAATCAAGCTCAAGAAAGGGACGCTTCACTACGCGACTGTGGGTCGACACGGCGCGGCCCGCGTGGTCATGCGTCCTGCGTCGGCCGGTACGGGAATCATTGCCGGTGGCACGATGCGCGCCATCTTCGAAGCTGCTGGCGTGAAAGACGTGCTTGCGAAGGTCATTGGTACGACAAATCCGATCAACGTGGCGCGGGCAACGGTCGCCGGTCTGCTGGGTGTGCAGAACCCGCGTCAGGTCGCGATTCGTCGCGGAAAGTCTGTCGACCATGTCCTTGGAAAGGAGTCGGCCGATGCCTGACAAAAAAATCAAAGTAACGCTCGTGAAAAGCAAGTTCGGTCGTGGTGCCACTCAGATGGCGTGTGTTCATGGACTTGGGCTGAAGCGGATGCACCATACGGTTGAGGTTCAAGACTCTCCGGCTGTAAGAGGGATGATCAACAAAGTGTCCCACCTTGTTCGAGTAGAGGAAATCTAAAATGCGGTTGAATGAGTTAAAGCCCGCTGAAGGGTCCCGTCCTAATGCCAAGCGCGTTGGGCGTGGAGCCGGTTCCGGGTTGGGTAAGACGGCAGGCCGAGGTGTGAAGGGTCAGAAGTCCCGCGCCGGCGGCTTCCACAAGGTGGGATTTGAGGGTGGCCAGATGCCTATTCAGCGCCGACTCCCGAAGCGTGGATTTCGTTCGCTTGTCCGTCCGCGGGTAGCGGAGGTCAGACTCCATGAGCTTCAGCTCGTGGACGGCGAGATTGACCTTGCAGCACTTAAAGCGGCCGGCGTGATCAGGCATGACGCGCTGCGAGCGAAGGTGATTGCTTCCGGCACGATTGAGCGCGCCGTTGTCCTTCGGGGTATTGGTGTGACGCGCGGTGCGCGGGCGGCGATCGAACAAGCCGGAGGAAAGGTCGAGGCCTAAACCTATGGCGGCTTCTCCACTAGCTTCCCTTGGGAAGATGACCGAATTGCGCCAGCGCATCCTGTTTGTGCTGGGCGCGATGGTCGTCTTCCGGCTCGGAACACACATCCCGATACCCGGGGTGGATCCTACTGCGGTGGCCGCACTGTTTGAGCAGACGCGTGGTTCCATCGTCGACATATTCAATATGTTTTCCGGTGGGGCGCTCGAGCGTCTTTCGATATTTGCCCTTGGTGTGATGCCCTACATTTCGGCCTCAATCATCATCCAGATGATGACCTCGGTCATCCCTCAACTTGAAACACTGAAAAAAGAGGGCGAGGCCGGACGTCGAAAAATTACCCAGTACACGCGTTACGGTACGGTTCTGCTGGCTACCTTCCAGGGGCTAGGTATTGCTATTGCGATTGAGGGACAGCAGGCCGCCGGTGGCCCTGTCGTGCTGGTGCCTGGACTCGGTTTCAAGATCACCACTGTCGCTACCTTGGTAACCGGGACCATGTTCCTTGTTTGGCTGGGTGAGCAGATTACGGAGCGCGGGATCGGAAACGGCATTTCGCTCATTATTTTTGGAAGTATCGTGGCGGGGTTACCCTCCGCCGTGGCGGGGACCCTCGAATTAGCCCGAACCGGCGCGTTTACACCGATTGGCGTGTTGGCACTATTCGTGGGGGCGATTCTTGTGACGGCTTTCGTCGTGTTCGTCGAGCGTGGTCAGCGTCGTATAACGGTCAATTACGCAAAGCGGCAGCAAGGGCGGAGGATGATCGCGGGACAATCTACACACCTGCCCCTCAAATTGAACATGGCCGGCGTGATCCCGCCTATCTTTGCCTCTAGCATCATTTTGTTCCCAGCAAGCCTCGGCAGCTGGTTCGGTCAAAGCGAGGGGATGGGCTGGTTGAAGGATATCGCGACTACGTTGGCCCCCGGACAGCCCGTGTACACCTTGATATACGCCGGCATGATCCTTTTCTTCTGCTTTTTCTACACGGCGCTTGTTTTTAACCCAAAAGAAATAGCGGACAACCTGAAAAAGTCAGGCGCGTTCGTCCCGGGCATACGCCCAGGCGCTCAGACGGCAAGCTATGTCGATAAGGTGGTTTCCCGATTAACGCTCGCAGGCGCTCTTTATCTGACAGTCGTTTGTTTGATACCTGAGTTCCTGATCGTTAAGTGGAACGTGCCATTCTATTTTGGTGGAACGTCTCTTCTTATTATCGTGGTCGTGATGATGGACATGATGTCCCAAATTCAGTCACACCTCATGTCGAGACAGTATGAAAGTTTGATGAAGAAGTCCTCGTTGGTCAGTGGCGGGATGGGCCTGCCAAGGTAACAACGAGACCGAGGAAGCAGCATGAAAGTACGAGCATCCGTAAAGAAGATTTGCCGGAATTGCAAAGTTATTCGGCGCAATGGCAGCGTTCGCGTAATCTGCGTTGATCCCCGGCATAAACAGCGACAGGGTTGATTAGGTTCACCGACCCGCTTAACCAGCGCTTAACTAGAAAGAGGCGAGACAGTGGCACGTATAGCAGGAATTAACCTCCCAGCGAATAAACATCTCGAGGTGGCTTTGACGTCGGTTTATGGTATTGGCCGCGTCACGGCACAGCGCATTTGTGAGGAAACGGGAATTGCCCGAACGACGAAGGTCCATGAACTATCGGAAGAGGACGCGGACCGGATTCGTTCGCAGGTCGCCAGGATACCGGTGGAGGGTGATCTGCGTCGCGAGATTTCGATGAACATTAAGCGCCTTATGGATATGGGTTGCTACCGCGGGATGCGGCATCGAAGAGGGTTGCCGGTGCGAGGGCAGCGAACCTCGACCAATGCACGAACCCGAAAGGGTCCGAAGCGACCCATTCGTAAATAAGGACAGGAACAGATCGCATGGCTAAAGTCCAGAACAAAAAGCGCACAAAAGCGAAGGTCAAGAAGCACATCCCTGAAGGGGTTGCCCACGTACACGCGACCTTCAATAACACGATCATCACCATAACTGATCGTCACGGGAACGCGGTCTCATGGGCCACATCCGGGGGCGCAGGCTTCCGCGGTAGCCGTAAGAGCACGCCATTCGCTGCGCAGGTTGCTGCGGAGACGGCGGGTCGCGCGGCTCAGGAAACGGGCATGAAGCAGCTCGATGTGAAGATTAAGGGCCCCGGACCTGGCCGTGATTCGTCTGTTCGTGCGCTGAATAATATTGGTTTTGAAATTACGTCGATTACAGACGTCACACCGATGCCGCACAACGGTTGTCGTCCGCCGAAGCGTCGACGCGTTTGATTGGCGTCGGAAGCACCTAGAACGTAAAAAGTAAGAGAGAGAAGACTTATGGCGAGATATCGTGGACCGACCTGCAAACTGGCGCGCCGCGCTGGTACTGACCTGTCCCTGAAAAGCCCAATTCGCGCGCTCGATTCCAAGTGCAAATTTGATCGACCTCCTGGCTTTAAGGCTGGGGCACGGCGCGCGCGGTCAACCGTCTACGGCACGCAGTTGCGCGAGAAGCAGAAGCTACGTCATATGTATGGGCTAATGGAGAAACAGTTCCACAGTTACTACGTGGAGGCGGCTCGTTCAAAAGCGTCGACCGGTGAGAAGCTTCTCCAACTGCTCGAGTCCCGGCTCGACAGCGTCGTGTATCGGATGGGATTCGGAATCACCCGTGCGGAAGCGCGGCAGTTGGTGAGTCATAACGCAATCCTTGTGAACGGATCGCGCGTGAATATCTCCTCCTATCAGGTGAAGGCCGGGGATGAAGTGTCCGTCCGAGAGGCCTCTCGGTCCCAGCTCCGTATTAAATCGGCGCTTGAGATTGCCGAGCAGATCGGATTCGTGCCTTGGGTCGAGGTGGACGCGAAAGCCTTTAAAGGGGTCCTCAAATCAGTGCCTGATCGAGCGGACCTCTCACAGGAGATCGACGAGTCGCTCGTGGTGGCTCTTTATTCGAAATAACGTACTTGGTGAATCTTTTCAGCTGGAAATCAGCCGGCATTAAATAATGCATGGCTTCACCGAAGCATATTAAATAACAGAGGTAATTACCCCATGTCGGAAGCCAGAGAAGACTTTCTCCAACCCAACGTCGTGAACGTCAAATCGAGTTCCCAGACGCGTGCCACCGTTACCCTCGAGCCGCTTGAGCGTGGGTTTGGCCATACACTGGGTAACGCACTGCGACGCATCCTGCTGTCGTCCATGCCGGGCGCCGCGGTGACCGAGGTTCGTATAGACGGGATCAGTCATGAGTACTCCGCTGTGCCGGGCGCTCAGGAAGACGTTATCGCGATTCTGCTAAACCTGAAGAGTCTCGCGGTGCGCATGCACAATCGCGATGAAGCCGTGCTCCGCGTCTCGAAAAAAGGGCCGGGCGTTGTGACGGCGGGTGACATCCAGTTGGACCACGATGTGGAAGTGGTTAATCCGGATCATCTGCTTGCAAATCTCTCCGCCGAGGGCGAGCTGAATATGGAAATTACCGTCAGTACCGGCCGAGGTTATCAAGTGGTGGACCCGAGCGCTGACGAGGGTGAGACCCGCGGGGTAGGGGTGCTTCGTTTAGACGCGTCTTACAGTCCTGTGCGCAGCGTGTCTTATTCCGTTGAGAATGCCCGAGTCGAACAGCGTACTGATCTTGATAAGCTGGTGATGGAGATCGAAACGAACGGAACCATCGACCCTGAAGAAGCGGTCCGGCGCGCGGCCCGAGTGTTGCATGAGCAGATTGCAGTATTCGTACAGTTGAAAGAGTCGGATCGGGCCGATGCCGAAGTGCTTGAGGAGCGGGTTGATCCGATGCTGCTTCGCTCCGTGGATGATCTGGAGCTTACGGTTCGCTCAGCGAATTGCCTGAAGGCTGAGAATATCTATTACATCGGTGATCTCATTCAGCGCACTGAGGTGGAACTTCTCAAGACCCCAAATCTCGGGAAGAAGTCCTTAACAGAAATCAAAGACGTACTCGCGAGTCGAGGGTTGTCGCTCGGCGTCAAGTTGGAAAGCTGGCCGCCGGCTTCACTGCAGCGTGAAAAGCGCGATAGCCTGCATTAAGCATTTGGACTGAGTAAACGGAGAGACGGTCATGCGTCATCATAAAATCGGCCGCGCCCTGGGGCGCGATTCCAGTCATCGAAAGGCGATGTTCGCTAATATGGCGGCCTCGCTTTTCACTCACGAGCAAATCCGCACGACCTTGCCTAAGGCGAAGGAGTTGCGTCGGGTGGCCGAACCTTTGATTACACTGGCCAAAAATCCCTCTGTTGCAAATCGCCGGCTGGCGTTTGCTCGTCTTAGGGATCGCGATGCCGTGACCAAGTTGTTCGATACTCTGGGGCCGCGGTTCCACGATCGACCGGGCGGCTACACACGAATCCTGAAGTGCGGCATGCGTCCGGGGGATAACGCCCCTATGGCTTACGTACAGCTGATGGATATCCCTGAAGAAGACGGGACTTCGGCGGACGACTAGTCACGGCTCAGCCGGAGCTTAAAATAGTCTGAGCGTATGGGGTGTTGGACCGTTCAGGCAGACCAAGTCGTCCCTTGTCTCGGTAGGCTGATCGACGCCGGAGTCGCGGATCGTGGAAGACCCCCAGTGGCGCCTTGATGTTGAGACCGGGCTGATTCCCGGCATCACTTGTCTTTGCTCCCCCCACAGTGACGATCGCCCTGACGGGATGGAGATCGACACGGTAGTCATCCACTCCATCAGTCTTCCGCCCGGCGAGTTTGAGACGGACGCGATCAATGACCTCTTTCTTGGCTGCCTTGATGTCACGTCGCATCCGTACTTTCAGACCATTCCGTCTTTACGGGTGTCCTCCCACTTCCTCATTGATCGTGAAGGACGCCTGATACAGTATGTTCCTGTGACTCGACGCGCCTGGCATGCCGGCGTTTCGAGTTTTCACGGCCGCGAACGGGTTAACGATTTCTCGGTGGGTATTGAGCTGATAGGCTCTGATGATCATCCGTTTACCGAACTTCAATACGCCGCGCTTGTTTACCTGATACGCTCCCTCCGCGCCTCATTTCCTAAGATCACGACGGAGCGAATCGTTGGGCACAGCGAGATAGCTCCAGGACGAAAGACCGACCCGGGCCCTTTCTTTCGCTGGAAGCACTTTAAAGCGCAGCTCCGAGAAGTCTGACGAGATGGGTAAGAGCTCTCCCGTTCGCTTCTTGCGGCTCGGCGCCGGCCTCTGAGCCGTTTAACTCTTGGACGGTGGAGGGTTGGAAAACTCTCGCTGCCAGAGCACGTCAGGTGACCCTGCAGCGTTATTGAGGCTGCGGGCCATAACAAAGAGGAGATCCGAGAGGCGGTTTAGATATTGACGGGATGCCGCGTTAACCTCGTGTCCATCGTCAATGGAACAGAGCCGACGCTCCGCTCTTCGGCACACGCTGCGGGCAACGTGGCACAGCGCAGCGGCGCGCGTGCCACCCGGAAGGATAAACTCTTCGAGGGGAGCTAGCGCTTCGTTAAGTTCATCGAGAATGACCTCGAGTGCGGACGCACGATCGGGACTCATCAGTGTGTATCCGGGCAGACTTAACTCCCCACCCACATCGAAGAGGCCGTGCTGGACTCCAAGAAGACTTTGGCGAATGTGCTCCGGCACAGATTCTGTCAGCATCAGCCCTATCAGGCTATTGAGCTCGTCGACATCACCCATTGCCTCAACGCGCGGAGCGGTCTTTGAAATGCGGTTACCGTCGCCGAGGCCCGTGGTGCCATCGTCACCGGTTCGCGTATAGATCTTACTTAAACGTTTCCCCACAGAGCGATCTTCCAGAAAAAACAAAGGCCGAATAGTAAATCAATCGCTGCTTGGAATGTAGGCAATAACCCGAAAGTCGTTCACATTGGTGCAGGTGGGTCCGGTGACGATGAGATCATCGAGATGCTCAAAGAAGGCTCCCGCATCGTTATTTGCCAGAAAGGCATGCGCATCAAGGCCAAGACCTTTGGCGCGGTCCAACGTGTCTGGAGTGATGATGGCACCCGCGGCTCTGGTGGCGCCGTCGATCCCATCCGTATCGCAGGCAAGGGCGAAAGTATCGGGGCGGCCATCCAAGGCAATCGCAAGCGCAAGCAGATATTCAAGATTGGGCCCCCCGCGCCCTGATCCCTGGACCCGAACGGTCAGCTCGCCTCCAGACAGCAGTAAAGGGGCCAAGGCCGGTTCTGACCGACTGAGGGACTCGAATAGCTCTGCATGGTCTTGAGCGACCTTATGGGCAAGACCTTCGACTTCGTCTCCGAGGTTAATGACCTCGAATCCTTGCCCCGCAGCACCCTTGGCTGCGGTATCCAGGGCTTGGGCCGCGGTGGCTGTGATGACATACTGCGTGCGGCTCAGCGCTTCATCACCCGGTGCAGGGCTTTCATAACGATCAGATGCCAGAATGGCGTTAACGGCATCGGGCACGTGCAGCCCGTACCTGCGAAGGATATTAATCGCATCGGCTTGGGTGGTTGTATCACCCGCAGTCGGTCCTGACGCGATGGTTGAGGGGTCATTGCCGGGAACATCCGAGATGGCAAGCGTAATGGTGCGCGCCGGATAGGCGGCTTGAGCAAGGCGTCCTCCCTTGATCTGCGATAGATGCTTTCGCACGGTATTGATCTCATGAATCGTGGCGCCGCATGAAAGCAGGCCTTTTGTGACGGCACGTTTTTCTTCGAGAGTGATCCCCTCCATGGGTAGATTAAGCAGGGCACTTCCGCCTCCGGACAGAAGACAAATCAGCGTGTCATTCTCTTCGAGCGAGAGAGCCAGACGCAGAATGTGTTGCGCGCTTTGCAACCCCAGAGCATCCGGAACGGGGTGACCGGCCTCAATGATTGTGATTTGAGAACACGCCCGAATGTGACCGTAAGGCACGATTACCAGACCCTCATCAATATGCTCGAGGGATTGCTCGACAATCTGCGCCATCGTGGCCCCGGCTTTGCCCGCCCCCGCGACGACGACCCGGCCTGATCCGATGGAAGGGATCTGATCCGCGAGATCGGACCCGGGGTAGGCGCGGGCAACCGCGGCGTCAAACAAGCTCCTGAGCTGCTGTCGAGCAGGAGCGTAGCTGTGAGACCGTGACAATTGGGATCCTGTGAGCGAACTGAAGACCAGTCTCAATTATGAACGAGACCTCTATCCCATAGAGGCTTCTCCACCCGGAAATAGACTTGTCAAAAAAGGCCTTCCAAAGGCATTCTATGGGTCTCATCGACCTTACTTGCCAGGGGCATTCATGTATCAGTACGAGGCTTATAACGACCCGATTCAGCGACCGCGCTACACCGGCCTACCCACGTTCATGCGAGCGCCTTACCGTGAGGACTATGAGGGGCTTGATATTGCGCTCGTTGGCGTACCGTTTGATGGGGGAGTCACTAATCGAACGGGGGCCCGACACGGTCCGAGGGAAATCCGCAACCAATCGAGTCTCATGCGTCGACGGAACCAGGCGAACGGCATTAGCCCTCACGATCTGTGTTCGGTGGCAGATGTGGGCGACGCGTGGGTGCAGTCTCCGTTTCATCTTGAGAAAAGCCTTGATGAGATTTGCCATTTTTATGAACGGCTGCATTCCGCGGGCGCTGTGCCGGTATCGGCGGGAGGGGATCATTCCGTCACGCTGCCAATCCTGCGGGCGATCGCCAAAGACGAACCGGTTGGACTCATTCACTTTGATGCCCATTGCGATACCGGCGACGATTACCTGGGGTCGAAGTTTCATCACGGCGCTCCGTTTCGGCGGGCCGTTGAGGAAGGCTTGATCGATCCGTTACGAACTATTCAGATCGGTATCCGAGGAACACTCAATGATCTCGACCAATGGAAGTTCAGTCACGATGCCGGTATGCGCGTGATCTATATGGACGAGTTCTATGAGCTTGGCGTAAAAGCCGTAATAGAAGAGATTCATCGGGTGGCGGGTGAAGGCCCGTGTTACCTGACGTTTGATGTCGATGGGTTGGATCCGGTCTACGCGAGCGGCACAGGCACGCCGGAGGTCGGAGGGTTCAGCACTGTCGAGGCGCAATTGATGATCCGGGGATGCCAAGGTCTTAACCTGATTGGCGGCGATGTGGTGGAGGTGGCGCCGCCATTTGACCCGAGCGGAAATACGGCGCTTACCGGCGCGACGATGATGTTCGAAATACTCTGTGTGGTCGCGGATGCATTAGCTGCACGCAGATCGGTTTAGCCGGGTCTCGGGGCGCCGCAACGGGGACGAAATAACTTCCACCCAACAACGGCGACCCAGTAACGAGAGAACGCTCTTTGTTACCCCGGACGCTTGTCGTGGGCAGGCATGCCCTCGGGAATATGATGAAACGCCTGTTGATCACAGGTAAAAATGGCGACCGTGGGCTGGTAGACCGAAGGGTCGTCAAGCGTGCCGACCTTAATAATGATGGATCCGGGGCGGTTCGGCGTTTCTGAGGCGAGACCGGTTCCACAGTTGCCGCAGAAGTAGCGTGTTACCGCGCGTTCTAGATCCGATCTTTTAAATTCGCTTAGTTGGCCCAGAGTCAGAGTGAACGCCTCTCTAGGAAATACCATGAGCGCTGCCGGATTACCGCCGCTGATGTACTGGCATTCACGACAGTGGCACTGAAGCGCAACCTGTACGTCTCCGTCGATTTCGTAGTGCACATCGCCGCAATAACAATGACCGTGTAGTTTCATGACAGGGTTCCTCGTGAATCCAGATCGCTCTTACCTTAGCATGAACCTCAAACGACCAGCATATTTGGACAACGCACTGGATCAGAATCGCCCGCGGGAGGTTCAGTTTTCACGCCCTGAAATTTATAATTGGGATCTGATTCGCACGCTGTCCGACGCTCTTCCCACGAGAAACCATCATGCCTAATTACTCCGCTCCCCTCGATGATCTTAGATTCGCCCTGAGTCTGGCGGGCATTTCAGAAGTGATCTCCTGGCCTGGGTTCGAGGACGCCAGTCCAGATGTTATTGATGCGGTGTTGGATGAGGCTGCTCGATTTTCCTCGAACGTGCTTGCACCCATTAACCGGATAGGTGACACGCAGGCGCCAACGGTGAACGACGGGGTTGTCACCACCTCCGAAGAATGGAGGGCGGCATACCGGCAATTTATTGAGGGGGGTTGGACCGGTCTGGTACTGGACTCTGAGTTTGGAGGTCAGGGCCTCCCGCAGACGGTGGCCTGCGCGGTCCAAGAGATGTGGGATGCGTCGAACATGGCTTTTGGATTGTGTCCCATGCTCTCCCAGACGGCTGCGGAAGCGATCCTTGCGAAAGGTAGCGAAGAGCAGAAACAGCGTTTCCTGCCAAAGATGGTATCGGGAGAATGGTCCGGCACGATGAATCTCACCGAGCCGCAGGCCGGGTCTGATCTTTCAGCGGTGCGGACAATTGCCCGACCGACGGATGCGGGACACTACCTACTGCAGGGACAAAAGATCTACATCACGTATGGGGAGCATGACCTTACTGAAAACATTATTCATCTGGTTCTGGCCCGCACGCCGGACGCACCTGAGGGGGTCAAGGGTATTTCGTTGTTTATTGTTCCTAAATTTATCCCGGATGAGGATGGGCAGCCCGGCGAACGAAATGATGTACGCTGTGTATCGCTTGAGCACAAATTAGGTATACACGGCAGCCCGACGGCCGTGCTCGCCTATGGTGATCAAGGGGGCGCAGTGGGCTACCTTGTGGGTGAGGAAAACCGCGGTCTTGAATACATGTTCATCATGATGAATCGCGCGCGCCATGCCGTTGGGATTGAAAGCTATGCCATCGCTGAGAGGGCGTATCAGCGCGCCGTCAGTTACGCCCACGATCGGGTGCAAGGGCGTGTCGTGGGAGATTTGTCCGGCGACCGTGCGGCTATCGCACAGCATCCCGATGTGCAACGCATGCTGTTGAGCATGCGCAGTCGGGTTGAGGCGATGCGGGCACTATCGGTGTATACGGCGGGCTGCGCCGATCGCGCGAGTCATCATCCGGACGAAAGCGAGCGCACCAAGGGCCAGCGCCGAGTGGACGTCTTAACACCCGTAGTCAAGGGCTGGAGCTCCGAGGTGGGTAATGCAGTCGCTGGGCTGGCGCTGCAAGTCCATGGCGGCATGGGCTTTATTGAGGAAACCGGCGCCGCTCAGCATTACCGAGATGCCCGAATCACGACGATCTATGAGGGTACCACCGGTATCCAGGCGGCAGACCTTGTCGGTCGAAAACTACTGCGCGACGGGGGCGGGATGGCGCGCGATCTAATGGATGAGATGCAATCGGATCTTGAGGGCCTTAGGAAAAGTAGCGAGCCCATACTCCAAGAGATTGCTGACCGCGCGAAGGCGGCTCTGGATCAGCTGCAGCAGACCACCGAAGGGATTCTTGCAAGCGCGAGTCAGGACGCCCGGGCGCCATTTTTCGACTCGGTTAATTATTTGATGTTATGGGGGGTGACCGCAGGCGGATGGCAGATGGCTAAGGCTGCTGGGCTTGCCCAGTCGATGCTGGACTCTGAAGAGGCTAACGAGGCATTTTGTCGGCGCAAGCTCCTCAGCTGTCTTTACTATGCTCGGCAGGTATTGCCGGAGAGCTTTGCGTACGCCCAGGCCCTGGATGCTCCAAAACTGTCTGCAGAAGAACTCGCTAGATACGCCGCCTAACGCTAGGCCAGTTTCAATCCGTTGGGCACATGGCGCTCTGGCCGAATAAGAACGACTGGCCCCTCTGCCGTCGGAAATCCGGTGATCAGGCACTGCGATTTAATGGGACCAATCTGCTTGGGCGGAAAATTCACAACCCCAACAACCTGTGAGCCCACCAGATCTTCGGGCTGATAGAGGTCGGTGATCTGCGCGCTCGACTTAAGCGTCCCAATTTCCTCCCCGAAGTCGACATGAAGTACATAGGCCGGCCGCCTGGCCTCCTTGAATACTTCGGCAGTGACGACTGTCCCGACGCGCAGCTCTACTTTCTCGAATTCTTGCCATGTAATGGCGTCCATAAAACACCTCGCAACAGGTTTGGGTTTGTTGTCTTTAGGATTCTGCCAGGCCCAGAGCGACCCGGGTAAGGTCCGTGTCAGGAAGCGGCAGCGCAAGCACAGGATCCAGATGGGCCTCAAGCCATGTGTGTAACGGCTGTAGTAAAGGATTCTCCCGATGCATATTGAGCAGGCCAAGCACGCGATCGAGATGTACGAGGTACTGTGATTTTTGGTCACGAAGCGCGAGTCGGCTGAATATGCCGAGAACTTTGCAGTGACGTTGAGCAGCGAGCACGCTATACCAGGCTGAAAAGTTATCTTGATCAAGCCAGGGGAGAGCATCGAGGTAACGTTGTCGCATCGCAAGACGCAGCGCCTTTGGAATATCGCGCCGCGCATCTTCAAGCAAGCTCAGCAGATCATAAGCCAATGGTCCTATCAAAGCGTCCTGAAAATCCAGCAGCCCGATCTGTTGCAGGGGTTGATCAGCATCAAGCCGCATGAGATTGTCGACATGAAAATCGCGTAGTACCAGACTGTGCGCCGGGGGCGGCAGTTGAGAGAGGATCTGAATCCAGGCTTGCTCGTAAAGTTGGCAAGACGTGGGGGAAGATGGGTGACCGGTTCGCAGAGGCAGAAACCACTCGGGCATAAGATCGGCCTCGCGCAGGAGGGTTTGCAGGTCATAGAACGGTACGTCAATCGCCTGGCTTCTCGCATCACTATGAAGCGATATCAGCAGGTCGATAGCCGGGGTGTAAAGAGAATCCGGAGGTTCACCGCCATCCAGCAATTGCGTAAATGTGTCCGTACCAAAGTCTTCAATGAGAGCGAAACCCTGGCTGACATCCTGGGCCAGCACCTCGGGTGTGCGAAAGCCCAGGCTCTTCAGGTGCGCCCCAATCTGCAGCCAGGGCTCCAGATGTTCCGTGTCGAGGGGAGCATCCATTAAGAGCCAGCTGGTATTTTCGCGAGCTATCCGAAAGTATCGACGAAACGAAGCATCCTGCCGCAGAGGTTGGGGGGCGCACCCGGCAAACCCCTCGCGGTCGAGAAAGGCCCGCCGCTGAGCATCACGATGATCCAAAGCCTGTTGCAAGTTGAGGAGTCAGTAAATCAAGATATGGCGGGGAAACTAAAAGATACCATGTAGATGCCAGCATCCACTGTCAAGATCTCTAAATACCCATGCCCGGAGGGAGCCGATTGAGGCCTGGTAATAGTCACGACGAATCGGTTGGCTGTCCCACCAGCCGCTGCATATACGCTCACAGGGGCCGCCGATAAAAAGGTGCTGATGCCCAACACGCAACTGACCGTCTCTCATATGAATGGGTTTTGGAGAAGGAAGTAGCCAAAGCGGTCGATTTCTACCTGCACAGAGGGATCCAATTTCTCCGGGCTTGCACCGCCGCCACGCATTTTCCGGGCGATGATCAGTTTGCGCCTGAATACCATGGACAGCGTGTCTGCCCAGTCGGGTTTGCAGCCGCTCCAGCAGCGAGTGGCCGTTAGTACACCCCGTGTTTGTTGCGTCAAAGAGCGCTTTGTTTATCGGAGCCCAAGGCGTAAACCGGTTAGCGTAGAGCTCAAGGCGGACAATGGGGTCATTGATTTTCAGACTCTCTAGTGTCAGCTGGGAAAGTCGATCCAGCTCGTCGATATCCCGATGAGGTTTCGCTAAATGTACGGGAAGGCGGTAGCACGCGCCACGTTCGCCAGTTAGTCGCCATTGCAGTTTTTCTACCATTATGTGGTGTGCTGACAAGTACGCAGAGAGTGTTTTCAATAAGTGCCGTACTGCAGGATATAAGAGGGCGATATCAATAACCTCGGCATCCAAAGCACATACTTTTCTGAATCTAAGCATTGGCTTGAAAACAACTTGCGGGTCAGGGAAATGCCCAAGCAGTCGATCGAGTTGGATTAAAAGATCAGGACCAAACCGCCTTGCGAGACCATCTCGGGGAAGACGCAGTAGGTCGCCTACGGTGCGCGTCCCCAATTGCATAAGAAGGCGTTGATTTTTGATATCCGTGATCAGAGCGCTGGCAGACAGTGACCGTACGACAGGGAGAATGTTTTGTCTTGAGGTTACGCGAGATGCTTTGCGTGCTCGAGCACATAAGCGTGCGCTTGCCGCAGTGGGCATCAGACTGATACAGGGGTCCATTGACTCCGCGCATATCCATCGTTGAATGCGCTCAACTAACTGATCAATGCCGCCAAAAAGGCGTGTACTTCCAGAAATATTCAGCAATAACCCATCGTCCAGTAGAGTGATGTCGGGCGTCCAGCGACCCGCTGCGGCAGCAAGCTGCCTGAGTCGCCCTCGCTCTAGAGATTGATTTCGAAACAAGGCGGATAGGCCAGGATCCAAAGTGCGCGCTGCGGTTAGGGACATACCCGCACGGACACCATTTTTTTGGGCTGTTCGATTAGCGATAACAATTCGCTGACCCTGTTTATGGTGCTCAAATACTGCAATAGGTTTTTGCAACGATGTTTCGTGCAGGGATTCAAGCGCCAAAAAGGGAAGATAAATTCCTAGCCAGAGCTCATCTGTGGGGGTAGTGGCGGCGGTGTCACCGCAGCCAGATAGGTCGGCCTCTATTACCGTTAGCCGCTCATGGACTGATCCTGCCGGTTCAGGGGAGGGATTCCAGCGAACCTGCTTCATCACCGGTATTCAATACGTTTAGCTTGCTGAACTCCGACGTAACAGAAATATCCTGGTACAGCGGCCCGCCTCGACACTTCAGAAAATCGATTTTCAAACCGGCAAGGGTTTCCCGACAGCGTATCCTCAAAGTAGCAAGACTATGCTGGCGTAACGCTTTGTCGCTCTGAAAGCAAACTCCCAATGTATCGCCGGATTCTGCTGCAAGCTGAAGACGACGCATCGAGGCAGTTTTTAAAGAACCTGACCAGAAAATAACCGCGCTGCACGCATTTGATCGTAGCGATTGCTCGGCTGACCACAGAATGTCAGCGTCGTTTTCCGCCTCGACGACAATTATTTTTGATACATCCAGACCGCTGTAGATGAGGCCTGGTGGGTAAGGCAGGGCAGGGGGCGCAATCCAGACCTGCCAGGGGCGAGATGCCAATACATGTTTTAAGGCCGGCAGGATCAGCCAAAGAGGGCTGCGTATGATGTTTTCAACCAGAATCTCTGTGAGCGCACCTCGCGGCCAGCCTTTACCCGGCAGACAGTGATCCAGAGCGGCAAATCCCGTTGCGATGGCGTTGCCGGCGTATGATGTTTTTTTGCCGCGCCAGATATCCTGCCGCTGCAAACAGGCATCAAGGGTCATGCGAGAGGGTCATTACGGATGACCCCAACGCCAATGCCCTCAATAGCCAGAGACTGTTCACGCAGATCAATTCGAACCGGAGAAAAATCAGGATTTTTTGGGACTAAGGTGACAATGTTGCCGCGTTGACGAAATTCTTTGACGGTGACTTCGTCGTCGAGTCGTGCCACCACAATCTGACCGTTAGTAGCTTCGCGGGTACGGTGAACGGCAAGTAAGTCGCGATTAAGGATGCCCGCATCCCGCATGCTCATTCCCCGTACACGCAATAAGTAGTGAGCGCGTGGCCTAAATAAACGGGGTGGCAGGGGATAGTGATCTTCAATATGCTCTGCCGCCAGCATCGGGTGTCCTGCAGCAACTTCACCGATCACAGGAATGCCGGAGGGGGTCAGCAATCGAATGCCCCGGGATGCGCCCGACTGCAGTTCGATTGCCCCTTTGCGAGCCAGTGCACGTAAATGCTCCTCGGCCGCGTTTGCCGAGCGGAAGCCCAGTTTTTTGGCGATTTCTGCTCTTGTCGGCGGCATGCCGGTCGTTTCAAAAAAGGATCGGATGCACTCCAGTACCTGCAGTTGTCGTTTGGTGAGCGGTGTATTCATGCTGGCAGATATAGGTATGGCGTGTATTTGATATACAGGGTTATCCAAAGTACTGTTTATTTATACAGTTATTGGAAGCGGCTGTCCAGCCGTTATCCGTAGCCACCGGCGTTCGTGATAGATTTTCAGAAAAATCTAATACATTCCCTCAGCCAACCCTTTATGAATTCGTCGAAACGAATTGCCACCGTTGTGCATCAGGAGATTTCGACACCCGGTCTTCTTGGACGCAACTTGACCGCGCGCGGTTTTACCCTTGACCGTTTTTGCCCCTGTCTTGGTGATGCCCTGCCGGACGATCTTTCTCTTTACGATGCGGTGATTGTCTTTGGTGGGCCCCAAAGCGCTACCGACGACGATAATCCCGGTATCGCATCAGAACTTCATTGGATTGAGCATGCGGTACTTCCCAGCAAAACGCCGATGCTCGGAATCTGTTTAGGCGCGCAGGAACTGGCGCGGGTATTGGGGGCGAACGTGGGGCCGCGAGGGGATGGTGAAGTTGAGATTGGATACTGGCCCGTTTCCCCTACCGAAGAGGGCAAAGCGTTTCTCCCGGAAACCACCTCGTTTTTTCAGTGGCATTCGGAAACCTTCGATATCCCCCAAAGTGCTGTCCATCTTGCCCAGAATGAGCGCTTCCAAGGACAGGCATTTTCGTATGATGGGCACGCGTTTGGCATTGAGTTTCATCCCGAAATTACACGGGAGATGATTAACCGCTGGTGTACCTCGGAGCGCGGCAGGCCTAAACTGCAGCTAACCGGTGCAAAACCCCACGATAACCAACTTGCCGATCACACCGAACACGCCCTCGCAGCGCGTAACTGGCTAGATTATTTTCTCGATCGGTATCTGCTGTCGGGATCTTCTGCTTGATCGATTCAGGCCGATCTCTCCAAAATTAAAAACACAATAGCGCCAATCAGCAGCAATACGCCCGTTATCTCGGTTCCCGTTACTTTCTCGCGGAAAATAAATACGGACGCGATGAAGGTAAAGATCAATTCCACTTGCCCGAGCGCTCGAACGTAAGCCGCCTGGGTTAGGGTAAAGGCCATAAACCAGCAGATCGAGGCGGCCCAGCCGGCAAATCCCACAAGCGTACAGATACGCCAGTGGGTTAGCGTCTTCCCGAGTTGTCCGGGTTGGCGCATGGTTAACAGCACCCATAGGATCAAACTTTGAATGGTGGTTGCGACAGCCAGGGTAAATGCCGATCGAATGAGCAGGCCGCCGTCATCGAGTGAAAGCGCAGCACCTCTGAAGAGTACTGACGATAAACCCAGCGTTAGCCCACAAAAAAGGCCAACCACGGTTGTTTTTTGCCCAAGACCGGAAAGCGCCGAACCTATTGTGGTGCGTGATTTACCAACGGTCATAACGACCACACCGATGAATGCGATGATGATCGCAATGAGGCCCTGGATCGAGAGTTCCGCCTGCAGGAGGAGAGCCTCGAGCAGGATCACCTGAACGACCTCGGTTTTCGATAACGCGGTGCCGACCGTGAAGTTCGATAAAGAAAACAGCCACATCAAAAGCACTGTAAAGATAATTTGACTGATTGATCCG
>Ga0255767_1001824_pt1 | contig 18653 bp, 13 predicted proteins | sample 071ome_24_FD_179967 | JGI IMG/M metagenome (GOLD analysis project Ga0255767, IMG submission 179967) | Coastal salt marsh microbial communities from the Groves Creek Marsh, Skidaway Island, Georgia - 071402CT metaG (version 2) | ecosystem: Environmental > Aquatic > Marine > Intertidal zone > Salt...
GTTGCAGCCAACGCCGACCGCGACTCGACCAGCTGCGGTCACTCCCGCGACGGTTCGGCGTACTGGGTGCCGGCCCTGCAGGTGGTGGACGACCCGGCCAACCCGGTGGCGCTGGAGCCCGACGAGATCCGCGTGCGCTACGCCGCCCCGCGCGGCCAGCGCGTGCGCGCCTTCCCCGCCGGGTTCACCGCGATCGCCGGCGACAAGGCCGCCACCGAGGTGCAGGCACACGCAGGATGGCGGTGCGAGTACGACCGACGCGGCACCGCCCTCGCCGCGCAGCCGCCGCTGTGCGACACCGACGAGGCCATCGTGGGCGTGGTCCGGTTCCCCAACTGCTGGGACGGCACCAACCTGTCCAGCGCCACGCAGGATCACATCGCCTACCGCAAGGGACGCACCTGCCCCGACACGCATCCGGTGGCGCTGCCCGAGATGACGCAGGAGGTCTTCTGGGTACCCGATGGCGGGCAGCACCAGTACGCGCTGTCCTCGGGCAGCACGGCCGGGCTGCACGCCGACTTCATGAACGGCTGGGACCAGCGCGCGCTGAACCGCCAGGTGCGCCGCTGGCTGAACCGCCGCCGCTAGCCGGCGGGTGCCTGCCCGCCTCGCGCCACGCGGGGGGCGGGCAGGCACCGGTTTCCTTTCCCCGTGCCCACGGCTCCATCACATCTCGCAACCGGGGCGCAACATCGGTGCGGCACGCTGGCCCTCATGGATGAACTCCCGGCACGAATCGACGCCCTGCTGGACCTCCGCGCGCGCATCCTCGCTGCGGAGATGGAGGCCGGCACCGCCCATCCCCCCGCGAGCGCTGCCGAGCGGTTCGACCGGCGCACCCGCATGGGGGCCCTGCGGCACCGGTACGCCCATGCGGTCCGCACCCTGCGCGAACAGATCGCGGGCGACGGCCCGGAGGCGCGGCACCGGTTTGCCACCGCCCTGCTGCTCGTGGACGAGGTCGTGCAGCTGCGGCGCGAGGCGGCGACGGGTGATGACCACCCCATGCACGCCGCGATGGCCGAACAGGCGCACGCGGAACTCCGCGCAGAGGTCGCCGGAATGATGGGCGCGCGCGCCACCGCTGCCACACCCGCCGTGCGGCCCGCGCTGCGGTTGGTGCATCCGGCCTCCGCCTGACCGTCCCGGGGGCGGCCGACATGGCGGCTACGGTGGCCCGGACACCCCGACCAGGAGCACGCCATGAGGGCCTATCCCTTCGCAATTGCCAGCGCCGCTGTGCTGGGTGCCGCGGCCGTCCTCGTCGCCTCGGGCACGGCGGCGAGCGAGAACGCCAACACCACCGCACAGCAGTTGATGATCAACCAGCGCATCTCGCAGGCAGCGGTGCGGCGCTCGAACTCGGCCCTCAACTACCTGGCGCCGGTGCGCACCACCGCGAGCGACGCGGCCAACACCGGGCGCAATGGCGTCACGCCGCTCAGCAAGGTGACGGGCGCCGGCAAGGGCTGGACCTCGGCGCAGATCGCCGACGGGGCCATCACCAGCGCCAAGATCGCCTCCGGGGTGCTGCCCCGTGCGTCGGTATCGGGTGCCGCGATGACCGCGTTCTCCTCCCTGGCGCTGCCCGCGTCGCCCGCCGACGCAATCCAGATGGTGGCCCTGGCCAGCCCCACCACGGGCGCCACGCAGTCGACGCAGAGCGGGGCCGTCACCACCACGGGCAACACCCGCGTCATGCTGAACGCATCGGTCAGCGCCACCGGGGCGACGGCCTCCGGAACCGGCACCCTCAAGTGCCATGTCGAGATGCGCCCCACATCCTCCTCCGCCTGGAGCACGCCCATCCAGTACGCGCAAGATGGCTACGCCACGGTTCAGGCGGGGGCCGGCGGTGCGGCGCTCACGACCACGCTCACCGTCACCGCAGCCGCCGACCTGGCCGCCGGGTCGTACGACGCCCGCGTCATGTGCCAGCTGAACTCCGGAACCACGGCCACCGCCAGCACCGCGGTGCTGACAGTGATCGCGGTGCCGCGCTGATGCCTGACGGCGTCACCACCCGGGGCGGGTAGAGCACTCCACCCCCCCGGGTGGTGATCCCGGTGATGCGGTGACGCACCATCTCCCTGTCGGTACTCATCGAGGGGCAGTACCCGGTACTGCGTGGTGACGCGGGCAGCGCGATGCGTCGGTGTGCAGCTGCGCGGACGGCTGAAGCACCACGGCGACCTGCGCCGGGCCAACTTCCGCACCGCCGACCTGCGCATGGCCGACCTGCGGGGCGCGAACCTGACGAACGCCGACCCGCGCTGGGCCTCCCTGCAGGGCGCGAACCTCACCGAGACCGTCTGGCACAACACCACCTGCCCGGACGGCACGGTGAGCGACACCGTCTGCAGCTAGCTCGTTTCGCAGGCCGCCTGGTAGAGCGACTCCGGCACCTGGTCGCCCGGGGCCTTGCACACCTCGGCGCGGTCCTTGGGAACCCAGAACTGGCCCTCGGCCTCGAACACCACCACCTCCGCGTACGCGGAGGACTCGTCCTCGGTGTCCACCGACGCGTAGGCCCAGCCATCGGCGCACTTGAAGGCGTTCGGGTCGTCCAGCCCGGTCACGTTCGGGTCCGCGCCCTGCGCGGCCTCCACCAGCGATGCGGCATCACATGTGGCCGTCCCGCCCACCTTGTCGGTGGTGCCGGTGCTCGCGGTCGTATCTGCGGCAGCGGTGGTAGCAGCCACCGTCTCCGCGGCGGTTTCATCGCTACCGCAGGCCGCGAGCCCGCCAACCAGCAGGGCGGATGCCGCGAGCGATGCCGCGATGGCTGCAGGTCGCCTCAGTGCCATGAGGAGTCTCCGATTCATCCGGGCCGCCGCACGCCGCAGCAGCAGTTGCCGGAACGCTAGCGGCAGCCGACAGACGCAGCGCATCGGGTGCCCGGGCGCTGCCCCCGACGGGGTGCCCCACCCGGGGATCATTCATCGGTCGGGCGCGTCCGGTACGGTCAAGATCAAATCTTCGTCAGCAGCACGTGGAGGATTACCGATGGGCCGCACCTTCTCCCGTACACCCCTCATCGCGGGCGCAGTCGCCGTCGTTGCCCCCCTTGCACTGCTGGCGGGCAACGCCGCAGCGGCAACGGGGCCATCGGAGACAGCCAAGAAGGCAAAGCGGTACGCAGCCGTTACCGCCACGATCCCGCGTGGCTACCGCCTTGCGGCGGTCTGCCCGAATGGCAAGGTGTCGGTAGCAGGGGGACGGCGCGCAAAGTTGCGGCCCACCTGCCCGACCATGACGCTCCACCTGCTCACGCGGAAGGGCACGTACAAGGCTCCGGTGGTCGTCGGCACCCGGTCGAATGGCCGCTGGGCGATCACAGGCGTGCGGGCCGGTACGTCCCTCGGGGCAATCCGAGTGCGGAGCGGCGTGGCACGGCCCACCCGCACGGTGAGCACCTCCCGCACCGTCGCATCGTTCAAGGCGCGCGCGAAGAAGGGCAACCCGATCGGCGCACGCAAGTTGGGCCTCGTCAAGTCGCGCCCCAGCGGCAGGAACTCCCCGGGCTACGACTACGACAAGGACGGCCTTCCGGGCGTGTTCGATGTTGACGACAACGGCAACATGATCCTCGACAACTTCGACCGCCCGGCCCAGCGCGGACAGCGTGCGAACCAGGCACCGCCGCCCGCAACCGGGCCCGGCGCTCCGCCGCCGGGCACGCCCGCTGTGCCCGGCACGCCGGCACCCCCCGGTGGCTCGGCAGGCCCCGCAGCGCCATCGGCATCGCCCGGCGCGAGCTCCCATCTCCGCCTGTTCTCCAACTACAAGCTGGACATGGACCGGTCGCTCAACTTCAACCAGGGTGGCCTCACGCAGGCGGCGATTGATTCCACCATGCAGCAGTTTCAGGGCCTGGCGATTCCGGTGGCCGGTGCCGGTGCCCGCCTGGACTGCACGGGGCTCGTCTACTGCTCATACGGTGGGACGGGCTCGGCAGGTGGAGCCCCGTGGCCGAGCGCCCCGGGCTTCGGGCCGCTCACTGTTGGCCCCACCGGTGACTTCCAGCTGCAGACCGGCGCGACCAGCAGCCAGATCCGCTCCGGCGATGTGCTGACCGAGGTAATGCCTGATGGCACGCGCGTGGCCGGGATGCTCAACTTCGTCTTCGGGACGACCCCCGCGCTGCAGTCATACTCGGTGAACGGAGGGCCCGCGACGGGCGTCGCCTACCCCGCGACAAGCGGAACCATGGCCAACCCCATCCCCGTGCCCGCTGCGGGGCCGGTCAGCGTGACCATGACCTACTGGCGCCCGCAGCGTGCCGGCATCCCCGCCACGGGCGAGGCGGCCTGGATGGACATCGGACGCCTCAACTACAGCGCCGACGTCCCCAATGGCCCATCCGCCTCGCCGGGTGCACCCACCCCGGGACCCGGCCGCTGCGCGATGAGCGCGTACAGCACCAGCGACCCGGACCTGTCGGCAGCCGGTGACGGTCTCCAGGACTCCCAGGGCGACCGCGCCGCAAGCCCCGCGAATACGCTCACGTTCACCATCGACCTGACCGCGTGCCTCGGTGCCACTCCGTGGGCAGCCGGCCAGAACCTGCAGGTGGACATCCAGGCACGCTCGCAGTACGGCGACAACGCGGCCCAGAAGATCGTGTTCCGCCGCGTGTAGACCAGACGACCAGCGATCCCGCCTGCAACTGACCACGCGAGGAGCGGACTGCGGTGAACATCCCCACACGTCCACAGCATCTCCGCCTGACGGCAGCGCTCGCGACAGTGGCGGTGGTGGGCCTCGGCGCGGCCGGGGTCGCCCAGGCCGGCTCGTACAACTGGGGCGACAACGGCTACGGCGCGTGCCAGAACAACGACGGCGTGAGCGACTGGACCGTCACGAACAACTGCCTTCAGTCGCTCTCCGGGTGGGTCACGGTCAAGCCCTGGACGATCTACAACGCCACGGCCACCTGCGAGGACATCCTCACCGGCCCGTATCCCACGGCCTCGAACTTCGGCGGCGGGTTTGCGTATTCCGGCCAGGCGTTCCTGGCTCTTGACACCACAGGTTCATGGCCGAGCAACGGCGCCACCGTGAGCAGCAACGCCAACGGTGCGGGCTCGCACGGCATCGCCTGGCAGGGGGGCTCCGACATCGGATCCGACGTTGCCGAGGTGAAGACGATCCAGCTCGGCAACTGGGACCTGGATGTTGCCAACGCCCCCACGACCTGGGGCACGGCGGTCATGGCCTTCGGGAACTCCGACCTGTTCGAATCACAGACAGCTCAGTACGCGATGGCCTGCTTGGCAGCCGACGACGCCGTCGGCCAGAACGACTACTACTCCGGTGGGGGTGTCTATACGCCGAACGAGCGCACCCCACCAGGTGCGCGTGCCATGGCGCGGGAGCACGCCGGCACCGTGCGCCACAACGCGCGCCCCGCGGAGCGAAACCACGTAGTCCGCCATGCCGATACGGCCACGCCGACGGTCACCCGTTGGCGGCGCATCACGCTCCAGCGGAACGTGCAGCGCACGGTCCGCATGGCGTGCCCGGGAGGCTACCGGCGAACCGGGCAGGTGGAGATCACACCTGAGCATGCCCCACGGAACATGAAGCCACCGACCGCCGCGCAGGTGCGCACCACGAAGTTTTCGCTGCTTCGCCGCTCGCACGACCGACGGGGTGCAACCGTGCGCGTGAAGGCATCGCGCCTGCCCGTCACCACCATGCTCAACATGCACCTCACCTGCGTGAGGACGTAGGAGGCCGCGCACATGCCATCACCCCCTGCCCTTTCACCATCCGTCGTCGTCGGTGACGCGCTGTCGCTGTACGGACGCTTCTGGAAGCACTTCGCAGGCGTGGGCGTGACCATCTTCTTCACGGTCGCCATCGCCGCACTGCTGCTGTCATTCGCCGGGGCAGCGGGGCTGGTGATCGCCTCGGTCATCTCGCTGGCCGGCAGCATCGTGCTGACCGGAGCCCTCGTGACCGCGGTGGCCGACGCCCGCGACGGACGCATTGACCTTTCCGTCGGCGAGACCATCTCCCGCGCATGGCCCTTCATCCTGCCCCTGCTGGGGGCCGGGATCCTGGCATCCATCGGACTGCTCATCGGGTTCATCCTGCTGATCATCCCGGGCCTGATCCTGATGACCCTCTGGTTCGTCATCGGGCCCTGCATTGTGCTCGAGCGGACTGGCGTTCTGGACGCCTTCAGCGCGAGCACCAGGTACGTGCGCGGAAACGCGTGGAATGTCTTCGGCGTCGCCCTCCTCTCGCTCCTCATCGTGATCATCGCCGGAGCGGTCGTCGGGGTGATCCTGGTCTGGCTCCCCGGGTGGCTCTCGCAGTTCCTCACCACGCTCGTCCAGGGCGCGATCTTCGCCCCCTTCTACGCCATCGTGGTCACGCTGACGTACTTCGCTCTCTCGGGAGCACGCCACGACGAGGTCACCGCATCACGCGATTGATCCTGTCCGCGAGGAGATGCGAAGGCCGCTCGCGGGGCCTGTGGCGAGGGAACTGAGGCCACGGGATCACCTCGGGGACCATCGATACCAGACGCTTCGTCACACGCGCGTCGCTAGGATAAGCGCGTCAACCTTCAGGGACGGGGATATGGCCGACGGAAGTCCATCGCATCCGAGCATGGGGAAACGGGCACGGGGGGACGTAAAGTCCGGAAGAAGGCGCGCGCGCAGTGACGCGCGAAAGGCGATCATGACCGCTGCCCGGGAGGTCCTTGCCGAGGATGGCTATGAGGGGCTGACCATAGACCTCGTGATGGCGCGAGCGGGGTTGTCGCGCACGATCTTCTACCGCCACTTCGAGGACCGCGGGGGGCTCCTCGTCGCATTGTGGGGGGATTTCGTCCACGATCTCACCGAGGCCGCAGAGGACTGGCTGTCCGGTGATCCAGACGCCGACCTCGAGGCCTCACTGCGCACAAACATCGAGGTGTTCGCAGCGCAGGCCAGCGTGTTCATCGCCGTGTGCGACGAGGCGCCGTCCGACCCCGCCGTGCGTGCCGCGTACGAAGCGGGGTACTGGGGATTCGTGGATGCGGTGGAGGCACGGATCCGCTCGCTGCACCCGGAGGTCGCCGACCCCCGGGGAACTGCGGAGGTGCTGGTGTCGATCGACGAGCGCCTCTGGTACCGGCGGTTCCGCGAATCGACGGCACAGCAGGTCGTCGAGGACACCCTCCGGGTAACGCTCAACGCCTGGAGGAGGATCCTGGGCGAGTAGAGGCGCCCGCGCGCACCGCACGGCTGAACAACGCGGTCCCGCCTACCCCTGCGACCACTCCTGCTTCGGGCCCGGGATCTTCAGCGTGACTGCGCCCTGGGCGAGGACGCCGCCCTCATCAACCGCCTGGAAGGTAAGGCGCCACTTGCCCCGGGCATTGCGCGGGAAGGCCCGGCACTGCCACACCTCGGTGCTGTCCCACCTGCACGCCCCGATCACCTTCGTTGAGGATCCGGAGAGATTTGCCCGCAGCTGGTAGAGCGCAGGCTGGTTGATCTTGGTGCCCTCGGCAACGCAGATGAAGTGGAGGCTGTTGAAACCTGAGCGCCTCTCGCACTCAACGCGGGCGGAGCCACCCACCGATGGGTCTCCGAACGGTGGGGCAATGGTGACCGTCTCGATCTGCCGGGCCACGATCTTCTTCGCCGCGTCGTATGCCGTCGTTGTGACCGTCCACTGGCCGCGGGTGAGGTCCACCGCGCACTGGTAGCGACCGTCATCGATCAGGCACGGGTTCCTGACTGTTGCACCCGGCGTTGTCGAGGTCTGCTCACGCGCGGCGTCTATGCGTACTGCAGCTGTGCCGGCGGGAGAACGCCCCGTCGCCGCGCACGACTGCGAGTTTCCCGTCCATGGATCGCACGAGAACACGTAACTGCCTCTCTGCTGCCCTGGACCGGCGGGAACGTCCCCGAACGCCGGGGCGTTGATGGTGACCGTACGAAGGTCCGCGGCAATGATCGCCCCCGACGACGTCTTCGCCTGGGTGAGAAGGTTCCATTCGCCGTAATCGAGGCCTGCGGTGCACCCATACGTGCGCTGGGACGACGACCACGAGCATGCGGACGTACGCTCAGGGCGGCCATCGGTGCTGGTGAGATCGTTTGCCGCAGATGCCCGCTGAACCACTCCGGACGCGCCACCGGGCAGGCGCCCTGTGGTCTCGCATGCGCGCTCATCATCAGAGCACGACACCGCAATCGCGCCGCCAGCCTCACCGAAACCCGGTGGCACCAGGTTCTCCACCGACGCCGCACCCCTCGTCGGCTCCTGCCCGGGTGCGGGTGCGCCGACGGTAGTGATCACCCAGGTTCCGAAGGAGGGAACGGTCACGGTGCATCGGTATGTCCCGACCGCGGTCGTGCAGGTACCGACGGCCGCGGATCGGGACTGGCGGTATTGCCGGGCGGCCTGGCTCACCACGGTGATGTCTGACGGGAGATCCCCGGTGGTCGTGCACGTGAGGCCGGAGCAGGTAGTGCGGATCGTCCCGGGCAACGCCTCGATGGGAGTTGCACTCCCCGAGGGTGCAGAGGGCAGCGAGGACTGATCAAACTCGTCAACCGCCCTGGCCCGCGCGGTAACCGGCTGCCCGTTCGGGAGTCCGTCGATACGACATTCACCGCCGACGAGTGCATTGACCTCGCAGTTCCCGACGCTGGATCCCCCCGTGTTCTGTGCCTCAACGATGAATCGGACGACATAGTCGGCATCAGTCTTGTCCATGCGTGCGACCACCGCGCCATCATCAGCGACGAGCACAGGCGGTTCAGGCGGAGCGGGTGGAGATGGCAGGGGTCGTACGGTCACGGCATCGCTGGGATCGGAGTCCGCCTGGCCATGGGCGATTGCAATCAGCTCGTACACCACGCCGTTGCTCAGTCCGGTGACAGTGCACGACCCGCCCGCTGACTCCGGCACGTGGCACCCACCGATCTCGGAGCCGCGCGTACTCACCGAATAGTCGGTGCCCACGGTGGCACCCGGCGTTACGGTGGCGACTGCCGACGCATTGCCCGCGCTGGCAGCGAGGCCGGGTCGAGTGGGGTGAATCGGCGCAGCCGTTCCCGGCGGATACGCGTCGGTATCGAAATCCCACGTGCCCAGAACCACGGCCTTGACCTGCTGGCTGGCCTCAAGGCTGACCACCCACGTGCCCGAAAGGGGCGTACCGGTGGAGTCGGCGTAGGGAATTCTGAAATCTATTGTTGGGGAGTCTTTGCAGCTGTCATGCACGGGGAGCGATATGACGCTCGATCCGTCGCGCTGGAACAGGAGGTCCTTCACCAGGCCGCAACTCGCCTGATTGTCGATTTGCAGCTTCACCGTCGTATTCCAGTTGTTCTCATCCTGCTGCGGATCTCCCCGCCCGGCGCCCAGCAGACAGGCGCCGAATGCCACCTGCCCCTCTCCGAGGCCGTTCGGATAGGGGAAGCCCGGTGACGGATACGCACAGCCGACCGTGGCATCGGCTGTGAAGTTCAGGGTGTATTGCGATTTTCCCCACTGCTGATGCGGGTAGTTCGGGTACCCCTCCGCTTCGTGGTCCGACTGAGCCCGCTCGAAGGACTTGATCGATTTCTCGGAAAGCGCGGCACTCGCCGGGGCGGGCACGACCGTGCCGATCAGGACGGCACCCGCACACGCCGCCACCAAGCTGGCCAGCGCTCGGCCGCCTGCGCCAAACGCAGCCGCGCGGCCCCGTATGCCTCGGGGCACGCTGCCGTGCTGATGACGCCGACCTGCTTCGGGGGAGTTCTTGTCTGACACCTCGTCAACGCTACTTGATCCTGGCGATGCGCGCAGTCGTTGCGCGCTAACCCAACACCCAGAGCCCGGCCATAGCAGCTGTGATTGCCAGTGCGAGTGCCACAACCGGCCAGGGCCCATCACCAGGACGAAGCTCTGGTTGGAGAATGGGTTCGCATACGAAAGGCATGCCGAGGTACCGAGAAGCGCGATCAACGGGAGCGCCGACACCTCGAGTGACGCGGCGACGTCGATGATGACCGGCGTGAGGATTGTCACCGCAGCAGCTGTCGTGACCATGGCCGCGAGCACGACCGCGACGATGGCGATGGTGACCGCAAGCGCGAGGGTTGACGCCGCGCCAAGGCGCGCCACCCCGTCGGCGATCTTTCCGGCCAGCCCGCTGTAGGTAACGATCGCGCCGAGGCCGACGGAACCGGCGAGGATCGCGAGCAAGTTCCAGTCAAGCGCACGGACAGCCGCACGCGGCGTGAGGATTCCTGAGAACACCATCACCAACGCTCCCGCCGCCGCGGCCCACTCCACGGGAACCAACCCCGCCCCTGCGACGGCGACAACCGCCACGAGGATCGAGACAGCCAGTACGGTCCTGGCGGGCTGCGGTGCCCTGCCCGCCGCATCCGTGACCATCGAGACATCATCAAGGTCGCTCAGGTGCGCCTCATCCTCGGCGGTGGCGACGATTGGCATGCCGGGCTCGGCCAGGGTCTGCGCGAGCGGATTCTCCGTTCTCGCGGCGATGACACGGATCGACGGCGCGTGATCATCAATCTCGGAAACGGTTCCGGATGCCGAGGCGCCGAGCGTCATGCCGTACAGGCGCTGGTTCGGCTGGCCCAGGCGCGGGTTCTTCCAGAGGGCACCAATACCCGCCCTCGTCGAGCGATACACAACGGTGTCGCCCGGGGAGAGAGTCTCCGTCACATCGACGATGGCATCACCCCGGATGATCCCGATTGCGCGGTACTCGCTCGTTGCGAGCAGGCCGAAGTCGGCCAAGGCGCGTCCGACGATCAGCGCCGCATCGTTGATCGGTATCTCCACCCGGAACGGCATGGCGCTCGGCTCCGGCAGCGAACCTGCACCGATCAATCGTGGGGCAAGGAGGACGAGCGCGGCAACCACCGCGATGAAGGCTGGCAGGGCCACCGGGAGGAACGAAAACATGGTGATGTCCACGCCCTGGTCACCGGCGATTGAGGCGATGAGCAGGTTCGAGCTGGTGCCGATGAGCGTCAAGGTACCGCCGACAGCCGCCGCGAAGGCGACCGGCATGTAGATGCGCCGCGCGGAAACACCGGATCGCTGCTCGAGTTCGCGTGCCGCCGGGATGGACATGGCCACGATCGGCGTGTTGTTGATGAACGCGGACGCAAGACCCAGGGGTGCGAGCAGCCGCACCAGTGCACCGCGAGCGGTTGACACCCCGGACAGCACCCGGAAGGTGACGCGTGACACGACCCCGGTCTGGACGACGCCACGAGCGACCACGAGCATGGCGGCGACGGTCATGACTCCCGTAGAGGAGAAGCCACTCAGGAGCTCCGACGACGGAGCAACGCCCAGCAGTCCCGCAAGGGTGAGCGTCACAACGAACGCGATCACGCCGGGAACCTGGCCGCTGGCAAGCGCGATCAGGCAACCGATGACCAGGACAAGCGCGACGATCATCGCGGGCGGCTCTGGCCGATGGCGGGGCTATGCACTACGCGAGTCCTGCAATGCCATCGGCGAGCAGCTTCACCCCGAAGATGATGAGGATGGTGATGGTGATGCCATCACTGTTTCGCTCCATCCAGACTCGCAGCGCACCCAGCGCGGAATCAGCTCGGCGCCCGAGCACGAGGTAGATGACGAAGGGAACGATCACGCCGAGGCTCGCTACCACGGCAAAGGTGACGGCCACAATCCACTGGTCGGGCACCGAGAGCCCGCTCGAGACAATCGTCGCACCGGCGGCAAGGCCGAGGAGGAGGTTCTTCGGGTTTATGCCCGCGAGGAGCGCTCCCAGCCCGGCCGCTTTTGCGGGCCCCATCTGTGCGAGGCCGGACATCCATGCGGGCGGCTCGCTCTCGTCATTGCCCTGCGCTCGCGCCTGCGTGATCTTCCTGACGGCGAGGATGAGCAGCAGTGACCCCAGCACGACCTTCGTCCACAGCGCCCAGCGCGGGGAGTCGTCCGGGGCAGCGAGTCCGAAGATGAGCGCGGCGGCCACCACGCCCATCGTCCCGGTGAGCCAACCCGTGGTGAAGGCAGCCCCCAGGGCACGGCCACGGCCGCCCATCAGGAGAATGACGAGCGCGATGATGGCTGCGGCGCTCGCGACGATGGCGAGTGCGAGCGGCAGAACCTGCGCGATTACCTGTCCCATGTGAACGGCCTCCTTGCCGATGTGTTTTGTGCCCGCCTAGAGATAGCCGTGACCCCGGAGCCAGCGCAGCGAAAGGGCACCCCACGCCGGCGGGAGGTAGTACGTGATGAATCGGAAGATCAGTGCAACCGACGCCGCGGTTGTGGCGTCAACCCCCACGGCGATCAGGCATGCGGTGTAGCCAGCCTCTGCCACGCCGATGCCCCCGGGCACCGGCGCGATGCCGGCGAACAGGCTCACCACCGTGTTGATGAGGACGATCTGGATGAAGGGGGCCGATCCCCCGAACGCGTGCAGGACCATCAGGAGCACCACGGCCTGGACGAGTTGAGCCCCGACATTGCCCAGGAACAGCAGGAGGATCTTCTTCGGCTGCGACAGGATCCCGGCGGCAGCCCTGAGTTGCTCCCATGCGCCGCGGATTGCGACCCGCGCCCCGGTGAGAAGCCGTTGGGCGAGCTCGCGGCCCTTCGCGGATACCACCGCGTAGACCAGCGCGATGCCCATGAGCGCAACGAATAGGACGGTGATGGTGAGCAGCGCTGAGTGCTGTCCCCCGCCCACCCCGCCAAACACATCCACGCCGGATCCGAGCGTGGCAAGCCCAAACCCGATGATCACAAGCAGGAGGGCGACCTGCACGAGGAAGCCTGCGATGGTGTCGATGGCCCCCACCGACACTGCCCGCACGGGCCCGAGGCCAAAGCGCCGGAAGTACGTGATCGACAGCGCCGCGCGGGCCGCCGATCCCGGCATGGCCAGTGATGCTGCCTGGATCCCGTTCTGGAGCACGACTGACGGCCAATACGGAATGCGTGAACTGCACGCCCCAACGGTCGACATGCCGAAGAACAGGGGTATTGCGAGCGACACGACAAGAGCGGCCGCAAGGACGCCCAGTTCGGCATTCCCCAGTTCGCGAAACACCGCCACGAAGTCGACGCCCGTGACCAGTGCATATACCCCGAACAGCAGGAGGCCGCCGACAACGAAGGATGTTGCCGCCTGGCGATCAACCAGGGCGAGTCGTACGCCGCCGGTGTCGTCCACTCCCATGCGACGGCGCAGGTCGGCGGCCGTCCAGTCAGCGCGCGAAAGGGCTCGTGCATCGTCTGCATCGAGGATCGCGGACTGGACGTAGCCACCGAGGTCGTGCAGGGCGCCAGCACCCATGTGCAGCCGTGCGTAGTCCACTGCCGCTCGGGGACCGACCCTGAGGGCGAGCGAGATGAGAAGTCGTGCCCGGTCGATCTGCCGCTGGGCCGGGTCATCGCGGTAGGCCGCCTCACGGAACGACGTGAGCAGCACTTCGCCACCGGCATCCACGGCGACGGCTCGCAGGTCAATGGCTCCATGGACCATGCCGCATTCATGAAAAAGGTCGAGCGCGTTCCAGGCGCGCGGCATCAGGTCGTGGACGTCCTCGGGGCCGAGAACGGCAAGCGCCCGGCCACCCGGGGGGCTGATGACAGCCGCGTCGCCTGTGGCTGACGAGGCGACCCCGAGCACCTGCACGACCGGGGCGCCTGCAGCCGCTGCCACCAGCGACACTGCGGCCTCGTGATCTGCCTCGGCCAGGCGACCGCGCGGAAAGCGCGGCCGAACCGCACGCGACCTGAGCGACCGCCAGAAGATGATGACCGCCTGGGAGTCCCACGAATCCCGCAGGAACAGCTGGACCAGGCGCTCGGCGCCATCTGACCGCCGGATGATGACGGCAGTCGCTCCCGGGCGCGACTGGTCCGCGATGGCAACGGCGTCACCATCGATCCCGAGCCCCGCGAGAGCGCGCTGGACGACACCGAGGTCGGGATTCCCGACCGGCGAGCCCAGAAGCAGATGGGTGATGGCGGCCGCGACGATGCCGATCAGCATCGCCGCGACCACTGCATCCACGCCGAAGCTCGTGAGGATGGCGCAGGCGATGAACGCCGCCCCCTCCAGCATGCGACTGAGGTACCGCCATGGCCGGGCGAGCGTGGGGGAAAGAGCACTGACGACCGCAACCGCCGGGCCGAGCGTGGCAATCACCACGACGCCGCCGGCTTCTACCTCGGACCAGCCCGCCACCGGCAGCCCGGCCCAGCTGGCACCGCCGGCCATGACCATCGCGATCGCCACGGCACTCAGGGCCTGGGTCGCACGCACAGCGCGGCCGGGGTCGACAGCCGCCGCCGCGAGGAGCAGCACGGCCCATACGGCGAGCAGGGCGGGGAGCACGAGCAACGCCGCGCGTGCGGTTGGCCCCACGCCGGATATTCCGTCACCGACATCGAGCCCAGCTGCTTCGATCAACCAGACAAGGCCCAGCAGGACCACGCCGACGACGACGCTGACGATGTCCGTTGGGTGCCGTACCCGCTCCGTCGAAGGTGGACGGGAGAAGAGCGGCCCGAATGACGCGCGGTGGGCCAGGCCGCCTCTGCGCGCATTACGTTGCCCCGGCATGTGCGACATATTGTCAGGTTCGCGAGCACGGAACCGGTGGGTCTGCCCTGGAACGCTCGGCTTGTAACCTTTTCGGTACGCGGGTACCGATATTCACCCCTCCGGGTGGTGCGGAGGCCCGCCGGTGCCGCGACGGTCCCCGTGGCATCACCCCCGACAAGGAGCCCGGAGCATGACGTACCGACCTCGTAACCTCATCGCCGCCGGCGCCGCGGGCGGCCTCGCCCTGCTGGCCCTGCCCACGTCGGGCCTGGGTGCCGCCGGCATCGACTGGCAGATGCGCACCAGCCCGGGCGGCACAGGACCCCTGGTGTCGGCCGCCTACGGCAACGGCACGTTCGTCGCAATTGGCGAGGGACCCACTCAGGTGATCACGAGCACCGACGGTGTGACGTGGACCCCCCGGTCCCTTGGCACCATCGGTGCGAACTGGGTGGCGGTGACCTATGGCGGCGGGCAGTTCGTGGCCACCGCATGCGACGGGAACCCGTCCACCGCGAAGGTGATGACAAGCCCCGACGGCATTTCATGGACGCTCCGCAACGCCAGCTCCAATACCTGCTGGGGCAGTGTCGCCTACGGCGCCGGGCGGTACGTCGCCGGCAGCCCCTTCGGCGACATGATGAGCAGCACCGATGGCATCACCTGGACCGCCGGTTCCTCACCCGGTGCGCAGGTGCAGGGCGTCGCCCATGGCGCCTCGGGCTTCGTCGCGGTCGCGAACAACGCCCCGTACGTGCAGACGAGCCCGACGGGGACCGACTGGACCGCCCAAGCAGCGCACGCTTCGGCGTGGGGCTCGGTTGCGCATGGCAACGGCCAGTACGTCGCGGTGTCATCGTCGCCCGGCGATGACCGGGGCGTGATGAGCAGCGTGAACGGCCGCACCTGGATCCGGGGCTTCGAGCCCGGCGGCGCCGATCGTCGGTGGGCCGGGGTCACCCACGGAAGCGGCCTCTTCGTGGCGGTGGCAGGGCGACACGGGGGCCAGGCCGACGTGATGACCTCGCCCAACGGCATCACCTGGACCGACCGGAACGCCCCGGATAGGCCCTGGACGGCAGTGACCTACGGCGGCGGCATGTTCGTCGCCGTCGGGCAGGGCGGCGAGGTCATGACCTCGGGCACCTACACCCCGCCGCCCGCCGCACCTCCCACCACAGGTGCTGCCACCACCCCGCCAAGCGTGGGTGCCTGCGCCGACACCTTCTACCAGCAGGCGAACCGCACGATCTCCTGGAACAAGAAGCGCCAGGCCTACCGCGTGGTCAGCCGCATCCGGGTGTTCGAAGATGCCCCGGCGGCCTGCCGCACCAAGCTGTCGATGATCTACCGCAGCTCCAAGACCAAGGTGTCGCTGGCCCAGAAGGCCGGCTCCACCCTTGGCTACCGCAAGCTCAAGGGCAACTTCAACGCCCCGGTCATCTCCTGGCCCAACGCCAGGGAGATGCGCTTCACCACCGGTGACACCACCGGGCAGAACAGGAAGAACGCCCGCCTTGTGCTGGTGAGCTACCTGAAGAAGGCCAAGAACATGCCCAAGCTCAACGACATCGAGCTGGTGATCGTGCGGCGCATCCCGCGCGACCCGCGCGCGGCGCAGTCGACGGCCAACCCGCTGTATGGCCAGAAGAGCACCTTCGGGCGCACCAAGGCGTGGGCGGGGGTGAGCTGATCGTGGCGCACCGTCGAATCATGACCCTTGCCACTGCGCTCGCCGTCACGGCGGCAACCGCAACGTCTGCGAATGGCCTTTCGTTCGCGGGTCCTGAAAACCTGGGCGCCACCGCGAGTGCCAACAATGCGGTGTCGATGACGTACGACGCGGCGGGAATCGGTACGGCGGTCTGGGTGGCGCCGCTCGGCAACGGATCCGGGCAGGTCGTGGCGCGCCGACTGGTCGGGGGCACGTGGACCCCTGCCACCGCCATCTCAGGGGGCGTGTCGCCGCGGACCACGGTTCGCACGGCAATGGACGCCGCGGGAGGCGTGCATGTGGTGTGGCGGGACGAGATCAATGCCACAGACCAGAAGCTCTACACCGCGTACTACAACGGGCAGTGGACCGGCGCACAGCCATTTTTCCCGCAGTACCCGAACGTGAGTGACTTCCAGGTGGCTGCCGGCCCCGGGGGCCAGGGTGTCGTCGCCTTCACCACCCGGCACCCCACCCGCTCGGGTACGTGGGAGGTGCGCGCGGCCCGGCTCAGCAACGGAGGCGCTACCGGGCCCTTGAGCGATGTGGCGGACACATCCACCGCGTACATCTCGATGGTGATGGACGCGGGCGGAACGGCTACGGTCGCCGGGCGGGCGGACGGGATTTCCGAGGCATATGCGTGGTCGTCCCGGGCGAACATCTCGAATCTCAGCTGGTCGGGCACCTACATGCCCGGAGCCCGGATCAACCGGGCCTATTGCGACCGCACGTGCCCGCTGCTCTCAATCGACCCGGCGGGCACCGCGACCCTCTGGGGCATCACCGAAGGCAGCGCGCAGAGCGTGATCTGGCAGCACGTGGGCGGGAGCTGGTCGACTGCGGTCACCCTGCCGGCACGTGAGCAGGTGCGTTTCGGCGCGCCCGTGGGGCGCCCCGGCGGGTCGCCGCTCATCCTGGCGACCGAGTGGCCTGCCGGGGGTGCAGCGCCCATTTCGGCCCTCACCAGTGCGTCGTGGTTCGGCGCGGGCTGGCAGACCTCCTGGCCCACCTCCTGGGCATTCTCGTCAAGCGACATGGGTGGCTTCAGCACAGGCAGTGATTCCGCGGGCAACACGACCGCGGGGCAGCTCAACGCGAACCCGGCGACCAACTCCGCCGAATTCATCGTGCGCAGGTGGACGTCGGCCAACCAGCCCGAGGCGCCTACCGCCGTTCCCGTCGGCGACCCGGGGAATGCCACCACGCTCGGCGTGGCCCCGGGAGGTCAGGTAACCGCACTCGTCTCCACGGCAGGTGGGCTCCTGGCCTACCGGTCGCAGGATGCCGGCGCAGCCGCAGGTGGGGCGGCAGCGGCGACGCCTGTCGCAGGCCCCTGCACGGATACCTTCTACCAGCAGGCGAAGCGCACCATCCGCTGGGACAGGAACCGCAAGGCATACCGCGTGGTGAGCCGCATCCGGATCTTCCAGGACGCCACCTCCCGGTGCCGCACCAAGCTGTCGGTCATCTACCGCAGCTCCAGGACCAAGGTGTCGCTGGCCCAGAAGTCCGGCTCCACGCTTGGCTACCGCAAGCTGACGGGCAAGAACTTCAACGCCCCGGTCATCTCCTGGCCCAATGCCAAGGAGATGCGCTTTACCACCGGTGACATCTCGGGCCAGGGCAGGAAGAACGCACGCCTGGTGCTGGTGAGCTACCTGAAGAAGGCGAAGAAGATGCCGAAGCTCACCGACATCGAGCTGGTGATCGTCCGACGCATCCCACGCAACCCGCGCGCGGCGAAGTCGACGAGCAATCCGCTCTTCGCCCAGAAGAACTCCTTCGGGCGCACCAAGGCGTGGGCGGGAGTGAGTTGATGCGGACGGCCATCACCACCGCGCTGGTGGTGACCCTCACGGCCACGGGAGGCGCTACCGCGGGCACCACGGCGAACCCTCAGATCACCGACTCGGTGACGCAGGCGAACGTGAAGGCGGTGGGCGAGCAGCCGGCGATGTCGGCACCCATGGTCTACGACGCGCTGGCCCTGAGCCCCCGCGCGCACGCGCGGCCCCGCTCCGGCACGTGGGACCGCGTCTACCGCTACTCCGCAAACGGCGCGACCCGCTACTGCTCGCTGACCCGCGGGGCGAAGTGCGTGGAGGCGAAACTGCGCGGCAGGGTGGTGCACCACGGTGACCTGCGCCGGGCCAACCTGCGAAAGGCCGACCTGCGATTCGCCGACCTGCGCGGGGCCAACCTGACGGGCGCCGACCTGCGCGGGGCCAACCTTGCGCACGCCGACCTGCGCAGCGCGGTGCTGCGCGACGCACGCCTGCAGGAGGCGCCGGCGGCACGGAAGCGCGGGGCCCGCAGCCCCGACGCCGCTGCCACCGCCACGGCCGGCGGTATGGAGCC